>Ga0302321_100005621_pt1 | contig 10986 bp, 8 predicted proteins | sample Fen_T0_1_FD_202505 | JGI IMG/M metagenome (GOLD analysis project Ga0302321, IMG submission 202505) | Peat permafrost microbial communities from Stordalen Mire near Abisko, Sweden - Fen_T0_1 | ecosystem: Environmental > Terrestrial > Soil > Wetlands > Permafrost | place: Sweden: Abisko...
CACTTGGCAGCGCGCAGGCTTTGAGTCCATGAGCCCGGATGACACGATCCGCCACTGCGAGCGGGTGTTCGCGCGGGACTTGGATAGGCATCGGATCATCTCGAACAGTTCGCAGTGGCGCAACTTCCAGGCTATCTGGAACGAGCGATGGAGCTTCGACAACGTCGTGCTGCTGGGCGACGCGTTGCGCACGGCGCACTTCTCGATCGGCTCGGGCACGCGCCTGGCCATGGAGGATTCGGTCGCGCTGTTCAAGGCGTTCAAGGAGGCCGGCGCGAGTAACGTCCCCGGCGCGCTTGCGCTGTTCCAGCAAACGCGGCTGCCGCCGATGAGGAAGATCTGGGACGCGGCGAACGCGAGCCTGCGCTGGTACGAGGACATGGATCGTCTCGTGCGCACGCTTGCACCCGTCGAGTTCGCGTACAGCTACATGACGCGCACGGGTCGCGTCGATCACACAGAAGTCAGGCGCCGGGATCCGAGGCTCGCGGCGGCGTACGAGGCATTGCACCCGGAAGTCCTGGCCTGAGGAAACACGAACGTGACCGACCACCTGGGTCGCCTGGAGGACCTGCCGGCCGAATACCTGCAGGATCTGAGGGCGCAGAACACGCTGCCGCTGTGGCCGTCGCTGCGTGCGGTGCTGCCGTACGGCAGGCCGAGCCGGGCGACCCAGCCGGCGCACTGGCGCTACCTGGACATCCGGCCGCAACTGTTGCGCGCGGGCGAGCTGACCCCGATCGAGAAGGCCGAGCGTCGCGTGCTGGTCCTGTGCAACCCGGGGCTCGGGCTCGAGACCATGAGGGCCACCGCGACCATCTACGTTGGCCTCCAGCTGATCCTGCCCGGTGAGACCGCACCCAATCACCGCCACACGCCGTCGGCGATACGGTTCGTCGTCGAGGGCGAAGGCGGATTCACCGTGGTCGACGGCGAGAAGCTGCCAATGGGTAAGGGGGACCTGATTCTCACGCCGCCCGGGGTCTGGCACGAGCACGGCCACGAAGGCCACGGGCCGGTGGTCTGGCTCGATGCCCTCGACCTGCCGCTCGTCTACGGCATCGAGGCGTCGTACGCGATCGAGGGGCGGCCGCAGGCGGTCGACAAGCCGATGGGCTGGGGCGGCGCACGCTTTCGCAATGGCGGCGTGGTGCCGTACCGCTCGCTCGACTCGACGCGCGAGCCGTACCCGATGCTGCGCTTCGCCTGGCGGGACGTGCACCGCGCGTTGGGCGAACTGGCGGCGGTGACGCCCCGCGATGAAGCCGTGCAGTTAGCTTACGTCAACCCGGAGACCGGGCGCGAATGCCTTGCGGCGCTGGGCTTCTCGGCGCTCCAGCTGCGGCCCGGTGAGGAGCTGCGGCTGCCCCAGCGGTCCGCCTCGGCCATCCTGCACGTCGTCGAAGGCGCTGGCACGGCACTTATCGACGAAGCTACTCATCGCTTCGAAACCGCCGACACCCTCGCCGTGCCGACGCATGCCGACGTGCGTCTCGCCAACGGTTCGAACACGGCATCGGCCTATCTGTTCGTCGTCGACGACGCGCCGCTGCAGCGCAAGCTGGGAATCTACGAAAGCCATTCTTGCATTGCACGATGAGATAACGGGGGACAGGCGCCATGGAAGGCTTCGTTGGCTGGCCGGAGGACGTCGCGGCACATTACCGCGCAAGCGGCCTGTGGGAAGGCGTGACCATTGGCGAGATGTTTGCGCGCGGCGCCCGCCGCTCACCGGACAAGCTCGCCCTCGTGCACGGGGACGAGCGACTCACCTACGCGGCGCTGCTTGCGCGCTGCCAGGACCGCGCTGCCGGCTTCGCCGTTGTCGGCCTGCGACCTGGCGAACTTGTGTTGATGCAGCTGCCGAACACCGTCGAATTTGTCGTCAGTTACCTCGCGCTTACCATGATCGGCGTCATCCCGGTGATGGCGCTGCGTGCCCACCGCCATGCCGAGGTGCGCCACTTCCTGCGCGCTTCCGGCGCGACCGCCTACCTGATCCCGGACGTCGTCGGCGGCTTCGACTTCCGCGTCATGGCAAGTCAGATGCAGGCGGAGTTCCCCGCGCTGAAACACGTACTGGTAACCGGCGAACCCGCAGCAGGCCAGTTGGCGATGGACAGCCTGCCGGACGCGCCGCCTCCGGTCGCGCGACCAAAGCCGGCCGACGTGGCGACGATGCTCCTTTCGGGTGGAACGACTTCGCTGTCGAAGCTGATCCCGCGCACACACGATGATTACGTGCTCAATGCGCGGCTGTGCGGCGCCGCCTCGGGCTTCAGCGATCGCACGGTGTTCATGGCCATCCTGCCGCTGGGGCACAACTACAACCTGGCGTCTCCGGGCATGCTGGGGGCGTTCTATTACGGCGGCACCGTGGTGCTCGCCTCCGGAGCGAAAGTCGAGGAAGTCTTCTCGCTGGTGCAGCGGGAGCGGATGACGGTGATCGCCGCCGTCGTGCCGCTGATCACGACGTGGCTCAATTCCGATGCGCTCTCGGCCTATGATCTCTCGTCGCTCGAGGTTGTGCAGAACGGCGGCGCGCGCCTCGCGCCCGAGTTGCGGCGCCGGCTCCGCCAGCAACTCGGGTGCACACCTCAGGAGATCTACGGCACGGCCGAGGGCCTGATCAACATGACGCGGCTCGACGACCCGGACGAGCTGCTGCTTGAAAGCTCGGGCGCTCCGGTGTGCGACGAGGACGAGATCATGGTCATCGACAACGCCGGAAGCGAGGTCGCCGACGGCGAAGCCGGCGAGCTCGTGACCCGCGGCCCCTACACGATCCGCGGCTACTACAACGCGCCGGAGCAGAACGCCGAGGCCTTCCTGCCCGGAGGCTGGTACCGCATGGGCGACGTCGTCCGCAAGCGCGGCCGCTACGTCTACACCGAGGGCCGGCGCAAGGACATGATCAACCGCGGCGGCGAGAAGATCAGCTGCGAGGAGGTCGAAAACCTCATCCTCGGGCACCCGAAGGTCAAGTCTGCAGTGCTCGTGGGCATGCCCGACCCGGTCTTCGGCGAGAAGGCCTGTGCGTGCGTTGTGACGCTGCCCGGCGAAACGCTGGCTTTTTCCGAGTTGGTCGCCTTTCTGCGCGAAAGGCAGATCGCTTCGTTCAAGCTGCCCGAGCGGCTGGAGCTGTTCACCGAGCTGCCGGTAAGCCCCGTCGGCAAGATACTCAAGCGCCAGTTGCGCGAGACCATTGCCGACCGGCTGGCGCAGGAGCGCGCAGCGCATACCAAGGCTTGATCCAGAAGTTTCCCCGATTCAAGGAGGCATAGCATGCAACCAGGAATGGCCAAACTGCCGCACCTGTTCCAGCCCGGCCGCTTCGGCCGCTTTGAGATCAAGAACCGCATCAAGTACGGCGCCTGCTGCGTCTCGAACTACAATACCCGCGACGGATTCATCACGGAGCGCGAGATCGCGCGCATGCGCGTCATCGCCCGCACCGGTTGCGGCATCATCACCAACCAGGGCGCGTACCCCGATCCGCTCGGCGAGGGCAAAGCCTACTTCCGGCAGCTTGCGATCTTCGACGACAAGTTCCTGCCGCAGTTCGAGCGCATCGCCGCGGACATCAAGGAACAGGGCGCCATGCCGATCCAGCAGATCCTGCACGCCGGTCGCTACGGCGGGATCGATCTCGGTTACTGCATCCAGCCCTCCGATGTGCCGCAGACGTTGCCGCACTTTCGCCCGCCCAAAGTAATGACGAAGGAAGAGATCCGCGACTGCATTCGCCAGCACGCCGAGGCGGCGCAGCGAGCGATCCGAGCGGGTTTCGACGGCACCGAGGTGACAAGCTTCATGGGCTACCTCCTCGCCAATTTCAACTCGCGCTTCACGAACCAGCGCACCGACGAATACGGCGGCTCGATCGAGAACCGGGGCCGGTTCATGCGCGAGCTGATCGACGGCATCAAGCAAGCGACTCCCGACAACCCGCTCGTCGTCCGCCTGAACGGCGCGGAACTGATGGATCATTGGGGCGGCAACACCGAGGACGAGTGCTTCGAACTGATGCGGCAGGCGGCCGACGTCGGCGTGGACATGATCAGCGTGACGGTCGGCTGGCAGGAGGCGCCTGAGTCGTCGATCGGCCGCGACATCCCGCCCGGCTACTGGAATTACCTGTCGGCGCGCGCAAAGAAGATGTTCCCAAGCACGCTGGTCACGTTCGGCAACCGCCTTCCCGATCCGCGCATGGCGGACGATTGCCTGCGCGACGGCGTTTTCGACTATTGGGAGGTCTGCCGGCCGCTGCTCGCCGACCCCGATTTGATCCACAAGGCAGCTGAAGACCGGCTCGACGAGGTTCGCCGCTGCATCGGTTCGTTGAACTGTCTGTCGCGGCTCTTCCGCGACCTGCCCTACACATGCACGATGAACCCGGCGCTCGGTCACGAGGTCGAGCCGGAGTATCAAGTGACGCCGGCTGCCGTGAAGAAGAAGGTGATGGTGATCGGCGCCGGGCCCGCCGGCATGGAGTGCGCGATCACCGCGGCCAAGCGTGGCCACGACGTGACCGTGTTCGACAAGGCCGACCGCATCGGTGGCAACCTCTATGCCTACGCGATGAATGATCTTGCGCGCCCGGACGATCTGCTCTCGGTGGTCTCTCATTACGAGACGGTCTCGAGGAAGCTCGGCATCGAGGTGCGACTGAACACCGAAGTGCACGCAAAATTCATGCGCAGCGTATTGCATCAGTATGATGTCTGCGTGATCGCGGCCGGTGCGACGCTCGACCGCAAGCGCTATGCGCACATCAAAGGCGCGGAGCGGATGCTCGATGGCCTGGAGGTCGCGCACGGTCGCAGCAAGACGGGCCGGCGCGTCGTCATCCTTGGCGGCGGCAAGCTTGGGCTAACGCTCGCCGAGTCGCTGCGCAAGCACCAAGAGGCCGAGGTGACCGTGGTCGAGTCCGGCAAGAGAATCGCCGGCGACGTCATGCCGTCGTTCAAGTGGCGCCATGCGTCCTGGGTCGAGGAGCTGGGCATCACATGCCTGACCTCAAGCTCGCTAATCGAAATCGGCACCGATGGCGTCAGGCTGAGAAACGCGAAGGGCGAGGAGACCTTCGTCACGGCGGACACCGTCGTTCAGGCCAACGCCGCCATGCCGGCTCACTCGCTGTTTCATGAATTCGAGTGGATGATCGACGAATTGCATGGCGCGGGCGACGCGCTGATTCCGCGCGGACTCGAGCAGGCGATCCAGGATGGCTATCGCCTGGGTGTGCGACTGTGACGTCGATGGCGGTCGACGCAACGTCGGACCGACCGTCGACACCAAATTGCGGTGTCGACCGGCTGCCGTCGCCGGAAGCTTGGCTTGCCGCTGCCGCACACCACGGCGAGCTGTTCGCCCCGCTCGATCCCGGTGTGCGCATTGCGCTTTTGGCCCGCTCGTCGCCAACGCAAATGCTCGTTTGGGAGGCTGGCAACGCAGGTATCGATGCCCAGTTCGAGGCGTTCGCCGGCTATACCGCAAGCGGCGCGGACATCGTTCTGGCAGCCGACCGGGAGTCGCTGCTTGAGGTTTGCTCAGCCGTCACGGGACGTTTGTTCGAGGTCCTTCGTGCCGGCATCCGCTCGGGCCACATCGTCTGCTACGTGCTCAAGCGGCGCTGCGTGCTCGAGGAGCGCGGCCTGGACGAATTGCTCGATGCGCTGGGCTTCGCGTTCATGGGTGCGTGCCGATGATCTTTCGGAACCCGGCCGGCGCCCCTGAGCTAGCCTGCGACGAGTGCGGCTGCCGCTGGTTCGACCGAATGAGCGGCACTTGCTATGAATGCGGCGCGACGGTCACTGCCAAGATGCGGGCTGAATTCTTGCGGGAACTCGACGCGTTCGCTGCAACGCTTGCGCAGGTGAGCGGAGTCGCCGACAAGCGGTCCCCGTGACCGTTCATGCCAGTGCTGGTCGGTGCAGTGGGAGTTGAACCAACCGAATCACGAAATGCCGGCCCTGCCCGACGGCAGGTTTGGAGGAAATTCCGCGTCGGGCTCGTTTGACGGCTTGTGGCCGAAAGCGCTCGGCCGCTAACGACCTATGGCAGTCGTTCCTGGTCACGAAGCTCTTGGTTTGTTGATTCGCGTATCCGGCGCGGCGCCCCCGACCTCCCCTCGGGGGCATGGCAAGTACTGAGTTGGCAGACATGGGCGAACAACACCGCGACACGGCGTTTAGGCGTAAGCTTTTTTCATGACTGAGGCTCAGACCTTGTTTGCCGCGTTGCGGAAATTTGCCGATTCCGACGTTGTATCCGCGATAGAGGCGCTGGTTCAGGATGCGCCAGACCGCCAGCTCAATCGCATCAACGTGCTCGCGTTCGCCGATAAGACTGGCCTCAACGAGGAGCGGGTGATTGCAGCGTTTCTGCATTCGGCCCGACTGGGCCTTTTCGAACTCTCCTGGAACGTGCTTTGCCCCGGCTGTGGTGGTGTGCTCGACGCAGGCGAGTCACTCAAGAGCGTGAATCAGTCGGAATACGCTTGTGCGCTATGTGCTGCTGGTTACGAGCCGACGCTTGACGAAATGGTCGAAGTCACGTTCACGGTGACGCCTCGGATACGCAGGATCGCGGCGCATTCACCGCATGACCTACCGGCGCTTGAGTATTGCCGGCAGATCTTTTGGAGCTCCGGCATCGACCTGCCAGACGACGCCTTCAAGAAAGCGATTGGGGAGGTCACGCTCGAATTGGTCGAGCTGCCGCCCGGCGAGAAGGCGGTGCTGTCCGTTACGCTGCCTGCGGAATTCGTGATCGTCTTCGACCCGGTCACGCACATGGCGCAGTTCGTCGACGTGAAAGGCGAGCCCACACGCGACCGCCAGTCTCTTTCCATCGTGTTCAACAAAGTGCACGCTCACACGACCACTCTTTCGATGCGGCCGGGCCTATTGCGCCTCACATTGGACAATCGCACCAACACGCGGGTCGTACCCGGCGTGTACATTGCCGGGCAGGCGATGCACGAGATGCTAGGCAAGCGCCGAAAGTTTCTCACCGCCAGAGGCCTGTTGACCAATCAAACGTTCCGTGAAATCTACCGCACCAGCACGCTCGACGTGGACCAGCGGCTGAAGATTACCAGTCTGACGTTTCTGTTCACCGACCTCAAGGGCTCGACCGACCTCTACGAACGCGTTGGCGACCTGGTGGCGTTTGATATTGTCAAAGAGCACTTCCGAATCCTGCGGGAGATCATCGCCGCCGAATCGGGCGCCGTGGTAAAAACAATTGGCGATGCCGTGATGGCAACATTTGCGACCCCCGACCGCGCCCTCGCGGCCGCGCTGCGTATGCGCAAGGCAATGCGTGTGCTCAACGAGGAACGGCAGAACGAAGACCTGCTGCTAAAGATTGGCATCCACGAAGGGCCGTGCCTCGCGGTCACGCTTAACGATCAGCAAGACTACTTCGGTCAGACCGTCAACATTGCCGCCCGCGTGCAGGGCCTCGCAGTGTCGCGCTCGATCCTCGCAACGCATTCGGTTGTCGACCATCCACACGCGTCCGCGATACTTGAAATGGACGGGATAAAGCCAGTGGCGCTGCGGCTGCCGATTCGCGGTGTCGAAGGTAAGTTGGCGGTGTTCGAAATTCCGTGAGCGTTGCAGGGATTTTCCGTCACCATAGTTTGGCGCACCGACCATCACCGCAGCCCCTCGTTCCCACTCGACAACTGAACTGCCCCGGAGCGCCCAACCTAAAGGCATGCGGGACCGACATGCCCGAGGTCGATCGCCCACCAAATGGCATGCGCCGCTACGAAATGAAACACCGTCACGAACGGCATTGGTCGGTCAGTGCGCAAATCGCCCGGCTGGTCCGAGTTGGGGCTCGACGCCATTTGGCACAAGGGCACTTGCCGTTGTCGTTGCTGGCGCGTCGCCTGTGCTGGGTCCCGCGCTTTGCAAATCCACTTGAGTGTCCGCAATGGGCGCCGATTGCCTCGGCCTCCATTCGCGGGCCAGTCTTTGTGCCTCGGCGATCTGAACGGGGGTCAGCTTCTGCGCCACGATGACGCGATTCTTGATGGCGCGACCCCGTTTTTCGCTCTCGTCAGGAAGAAACCGCGACGAGGCGAGATTGAGCCACTTGTGGCTTTCGACATAATCCTGCGGCGTCCCTCGGTTGAAGTAGCACATTATTCCGAGATTGAGTTGGGCAGCGGCGTCTCCATTCTCCGCGGCCTTGCGATACCACCGAACTGCCTCGGCATAGTCCTGCGCCACGCCGAAGCCCCTTTCGTATAGGACTCCCAAACTGAACTGCGCGCTTGCATTGTCTTGATCGGCGGCCGCCTGGAACCAGCGATGGGCCTCGGCATGGTCCGTTGGCGCACCCAGGCCGGTTTCGCACATGACGCCGAGGTTGTATTGGGCAACGGCAAATCCTTGGTCCGCCGCCTTGCGGAACCACTCGCGCGCCTGGGCGTAGTCCGTTGCTACGCCTTGGCCGCTTTGGTAAAGAACGCCCAGATTGTTCTGTGCCTGGGTGCAGCCTTGCCTTGCGGACTGCTGGTACCACTTCGCCGCTTCGGTGCAGTCCTGTATCGCCCCGTGTCCACGCTCGTACAAGTAGCCAAGATTGTTCTGGGCAATGGCGGACCCTTGATCTGCAGCCATGCGAAACCACTTGAGTGCTTCAGCAAAGTCCTGCGCCACGCCTCGGCCACGTTGGTACATCACGCCAAGGTTGAGTTGCGCTTCAGGAAGGCCCTGGACCGCCGCAGCGCGATACCACTTCGCGGCCTCGCCATGGCCCTGCGTCACCCCACGCCCACGCTCGAACATGTACCCAAGGTTGTTCTGCGCCGTAGCTTGGCCCTGTTCGGCAGCCTTTCGATACCACGCGACCGCCTCGACAGGGTCCGGCGCGACCGCTTGGCCATGTTCATACATGACGCCAAGGTTGTTTTGTGCGTGGGGATAGCCTTGTTGCGCGGCCATGCGATACCACCTGACAGCCTCAGCGTCGTCCTGCACCACGCCATGGCCACGGAGGTACATCCTTGCGAGTGCGTACTGAGCGCGGTCGTAGCCCTGATCGGCGGCCCTGCGATACCAGTCAGCCGCTTCCGCAAAATCCTGCGTCACGCCCTGGCCGGAACTGCACATGTAACCCAACGCGTACTGGGCCAGCGCATAGCCCAGTTCTGCAGAACTGCGAAACCAACGCACTGCGGCGGCATCGTCCTGGGGCGCGCCCTGACCGCGGATACACATCAAGCCCAGATCATAGTGACTGCTGGCTTCGCCCGGGGTCGATAGTACGAGTCGCAGTGGCGGAAAGTTCGACGTCAAATTAGCCTTGGGCATGGTCAGCATTCCACATGGTTGGCGATAAATCTGGCGATCATCACCCGTTCTTCGGACCGCCTCCAATGCGACGGCACGCCAAGCCACTGCCTTCAGGATGTAGCGGTCGAGCGGAGGGTAATAATGCTACGAGAACGGCGCTTGGCCAATACCCATGTGGGAATTTTCAATATTCGCCCAGAGAGGCGCCGGGATCTTGGTCGAACCGAAGCACGTTGATTCACCTGACCCCGAGGCATGAGGAGCACCCCCCTCAAGCGAGCGCGTCGAGTGTGCACTCGGGACACATTCGGGTCGGTGCCGAATATCTCCAGTTGACCGATAGCAGACGACCGCTTACGACCCGGACCGGTCTATCGATCTTCCAGAAGGCCGACGTTTGACGGCGGGAAAGCGGACGTCCGTTGGCCTACCGCCGTCACGTCTTTAACCTATAGCACTCTCGCGCTCGCTCGCGGTGTTTCCCGTCGTCTCGTCATTGCGGTGCAGCCTGCAGCCCCCCTCGCACGCACCAGCCTCGCGCCACACCGGTGGTCCTTGGTGCGGATGAAAAGAACGTGACGACTGGCGAAGAGGGGTCTTGGTACCAAACGGAGACTGCGGCGTTAGCCGGAACATCTTCTTGCTGGGTTGCCGTCCAGAAAACGTCGTACATATTGATGTTGGTGAAGGGGTGCCCGGGCGAAAGCGGCGGGACCGTGGTGGCGGCTGGGTCAAGGAGGCTCGCCAATTCATGGACCGTCGGAAGACGCCACCCGTAACGACCTCCCGTCGCGGAATTTGTGCACGCCGCGCTGATTGCAGACCAGGAAACGAAGGTTTGGCTGGGCGAGCGCTGCCAGACTAATCCCGTCTCGCGATCCAACACGGCTTGATTGTTGAAGTTGGAAAGCACAACAAATCGCGTGCTCGCCGGCAGCGTCTGGTCCCACGATGGATTCGCGTAATACGGACCGTTCGCGGTGGTCTGGGCCAAAGCGGTGCCTGCGAGTGAGCCGATTGCCAAGCCGATGATGCCTGCGGTGTACGTCAGTGCGTGTTTCATGTTCTGTCCCTTCCTGATTGGCGCCTTCTAACTCTCGTCTCAATGATCATTCAAATGACCGAATTACTGAGGATCAACCCCTGGTCCGCCGCGCACACACCAGGCGAGACTGGGAAAGATGCCGGACTTAAAGTTGGTGAACATGCTGCCATCGATGAAGAGAACGACCCACGCGAGGGCGGCATTGTCCGCGCTGGTCGAGGCCGACCAGTAGGCGGACGACGTCAACACGTTGCTAAAGGGGTGACCAGGGGGCAGCGTGAAATTTGATTGAGTCGGATCGATGAGGGTCGCCAAATCCTGTATGGTCGGCAGCCGCCAACCCTTCCGACCGCCCTTGCTCAGCCTAACGCAATGGAATGATGCACCATTCCAATCGGACATAGACGTGTTTGGCGACTGCTCCCACACGAGACCGGTCTCCCGATCCAGCACGGCCTCGCTGTTCATGTTGGTCAAAACTATGAACCGGGTCGCGGCCGGCAGCGTCTGGTCCCACGACGGCGTCGCATAGTACGGCCCGGTTCCGGTGGCGCCAAGGGCGAGACTACTCACCCCCAGCGCCATGCTGACCGCCCACAACACCGACACGCTCTTCCATAGCTT
>Ga0302321_100005624_pt1 | contig 10983 bp, 8 predicted proteins | sample Fen_T0_1_FD_202505 | JGI IMG/M metagenome (GOLD analysis project Ga0302321, IMG submission 202505) | Peat permafrost microbial communities from Stordalen Mire near Abisko, Sweden - Fen_T0_1 | ecosystem: Environmental > Terrestrial > Soil > Wetlands > Permafrost | place: Sweden: Abisko...
ATCACCGATCCCACCCCGAGAAGCTGCCCGGACTTGATCATCCTCGTATGACCCATGGTCTTGTGTCTACCTTCCTGTATCTTGGTATTCGTTGCGATGATCGACACATGGCCCAGCATCACCAACCCCTTCGCCTCCCACAACTGCATGGCCTGTGTGAGTTCGATGTTCCTAAGCCAGCCTATTCGTCCGTTATCTTGTGCCATGAGTCCGAGGTGCGGGGAAGGACGGGAACCGAAAGATCGATCTTGCCGCGGGGAAGGACGACCAGGTCGACACGGCGGTTTTGTGCGCGGCCGTCGGCGGAGGTGTTGCTGGCGACGGGATGAAACTCGGCGTAGCCTGCCGCGGAGATCCGTTCCGCGGGGACGGTGTGAGAGCTGAGGAAGAGGCGCGCGATGCGGGTGGCGCGGGCCGATGAGAGTTCCCAGTTGGAGTCGAACTCGGCTGTGTGAATGGGAATGTTATCGGTATGCCCCTCAATGCGGAGATCGTAAGGGGTGCGGCTGAGAGAAGTGGCGACCTTCTTAAGGGTGGCGATTGTCTCGGGCCGGGGAAGAGCCGAGCCGGAATCGAAGAAGCCGGCTTCGCGGAGGCTGATGACAAGTCCATCGCGGCCCATGTGGATGGAGACAGTGTGCTGGGCAACCTGGTTGGAGAGAGTCTGCTGCAGCTCGCGGCGGATGTGTTCGAGATCCTCACTGACTTTGGCGGGCGAGAGCACATCCTCGCCCATCACGATGTTCATGGGTATGGCAGGCTGCTCGACTCCCGAGGCGGCGCTTCTCCCGTTCGAGGGATGCCGCAAGGCATTGGGGAAGATGCCGAGAGACTGGAAGGCGGTGTCGATTGACTGAACGACTTGCACCTGCTTCTTTTGGTCGGCCTTGGCAAATGCGTAGAGGACAACAAAGAAGCCGAACAGAAGGGTAATGAAATCGGCGTAGGAGACCAGCCATCGTTCCTGGCTGACCTTGCTCCTGTGAGATCGCGGAGGCGTCATGCGACGCGCTCCTTCTTGTCGCGGTCCGCATGGTGGAGAAATCCGGAGAGCTTGACTTCGAGCATGCGTGGATTCATACCTTCGAGGATCGAAATCACGCCTTCCAGCATCATCTCGTGGCGCAGGCTGTTCTCGCGCATGCGAATGCGCAGCTTTCCGGCGAAAGGCAGGAAGAAGAGATTGGCCACGCCCACCCCATAAATGGTGGCGACGAAAGCCACTGCGATGCCGCGGCCGACCTCTTGAATATTGTCCAGATGCTGCATGACTTGAATGAGGCCGAGCACCGCGCCCAGAATGCCGATGGTGGGCGAGAAGCCGCCGGCCGACTCGAAGACCGCGGGCAGCCGGTCTTCGCTCTCGGCGGCCGATTCGAGACTGACGCGCATGATCTTGCGCAGTTCGCTGGGTTCGGTGCCGTCCACGGCGAGCATCAGAGCTTGCTTGAGGAAGGGGTCTTCGATGGCCTGGAGATCGCCGTCGAGCGAGACCACGCCATTGCGGCGCGCCTTGTTGGCAAAGGCAACGAGCTGGTGGATGAGCTGATTGTCATGACTTCGGGGGGCGGAGAAGACATGGGCCAGGCGGCCGAAAGCAGCCACGACTGTGGTGAGAGGAAACTGGAGCAGGACGGCGCCCATGGTGCCGCCGAAGACGATCAGGGCAGCGGTGGGCTGCAGGATCTGGCCCAGGTTGCCGCCTTCGATGAGCAAGCCGGCGACGATGCCCGCAAGGGCCAAGATTACTCCGCCGATACTCGCTTTATCCATGGCAAGCTCCTCCGGGAGACAGGTTGGGAGTCGGAGACTCCTGTTTCATCCTCGATCTTCGTCGCTGGTGATTGCGAGGGCAGGGGAGGAGGCGCGCTGGCCGGAGAGATCAAGGCTTGAAAGCGACACGACTTTGTGGAGATCGCCAGGGGGGGGCATTCGCCGGGCGACGGCTGCGAGCAGGCGTGCGCGATAGGCCAGAACGCGCTCGACCACATCGCCGCATTCCTCGCGCACGATCAGTTTCTCCCCATTGATGAGAGTGAGCATGGTGTCTGGCGAGGCCTCGGCGGTCTTGATCAGGTCGCTGTTGAGCACCATGGGCTTTCCGTTGAGCCTGGTAAGTTCGATCATCTCCAAGGACTCCTTCGCATGGGTTATCGGCGGCAAAGGAGAAAGGATAAGGAAGGGCATCGGAGATAGAAGGAGTGTCCCCGACAGGACACAAAAGCGGAGGAGGTAAAGTCCCTTTGGGATGCGCCGAAGAAGGGGCCAGATGCAGCGTTAACGGAACCGACAACAGCAACCCGGAGTAACATAAAGCCAGGGAAGCGCTTTCGGGGAAGGGCCGCAAATCCATGCATCGAACAAGGAGAAACCCATGTCCCTGGGTGTCTTGAATAACATCAATGCGATTTATGCGACCAACAACCTGAATAACACCAGCAACAGCCTTTCGAAGACGCTGCAGCAGCTTTCGTCCGGATCCAAGATCAACTCCGGCGCCGACGATGCGGCAGGTCTTTCGCTGGTGAACGGGCTGCAGGCGAACTCGCAGGCCCTGACGCAGTCGCAGACGAACGCTACCGAGGGCGTGGGCCTTCTGAAGGTGGCGGATGGCGCTTTGTCGCAAGTGACGAACCTGCTCAACCGTGCCGTGACGCTGGCCACCGAGGTCTCGAACGGCACCCTCAACGGGTCGCAGCAGTCGGCGGCCAACCAGGAGTATCAATCGATCCTTTCGGAAATCAATAACATCGGATCGACAACGACTTACAACCAGACGATGGTCTTTGGCGCCGGCACGGTGGGCATCTACACGGGCGACTCTTCGAGCAAGGGCGCGTCGCTGGACAACATTGCCATCTCCTCTCTCTCATCGACGAACGTGGGCGACACGGCCGGCGCGATGGCCTACAACGGCGGCAAGAACGTCTTCCTCGACCTGTCGAACGGCACGGCCGGCACGGGCAATGCGCAGTCGACTGACACGATCGCATCCACCACACTGACCATCACCTACGACAACCCGGATGGCTCGACGGGGAGTGTCGTAACTTCGGCCGCGACCACTGTGAAGGGATTGGTGGATGCCATCAACGCTTCCGGCCGCGGGCTGACGGCCACGTTCACGACGGCGACGCAGGCTGGCGCGGGCGGCACGGTGACGGGCAGCGACACCGGCATCATGATCTCCGGCAACGTGAACACGACCGCGGCCAGTACAGCCGGCGCGCAGAGGGTGGCGATCACGACCGGCGGCTACGACACATCGGTGAGCGCGACTGGGGCCGCTGCAGCCGCCTTGACGGCGGACAACACCGGCGGCATTGCCACGATCAGCTATACCGCATCGGCGGGCGCCAACCTGACCACCAACAACCTGACCACGCAGGGCGGCGCACAGGCGGCACTGACGGTGCTGAACGCGGCGATCACCGACGTGGCGGCGCAGCAGGGCTACATTGGCGCACAGATTAATACGCTGAGCTCGGTGAGCCAGGTTTTGGCCACGCAGCAGGAGAATGTGGTTTCAGCGCAAAATGCAGTACAGGCGACTGACTACGCATCGGCGACTTCGAACATGTCGAAGTACGAGATTCTGAGCCAGACCGGCATATCGGCGCTGGCACAGGCCAACAGCATGCAGCAGGAAGTGACCAAGCTGCTCCAGTAGGGGCGGCGCAAGGCCAGGGAAGGGGGAGGGCGCCCGAGGGGGCGCCCCTCTTCACGTTGGGCGTAAGGCGGGCGGCTCTTGAATGAGCGATTTCCAATCCGATTGAAGGGCGGGTGGCTAGGCGGCTGCTTGCTGTTTCGAGGGAGGATGCGATGGGCACGGTTGGTTTGAGTTTTGGTTCGCCGACCAGCGGGGCGGGATTCAACGTGAGCTCGACAGTGGCCGCGATCGTGGGCAATCTGCAGGGTGTGGAGACGCCGTGGAAGACGCAGTTGACCAAGCTGCAGAGCGAAGACACGACGATATCCAGTCTGGGAACCCTGTTTTCGAAGCTGTCGAACGATATGAGCGCGTTGACGGACTTTCAGGGAATTCTGGCGCAAAAGACGGGGTCGAGCTCAGACAACAATGTAGTGCAACTGACCGCGGCTTCCCCGACGGCGACGGCCGGGACGCACAGCGTGGAGGTGAAGAACCTGGCCAAGACGTCGAGCGGGTACCTGGATGCAGTCACGAATGGCACAGATGCGCTTTCAGGCTCGATCACGCTGAAGGTGGGCACGGGGAGCGCGCAGACCATTACGCTGGGCGCGAGCAACAATACGCTGGCGGGTCTGGCTTCGGCAATCAATTCGTCGGGCGTGGGAGTGACGGCGAGCGTCCTGACGGACTCATCGGGATCGCGGCTGAGCCTGGTCTCGGGAACGTCTGGAGCGAAGGGGAACATCCAAGTCAGCGGGAACTCGATTGTGGACGCGAGCAACGCCAATACCGCGCTGGGGTACAACTCGACGGTGGCGGGGTTGGACGCATCGCTGACGGTGGACGGGGTGGGGCTGACGAGCGCATCGAACACGGTTGCGAACCTGATCCCAGGGGTGACGTTTCAAATGCTTTCGCCGAGCGCGAAGCAGTCGGATGGGAGCCTGGAGCAGATCCAGGTGGTGATTGCCAACGACAACGCGTCGGTGGAGAGCACGGTGAACAGCATGGTGGCCGATTACAACTCATTGATGAGCGCCATCCACACGCAGGAGGGCAATGACAGCTCTGGCAACGCGGAGCCGCTGTTTGGCTCGCCGACGCTTACCCTGCTGCAGCAGCAACTGCTGGGCGGGCTGAACGCGCAGAATCCCAACGGCTATCTGGACGGGATCAAGAACTCTACGGACACACTTTCGGGGTCGATTGTGATTCAAGTGGGAAGCGGCGAGGCGCAAGTGGTGACGCTGGACTCGACGAACAACACGCTGGCGGGGCTGGCCTCGGCGATCAACGGGAAGGGGATTGGGGTGATGGCAAACGTGGTGACCGACAGGACCGGTTCCAGGCTGGTATTGGTATCGGGGACCACGGGCGCCAGCGGAGCGCTGAAGGTGAGCTCGTCGATTACGGATGCGACGACGAGCACGGCGTTGAACTATAACAGCGGCGGGTCGGACATCAACAGCCTGGCCACATTGGGTATCGGGCTGAACAACGATGGGACATTGAGCCTGAACCTTGCGACATTGAATACGGTTCTGGATACGGACTTCGCCGGCGTTACGGGATTCTTTCAAAACGCGAACAGTTGGGGGCAAAGCTTTTCGACGATGCTGCACAGTGCGGGCAACAACTCGGTGACGGGGATCCTGTCGCTGGCGGCAAAGGCCAACAGCAGCATCGAGTCGACGTTGAACGCGAATATCTCAAAGGAAGAGAGCCTGATTTCAATCGAGCAGAAGAGCCTGACGCTGGAGTTGAACAGCGCCAATGAGATCATGCAGGCGTTGCCGACCCAGTTGAGCGGCGTCAATGAACTTTATTCGGCGATTACCGGATACAACCAGAGCATGAATGGATAGGGAGCGGTGGATTTGATGGGCAGCTATCAGGAGCACGCGCTGGAAGGCGCATCGGCAATGGATTTGGTGGTGGCGCTCTACGATGGCATTCTCCGCTTTCTTCATGCGGCCAGCGCGGCGGCGGAGCGAGGCGATGCGTTGGGTCGCCGGGCTGCGGTCAAGCGGGCCCTCGATATCATCATTCACCTGCAGGCGCGGCTGCGCATGGACGTGGGCGGAAGGCCGGCGCAGGTGCTCAGTGAGTTCTACGCCTCGGTCTTCGCGCAGATACTGCAAGCCTCGCAGTCGGGTTCCGCCGAGAAGTTCGAACATGCGATCGAGTGCGTGCGGAATGTGCGGGATGCGTGGCGCCAAGCGGCCAGGGATCTGGGGGCCAACCTGCCTCTGCCGCAAATTCCCGCTCATCCGGCCGGACATCGCAAAGAGAATGCCGAGGGAGCTTATGGCGAGGCCGGCACCGCGGCAGGCTGGACAGCCTGAACTGCGGGATTGCCGATCGTCAGGTGGCTCTTGCCGGCGCCGGGATTCCTGGCACTACCCGGCAACCGTGAGTTCCTCTTCCAGTTGCTGCTTCTGGTAGAGGCCTGCGTAGTATCCGTCGCGTGCAAGCAATTCCTCATGCCCGCCCAGCTCGACAATTCTTCCGTGATCGAGCACGGCGATCTGGTCGGCGTTGCGGACGGTTGAGACGCGATGCGAGATGAGGACGGTTGTCGAGGCTGAAGTGTAGTCTCGCAGCCCGCCCAGGATGCGTTCTTCAGTGTAGGTGTCTACGCTCGCCAGAGCGTCGTCGAGGATGAGGATGGCCGGCCGGCGCAGCAGGGCTCGGGCGATGGCTGCGCGCTGCTTCTGTCCGCCCGACAAGGTCACGCCGCGCTCGCCTACCATGGTTTCATATCCCTGCGGAAACTCCTCGAACTCCTGGCGGATGTGTGCGGCTTCGGCGGCCTCGAGTATGGCTTCAGGGGACGCCTGCGGCGCTCCAAATGTAAGGTTATCGCGAATGGTCGAGCTGAAGAGAAACGTCTCCTGAGGCACCATGCCGATGTTGCGCCGCAGGATGGCCAGGGGATAGTCGCGGATCGGACGCCCATCGACGAGCAGAGAGCCTTCGGGCGCTTCGTACAAGCGAGTAATCAGATTGACCAGCGTGGTCTTTCCCGAGCCGGTGGGGCCGACGATGGCCAGGCTTGACCCGGCAGGAACAGTGAGCGAAATATCGCGGAGCACCTGCGTATCACCGTAGCTGAAGCTTAGCCCGCGCAACTCGATCTCGCCGCCGAGGAGGGTATCCGGGGAGATCGTGTGGTCGGCCTTCGAGTCGTCGATGGCCGGCTCGGCCTGGAGCAGCTCGTCGATGCGCGCCACGGAGGCGGTGCCGCGCTGGAAGAGATTCACTACCCAACCCACGGCGATGATGGGCCAAATGAGGAGAATCATGTAGGTGTTGAACTCGACAAAATCGCCCACGGAGATGCGATGGGCGGTGACCAGGTGGCCGCCGGCGAGCAAAGTGATCACCATGGAAACGCCGAGGATGAACTCCAGGGTGGGCCACAGCATACCCATCAGTTGGACCAGGCGCAGGGAGCGGGCAATGTACTGGCGGTTGAGCTTCTCGAAGAGGCCGATTTGCGAGTCCTCGCGGGCGAATGCGCGGATGAGGCGCGCGCCGGAGTAGTTCTCCTGGGCCTGGGCGGAGATCTCGGAAAAGCTGGATTGAATGCGCTCGAAACGGTCATGAATCCTGTGGCCGAGGTATTGGACCAAAATGCTGGCCAGCGGCATGGGCGCCAGGGCGACGAGCGTGAGGAAGGGGCTGAGCTTCAACAGGAAGACCAGGGCGAAGATGGTGAAGAAGACGGTGTTGGCGCTGTACATAAGCGCCGGGCCGAGCAGCATGCGGACGGCATTCAGGTCGTTTGTCATCCGGGCCATCACGTCGCCGGTGCGGTAGCGCTGATAGAAGCCGGAATCCTGTTTTTCGAGGTGGCGGAAGAGGTCATTGCGGACATCGAATTCAATCTCGCGGGAGATGCCGATCAGGATCCAGCGCTGGGCATAGAGGAAGATGCCCTTGGCGAGGGAGATGGCGACCAGCAGGCCCGCGAACACGAGAATCGCCTTGCGGTCCGCCTCGTGCCTCTGCAGTTTATCGACGGCCCATCCCAGTACCCTCGGAAACTGCACCGCCGCCGCATTGGTGGCAATGCATGACAGGGTGCCCCAGAGGTATCCCCAGCGGTAACGGCGCATGTAGGAGAAGAGGGGGGCCAGGTCGCGAAGCATGGGTCTATTGTACGGGGCGAAGCGGGTGGGCCGGGTTCGATCAGGTGGGCGTGCGCAGCAGCAGGTAGCCGCCGACCAAGGCGAAGAGAACGTCGGAAGACCAGGCGGCGAGGGCGGCGGGCAGGTAGTTGACGTTGCCCATGGCGCCGAAGAGGCCATCGACGACCCAATAAGCGAGCGCAACCGCGATGGCCACGGCGATGCCAGTGAGAGAGCCGCGCCTTCCCATCGAGAGGGCGAAGGGAACCGCCAGCACCGCCATCACAATGGCAACGAGCGGATATGCCAGCTTGTGCCAGAGGGCGACGCGAAGGCGCATGGTGTCAAAGCCGCTCTGGCGCAGGTCGCCGATGTAACGGTCCAGTTGGCCGAAGTTCATCTCCTGGGATTGGAGGTTCTCCTTCTTGAAGTAGCCGGGATCCTCATGAATCTCAGGGAAAGCCGCGGCCTTGAACTCACGGTAGTCGGTGACGCTGGAGCCGCCGATGTCGCGCTGCCAGCCATTCTGGAAGCTCCAGGATCCCGCCTGCTGATCCCAGAAGACACGCGCTGCGAATACCCGTCGTGAAATTTCAAAAGTGGCCGGGTTGAATTCGAAGATGGAGAGATTAGCGAACTCGTTGCGATCCGGATCGAAGAACTGATAGTAGAAGATGCGCCCCGGCTCGCCGGCGTGAGGCTGGCCGAAGATCCATTTCTGTTCGGGGTGGAGGAAGGTTTGGGGGGGGCGGCCCTTGATGGTCGAGCGCAGGGCTTCCTGGCGGCGATTGGCCTGGGGCAGATAGAACTCGTCGAAGAGGAAGAGGCTCACGGAGAGGGCGCCGGCAATCGTCACGATGGGCACAACCAGCCGGTAGAGACTGATGCCCGTGGCCTTCATGGCGATGAGTTCGGAGTTGCGGTTGAGCACGCCGAAGGTGACCAGCACCGCGATGAGCACGGCGAGCGGCGCAATCTGGTAGAGCATCGAAGGCGCGAGGTTGACGAGATAGGCTCCAACAGTGGAGAGCGGAATGCGATTGCGGAGAATGTCGCCCACCAGCTCAAAGAAGGTGAAGACAAGCATCAGCATCACAAAGCTGGAGAGCACCAGGAAGAAGGTATTGAGAAACTCGCGCACGACGTACTCATCCAGGATGCGGGGAAAGACGCCGCGCGCGCCGTGACGCGAGGTGCGTTGCTGGAATCGATCGAGCAGGCCAGCGCCGGGAAAGCCGTTGAGGCGGGGCGCAGCGGGCTTGGGCAGGCGCGAGGTCCAGCCAACGATGGCGCTCAGCACCGAACCGCCCGAGGCCATCTGCGAGAGCAGAAAAGTCCCGGCCCCGGCAAACACCAGGTTTGCCAGCCAAACCGCCAGGAACGGCGAAAGCTTGTCCTGCTTGCCCAGCGCGATGCCGGTGTAGGAGAGCACGTAATAGAGAAGGACGAGAAGGACCGTAAACACAAAGCCGGAGCTTTTGCCGCCGCGGCGAGAAGCCACGCCAAGTGGAACGCCCACCAGCATGAGTACCAGGCAGGCCGCCGGATAAGCGAAACGGTTGTGCAATTCGATAAGAAATCGCTTGGCGTCGGGGCCGTGAGTGCGCTGCAGCAGAACCCTCATAGGCAAGGCATAGATCGCCGTGTCAAGGCGACCCAGGTGCACCTCGCCCTGCTGGTTCAGGGCCAGAGCCCGGTCGGTTGTGGTAAAGGTGGAGATGTTGTACTGCTGGAGTTCGCCGGATCTTGTCTCGTGTTCCGCTCCGTTGCGCAGCCGCATCAGCAGTTCTTGCGTGGAATTGTTGGCCACGGTAGCAGAGGCCGCGGTCGTAATTTTCGGGGTGGAGGGGTCGGAGACATCGGCCATGAAGACCTGGCGCCAGTTGGCAGCGCCGGCGCCCGCGCGCACATCCTGCACGTAAAGGACGTAGTTGCGGAATTCCTCGTAGAAGACGCGCGGCTGAATTTCGTAGGAGGCCTGAGAGGTTTCGAGGGCCTGCTCCATCTCAAGAATGGCTCGGTTGGCGCGCGGAGCAACATAGAGCGAGTTGGCCAGCCCCAGCAGGGTGCCGCCGACGGCCACGATGGAGGCTACACGAACAAAGTAGCCGATGCCGAGTCCCGAGGCGCGCATGGCAATGATCTCGCTGTCGGAGGCCAGGCGGCTCAAACCCAGCAGGATGCCCACCAGCACGGCCATGGGAATGGTCACGCGGAAGGTATTGGGCAGAGTGAAAAGGAAGATCTCCACCACGTTGGTAAATGTGGAGCTGTTGCGGACCACCATCTCCAGGATGTGGGGAAGGTCGCGCATGAAGAGCACAAAGGTGAACAGCGCGCATCCGATGAGCGTGTGGGAGAGAATCTCGCCGAGGATGTAGCGGGTCAGGATGCGCACAGGCAGGCTCCAGGTCAGTTTACAGCGCCGGCCTGATCCTTGTTGCCGGCTCCCAGTGGCGCAGACGGAGGCTGTTGGCCAGAACGCTCACTGAACTCAACGCCATGGCGGCTGCGGCGACCCAGGGGCTGAGCAGAATGTGGAAAGCGGGGTAGAGGGCGCCCGCTGCCAGTGGAATGCCGAGCAGGTTGTAGCCCATGGCCCAGATGAGGTTCTGTCGCATGATGCGCAAGGTGGAGCGGGCCAGGTCGAGGGCCGCGGGGATGGCGGCGGGCTGCGCCCGCAACAGGAGCACATCGCCGGCCTCCTGCGCCAGATCGGCGCCGGTGCCCATGGCGATTCCGGCATCGGCCTGGGCCAGGGCCGCCGCGTCATTGATGCCGTCGCCGGCCATGGCCACGCGCAGGCCGTCCTTTTGCAGCGCCCGAATGCGGGCGAGTTTGCCGGCCGGGTCCAGACCGGCCTCGACCTCAGTGATGCCAGCCTGCGCGGCAATCGGCCCGGCGGCGGGGGCGGAGTCGCCAGTCAGCATGAGCACACGGAGTCCAGCTGCGCGCAGACTCGCGATGGCCCCGGCCGCATCCGGGCGCAGAGCGTCCATCGCATCGAAATTGCCCGCAGGCAAATGGTCGAGAGCCATCCAAAGACGCGTCATGCCGGGCTCGGCCGGGATGGCATCTTTCGGCAAAGGGATGAAGAAATCCTTGAAGAGCGCCTCGTTGCCCAGGAGGCACTCTCGTCCCTCGACTCTGGCAGAGAGGCCGCGACCGGGATAGATCTGCACCTCTTCCGCTGGCAGC
>Ga0302321_100005625_pt1 | contig 10982 bp, 10 predicted proteins | sample Fen_T0_1_FD_202505 | JGI IMG/M metagenome (GOLD analysis project Ga0302321, IMG submission 202505) | Peat permafrost microbial communities from Stordalen Mire near Abisko, Sweden - Fen_T0_1 | ecosystem: Environmental > Terrestrial > Soil > Wetlands > Permafrost | place: Sweden: Abisko...
TGCCCATGACGATCCCCGTCGGCGAGGTCGTCCCGCTGGACGAGAAGCGCCGCCGGCGCCACCACCTGCTCGCCCGGCTGCGCGAGGTCGACCACTGGCGCCGGCTGGTCTCGGCCCGGCTCGATCTCGCGGTCGCCGCGGTCACCCTGATCGACGAGCCGGACGACGCCCGCCCGGGCGGCGACCCGCTGGGGCCCCTGCCCGCCGGCCTGCGCGAGATGATCGGGCTGCCCGACTGCGACCGGGCGCTGCCCGAGGCGTCGGTGCTCCTGCGCCTGCGGGCGGCCCAGCGCGATCTCGACGAGTACGCCCGCGCCCTGCGTGAGACGACCGACGTCGCGACGATGGAGCTGGCCGACCTGCTGGACGCCGAGCGCTCGGCGTCCGGTACCTCGGCGTCCGGCATCCCGGCGTCCGGCAGGGCGGTCCGCCGTCCGCGACCGGTCCGCCCGGCGGCCCCACCGCACCTGCGGGTGGTCCCGCAGGCCCCGGCGGAGGACTTACCGCCCGCCTCAGCGGGCCCGGATTCCCCCTCCGCCTCGGCGGGCACCGCCGATCCGGGCTCCTGAGCCCCTTTCGGCGGGCCCCGGCCTGCCGGGATCAGCGCGCGTACGGCAGACTTCGTGCAAGTGATGCGCGGCACGGCGCGACGTCGAGTGACGCGCAGCACGGCGCGATCGGTGAGGAGGGCTCGAGTGGACGAGGACGTCGTACGGCAGGCGCCCCTGTTCGCGGCGCTCGACGACGAGGCGGCCGCTGCCCTGAAGGCGACGATGTCCCGCGTCGAGGTGTCCCGCTCGGAGGTGCTGTTCCACGAGGGTGATCCCGGTGACCGGCTGTACGTGATCGTCGAGGGCAAGGTCAAGCTGGGCCGCGCCTCCGGGGACGGGCGGGAGAACCTGCTCGCCGTCCTGGGCCCGGGGGAGATGTTCGGCGAGCTGTCCCTCTTCGATCCGGGGCCGCGCAACGCCACCGCGACGGCGGTCGCCGACACGGCGTTGATCGGGCTCGGCAACGAGGACCTGACGGCGTGGCTCACGGGTCGCCCGGACGTCGCCCGGCAGCTGCTGCGCGCCCTGGCCCGCCGCCTGCGCCGCACCAACGAGAACCTGGCCGACCTGGTCTTCTCCGACGTCCCGGGCCGGGTGGCCAAGGCCCTGCTCGACCTGTCGGAGCGGTTCGGCCGCCCGACGGACGACGGCCTGCGCGTCGCGCACGACCTCACCCAGGAGGAGCTCGCCCAGCTCGTGGGCGCCTCCCGCGAGACGGTGAACAAGGCCCTCGCCGACTTCGCCTCGCGCGGCTGGCTGCGCCTGGAGGCCCGGGCGGTCGTCCTGATGGACATCGAGCGGCTGCGCAAGCGGGCCCGCTGACCCGCTCCCGGCCTCAGCCCGCCGGGTCGGCCGCCTGCCGGGGCTCCTCCCGCAGGTGGTCGAGCTGGGCGCGCACGCTCAGTTCCGCCGCGGGCCACAGCTCGCGGGGGACGTCGGCGTAGACCCTCCGGACGACGTCCGCGGGGGTCGTCGCGCCGTCGGCGAGGGCGGCCCGCACCTGGTCGAGGCGCTGCCGCCGGTGGGCGAGGTAGCCGCGGACGGCCTCGACGGGCGGGGTGCCCGGCGCGGACAGCACGGGCCCGTGGCCGGGCAGCAGGGCGTGCACCTGTCGGTCGACCGTGAGGCGCTCCAGCAGGCGCAGCGAGTCCAGGTAGTCGCCGAGCCGCCCGTCCGGGTGCGCGACGACCGACGAGCCCCGGCCGAGCACGGTGTCACCGGTGAGGACGAGCGCCCCCTCCGCCGGGTCGCCGGAGGCCCTCACGACCAGGCTCACCGAGTCCCCGGTGTGCCCCGGCGTCGCGATCACCTCCAGGTCGAGCCCGGCCGCGGCGACGGCGTCCGCGCGCAGCGGCCCGGGCGGCAGACCGGGTGGCAGGCCGGCTGGCAGGCCGCGGTCGCCGAGCACCAGCCCGGGGTCGGCGGCCCGCACCGGCGCGCCGGTGAGCTCGTGCAGCCTCCGCGCCCCCGCGCTGTGATCGGCGTGACCGTGGGTCAGCAGGACGACGGTCACCCGGGTGCCGCGGGCCCGCGCCGCCGCGAGGACGGCGTGCAGGTGCCCCTCGTCGTCCGGGCCCGGGTCGACCACCACGGCCTGGGTCGCGCCCGGCGCTGCGAGGACCCAGGTGTTCGTCCCGTCCAGGGTCAGCGGACCGGGGTTGGGGGCCAGCACCCCCTCGGCGACGGTACCGACCGGACCTCCGCGCCACGCCCCGACCGCCGGGCTCCCGTCCATGCCGTGAACCTCCCTGCCGAACCGGTTCGGGTGTGACTCGACGTCACCCCCGCCGGGCGGACCGTCATCCGCCGTGCCATCTCTCCTGCCGGGAACCCGGCCTGCACTACAGTGCCCGATCCGGGGAGCCACCACGAGCGGTGGGACCCGGGGACCGGCCGGATCCGGCCGGCCGTTGCGACCCAGGGGATGCGGTCGCCTTCACGGGGACGAAGGGCTGTGCAGGATCAGAAGATGACGTTGGAGGACTTGTCTGCCGCTACGGGGATGACGGCACGCAACGTCCGCGCGTACCAGACCAAGGGTCTGTTGCCGCCGCCCGCCCGCGAGGGCCGGCGGTCGGTCTACGGGACGGAGCACCTGCGGCGGCTCCGGGCGATCGAGCGCGCCCGGGCCCACGGGGCCTCGCTCTCGCTCATCGCCTCCCATCTCGCCCAGGGGCGTGGCCTCGACGGGGACGCCCTGGTCGAGTGGCCCGCCGCAGGGCTGCCTCGCGCCGCCGAGGGGCAGGTGGCCACCGGGCCGCCGGCCGACACCGGACCCTCGCCCGGGGGCGCCGCCCGTCCGGACGTCGGGGGCCTGCTCGACCCCCCGGACCGCCGTCGCGACCCGACGACCCGGCGCCAGGTGGACCGGCTCGTGGAGGCGGGCGTCCTGGAACGCCGGGCGCGCGGCCTGCACACCGGGCACGAGCTGGCGACGGCCCTGACGGCGCTGCAGCAGCTCGGCCTGCCGCTGCAGGTGACGCTCGGGGTCGCCGAGCACGCGCTCGCTGTGGCGGAGCCCGTCGCCGACGCGGCCCGGGCCGGCCTCGTGACGGCCTTCGCGGGCACGGCCCTCGCCGGGACGGCGGACGCCGCCTCGGCGGCGGACCGGCTCGGCGAGGTCGCCGGGTACGTGGTGCGCCACGTGGTCGCGTCGGCCACGCCTCCCTGAGCGGCGCCGGGCGCCCACCGGGGTGCCGGGGTGCCGGGGTGCCGGGGTGCCGGGGTGCCGGGGTGCCGGGGTGCCGGGGTGCCGGGGTGCCGGGGTGCCGGGGTGCCGGGGTGCCGGGAGCGGGTGCCCGGGACGGGCGCCCGGTGGGTGTCAGGCGGCGGGCGGGGCGCCGGTCAGGGCGACGACCAGCTCGATCTCGACGGGCGAGCCGAGCGGGAGCGCGGCCACCCCGACGGCGCTGCGCGCATGCACGCCCGCATCGCCGAAGATCTCCCGCAGCAGCAGGCTGGCCCCGTTGACGACGGCCGGCTGGCCGGTGAAGTCGGGGTCGCTGGCGACGAAGCCGACGACCTTGACGACGCGGGCGACCCGGTCCAGGTCACCGGCGACCTGCCGGACGGCGGCGAGCGCGTTGAGCACGGCGGTCCGGGCGAGCGCGGCGGCCTCCTCGGGCGGCACCAGCCCCGGGCCGACGCCGACCCGGCCCGTGGCGGGCAGCGCGCCGTCGACGAACGGGAGCTGCCCGGACGTCCACACCCGGTCCCCGTCGAGGACGGCCGGGACGTAGGCGGCGACCGGCGCGGCGACCGGGGGGAGGGTGATGCCCAGCTCGGCCAGGCGGGCCTCGGCGCTCACGGCTTGGGCCGCTTCAGGTAGGCGACCAGGCCCTGACCGTCGGGACCGGGCACGACCTGGACGAGTTCCCAGCCGTCCTCGCCCCACTGGTCGAGGATCTGCTTGGTCGCGTGGACGATCAGGGGCACGGTGGCGTACTCCCACTGCTGCATGGGCGCAGCCTACGCCGGACCTCCCGGCGACCGGACCGGTCCGGTCCGCGCCCGGCGCGTCGCCGTCGCGACACCCCGAAGGCGGCGCGCGGCGACGCGCCGGGGCCGCGTCCTCGCGCCCGCCGGGCGTCGCCGGTCGGCGCTGACTACCCTCCAAGGGTGCCCACCCACGATCCGGACGACCGGTCCGAGGCCGAGCCGCGGGACGGCGACCCCGCTGACCCCGGCGACTCCGGGGAACCCGGGGAGCCGGCCGCCGCCGACTTCGCCGAGGTGCGGCTGCACATCGTCAGCGGCAAGGGCGGCACGGGCAAGACGACGGTCGCCGCCGCACTGGCCCTCGCCCTGGCGGCGGGCGGACGGCGGACCCTGCTCGCCGAGGTCGAGGGGCGGCAGGGGATCGCTCAGCTGTTCGACGTCCCGCAACTGCCCTACGAGGAGCGCCGGATCGCGGTCGCGCCCGGCGGCGGCGACGTCTTCGCGCTGTCGGTCGAGCCGAAGGCCGCGCTGCTGGAGTACCTGGATCTCTTCTACCACCTGGGCCGGGCGGGCCGGGTGCTGGAGCGGATGGGCGCCGTCGACTTCGCCACCACGATCGCCCCCGGCCTGCGGGACGTGCTGCTCACCGGCAAGGTCTACGAGGCGGTGCGGCGCCGGAGCGCCGAGGGCCCGCGGTACGACGCGGTGGTGATGGACGCCCCGCCGACGGGCCGGATCGGCCGGTTCCTCAACGTCAACGAGGAGGTCGTCGGGCTGGCGAAGGTGGGTCCGATCCGCAACCAGGCGGGATCGATCATGACCTTGCTGCGGTCGGCGCAGACGGCGGTGCACCTGGTCACCGTGCTGGAGGAGATGCCGGTGCAGGAGACCCAGGACGCCGCCGCGGAGTTGCGGGCCGCGGGCCTGCGGGTGGGGGGAGTGGTGGTCAACATGGTGCGTGACCCGGTCCTGCCGCCGCAGACCCTCGCCGACGCCCGCACGGGCCGGATCGACCGCGAGGAGGTGCTGGCGGGCCTCGCCGCCGCGGGCTTCGACGGCCGCCGGCAGTCGCCCGCGTCCGCGGTGCTGGCCGACGGCCTGCTGGCCGAGGCCGGCGAGCACGCCGCGCGGGTGGCCCTGGAGGACGGCCAGCGCGAGCAGCTCGACGTCCTGCAGCGCCCGGTCTACGAGCTGCCCGCCCTGGCCGGCGGCGTCGACCTGGGTGCCCTCTACGACCTGGCCGACCTGCTGACCCGGCAGGGGCTGGCATGAGCCCCGCGACCCCGGGCACCGGCAAGGGCGCCGCCACGGCGGTCACCGGCAAGGGCACCGGCAAGGGCGCAGGCAAGGGCGCAGGCAAGGGCGCCACGACGGCGGCCCGGCGCTCGCCGCTCCTCGACGTCGACGGGATGATCGACGACCCGCAGCTGCGGGTCGTGGTGTGCTGCGGCGCGGGCGGCGTCGGCAAGACGACGACGGCGGCGGCCCTGGCCCTGCGGGCGGCCGAGCGGGGACGGCGGGTCGTGGTGCTGACGATCGACCCCGCCAGGCGGCTGGCGCAGTCGATGGGCCTGGTCGAGCTGGACAACACGCCCCGGCCGGTGGCCGGGGTCGACCTCTCGGGCGGCGGCCGCCTCGACGCGATGATGCTCGACATGAAGCGGACCTTCGACGAGGTGATCGAGGCGCACGCCTCGCCCGCGAAGGCCCAGGCGATCTTCACCAACCCGTTCTACCAGGCCATGTCGAGCTCCTTCGCCGGCACCCAGGAGTACATGGCGATGGAGAAGCTGGGCCAGCTGCGGGCCCGGGCGGACGCCGACGCCGCCGACGGCTGGGACCTGATCGTCGTCGACACCCCGCCGAGCCGCTCGGCGCTGGACTTCCTCGACGCCCCCCAGCGCCTCGGGTCCTTCCTCGACGGGCGGTTGATCCGGATCCTGTCGGCACCCGCCAAGGCCGGGGGCCGGGCGTACCTGAAGGTCGTCTCGGTGGCCGTCGGCGGTGCGACGGGCGTGCTGACCCGGCTGCTGGGGGCGCAGATCCTGCGGGACGTGCAGTCGTTCGTCGGCGCGCTCGACACCGTCTTCGGCGGGTTCCGGGAGCGTGCGGAGCAGACCTACCGGCTCCTGCAGGCCGAGGGGACGGCGTTCCTCGTCGTGGCCGCGCCCGCCCCCGACGCGCTGCGGGAGGCGTCGTTCTTCGTGGAGCGGCTCGCGGGGGAGGGCATGCCGCTGGCGGGCCTGGTGCTCAACCGGGTCACCACGGCGCGCGCCGAGAGCCTGTCGGCCGAGCGCGCCCAGGCCGCCGCCGAGGACCTGGAGGAACTGGGCGCCCAGGAGCTCACCGAGGGCCTGCTGCGCGTCCACGCCGACCGGATGCGGCGGCGCGAACGGGAGCGCGGGCTCACCCACCGCTTCACGGGGGCGCATCCCGCCGTGCCGATGGTGGAGGTCCCGGCGCGCGCCGAGGACGTGCACGACCTCGACGGCCTGCGGGAGATCGGGGCGAGCCTCGCCAAGGGCTGAGGCGCGCTGCCCGACGTCCCGCCGGTGGCCCGGCACCGTCGACCGACGGTGCCGGGTTGCCACCGAATTGCCGTTGACTTAACCTTGCCTTGAAGTTGGACGGCGGAGATCATCCGTCGGCCGACCTGAACAAGGGCAGGCGCCATCGCGAAGTGCCTGCTCCACCAAACGACCTCTGGGGCAGGACGTCGTGACGTCCTACCCCGGCCGGAACGCTCAGTTACGGGCCATTCCGTTCCCGACCGAAAGTCAGCCGGCCACCCTAGCCACGATCTCGGCAGCGGCCGAACGGGCCGCGGCGATCTCGAGCATGCGCTCGTGCTCCGCTCGTGCCGTCTCGAGGAGTCGCGACCACGACTCCACGTTCGGACGGCGACGCAACAGGGCGCGACGTTCACGCTCCGTCATGCCGCCCCAGACACCGAACTCGATCCGGTTGTCCAGCGCGTCCGCGAGGCACTCGGTGCGCACGACGCAGGACATGCAGATGGCCTTCGCGCGGTTCTGAGCGGCCCCCTGAACGAAGAGCGTGTCCGGGTCGGTGGTTCGGCACGCGCCCTTCGCCGCCCAGTCGTACGTGCTGCTGGTCATCAAATCCTCCTGTCGACCCCCGGTGGATCCGCCGGTCCGTGTCCCCCACTGCGGATCCTGAGAAGAATCTACGTCACTGCGTGTGCTGGGGGTACGGGCCAGACGGATGATATCCGCCTGACGGCCCTCCCCGCCTGGCTACTTTCCGTGACACCAGAGCACGGAGTGACGTTTGCCCATGACCGGTGAATGACAGGCATGTCGTTCCCGTGCCACCTGTCGCTCCCGGTCCCGGACGGCGATCCTCCGATGTGCGACCCATCGTCGACACGGGGACGGGCGTTACGCCCGGACGGGCGACGTACTCTTGTCCACCATGAGAAGCGCCAGCGTCCCCGGCGGCAGAGCCCTCGCCCTCCTCGGAGCCTTCGCGAGCGTCAGCGCGGTCATGGGGCTCCTGCTGGCGGGCATCGCGCTCCCGGCGGCGTGGGCGACCGGGTCCGCGACCCGGGGCGGGGTCGACTTCTTCAACTCCCTGCCCGACGACGTGGCCGAGCCGCCGCTGTCGGAGCAGTCGACGGTCCTGGACGCCGACGGGCGGCAGATCGCGCACTTCTACGACGAGCGCCGCATCCTGGTCTCGCTGGCGCAGATCGCTCCCATCATGCAGCAGTCGATCATCGCGATCGAGGACAGCCGCTTCCTGGAGCACGGCGGCGTCGACCCCAAGGGCCTGGCGCGTGCCTTCGTCAACAATCAGGTGAACGACGGCAACGTCCAAGGCGCCTCCACCCTCACCCAGCAGTACATCAAGCTGCGCATCTTCGAGGCGGCGACCGTCAACCAGGACAAGCAGGCCCAGCAGGACGCGCTGCGCAAGGACTACACGCGCAAGCTGCAGGAAGTCCGGATGGCGATCTCGCTGGAGAAGAAGAAGACGAAGAGCGAGATCCTCGAGGGGTACCTCAACATCGCGAACTTCGGTGACAGCACCTACGGCGTCGAGGCGGCGGCCGAGTACTTCTTCGACGGGACGTCGGCCGCCAAGCTGACCCTGCCCCAGGCCGCCCTGCTGGCCGGGCTCGTGCAGTCGCCGCAGCGCTACAGCCCGTTCATCCACCAGAAGGCGGCGCTGAACCGGCGCAACGACGTCCTGGCCCGGCTGCACCAGCTCGGCAAGATCACTGACGCCGAGTACGCGGCCGCCGTCAAGTCCGGCCTGGGCGTCAAGAAGCGCACGCCGCGCGAGGGCTGCATCACCTCCGCGTACGCGTACTTCTGCTCCTACGTGCGCAACCAGCTCGTCAAGAGCGACGCCTACAAGGCGCTCGGGGCGACCGAGGACGAGCGGCGCAACCTGCTCGACCGTGGTGGCCTGACCATCCGCACGACGATCAAGCAGAACGTCCAGGAGACGGCGCAGGCGGCCGTCAACGCCAAAGTGCCGCCGGGCGACGCCTCCCAGGTCGGGGCCGCCGCCGTCACGGTCGAGCCGGGCACGGGCAAGGTGCTCGCCATGGTCCAGAACCGGACCTACGACGTGGCGGACAAACCCGGCGACACGGTGATCAATTACAGCGTCGACCAGAGCCTGGGCAGCGGCAACGGCTTCCAGACGGGGTCGACGTTCAAACCCTTCGTGCTCGCCGACTGGCTCGCGCACGGCAAGGGCCTCTACGACGTCGTCGACGCCTCGAAGCGGATGTGGAACTACGGCGACTTCGAGGGCTGCAAGGGCACCCTGCGTGGCGAGTCGTTCCCCATGTCCAACTCCGGCGACAGCGAGAACAAGCCCGCCATGACGGTGCTCGAGGCCACGTCGCAGTCGGTGAACCTCGCGTACATGGACATGGCCAGCAAGCTCAGCCTGTGCGACATCAGCGCCACGGCGACCAAGCTCGGCGTCCACAAGGGGCACCCGTACGCCGCAGGCAACGAGGGCGTCACCAGCGCGCTGCCCACCGAGGTCCCCTCGATGGTGCTCGGCGCCGTCGACGTCGCCCCGCTCACGATGGCCGAGGCCTACGCCACGTTCGCCAAGGACGGCCTCTACTGCGCGCCGCTGGCCGTGACGGCGATCAGCGACCGCGACGGGAAGGCGCTGAAGGTGCCGTCGTCGCAGTGCAGCCAGGCGATGGACCCCAACATCGCCCACGGCGTCACCTACGCGCTGAAGACCGTGCTGCGGCCCGGAGGGACGGCGTCGCAGTATCCGCTCGACCGGGTTGCTGCCGGCAAGACCGGGACGACGAACGACTCCAAGGACACCTGGTTCGTCGGGTACATCCCCCAGCTGTCGACGGCGGTGTGGGTCGGCGACAACCCGAACCCCTCGGGCAAGGCCGGTCGCCGGTCGCTGAACAACCGCAAGATCGGCTCGACCCACTACGGCTCGGTCTTCGGCGCCACGATCAGCGCCCCGATCTGGCAAGAGATCATGAACAAGATCTCCAAGGGGATGCCCGAGAAGGACTGGGACGACCCCACGGGCAAGGTCATGTCCGGCTCGCAGGTGAAGATGAACGACTACCGCGGCCAGCCGGTCGACCAGGCCAAGGCGACCCTGGAGGGCCTCGGCTACAAGGTGACCGTCGGCGCGCCGGTCCCCTCCGACCTGGGCCCGGACAAGGTCGAGAACACCACGCCGTCCGCAGGTTCCATCTCCGCACCCGGCGGCGCCGTCGTCATCCACCCCGGCAACGGGCAGGGCCAGCCGAGCCCCTCGCCGGGCGACCCGAACCAGCCGGGCGGTCCCGGCGGTCCCGGCGCCTCCGGCAGCCCCGGACCGGGCCAGCCGGGGGCGACCAAGCCCGGCAGGCCCTCCCGGACCGTCAGGCCCCCGTCCCCGACCGGCCAGTAGCACCACGGCCCCGGCCCTCCCCCGTCGCAGGGGGGAGGGCCGGGGCCGTCGCTCGTCCCGGGCCGTCAGGCCGTCCCCGGCGGTCAGGACGCCGTGAGCTGGCGGCGCACCTCGGCGGCCACGCGGGAACCCTCGGCGAGGCCCGCCACGCGCGGCTGGACCGCCTTCATGACCCGCCCCATGGCGGCAGGGCCGGTGGCGCCGCCCGCGGCCGTCGCGGCGACCGCCTCGGCGACCAGCGCCGTCAGGTCACCGTCCGAGAGCTGGGCGGGCAGGTACCCCTCGAGGACGGCGAGCTCGTCACGCTCGCGCTGCGCCCGCTCGGGCCGGTCGCCGTCCTCGAACGCGGTGGCGGCCTCCCGGCGCTTGCGGGCCTCCCGGCCGAGCACCGTGACGACGTCGGCGTCGCTCAGCTCGCGGGCCACGGACCCCGACACCTCCTCGGCGCGGATCGCGGTGAGAGCCATGCGCAGGGTGGCCGTGCGCAGCTCGTCCCGCGCGCGCATCGCGTCGGTGAGCTCGGACTGCAGGCGGGCCTTGAGATCGGACATACGCCCATCCTGGCACCCGTCCCGCGGTGGCCTGGGACACTGGCGGGATGCGCGCGTCCACCGCACTCGCCGCCGTCACGGCCGCCGGGGCCACCGGCCTCGGCTACGCCTGGGTCGAGGCCCGGATGTTCACCCTGCGCCGGGCGACGCTCCCGGTCCTGCGGCCGGGCGCCGCGCCCCTGCGGGTGCTGCACCTGTCGGACATCCACCTCGTGCCACGCCAGCACCGCAAGCGGCGCTGGCTGGCGTCCCTGGCCGCGCTCGAGCCCGACCTGGTGGTGTCGACGGGCGACAACCTCGCGGCGCGCGACGCCGTCCCGGCGGTGCTGGAGGCGCACGGCTCCCTGCTCGACCGGCCCGGCGTCTTCGTGCTCGGATCGAACGACTACTGGGAGCCCCGGCTCAAGAACCCCGCGCGGTACCTGCTGCCGAACGGCGGCGGGCGGCGCGTCCACGGCGAGCGCCTGCCGACCGACGACCTGATCCGCGGCTTCCGCGAGGCCGGCTGGCTGGACCTCACCAA
>Ga0302321_100005626_pt1 | contig 10981 bp, 8 predicted proteins | sample Fen_T0_1_FD_202505 | JGI IMG/M metagenome (GOLD analysis project Ga0302321, IMG submission 202505) | Peat permafrost microbial communities from Stordalen Mire near Abisko, Sweden - Fen_T0_1 | ecosystem: Environmental > Terrestrial > Soil > Wetlands > Permafrost | place: Sweden: Abisko...
CCATGCCCGGCAGGCCGTAGAGGCGCACGAAGCCGTAGCTGTCCTTGTGGTCGAAGGCGGCGCTCGCGCCGAAGGTCGCGAGGTCCTCGCGGTAGAGCGAGTAGGGGCTCTTCGCGGAGAGCGCCGTCGCCGAGCCCTTGTAGAGCTTGACCGCGACCGTGCCGGTCACGTTGCGCGTGGCCTCGCGGAAGAAGGCATCCATCGACTCGCGCAGCGGCGCAAACCAGCGGCCGGTGTAGACGAGGTCGGCGTAGTCGGGCATGAGCTTCTCGCAGGCGCGGAACGTGTCGCGATCGAGCGTCAGCGCGCGCAGCGTGCGCAGGCCCTCGAGGATGATCGTGCCGCCCGGCGTCTCGTACACGCCGCGCGACTTCATGCCGACGAGGCGGTTCTCGGTGATGTCGACGCGCCCGACGCCGTGCTTGCCGCCGAGCTTGTTGAGCAGCGTCACGAGCTCGATCGAGCCGAGCGCCTTGCCGTCGACCGAGACGGGCACGCCGCCCGCGTACCCGATTTCGACCACCTGCGCCTTGTCCGGCGCCTTCTCCGGGGAGACGGTCAGCATCCAGACGTCGTCCGGCGGGGAATTGGCCGGGTCCTCGAGCGCCCCGCCCTCGTGGCTGATGTGCCACAGGTTGCGGTCGCGCGAGTAGATCTTCTTGCGGCTCTGCACGACCGGAATCTTGCGCTTGGCGGCGTAGTCGAGCGCGTCCTCGCGGCTGCGAATGTCCCATTCGCGCCAGGGCGCGAGGATCTTGAGCTCAGGCGCGAGCGCCATGTAGGTCAGCTCGAAGCGCACCTGGTCGTTGCCCTTGCCCGTGCAGCCGTGCGCCACGCTGGGCGCGCCGATCGCGAGTGCGTGCTCGACCTGCGCCTTCGCGAGGATCGGGCGCGCCATGCTCGTGCCGAGCAGGTAGCGGCCCTCGTAGACCGTCATCGCGCGCAGGCAGGGCCAGACGTACTCCTCGAGGAATTCCTGGCGCAGGTCGACGACCTTGCACGAGGCAGCGCCGCTCGCGAGCGCCTTCTTCTCGAGGCCCGCGAGCTCGTCCTCGCCCTGGCCGACGTCGCAGCAGAGTGCATGCACTTCGAGCGCGTAGGTCTCGCGCAGCCAGGGGATGATGATCGAGGTATCGAGACCGCCGGAGTAGGCCAGGACGACTTTTTCGGACATGGGGGAGAGGGCTTTCGTGTCTCTTGGGGGTGTTCGGTGTGTTCGGTTCAGCGCTTGCCCATCAGCAGCCCGAGCACGGCCTTCTGGACGTGCAGCCGGTTCTCGGCGATGTCATAGACGATCGCCTGCGGGCCGTCGATCACGCCGGTCGTGACCTCCTGGCCGCGGTGCGCGGGCAAGCAGTGCATGAAGACGGCGTCGGGCTTGGCGAGCGCCATCAGCTCCTCGTCCACGCGGTAGTCGTGGAAGATGCTGGCGCGCTCCTCGATCTCGTCCTCCTGGCCCATGCTGGCCCAGACGTCGGTGTACACCGCGTCCGCGTCCTTCACGCCGCGCTCGGCGTCGTTCAGGATCTGGATGTCGGCGCCGGATTCGCGCGCCATGAGCATCGCCTCGCTGACCACGCGCGCGTTGGGCTCGTAGCCCTCGGGCGTGCAGACCGTGATGTGCGTGCCGAGCAGCGCCGCGACGTGCACGAGCGAGTGGCAGGTGTTGTTGCCGTCGCCGACGTAGACGACCTTGCGGCCCTTGACCGAGCCCCAGCGCTCCGTGAGCGTGTAGAAGTCGGCCAGCGCCTGGCAGGGGTGCAGGTAGTCGGAGAGCCCGTTGATCACGGGGATCTCGCAGTTGGCCGCGAGCTCCTCGAGCACGCGGTGCTTGAACGTGCGCGCGACGATGCCGTCCACCCAGCGTTCGAGGTTGCGCGCCATGTCCTTGACCGACTCGCGCGAGCCCAGGCGCACGTCGCGGTGGTCCATGAAGACGGCGCTGCCGCCCAGATCCTGCATGCCGATGTCGAAGGTGAAGCGCGTGCGCAGCGAGTCCTTCTCGAAGATCATCGCCAGGCGCTTGCCGCGCAGCAGATCCGCGAAGGCGGCGCGGTCGCTCTTCATCGCGCGCGTCGTGTCGAAGATCGTTTCGACGTCGCCGGGCCCGAGTTGCGAGATGGAGAGCAGGTCCTTGAAGGGCAGCGTGCCGAGGGTTGCGGTGGTCATGGAAGTCGAATCGGTTCCTGTCAGTTCTGGAGCGTGGTGTCGGGCGCCGCTCGCGCGGCTCACAGGCTGCGCAGGCCGGCGCGCAGGAGCTCCAGTCCCTGCGCGATCTCGTCCCGCGTGATGACATAGGGCGGAAGGATGCGGATCACGTCGCCGCCGGTGCGGTTCACGATCAACCCGTCCTGGTAGAGCTTCTTCTGCAGCGCTTCCGCGCCGCGCTCGAGGCGCAGGCCCTGGATCAGGCCCAGGCCGCGCAACTCGCTGACGACGCCGAATTCGCGCCGCAAATCCTCGAGGCCCGCGCGCAGTTGTGCACCGCGCGCGCGCACGTTCTCGAGCAGGCCGTGCTGCTCGATCTCGTCGAGGAAGCACAGCGCGCCGCGACAGACCAGCGGGCCGCCCGCGAAGGTCGAGCCGTGGTCGCCGGGCTGCAGCGTGCCCGCGAGCTCTTTGGAGACGAGCGCCATGCCCATCGGCAGGCCGGCCGCGATGGGCTTGGCGAGCGTGACGATGTCGGGGTGGACGTCGAGTTGCTCGCTGTAGAGGAACGTGCCCGTGCGGCCGCTGCCGCATTGAACCTCGTCGTGCACGAGCAGCGTGCCGGTCTCGCTGCACAAGCGGCGCGCCTCGCGCAGGTACTGCGGATCCAGGCAGCGCACGCCCGACTCGCCCTGGATCGGCTCCATCACGAGTGCCGCGGGCAGCTTCTCGCGCAGGACACGCGCGAGCGTCGCGCTGTCGTCGGGAGCGACGAAGGTCACTCCGGGGACGAGCGGCTCGAAGGGCTCGCGGTACTTCGCGGTGTGCGTGATCGAGAGCGCGCCCATCGTGCGGCCGTGGAAGCTGCCCTCGAGCGCCACGAAACCCGTGCGTTCGGGGTGGCCGAGCTGGCGCTGGCGCTTGCGCGAGATCTTGAGCGCGGCTTCGATCGCCTCGGTGCCGCTGTTGGTGAAGAACGCGGCCTGCATGCCAGCGAGACGCGTGACGCGCTCGGCGACCTCGTCGGTGTAGGGGTGGCGGAAGAGGTTGCTCGTGTGGATCAGCTTCCCGAGCTGGTCGGTCAGCTCGCGCACGAGGCGCGGGTGGTTGTGCCCGAGGGCCGAGACCGCGATGCCGCCGAGGAAGTCGATCCACTGCTTGCCCTCCGAGTCCCACAAGCGTGCGCCCTCGCCGCGCACGAAGACTTCGTCGGCGCGCAGGTAGGTGGAAAGGACGTGCTCATCCATGCTTTGCATACTCCGCCTGGAAGGTGGTTCCGATCGCGGGCGAGAGCGCCTGCAGCACGGAATCGGGGCCTGCCGCGGGCGCGATCTTCACCTGCGCGCCGGGATGCGCGGCGAGCGCCTCGAGCGCCGCCTCGACCTTGGGGATCATGCCGCCGGCGATCACGCCGGCTTCGCGCAGTCGCGCGCACTCGCCGGCACTGAGCACGGGGATGCGCTGCTTCGCCGCGTCGAGCACGGCCGGCACATCGGTCAGGAACAGGATCGCGTCGCAGCGCAGCGCGGCGCCGAGCGGGCCGGCCGCCATGTCGGCGTTGATGTTGTAGAAGTGCTCGTCCGGGCCGCGCGCGCCCTTTGCGAGCGTCGCCGTGGTTGCGATCACGGGCACGAAGCCGCCGGCGAGCAGCGCATCGACGAAGCGCCGGTCGACGTCGACCACGCGTCCGACATAGCCGAGCTCGACACCGCTCGCGACGACCGGTTCCGCGCCGAACGAGCCGCCGTCGGCGCCGCACAGGCCGGCGGCGGGAATGCCGTCCGCGACCAGCGCCGCGACGAGCTGCTTGTTGACCGTGCCGCAGAGCACCTGCAGCACGACCTCGGCCGTCTGCGCGTCGGTCACGCGCAGCCCCTCGTGGTAGCTCTCGGGCAATCCGAGGCGCCGCACGAGCTCGCGGATCTGGTTGCCGCCGCCGTGCACCAGCACGAGCTCGTGACCGGCCGCGCGCGCGCGCACGAGCGCCTGCACGAGCTCCGCGCGCGCCGCGGGCTTCTCGAGCTGCGCTCCGCCGATCTTCACCAGCAGCTTCATGCCAGTCCGGCCGCCTCCTCGAGCCCGAGGGCGAGGTTCATGTTCTGCAGCGCCTGGCCGGAGGCGCCCTTCAAGAGATTGTCGATCACGGAGACGATCACGATGCGATCACCACATTCGCCGACGGCGATGTGGCATTCATTCGTGTTCTGCACGCCGCGCAACTCGGGCAGGCCGCGCTCGAAGACACGCACGAAGCGCTCGCCTGAATACGTCTCGCGCAGGCACTCGCGCAGCTGGGCGGTGTTCGCTCCAGGCGCGGGCGCGAGATAGATCGTCGAGAGGATCCCGCGGAAGACCGGCAGGAGGTGCGGCACGAAGACCAGGCGCTCGGTTCCTGCGTGCAGGCGGATCTCGGGCTGGTGGCGGTGGTTGCCGAGGCCATAGGCGAGGAAGTTCTCGTGGCTGTTGCCGAAGAGCGTGCGTGCACTGGGCGTCTTGCCCGCACCCGAGACGCCGCTCTTGCTGTCGCACACGATCGTCTCCGAGCGCTGCACGAGCCCAGCTGCGAAGAGCGGCTTCAGCGGCAGTAGAATCGAGGTCGGGTAGCAGCCCGGATTGGCCACGAGGCGCGCGCCGTGCAGGCGCTCCCGCGCGAGCTCGGTCAGGCCGTAGACGGCGTCGGCGAGAAGCTGCGGCGCCGGGTGCTCGTGCGCGTAGGCCGCGCGGTAACTCGCCGCGTCGGGGAAGCGGAAGTCGGCCGAAAGGTCGACCACGTGCTTGCCGAGCTCGAGGCAGCGCTGCGCGAGCGGCACCGCGGCGCCGTGCGGGGTGCACAGGAACACACCGTCGCACTCGGCGACGCGCGCCCAGTCGAGCGCCTCGATGGCGGGCTCGCTCTCGAGCTCCGGAGCCTCGGCAGCGATGCCCTCGCGCGCGCTGGCGAAGACGTGCAGGCGCAGCGTCGCGTGGCGCGCCAGCAAGCGCTGCAGCTCGCGCCCGGTGTAGCCCGAGGCGCCCAGCACGGCGGCCTTCTTCATCGGCGCTTCTTGCCTTCGCGCAGTTCGTTGAGCGTGCGCACGACGTTGCGCGCGGCCCCCGGGCTGCGCGCGATGAGCAGGATCGTGTCGTCCCCGCCGATCGTGCCGAGCACCTCGGGCCAGCCGGCCTTGTCGAGCGCCACGGCCAGCGGGCCCGCGGCCCCGACGGGCGTCTTGACCACGACCTGGTTGCCGGCGGCGACGGCCGAACTCATCCAGCTGTGCACGGCCACGTACAGCCCCAGGCTGGCGTCGGCCTCGGCCGGCGGCAGGCTGGTCGGCAGCTCGTAGCCGTTCGGACCCTTGAGCAGGCCCATGTCGCGCAGGTCGCGCGAGAGCGTCGCCTGGTTGACCTCGACGCCGGTCTTCGAGAGCAGCTCGGCCAGTTCCGCCTGGCTGTGGACGTGGCGCGAGCGCACCAGTTCGGCGATGCGCGCGCGGCGCTCCTCGCGCGTGGCGAGGCGCGGATCCGCGGAGCTCTTCGGGGTCTTGAGCATAGATTCTGTGCCGATGTGCAGAATTATGCACAGCTATCGACCGGCACGCAAGGGCACGGGACGATTTTCTTTCGCGCGGCCCGCCTTGAAGGCGGACGGCACTCTCGGGTAGGAGTGCGCCACACAAGCCCGAGGAGCCCGCGTGACCGAAATCTTCACCGCCGACAACCTGATCGCTCTCGCGACGCTCTCGCTGCTCGAGATCGTGCTCGGGATCGACAACATCGTCTTCCTCTCGATCCTCTCGGCCAAGCTGCCGGTCGAGCAGCGCGCCAAGGGCCGCCGCGTCGGTCTCGCACTGGCGATGCTGATGCGCATCGCGCTGCTGCTCTCGCTCTCGTGGGTGATGCGCCTCGTGCAGCCGTTCTTCGCGCTCTTCGGCCACTCCTTCTCGGGCAAGGACCTGATCCTGCTCGGCGGCGGCCTGTTCCTGATCGGCAAGGCGACCTTCGAGATCCACGAGCGCCTCGAGGGCCCCGAGCACGGCCCGGAGCTCGGCCAGCAGGGCGCGAGCTTCGGCCGCGTGATCGTGCAGATCATGCTGCTCGACATCGTCTTCTCGCTCGACTCGGTGATCACCGCGGTCGGCATGGCGCAGCAGCTCTGGGTCATGATCGCGGCCGTGGTGCTGGCGGTGGCGGCGATGATGCTCTTCGCGGGCGCGGTGGGCGATTTCGTCGAACGCCACCCCACGGTCAAGGTGCTGGCGCTCTCCTTCCTGATCCTGATCGGCGTGATGCTGGTCGTCGAGGGCATGGGCGGCCACGTGGACAAGGGCTACATCTACTTCGCGATGGCCTTCTCGCTCGGGGTCGAGTTGCTCAACCTGCGCCTGCGCGGCAAGCGCAAGCCGGTGCAGCTGCGCGGCCCCGGACTGCCGCGCGAGGGCGAGGGCGGGTGATCGCGGAGGTACTGCGCAGCGGCGCCTGGCTCTCGATCCTCTTCTGGGGCGCCTCGTTCGTTGCGACGCGCGCGGCGATCACGGCTTTCCACCCGTATGCGCTGGTCGCAGGCCGTTTCGCGCTGGGCTCGACCCTGCTCTACCTGCTCCTGCTCGTGCGCGGCGAGCCGCTGCTGCTCGAGCGCGCGGACCGTCCGCGCGGCCTGCTGCTCGGCGCGATCCTCGGCGCGCACATCGCCGTGCAGGCCTTCGCGCTCTTCCACACGAGCGCCGTGCACTCCGGCTGGATCGTCGGGTTCTGCCCCGCGATCATCGCGCTCGGCGCGCAGCTCTTCCTCGGCCAGCGCATCGGCGGCCTGTCCTGGTTCGGGATCGGCGTCGCCGCGGCGGGCGTGCTGCTGATCGCGCTCGAGCACTCCGACACGCTGACGCACGCCGGTCTGGGCGACCTGCTCGTCTTCGGCACGACCTTCAGCTGGGCAGCCTACACGCTGCTCTCGGGGGCGCCCGTCGCGCGCAGCGGAGCGCTGCGCACGAGCGCCTTCGCGATGGGCGTCGCGAGCCTCGTGTGTGCGCTCGCGGCGCTGGTCGAGGGCCAGGTCTGGACCGGCACACCGAGCCTCGCGAGCTGGCTCGAGCTGGCCTTCCTCGGCGCCTGTTGCAGCGCGGCCGCCTTCTGGCTCTGGAATCGCGCCATTGGGAGCATCGGGATGGCGCGCCTGGGTGGACTGATCTACTTCCAGCCCTTCGTCACCGCCGGACTCGCGCTTGCCTTGGGGGAACAGCGGCCGGCTTGGAACACCTGGATCGGCGGTCTGCTGGTCGTGCTGGGGGTCTGGCTGCTGGCACGAGGCAAGGCAGCGCCCCTGAAGGCGGCAGCCAGGGCCTGATTCCGGTATCCTGCGGGGCGGCAGGAGGTAGGCCCGGTGCTCCGAATGGGCGCCCGCCCCGAGCCCCGCCGTCGGCACCCCTGATGAATACGTTCTCCCGATCTGTTCTCGCGCTCGCGTGTCTCCTCGGCAGCCCAGCACTCGCCCCGCTGCAGGCCGCGATTTCTGCGCCGCAGGATCCGCCCAAGGGCAACCAGGCCCCGCATGTCGACTGCATCGCCTGCGGCGAGCGCTCGTACACCTTCCCCTCGGGCGCGCCGACGGACAAGGACGGCAACATCGTCGTCTGGTGTTCGCACTGCAAGCGCGACACCGCACACCGCTCGAGCGTCAACACCTCGCCCGGTCTGCCTTCCGCGCCGGAATCCAAGTCCTCGGCGCGCGGCGGGCTGAAGCTCGGCCGGCGGGACGACACGCCCGACGCGAAACCGGCGGCCAAGCCGGATGCAAAGCCGGCTGAGACCGAGTCCCAGGCCGCTGCAGCGCAGGCTACGGACTCGGCCGCCAGCAAGGCCTCGCCGGCGGCGACCTTCGTCTTCCAGGAGGTGCGCAAGCTCAAGAACCTCGACGACCGCCTGATCGGTTCGTCGGTCGACAGCTTGTGCGCGATGGGCGAGCCGGGCCTCGCGGCCTCGCGCGCCGAACTCTTCTCCATGGATGCGCCGGTGATCCTGGTCGCCGCGCGCGTGCTGCTGCGCTCGCCGACGCCCGAGGACCTCGAGCGCGTGCAGAAGCGCCTGCGCGAGAAGCTGCCGCCCTCCGGCGGCGGCCCGCTGCTCTCGGCCCTCGTCGTCGCGGATCCCGTGCACGCCGGCCCGCGCTTCCTGGTCGAAATGCTCGATTCTCCGAACGGCAGCCTGCGCACGCAGGCAGCACGCGAGCTGCGTCCGCTGCTCGGCAAGGCGGGCGTCGCCGTGCTGGCACCCGCGCTCGAGAGCAAGCGCGGGGAGACGCGCCTCGAGGCCGTTTCGCTCGCGGGCGGCCTGCCCGATCCCGAGGCGACCGATGTGCTGCTCGCGCACCTTCCGGACTCCTCGCCGCGCGTGGCTTCGCAGGTGATCAGCGAGCTCGCCGGACGCAAGGACGACTCGCTCGACCCCAAGCTGCTCGCGCTGGCCTTCCATGAGCGCTGGATCCTGCGCTCGGAGGCCTATGCGCTGCTCGCGATCCTGGAGCGCGAGGACGTGGGCTCGCGCGGGATCCTCGACGATACGCAGATCGAGCCGCTGCTCGCCGCGATGGAGTCGAACGACCCCTTCGTTTCGGGTGCATGTGCCTCGGCGCTCGCGGGCATCGGCTTTCGCAGCATCAAGGTGCGCGAGGCCACCTGGCTCGACCAGGCCGTGCTCGACCGGCTCGTCGGCGTCGTCAGTGGCAAGGTCTTCCACAACGATTTCTCGGCGCTGCAAGGTCCGGCGCTGCGCCGCCTGCAGCTGCTCACCGGCCAGGACTCGGGCACGGATGGGGCGCGCTGGGTCGAGTGGTGGGTCTCCGCGCGCCCGGGTTTCCACGCCCTGCGCGCCTGGATTCCGTTCGACGACGCGGAGCTCGACCGAATCTCGGTGCGCATCAGCGACGGCAGCCTGAAGCTGCGCCTGCTCGGTCCGGCCAAGGCCTGGCCCGTGGATCTTGCAGCGGGCGAGGACGCGTTCATCCTCTCGCCGGCCCAGGTCCAGGATTTTGCGCGCGAGTTGAAGAGCGAGGGCGTCTTCGGACCCGAGCGCTTGCCCGGCGTGCGCGGGACGCGCGGCAGCGGCGAGCGCAGCGCTGATGTCTCGGTCGCAGGGCGCGGCAAATCGTTCATCTTCGGGCCGGACGTGCAAGAGCCCTGGTTCGACCGGCTCGCTGCGGCGGGGCGCTCGCTGGCGGAGACCAATCGCTGGGAGCTCTACCCCACGCCGGGCCGTCACCTCGGGACGGGCGAACTGTGGAACGAGCAGTCGGCCTGGTGGTCGGCCGAGCACACCGAACTCGAGCGCCAGCGCAAGCTGAAGGAGCTCGTGCTCGCGACGCTGGCCGTGCGCAACGCGCCGATGCGCGTGCGCGCGTTCGCCGAGCTGAAGCGTCTCTACAAGCTCCCCGGACTGGTCGATCCCGCCGATTTCCGGCTGTTCCTCGACGCGCTCAGCGGCGAGGCGCCGCCGGTTGCGGTCCCGGCGCTGATCGAGATGGCGATCGCCTCGGCGCGCAGCATCTCGCCGCAGCAGACGCAGATCCCCGTCGAGCCCGCGCGCGAACTCGTGCGCGCCGTGATGCTGCGCCCCGATTTCATCGCCACTGCGCTGCCGGACGTGCTCGAAGGTGCGGGTCCCGCCTTCACGCGCGAGATGCTCGTCGATCCGCGTCCGGCCGTGCGCGCCTCGGCCGCGCGCGTGCTGGCGCGCTTCCGCGAGCCAGACCCGGTGCCGGCGCTCATGCCGCTGCTCTCGGACAAGGACCTCACCGTGCAGGCGGCCTGCATCCAGTCGCTCGGCGATCTGCGCGCTGAGGCCGCGCGCACCGAACTGCTCGTGCGCGCTCGCCTGGGTGTCAAGGACGTGCGCGTCGCGGCGCTGCGCGCGGTGGGCAAGTTGCGCGGGGACTATGTCCTCGACGCGCTGCTGCTGGCGCTCTCGGAAGGCGACCCGGAGCTGCGCCTGGCCGCGGTCGACGGCATGGTCGAACTCGAGGATCCGGCCAGCGCCCCGTTCCTCGTCTCGCTGCTCGCGGACACGGCCTCGCCCAAGCTGCACGACGCGGCCCGCGCGGGACTCCTGCGGCTGCGCGAGCGCGCCTGGCCCGAGTTGCGGCGCGCGCTGCTCGGCGCGACGCCCACGGGCAAGCTCGAGGCGGCGCTCGTGCTCGCGGAACAGTGCGCGCCGGAGTCCGTGCCCGTGCTGCTCGGCGCGCTGACGGTCAATCCGCACGACACGCGTGTCTCGGGCGAGCTGCTCGTGCTCACCGGCATCGACTACCGTGCCGTGGAGGACCCCGCGAACCAGTGGTGGAACTGGTGGGATGGCGTCGTGCACGACGACTCGGTCTCCTGGTTCCGCGCGGCGCTCGAGCGGCTGCAGCTGCACCCGCCCGGCGCCGACGCGTTCGCGGGCAAGGGCTCGCCGGAGGGTCGGGCCTACCTGCTCGACCTGCTTCAGCGCCCGGAACCGCGCCAGGAGACCTGGATTCCCGAGCGCGCGCGGCGCGTGCTCGCGCGCATGCTCGGGATCGAACTCGAGCCGCTGCCCGCGCCTGGCCCTGCACGCGAGGCCTGGCTCGCGGCGCTCAGCGCGGAAGTCGAGAAGCGTCGCGTCCCGTGAGTCCGAGGCGTCGAACCCGGTCGCGCCGCCGTCGCGGCGCGTCCCGAGCTCCGGGCGGCCTGCAGGGGATCTTCGGCGGTCGCTTCTTCGTCGTGCTCGCGCTCGCGACGCTGGCGCTCGCCTGGCTCGGCATCGAGGAGGGCCCCAAGATCGTGCGCCAGGTCTGGAGCCTGATCGGCGTGCGGCGCGTCGAGGGCTTCGCGGAGGAGCTGCG
>Ga0302321_100005627_pt1 | contig 10981 bp, 6 predicted proteins | sample Fen_T0_1_FD_202505 | JGI IMG/M metagenome (GOLD analysis project Ga0302321, IMG submission 202505) | Peat permafrost microbial communities from Stordalen Mire near Abisko, Sweden - Fen_T0_1 | ecosystem: Environmental > Terrestrial > Soil > Wetlands > Permafrost | place: Sweden: Abisko...
CTTGATCTGTTCCTTAGGCAAGGTTTTTACGGCATGGCTGACGGCGCAACCGGTGCATATCGTCTTGCAGACCAACTGGATGGACTGCTGGCTGACCCCGTGCTCAGGGAGACGCTCGGTCGGTTTGGCAGGCAGGTGGTCACTGAGCGCTTCAGCCTAGAACGTGCAGTAAGTAAACAGATTGATATCTACGAACAGGTACTTCGTAACCCACCTGTTCGTCACATTCCTGACGCAATACGCTCAGCAGGTCGAGCTTTGATGCTTGAAGTAGAAAATCATGATCCGCTGCGAAAGAGGGAACGCCTTATGCGCGAGCAAGGTCTGTTAGCTGCGGTAAGTGGAGGATTATGGCCGCCCACTAATGCTACCGGTGACTTAACCGCAATTGAAGGAACAAAACTTAGTAGTGATCAAAAGCTTAAACAAGGGAGAGAGATCAATGAACCGCCGAGATGAACGCATAAGAGTATTATATAGTTTTCCACACAAGCTAGGAGCAGACAGGATCTGTACGACAGCTTGGTATCAAGTATATGGTTTAGCCAAGGCGGGAGCAAAAGTTTTAGTATTCCCCGGTGCTTTGAGTAGACCCCTGCCAGCAGGCATATCGATCAACCCAACCCTTGCTTGGGGAAAAGTACGCATCCCATATAAGATTCTAGGCAGCATGAGAGCTTTCTTTCTGCACGACTACATTGTTTCTAGTAGGCTCGAAAATTTGGTTGGGCAAATCGACATAGTTCATACTTGGCCGCTGGGAGCATTGCGGACATTGAAAACTGCGGCTCGGCTCGGTATTCCTACAGTCCTTGAAAGGCCCAATGCTCATACCAGATTCGCATACGAAGTCGTGCAGAAAGAATGCGAAAAGTTGGGAGTAATCCTTCCACCAGATCATGAGCATTCGTATAAGCAGGACGTACTCCTCAAGGAGGAGGCTGAATACGAGTTGGCAACTCAGTTGTTGTGTCCATCTGACTTCGTAGCCCGTAGCTTTCTGGAATATGGGTTTGCTCGTGAAAAGCTGGCGCGACATCAGTATGGTTTCGACGAACAGGTCTATTATCCCGATCCAGAACCGCCTCAGGAGAGAACGGGCTTAACGATGCTGTTTGTCGGCGGATGCGCGCCAAGAAAGGGCGTTCATTATGCATTGGAAGCTTGGCTAAAATCCACAGCATGCCAAGAAGGAAAGTTTATGATTGCCGGTGGATTTGTGCCAGGCTATGCTGAAAAGCTTTCTTCGATGTTATCTCATCCTAGTGTCTGTGTTTTAGGACACCGAACTGACGTGCATCAACTTATGCGGCAGAGTGACATTTTAGTTCTGTCAAGCCTTGAAGAGGGAAGCGCTCTTGTAACTTCGGAGGCACGAGGTAGCGGGTGTGTCTTGCTTGTGTCGGAGGCGGCCGGTGCAATTTGTGAGCATATGAAAGATGCACTTGTGCATCGCGTCGGCGATGTCTCGGCACTCACTCAACATATTAACCGCTTGCAAGAGGACCGCAAGTTATTGCAAAGGTTACGGGCGACGAGTTTATGTCACGTCCCTGAAATTACCTGGACAGCGGCGGGAGTGAAATTGCTGGATGTTTATCGTGAAACTATTGCCGCGTATGCGAACGCAAAACAGAGTTTGTAGTTATCTAGAAAAAGCATCCTGCCCCAGTCCACTGTCGCCGATGAAAAGTTCGCACTCACATCTTCTCAGAGACCGAAGCAGGACGCTTCTCTAGTTAACTATCTCGCAGACTCCCTAAGTTCTTGGGAAATTCAGTAATCTTACTCCCGATTCTTCACTCGAGGGTTACAACTTTCTTCACCAGATCATAACACCGCCACTGCTTAGTTTACCTGTAAATTCGTGGGTGCGGCTGGCGAGGTAGTCGGAGCAGGCGGGGCGGTGGTCCCAGCGATCAAGGATCCCATATCATTACCATCAGTAGCTGTGCGGTAGCCCAGAGAGCTTGATGTTAATTGATAACCCGACTGAGTGGTGGGGCTAGTGCCACCTACAAATGTTGGGGTGCCAATGATATTATTTGTACCTTTAGCATTGCCGCTGCTGTTAAAGAGATTATTATCAAAAGTGCAGTTGTTACAGGCAGCGTTCCCGGCAGAATCTACTGTTTTGAAATCGCTATTGATCATAATGTTGTTTCGAGCGACATTGTTTTGGCTTGACGTTGAGTTTTCCACCTTTTTATCCATATTTACGGTGATATTTTTAACGGTATTATGGATAAAGGAGTCATTGCTGTGAGTTCCAAGTTGGATTCCATTATTACTTGAGCTGGCTATAAAAACATTGTTGGTGATGATTTCGGTATCTCCACCATCGGGCATCATAATTTGTATGCTATTGTTAATGAAGTAATTACCGGTGATGGTAGTATGAGATTGACCGTATCCCTGTATAGCATCAACGTGACGCCCATAGTTACCTTGGATGATGCCGTCAAAAACATTTCCTGGGCCTACGATAACACCATAGGCAGAAAGCTGTATGCCGTCAGACTCGCCGGCGTTTCCAAAATGGTTGTTACTAATCGTGACTCCTGCGGGCTGATAAGAACCGCCAATGGCAGTGCCGCCAATGACCTCCAAGCGACCTTCATAACAATTACTGCAGACACTTATGCCGTCGAAGGTACTGCTATCTATCAGGATATTGGCATTGTAATTACCGTCCATTTGCAATACAGCTTGACCTGTAAAGGTGCTGTTACTAATAGTGATGTTCTTGGTGGCTCCACCAGCAATTTCCAGTTCAGAAATAGTCAAGTTTTGGAATTTGAGATGATTAGAACCGTTAATGTTGAGTGATAAGGATGCAGTGTTTCCTGAAACCGATTGAACGGTAACATCGCTAGTTTTAACTATGTTGGTAAAACTTGAGATGCCATAATTACCCGAATTTAGGCAAATGGTTGAACCAGCAGATGCACTTGAAACGGCTGAAGCCAAATTAACACCTGGGCTTAGAGTTTGTGTACATGCTGCCCAAGAAACTTGGGATAAGCCAAGTAGAATTGAGAATAAAATAATTTTTTTAAAATGGTAAGTTTTCATGTATTTCTCTTCATTAAAAGTATATTGAGTTGAAATGATTTAGGCAATAACGCCCAATTTTAAGTCGATTTTCAGGTCTTGTTGGTTATTACTGGGGATCATGTCCTCGATCAGACAGCCGATCCTTAATCAAAGTAATTTCGAGGGACATATTTTATATTAAATTACATATCCTAAAGGCGAATTAAGAGCTAAAGTGAAAGCAAGATTGTGTCTCCCGTCAGAAACTATTCCCACCGTTAAAAGAGTTCAATGTAAGGCGGGTTGCTACCAATTACCTGGAGTAGTAGAGGGATGCTGGTCTCGCACAATGCGAGGCCAGCATCCGTCAATATGTATTTTTGAGCAGTTAATGATCCGGTATCAATATCCAAGCCCATACATTGATATTGGTCCATCGGAGTATACCGCACCAGTGGTCCAAGTACTTGGCAGGGTCGTTAATGTGCTGGATGCGCTTACTTCCATGTTGGCTCCTGAGCCCAGGCGATCACGGAACTTGATTTGTCCTTTTGACCCAAGGATCGCAATCCAATACGTTTGGGCAGCGGTAACAGAGGCTACGGGAATCGGTACATTGTTCCACGCTCCAGCTTTAAGTGTGCTCAACTTGCCTTGAGCGACAAGAGTCCCGGGATGACCGTTTAAGTTGGTATAGATACCGGCAACAAGCTCGGTTGCGGTAGAGCCTGCATCCAAATAAACCGGCATAGTAGTTACTACGCCGGACTTCTGGGGTACCGACTGGAAAGCTTTTGCAGTGCCCTGCGTGCTGTAATCGACCAAAGTCTGTAGAGTACTGTTGCCGACGACAAACTGCGATGGATTTGTAACACTAACCGAGGTTGTTTTGTTGTAGTTGATTTCCGTTGCAGTCAAGGCTCGGTTATAAATCCGCACCTCATCTATATAGCCCTGGAAATACTCACCCCAAAGACTGTTTCCACCGATGTGCAACACGTCCGTGGATTGTCCAATCAGGGTATTTTGGACGCTCTTGGCGACCTCTATGCCATTCACATAAATACGCTGATATTGTCCATCATAGGTCGCCACAAGGTGAGTCCACAGCTTCAACGGCAATTGTGTGGAACCGGAGATGAGGCGGTAATTTCCATCATTAAAACCAGCCATAGGTAGATTGCCATTCTCATTGGCATAGAGACCATAAACCGCACCCCCTGATTGTTCCTTCATGATTAAAGAATTTCCGCTGGTTTTCAGGGACTGCGGGTATACCCATGCTTCCAGGGTCATACCGGTTGAAAGACCCAGAGATGCGCTGTTGTTGACAGTGATCCAGTCATTTACGCCATCAAATTGCAAGGCTCTTCCATATTTGCCGGCGGTGATACTAACGGCTTCCTTAATGGTGCCGTGATTAGCTTGACCTGATGCATCTGCTACAGTCGCGCCACTGATCTCCTCAAATCCATAAGCAGCTACCAGCCCAAGCTTACTGGTTGCTGATACCGGAGGTGGAGCTACTACTGGAGGTGGCGTCACAACCGGAGGAGGCGTCACTACAGGTGGTGTCGTCACGGTAATCAAGTTCGTTTTAGTTTTAGTGACACTTCCGCTGGCTCCGGTTACCGTCAGACTTACGCTATACGTCCCTGCGGTCGCATAGGTGGCTGTGGTAACTTTAGCAGTTGTGTTCGTGATGGTAGGTGTTTGTGAACCGGTAAAAGCCCATTTCCAGCTTGTAACTGTCCCAGTTGTGACAGGTGTGAAATCCACCGCCAAACTCGCGTTACCGCTGGTTTTACTTGCTGTAAAATCCGCCGTTAATGCCGCCGTGACAGGGACGGGTACTGTCAGATTGGCCTCATTGGAGTAAGCACTTTCGGTGGTCTTGGCCGTGTCATAAGCCTTCACCGCGAAAAAGTATTTGGTACCCTCTTGCAGTCCCGGCGCCGCGTAAGTAGTGGTGTTGCCTACATCAATAGTTGAGGTATAATTGCCGGTACTTAGGCCGTAAGATACTTTATAACCGCCCACATTGGATGATGTACTGGCATTCCAGGCGAGGTTCGCGCTTCCCGCGAGTAAATTGCCACTGAATAAAAACAGGACGAGTCCGACCGACAAAATACGCGGGAACAGCCCTCGCAATGAAGTGTTCATAAGAAAATTTTTCATAATAGTTTCCATGACCCTCTTAATTAGGAAGAAGGCTTAAGGTTAGTAGATGATTTATTAATATTGCGACGAAGTTCAGTGAACTTAAGATGAATCAGTATTGTTTTGCATATGTGATTAGGTTAAAAAAATGAGAAATTGAAAGCAGCAAAATTTCTAAAACTGCTATTAAATGGAAGATCTATTAATGCTTTCTTTATTGTTGCTGTTTTGACGATAAGAAACTTTATAACGATTCACATTGGGATGAGGTACTGGAATTCCATGCGAGGTTCTCTGCCGTCCTCAAGTAAATTGCCAATGAGTTGAAATAGGAGAGTCCGGCCAATAAAAAGCTCGGCATCGGCTCGCGAAGGAAAATGTTCATAAATGTAATTGTTCATATATAGTCTCCATGGCAATCTTAATTTAGGCATTAGTCTTAATTTTAAGTGTAGTCGACTATTTAAATTTGTGTGGTGCAGATGAAATTTTTTTTTCAAAAAAAACACTTTCAGATAAATAATTTTTAAGTGCTGTTAAATAAAAGCATTGATTTTAAAGGTTACTAACGGATAAAGTTGGAAATTTAATTTCTGATAGTCTATAACATAACCATGTTATTAAACCGAAGCATTAGGATCAACGTATGTCCATATTGCAGAAAATCCCGTTGAAGATGCTGCCAAAACCAAGTTGCATAATCGCTAACTCCCTATTCTGTCTGTGTTTAATGATGAACGGTGAAAACCGTTCATCATTAAAGTCATCATGACCAAGTGTTAAGCACAAGTTGAGACGACTGGGTATAGATTACAGAGACAACATTAAGACTCGATTAATACTCATTAAGATTAGGTTAAGATTCAATGAAGATTGAATTAATTTTAAACATGATTGGTTATGGGCTTGAATTATGCACCAGCGATTGAGCGCTTGCGTAATGTCTGCGAACGATGGATCTATTCAAGTGCTTTGGTCTTTGCCCTTATCCCCGATGAACAGCAGCATAGTGGTTTCAACTATCAGTATTCTGTATTTCAGTTAGAGTTGAGTCGTAACCTGCTATTCAAGCGGGGAAATCTGACCTTGAAGTTTTATGACAAGGGGGGAGTGCGTCCAGCGTATCGATGTGGTGGCCCCCCTCTCGTGTATTCGCGTCGCCATCATGCCGAACCCCTCCGGGGTCGGCACTATGTGTGCTTATCTCGTGCGGCGAAACAAGGTTATCAAGCCGGTGATTCGGTCTCTCGGTCGACCCCCGAAAAATTTGGCCCGCTCGATAAACATTACCTAACGCTACGCGAGAAAATGCATCGCACCTTTGAAGTAATAGGACTCGCCGCGTAAGGCCCAACAGAGAAACACCTTGTTGTCGTTAGTTATGCAATTAGTGCCTAAATTCTGCAAGTTAAAAATGGAAAAAATTATATATCTGACTGATAATAAATATAAAAAACAAAATCAATTTATTAATGTTTTATGGAACTGCGGATTGATTCTTATTTTCAAGTGTATATGTTATTTTTTCAACAACACATTGCAGGATTAAGATTATACATCTATTCTAACACTATAAATTATAACGAACTTATGAAAATGAGAATTGTTGGCGGCAAAAAGCCATAAGCAAGAACAAGTTAAAACAGCTGTGATTTCAACAACAGTAAGCGAAGAGCGCTGAGGAAGAATGGTCACTTTATACCCCTCCAGCTTTCAGCTCCTAATCAGTAGCACACCCATGACAGGAAACATGTATGAGAAACATTGGTAATGACACCATTCGTCCGCTGTCTAGCGCGCAATTTGGCATCTGGGTTGCGCAGCGGCTCGATCTAGGCAGTCCGGCGTACAATATTGCAGAATATTTTGACATCTTGGGTCCGGTGGACCCGGAACGCTTTGAAAAGGCTCTCCGTCGGGTGGTGGCAGAGGCTGATGCATTGCACATTCGAGTCGTTGAGTCCGATAAAGGACCACAACAGTACAGTGATCCAGATATCGACTGGGTTATGCCATTCATTGACGTCAGTACCGAGCCAGCCCCCCGGGTCGCTGCCGAGGCATGGATGTACGAGGATATGGGCCGGGTCGCAGACCTTACTTGCGATCCCCTTTTCGGCTACGCCCTATTCCGTGCAGCCCCCGACCGCTTTTTCTGGTACCAGCGTTACCATCACCTCTGCAACGACGGCTACGGTGGGGCGCTTATTGCTCAGCGGTTGGCGGAACTCTACTCGGCCGTGGCCGAGAACAGGGCGTCGGAGTCAACTAAACAGCTTTCTTGGTTCAATTTGTTGGACAACGAGGAAGACTACCGCCTTTCCGTCCATTATGCCCGAGACCGAGATTACTGGAGGAAACAGCTTACTGCACGCCCGGGGTCAGTGACACTCTCCGGCAAGCCACCGGCGCGATCCCCCGTGTTCATTCGTTCTACGGACCACCTTGCCGTGCAGGATGCTGATGCCCTCCGGGCCCTGTGCATGGTCTATCAAGTGAGTCTGCCAGAGATGGTAACGGCCGCTGCGGCAATCTACCTTCATCGTTTAACCGGGGAACCGGACCTTACCCTCGGAATGCCGCTTACCGCGCGTTTTGGGGCAAGGATGCGTAGCATCGTCGGCATGTGCACGAACGTCCTGCCTTTACGGCTCGCCATTGACGTAAATGGTAGCTTTGGGGAACTTTTGCAACAGGTCTCACGGGGTATGCGCCAAATGCTTCGCCACCAGCGCTACCGGGCCGAGGATCTGCGCCACGACCTTGGTTTGCGACCGGACGAGCCGGAAACGTACGGTATGATTGTCAACGTCATGGCTTTTGACTACGACCTACGTTTCGACGGAAACGCGGCGCACGTCCACAACATCTCGAACGGACCGGTGGAGGACCTCTCGATTGTCGCCTACGACCGCCAGAATGGTTCTGATGTGCGCATCGACTTCGATGCCAATCCAGCGCACTACACAAGGGAAGTGCTTGCCTCGCACCAGCAGCGTTTCCTGGCATTGCTTGCGCAATTCGCGAAGGCGACGCCCGATCAACCCTTGCACAGGTTCGAGATGCTTGATGTTCATGAACGCCACACCATACTCGAAGTCTTTAATGCCACGCAGATGGACTTCCCGCGTGATGGTACCATCCATGAGATGTTCGCGGCTCAGGCGGCATGCACGCCAGATGCAGTTGCGCTCACATTCCGCGACAGGAGCTGGACATATCGCGATCTGGACGAACGGGCGGAGGCAATTGCTCGACGGTTGAGTAAGGCGGGAGTACAAGCCGAGATGATAGTGGGTATCTGCGTACAACGGTCGCTTGAATTGGTGGCTGGCATGCTTGGTATCCTTAAAGCGGGCGCGGCCTATCTGCCGCTGGATCACACGTATCCACCGGAACGGCTCGCATTGATGATCGAGGATGCACAACCGCTATTGGTGCTCGCCAGCGGCTGCACCCGTGACTGTCTGGCTATGGCGAAGACATCCATCCAACTCGTGGAGGAGGATCAAAGTCCGGTTGCAAATCATATAAACGAATCCGGTATGCAACGAGTCGGTGGGTCGAATCTGGCGTATGTGATTTATACCTCCGGTTCGGCAGGCAAGCCGAAGGCCGTGATGGTTGAGCATCGGAATGCGATGAATTTCTTCGCAGGAATGGATGCGGTGTTGGGGGTCAAGCCCGGCGTTTGGCTGGCGGTGGCCAGCGTATCATTCGACGCCTCCGTGATGGAAATCTGGTGGTCACTCACGCGTGGCTATCAAGTTGTTCTTTGGCCAGGCGTGGAGGATGGAATGGATTCGCCCATCTTGGAACTCATACGAGAGCACCGGGTCACTCACGTTTTGCTTGTACCCTCGTTCCTTTGGACACTACTGACGTTACCAGGCGCGAGTGCGTCGTTGGCGTTGCTAAGGACGCTTGTAGTTGGCGCGGAGGCTGTATCGCCGGAGTTGATCAAGCAACTCGGAACAGTACCTTCGCGCCGGATTGTGAATATGTATGGACCCACTGAAGCGACAGTTGTGGCAACAACATGGGAGATTGAGCCGGAGGCTGCATCGATTTCCATCGGGCGACCAATAGCGAATACGCAAATCTACATTTTGGACCATCATGGCCTGCCAGTGCCAGTGGGGGTGACGGGAGAAATGTATGTGGGTGGTGCCAGCGTTACGCGCGGCTATTTAGCACGTCCTGAATTAACTGCAGAACGATTTGTTCCAGACCGGTTCAAGGAACCGGAGGGACACCTTTATCGGACCGGGGATTTGGCTCGTTTCCGTTCGGACGGAACGATTGACTTCGTCGGCCGACTGGATCATCAGGTGAAAATTCGGGGATTCCGGATTGAGACCGGGGAAATTGAGGAGGTGTTGGGTAGGCATCCGGGCGTACGTGCGGCGGTGATTGATGTGCAGGAAGAGGTGGGGCGTGGGAAGCGTTTGGTGGCCTATGTGGTTCCTGGAACAGCGGAAGCACTAACCACGAAGGAATTGCGGGAGTGGGTGGGTCGGGAATTGCCGGCTTACATGGTGCCGGCGGCGTTCGTGACTCTGGACGCATTGCCTAGCACGCCCAATGGAAAACTCGACCGCAAGTCTTTGCCTTCACCCGAACGCAGCATGGTGGCGGAGAAGATGTTCATCGCTCCTCGCAATTCCACCGAGGAAGTCATGGCCCAGATTTGGGCCGAGGTGCTTAATTTGCAACAGGTAGGCATTGACGACAATTTCTTCGACTTGGGAGGGAACTCACTCTTGGCAGTCCGCATGATAATAGCGATTGAGCAGCGCTTCGGCGTGGCGCTCCCGCTCCAGGTTCTGTTCAGAACACCAACGGTTGCGTTGCTCACTGAGAATCTGAACAAGGCAACCGACGAAGTCCGAAATGATGCTCCAGAAGCTTCCTCTAGCACCACTGAACGCGACGGTCGTCCACGAACGATGACGGAGCGACGCTTGCTTGCGATATGGGAACGTCTAATCGAAACCCGGCCGATCGGCATATATGACAGCTTTGCTGACATACAAGGTCACTCTACTCTCTTTGAGAAAATGTTGGCGGAGATCAGAAGCGAGTTTGGCGTGTTCGCCGAAGGATTACCCATTGATGCTGTCATCGAGTCGCCGTCGATCGAAGCGTTGGCCCGAATTATCGACGACGCGATCGAACCGCCGCCGTCGTCGCTGGTTGTTTGTATGCAGCCACATGGTAATGAGCGCCCACTATTCTTGATTCATGCCGGCGGAGGCTATGTGTTCTTCTACCGCGCACTGGCCCTGCGTCTGGGAAGGGAGCGACCAGTTTACGCCATCCGCGCCGAGACGAAGTCAGATGGTTTTGGACGACCGTTTGAGCAATGCGAGAGCATTGAGGAACTGGCCGCGCGATACATTGCTGAAATTAAGACTGTTCAGCCGAAAGGGCCTTATTTCCTTGGTGGTGGATGCGTTGGTGGAGTTGTGGCATTTGAGATGGCGAAGCAATTACGAGCACAAGGGGAGGATATTGCTGCCCCGGTGATGATCTTCGACTCCTTTATGTTGAATAATCCGCATGCTCGCACCTATCAGAAGGCAATTTCCGGGCATATACCACTACGAAATCGAATTGCCGCACAGCTAATTCACGCATCACGGCTCGGAGTAAACAAGGCGGTCGGGTACTTGGCAAGCAAATTGATTCGAGCAATGCACCGTCGATGGGGACAAGTTCGCACCAAGATTTTAAACTTTGCTGGTGAGCTCAAGTGGAAGGTTTCCATAGCTTTAGGGAG
>Ga0302321_100005628_pt1 | contig 10980 bp, 9 predicted proteins | sample Fen_T0_1_FD_202505 | JGI IMG/M metagenome (GOLD analysis project Ga0302321, IMG submission 202505) | Peat permafrost microbial communities from Stordalen Mire near Abisko, Sweden - Fen_T0_1 | ecosystem: Environmental > Terrestrial > Soil > Wetlands > Permafrost | place: Sweden: Abisko...
ACTGCCGGCGCCCGAACCTCAACCCGAGAGACGCTTCACCGACCGACTGAGAACGCCGGCCACTGTCATCGCGCGCGGGATCCGCCTCACGGGTGAGTTGCATGGCCAAGACTCCGTCGAGATCGGCGGAGAAGTCGAGGGCAACATAGCGATCAAGGGCCTCTGTCACATGAGTCCCTCTGGCCGCTTGAGGGGCCGCCTGAGTGCGACGTACCTGATTGTCGAAGGTCGCGTCGAGGGCAAGATGTCAGCGCGGCATCACGCGGAGCTCCGCGCGACGGCACACGTGGAGGCTGATGTTCACGCCGCCGGGGTCGCCATCGCGGAAGGCTGCTTCTTCGACGGCAGGATCCACATGCAGGGCAGCCCAGGCGAGGTCCAACAGTCCTTCCAGGAGAAGCGCTCCGCGCGGCTGCCCGAGTAGGGGCGCACGGCCGTGCGCCCCTATCAGCGCCCGTCAGTGTCGGCTGTGGCGTTTCTTGGCGTGAGTCGCCGCCGGGATGCCCTCGGCTTCGCCTTCGTCGGCGAGCCTACGTTCGAGTCTCATGACGGGCGTCAAGTCCACTGCCGCGCTCTCGCGCAATGGGGCCAGAATGCTTTCAAGGTGGACGACGCGCCGCGTGAGCCGCCGAATGGCGTCGAGCGAGAGCGCGGCACGTCCGGCCACCGCCTCGGAGAAGCGCGCGTCCTCGACTAGCTCGCCGAGCAGCTCGACGAGCTGACCGCTGAGTGAGTCTGCAGCGTTGATCAGCTCGTCCTGCACGAATGTCGCGTGCACGAACTCGAGCGCATCAGCGATGTCAGCTTCCGTCCAGCCCGCCTCGCGCATGCGAGCGACGGTTTCGTCGGGAAGGAGCAACCCCGAGGGGGTTGCGTCCGCTCCAGCAGCGACTTCGGCGCACAGATCAGCAAAGCGTCCCACGCGGAGCTCCTATTGCGGCGTCGCGGCACCTTGGCGCAGGCGAGCCAGGACGCTGCGTTTGCGACCGTAGAAGTAGTAGATCAGTAGTCCGATCCCGAGCCAGACGAACAGTCGCGTCCAGTTCTCCGGCGGCAGTGAAAGCATCAGCAGCAGACAGATACTCATGCCTGCGATGGGTACGAATGGCACCCAGGGCGTGCGGAACGGCCGCGGCTCGTTGGGGTGCAACTTGCGCATGACCAACACCGCCGCACAGACGATTACGAACGCGAAGAGCGTGCCGATGTTGGTGAGATCGGCAAGGAATCGCAAAGGCAGCAGGCCCCCGGCCCCGGCCACGAAGACGCCGGTGAGGATGGTCGACTTCCACGGCGTGCGGAAGCGCTCGTGGACGGCGCCGAAGAAGCCGCGGGGCACGAGACCGTCGCGCGCCATGGCCAGCCAGATACGTGGCTGCGAGAGCATCATCACGAGCAGGACTGAGGTGATGCCGGTCAAGGCGCCGATGGCCACAAGGAACTGCGCCCAAGGCAGGCCCTTCTGGCGGAAGGCATCGGCGACGGGTGCGTCGATATCGATCTGGGCATAGGGGATCATCCCCGTCAGCACGGCTGCCATGGCGATATAGAGCAGCGTGCACAGCACCAGCGAAGTCATGATTCCGATCGGCACGTCGCGGGCCGGTGTCCTGGCCTCTTCGGCGTGGGTCGAGAGCGAGTCGAAGCCAATGTAGGCGAAGAAAATGATGGCCGCGCCGGCCAGGAGGCCGACGGGTTGGCCGCCTGCATCGGTCTGTCCGAACAGAGCGTGCCCGAAGATACTCAGACCCGAGTAGCCGTAGGGAGCGAAGGGGACCCAATTGGCAGGATCCACGTAGAACGCCCCGACGACGATGACGAATAGGACAATGACCAGTTTGACGCCGACCATGACCGCATTAAAGGAAACGCTCTCCTTGATGCCGCGCACCAAGATCCAGGTGATCGCTAAGGCCACGAGGATCGCGGGCAGATCGACGCCGCCGCCCGTTGCGACAAAGTGACCCAGCTTCGGGTCGTAGTCGAACGGCGCTTGCTGGAGCCTGGGCGGGAGCGACGGCAGGAACATCCCGAAGAGATTCTGAAAGTACTTCGACCATCCATGGGCGACTGTAGCCGAGGCGACCGTGTATTCGAGGATCAGGTCCCAGCCGATGATCCAGGCAAAGAGCTCGCCCAACGTCGCGTAGGCGTAGGTATAGGCCGACCCCGCAACCGGCACCATCGAAGCGAACTCGGCGTAGCAGAGCGCGGCGAAGACACAGGCCAGACCCGCGACCACGAATGACAGCATCAGCGCCGGGCCGGCCTTGTCATGCGCTGCTTGGCCGCTCAAGACGAAGATGCCGGTGCCGATGATCGCGCCGACACCCAGGGATGTGAGCTGGACGGGGCCTAGTATGCGCCGTAGGCGCTGGCTGCCTTCCATCTCCTCCAGCAGCAGCTTGAGTGGCTTGCGCGCGAACAAGGGGTTTGCCATCGAATCTCCATGGTTCGTACGAGCGAACGGAGGATAGCAGATCGGATGCAGAACGGTAGCGGCGCTGCGCCCCTACTTGCCGGTCACGCGCACCATCTCGGTCACGGTCGTCGTGCCGCGGAAGACCTTCTCGATGGCCGCCTCGCGCAACGTGCGCATGCCCTCTTCGCGCGCCGCTTTGAAGATCTCGGCCGAGCCGGATTCAGTGGCCACGAGACGGCGCAAGCGGTCGGTCATCGGCAGCACCTCGAAGACGCCTGTTCGGCCGATGTACCCGGTCTGTCGACAGTGCAGACAGCCTTTGCCGCGGCGGAAGTGATAGGCCGAAAGCTTGTCCATCGGCATGTGCAGCACGGCTGCTTCTTCGACGGTTGGCGCGTAGTCCTCCACGCAGTGAGGACAAGTCTCGCGCACCAGCCTCTGTGCCAGGATGCCAACTAGAGTGGAGGTGATCAAGAAGTGAGGCACTCCCAGGTCCAGCAGTCGCGTGATCGAGGAGGGGGCGTCGTTGGTGTGCAGTGTCGACAGCACGAGGTGGCCGGTGAGCGCAGCCTGGACGGCATTGTCGGCCGTCTCGCTGTCGCGCACCTCGCCGACCATGATGATGTCGGGATCCTGCCTGAGCATCGTTCGCAAGGCGCTGGCAAAGGTGATGTCGATCTGCGGCCGCACTGCCACCTGGTTGATGTCGTCATAGACCATCTCGATCGGATCTTCGATCGTGACGATGTTCACCTCGGGCTTGCTGAGGTGTTTGAGGACCGAGTAGAGCGTGGTCGTCTTGCCGCTGCCGGTTGGCCCTGTGACCAGAATGATGCCCGTCGGCTTTGAGATGAAGTCGTAGAACTTCGGTAGGTCCTGGGCCGAGAAACCGAGCTGGTCGATTCCCTTGAGCAGCACGTCCGGGTCGAACACGCGCAGCACGGCCTTCTCGCCGAAGACCGTCGGCATGGTGGAGACGCGCAGCTCCACCTCGCGGCCGCCCTGGTCGCGCTTGATGCGGCCGTCCTGGGGCCGGCGTTTCTCGGCAATGTTGCAGCCCGACAGCAGCTTGATGCGGGAGACCACCGCCATGTACACGATGCGCGGGATGACGTGCACGTCGTGCAGCATGCCGTCGATGCGCAGGCGCACGAGTGTGAAGTCGCGCTTGGGCTCGAAATGGATGTCCGAGGCGCGCTGTTCGAAGGCGTAACTCATGATGTGATCCAGCGCGCGCACGACCGGGGCAGCGGCGGGATCCATCTCGCTCGCGTCGTTGGAGAGGAACTCCTGGTTGCCGAGATCGACGGTAGACAGGCGGTTGGCATTGAGCTGCTTCTCCGCTGTCTTGAGGCTGGACTGCAGGTCGTAGAAGCCCTTATTGATCGTCTCGACATCGGAGCGGGTGGCAACCACGCGCTCGACCGCCAGCCCGGTCACGTGCTGGATGTCCTCCAAAGGAAACGGGGCGAACGGGTCGTACACCGCGACAGTGATCTTTTGGTCGGTCTTGGCGATCGCCACCAGGCCGTGCTTCCGCGCAAAAGGGCCGGGGACCGCCTTAGTTACGACGTCCAGGTCGAGGTCCAGCGGGTTGATCTTGACGTAGGGCAGCCCGGCGTGGGCAGCGATGAGCTGCGCGATCTGGACTTCGTTCACAATGCCAAGAGTGATCAGCGTCTGTTCTAGGGAGGCCTTGTTGAGCTTGATCGCGCGCTTGACGCGCTCCGCCTGCTCTGCGGTCAGCATGCGGCGTGCAGCGAGCAAGCCCAAGAGGTCGATCGAGTCACTGGCGGCCGGCGGCGGGGGAGGCTGCGGTCGGCGAGGTGGTTGGCCAGCCATGCGGGTGAATTGCATTCTGGCTCCCCGCGGGGCAACCGTCAATCTCGGGCTCCGGCCACTAGCCTCCCGGCAAAGCCGACGGAGCCAGGGCGTTGACACCTCGCTATCCCTCTGTTAACTTTACGTTTCCGTGCGCTCAGGCGCGTGGCTCAGTGGTAGAGCGCTTCCTTGACACGGAAGAGGTCGGTGGTTCAATTCCACCCGCGCCTACCATCGTCAGCCGGAATCGCGGCGGCCGATGGGGACAGTGCTTCGGTGATTCGATGATGACGAACTTCTAGATGTTGACCGCAGTCGAACCGCTGAACAGCACCGGTCCGTCTGGCGAACGCCAGCCCAGAGACTCACCGCTTGAGATCTTCCGGCACTCGTCCGCTCATCTGATGGCAGCGGCGGTGACAGAGCTGTATCCCGATGTTCAGTGCGGGATCGGCCCGCCGACCGAGGATGGCTTCTTCTACGACTTCCTGACGTCGCGGCCGTTCACGCCTGAGGACCTCGTCGCCATCGAGAAGCGGATGGCGCACATCGTCAAGCAGAATCGCCCCATCGAGCGCAAGCTCATGCCCAAGGCTGAGGCGCTTGAGCTCTTCGCAACGAAGAGCCAGGCGCTCAAGTGCGAGCTGATCCGGGAGAAGGCCGGAGAGCAAGTGCAGTGCTACACCATGGGCGATTTCGTCGACTTCTGCTTGGGGCCGCATCTCAAGTCGACGAACGAGATCAAGGCCTTCAAGCTGCTCTCTGTGGCTGCAGCCTACTGGAAGGGCCTCGAGGGCAATCCGTCGATGCAGCGCATCTACGGAACCAGCTTCCCGAGCAAGAAGGAGCTGGATGACTATCTTGCGCGCATCGAAGAGGCCAAAAGGCGCGATCACAGGAAACTCGGTCGTGAGCTGGACTTGTTCTCGATCGCCGATGAAACCGGTGCAGGCCTGATCCTCTGGCATCCCAAGGGCGGCTTCATCCGCAAGCAGATCGAGGACTACTGGCGCGATCAGCACCTCTCGGGCGGCTACGACCTCATCTTCACGCCGCACATCGCCAAGCTCGACCTGTGGAAGACCAGCGGACACACGGAGTACTACCGGGCAAACATGTACTCGCCGATCGAGATCGAGGATGTCGAGTACCAGCTCAAGCCCATGAATTGTCCGTTCCACCTGACGATCTTCAAATCGAAGCTGCACAGCTACCGCGAGCTGCCCATCCGCTATGCGGAGCTGGGCACGGTCTACCGCTTCGAGCGCTCGGGTGTGCTGCACGGGCTGATGCGGGTGCGCGGTTTTACGCAGGACGACGCGCACATCTTCTGCACGCGCGAGCAGCTCGAGGCCGAGATCGTGCGCGTGCTCGATTTCGTCACGAACATCCTGCGCACCTTCGGCTTTGACAAGTACGACATCTACCTTTCCACCCGGCCCGAGAGTGCCAGCGGCACCGACGAGCAGTGGGAGCTGGCCACGACGGCGCTCAGGAAGGCTCTCGAGTCGCGCGGCCTGCCTTTCGTGGTCGACCCAGGCGAGGGCGTGTTCTACGGCCCGAAGATCGACATCAAGATCAAGGACTCATTGGACCGGGCCTGGCAGTGCTCGACGATCCAGGTCGACTTCCATAATCCAAACCGCTTCGGGCTCGAGTACATCGCTGAAGACGGCAAGGCGCACCAGCCGGTGATGATCCACCGCGCCTTGCTCGGGAGCCTCGAGCGCTTCTTTGGCGTGCTCATCGAGCACTACGTCGGCGCATTCCCGTTGTGGCTCGCGCCGGTGCAGGCCACGGTCATCCCCGTGGCCGAACGCCATCGGGATTATGGCGTTGCGGTCGCCGAGCGCCTGCGTGCGCACGGGATCCGCACGCAGCTTGACGATCGCAACGAGAAGATGGGCTACAAGATCCGCGAGGCGCAGGTTCAGAAGACGCCGTTCATGGTGGTGGTGGGTGACCGCGAGGCCGAGGCCGGCAACGTTGCCGTGCGCCATCGAAAGTCGGGGGACCTGGGCGCAATGGCGGTCGAGGCACTGGCAGCGGCGATCGTTCGCCGCGCGGCGCAGCGGGCAACCGACGAAGAGGGCATGTTTGTGCAGGGAGGTGCCTCATAGACCCAAGGACGGTTCGGATCAACGAACGCATCCGGGCGCGGGAGATCCGCGTGATCGACGACGACGGCCAGCAGCTGGGCATCATGCCGCCGGCGCAGGCCCTGCAGATCGCGACGGAGAAGGGGCTGGACCTGGTGGAGATCTCGGCCACAGCGACGCCACCGGTGTGTCGCATCATGAACTCCGGCAAGTACTTCTACCAGCAGGCCAAGCGCGAGTCTGAGGCCCGCAAGCACCAGAAGCACATCCAGGTCAAAGAGATCAAGTTCCGGCCGAAGATCGACGAGCACGATTTTCAGTTCAAGAAGCGCAATGCCGAGCGCTTTCTGCTGGAGGGGGACAAGGTCAAGGCCACGGTGATCTTCAGAGGCCGCGAGAACGCGCACTCGGAGATCGGGTTGCGCATCCAGCAGCGGCTGGCTGCGGAGCTGACGGAGATAGCCGAGATCGAATACGCGCCAAGGCAGGAGGGTAACACCATGATTCAGATCCTCTCGCCAAAGCAGAACATCAAGCAGCGCGTCAAGAAGGCGGCGGGCGAAGGCGCACCGGCGGGCAAGCGCGCCCCGCGCGAGTCCGCAGCCAGCGAGACAGGGGAAGAGGCATGAGAAAACAGAAGGCGAGACCCAAGCTCAAGAGCAAGCGTGCAGCGGTCAAGCGTTTCAAGATGACGGCCACGGGCAAGGTCAAGCGCGGTCAGTCGATGAAGCGTCACATACTCACGAAGAAGACCACCACGCGCAAGCGGGGCCTGCGTAAGTCGATCTTAGTTTCGAAGGCGGAGACCCCAAGTGTCCGCAAGATGCTGCTGAGCTAGTCGGACAAGACCGAGCACACCTAGGGTGGTCGTCGCACCGCCCGGGCTTTCGTCGCCGCCCAGAAGCGCGACGGGCCGGCCGCTGATGGCCGCGCCTTTCGAAGGAACAAGACGATGCCGAGAGTCAAGCGAGGCAACAAGCGCCGAGAGAAGCGCAAGAAGCTGCTGTCGCTAGCCAAGGGCTATTTTCTCAACAAGGGCAAGCTCTACCGCGCGGCAAAGGAAGCCGTAGACCGCGCTGGCAACTTCGCTTACGCCGGGCGCCGGCAGAAGAAGCGCGACTTCCGTCGACTGTGGATCATCCGCATCAATGCTGCCGCGCGTCAGCATGACATCTCGTACAGCCGCCTGATCTCCGGGTTGCGCAAGGCCGGCGTGGACCTGGACCGCAAGAGCCTGGCCGACGTGGCCGCTCGCGATCCGCAGGCGTTCGCGCGGCTCGTGGAATCGGCCAAGGGCGCCCAAGCGTAAGCTGTCCAAGCGCCGGTGCCCGAGCGGCGCCGGCGCACCCTAGCCATGAGCAAGCCCTTCGAGGATCTCGGAACCAGGGTGAAGCAGCTGCGCGCCGATTTCGAGCGCGCCGTTGACGAGGCGCGCGGACCAGAGGGTCTGCAGTCGGTGCGCGACCAGTTTCTGGGGCGTAAGTCAGGCGCGGTCACCGCACTGCTGAAGTCGCTGGGTGGATTGGCGGCGGACGCGCGCAAAGAGGCAGGGCGGGAGCTGAATGCCCTGAAGGACGACCTCGAGACTCGGCTGGACGAGTTGCGCCTGCGGCTCGATGCACAAGGACGCGAGGCAGTGCTCGCACGGGAGCGCATCGACATCACTCTGCCGGAGCGGCGGCCTCGGCGCGGACAAAGGCACCCGCTGACGAGCGTGCGTGAGGAGCTCGAAGACATCTTCGTTTCGATGGGTTACGAGGTCTACGACGGGCCTGAAGTCGAGGACGACTATCACTGCTTCGAGGCGCTCAACATGCCGCCGGACCATCCGGCGCGGGACATGCAGGACACGTTCTACCTGGCCGGCGGACAAGGGCTGCTGCGCACCCATACCTCGTCGGCCCAGATCCGCTACATGCTGGCCAACCGCCATCCGCCGGACGTGCGCATCATCTGCCCCGGGAAGGTCTACCGCCGCGACGACGATGTCACGCACTCGCCGATGTTCCAGCAGATCGAAGCCCTGCTGGTCGGCCCAGGAATCAGCCTCGGTGATCTGAAGGGGACGATCGAGGCCTTTCTTCACGCGCTCTTCGGGCCGCAGTACCCGGTGCGCTTCCGGTCGTCGTTTTTTCCCTACACCGAGCCCTCCGTCGAGGTTGACCTCGGCTGCATCGTCTGCGGCAGCAAGGGCTGCCGTGTCTGCAAGGGGACTGGTTGGGTCGAAATCATGGGCTCGGGCATGGTGCACCCAGCGGTCTTCGAGGCCGTCAATGCACGGCTCGGACGCGTCGTCTACGATCCAGACGTGGTCAGCGGCTTCGCCTTTGGCCTGGGCATTGAACGCGTGGCCATGATGCGCCACGGCATCGACGACATCCGGCTCTTCTACGCGAATGACCTGCGCTTCCTGGAGCAGTTCGAGCGATGAAGGTCCCGCTTTCCTGGTTGCGTGACTATGTCGACGTAACGGTTGCGCCCGAGGAGCTGGCGCACGACCTGACGCTGGCCGGGCTTGAGCTGGGCGCGATCGAGCGCATAGGCGGCGATGCGGTCCTGGACCTCGAGGTCACGACCAACCGTGTCGACTGTATGAACGTCTACGGAGTGGCGCGCGAAGTGGCTGTGCTCTACGGGCTGCCGCTCAAGCCGCTTGCCACGCAGATCGACGAAACCGGCCCGGTGGCTGCGGACGCGCTCAAGGTCGCGATCGAAGCGTCGGATCTCTGCCCACGCTTCTGCGCGCGCGTGTTCGAGGTCCGGATGGGTGAGTCTCCGGACTGGTTGAAGCGCCGCATCGAGGCGGTGGGCGTGCGACCCATCAACAACGTCGTCGATGTGACGAACTACGTGATGATGGAGATGGGTCAGCCGACGCATGCCTTTGACCTGGCCAAGATCCCCGGCGCGGAGCTGCGCGTCCGCTGGGCGCACGAGGGTGAGCGGCTCATGACGCTGGACGGCGTCGAGCGTGGGCTCACGACGCGTTGCGGAGTCGTGGGATCTTCAGGCCCTGGCCTAGCCCTTGCGGGCGTGATGGGTGGCGCGGCGAGCGAGGTCTCGATGGACACGCGTGTCGTCGCGCTGGAGGCGGCCTACTGGACGTCTTTGGCGGTGCGTCGCGCAGCCAAGGACGCGGGCATCGCCACGGAGGCTTCGCACCGTTTCGAACGCGGCGCGGATCCTGAGGCTCCGCCGGTCGCCCTTGCGCGCATCGCGCACCTGCTGGCCAAAATCGGCGCGGGCAGCGTGCGGCCCGGGTTGATCGACGTTCGGCCCGTCACGCGCGTGGCCAAGGTCATCGCCTTGCGCCCGGTCCGCATGCGCGCGTTGCTCGGTGCACAGGTGGCGACGGGACAGGCCAAGACGGTGCTCGCGGGACTTGGCTTTTCCGTCGCGGCCGAGTCGGATGCTGAGCTGCGTGTCGAGGTGCCGAGCTGGCGCGGCGATGTCGTGCGCGAGGTCGACGTGATCGAGGAAGTCGGGAGGCACTTTGGCCTGGACAAGATACCGGCCACGCTGCCACCGGCGCGGGAAGTGGAGGGGCTGCGTGTGTGGCAGTCCCGAGATAGAGCCCTGCGAGACTATCTCGTGGGCGCCGGCTTTGCGGAAGTTGTCGGCTATGCGTTCGTTGACGCTGCGCGCGCTGCAACGATCCCCGGTGAGCTTGTCGCCTTGGCGAACCCGCTGGCCGAGGACCAGGCGGTGCTCCGCCGCTCCCTGGTGGTGCCTGGGCTGCTCGCTGCGCTCACGACCAACCTGCGACACGGTCGCCGCGACGTGGCTGTGTTCGAGACTGGGCGCGTCTTCCACCCGGGCTCGCCGCTTCCAAGGGAAGAGCGCCGCCTGGGCATCCTGCTGGCCGGCCAAGGTCGATCCGCGCACTGGTCGGAGCGCGGCCGGCCCGCGGACCTCTTCGATCTAACGGGCGCGGTGCAAGGATTGGCAGCGCGGCTCGGCGCACACGTGGAGCTGCGTCGGCCCACACCTGCCGAGCTGCTGCCGCATCTGCATCCAGGACGGACGACCCTCGCCCTGCTAGGCGAGGAGACGTTGGGCAGCCTAGGCTGCCTGCACCCGGACCTGGCGGCGCAGTGGGATTTGCGCCAGGACGTGTTTGTCGCTGAGATCTCGATCGAGACGCTTCTGCTGCAAGGGCGGCCCGCCCTTCGCTATCGGCCGCTGGACCGTTTCCCGGCCGTCCTGCGTGACCTTTCGATCGTCTGCGACGTGGGCTGGGACGCGCGTGGGATCGGCGTGCGTATCCGCGAGGCCGCCGGCGAGTTGCTGCAGTCGGCGGGTGTCGTGGACCGCTACGTGGGTGCGCCAGTGCCCGAAAATAGGGTCAGCCTGACTTTCGCATTGCGTTTCCAGAGCAGCGAGCGGACACTGACCAGTGCGGAGGTCGAGGCAGCGCTCGGACGCGTCGTCGGCGCGCTCCGTTCGGCCGGGGCGGAGATCCGCAGCGCCTGATTGGGCTCGGGTGCACGGGGGAGGCCATGCAAGACAGCTTTGAGATGCTCGAGAGCAGGGTCCGCAAGGCGGCGGACCTGGTGCAGCGCTTGCGGGGTGAGAACGCAGGGCTGAACGAAGACCTAGACAAGGCCCGCAAGAAGCTGGCGGAGGCCGAGAAGCGCG
>Ga0302321_100005629_pt1 | contig 10979 bp, 13 predicted proteins | sample Fen_T0_1_FD_202505 | JGI IMG/M metagenome (GOLD analysis project Ga0302321, IMG submission 202505) | Peat permafrost microbial communities from Stordalen Mire near Abisko, Sweden - Fen_T0_1 | ecosystem: Environmental > Terrestrial > Soil > Wetlands > Permafrost | place: Sweden: Abisko...
GTACCGAGACGGAACTGCTGAAGACGCCGAACCTCGGACGCAAGTCGCTCAACGAAATCAAGGAAGTCCTGGCTTCGCGCGGGCTGTCGCTCGGCATGAAGCTCGAAAACTGGCCGCCGGCCGGCCTGGACCGTCCGTAATCTCCGAGAACAAACAAAGAACAAGAACGAGCGCTGTGCAAACCGGCGCCATCTGACAAAGGGTAATTGCCATGAGACACCGCCACGGATTGCGGAAGCTTAACCGCACCAGCAGCCATCGCCTAGCGATGCTGCGCAACATGACCAACTCGCTGTTCCTGCACGAGGCCATCAAGACCACGCTGCCCAAGGCCAAGGAACTGCGCCGCGTTGCGGAGCCACTGATCACGCTGGCCAAGACGCCGACGGTGGCCAATCGCCGCCTGGCGTTCGACCGGCTGCGCGATCGCGACATGGTGACCAAGCTCTTCAACGAGCTGGGCCCGCGTTACCAGGGCCGCCCCGGCGGCTACCTGCGCATCCTGAAGTTCGGCTTCCGGCAGGGCGATGCCGCGCCGATGGCCTGGGTCGAGCTGATGGACCGCCCCAATGCCGAGGCCGCGCCGGAAGGCACGACCGCGGAATAGCGCGCCGCGCGCGAGCGTCGCACGCAAGGCCGGGCGTGGTTTGCCCGGCCTTTTGCTTTCCGTTGCCGCCGGTCGTCGTGTAGCATCGCAGTGATATGGCAGATACGATCCTTGTCACCGGCGGCGCGGGCTACGTGGGTTCGCACGTCGTCGTGGAACTGGCGCGCGCCGGCCACGCGCCGGTCGTGCTGGACAACTTCAGCAACAGCACGCCGGCGGTGCTGCCGCGTCTGCAGGCGCTGGCGGGCCGGCCGGTGCCGTGCGTAACGGCCGACGTGCGCGACCTGACTGCACTGCGCGCGGCGTTCCACGATCACCCCATTTCGGCCGTCGTTCACTGCGCCGGATTGAAGTCCGTCGGCGAATCGCAAATGCGGCCCCTTGCCTATTACGACGTCAACGTCGGCGGCACGCTGGCGCTGGCCGAAGTCATGGGCGAGGCGGGTGTCGCCACGCTGGTGTTCAGCTCGTCGGCCACGGTCTACGGGCAGCCGGACAGCCTGCCGGTGGCGGAAGACGCGCCGCTGCGGCCGCAGAACGTCTACGGGCGCACCAAGCGCGTCGTCGAGGACTTCCTGCGCGACCTGGCCCGTGCCAACGCCAACTGGCGCATCGCGATCCTACGCTACTTCAATCCTGCCGGCGCGCATGTGTCCGGCATGCTGGGCGAGGCGTCGCGCGGCCGGCCGAACAACCTGGTGCCGTTGCTCTGCCGGATCGCGTCGGGTGAGTTTCCGGAACTTTCGATCTACGGCAACGACTGGCCCACGCCCGACGGCACCGGCATCCGCGATTACCTGCACGTCCAGGACCTGGCCGAGGGCCACGTGAAGGCGCTCGCGCACCTGGCGCGCACCCACGGCTGCGTCACGCTGAACCTGGGCGCCGGGCGCGGCCACTCGGTGATGGAGGTCGTGCACGCCTTCGAGAAGTCCTGCGGCCGCAAGATCGGCAAGGCGTTCGCGCCGCGGCGCGCGGGTGACGTCGCAAGTTATTACGCAGATCCGGGGGAGGCCGAGAAGCTGCTGCAGTGGACCGCGACCCGCGAACTCGATGCGATCTGCGCCGATGCGTGGCGCTGGCAGAAGAACGGCGGGCGCTACTGATCGTCCCCGGTGTTGCCCGCGCGCGTGTGCCGGCGAATCCCGGACATCGTGAGAACGCCCAGCACGGCGCCGTTCGCACCGGACACCGCCAGCGAGTCGACATCGCGTTCCAGCATCCGCGCGAGCGCATCGCGCAGGTTCGCCTGCGCCGGGATGGACAGCGACGGCGTGACGGGACCCGCGGCTTCGAGTGCCGCCTCCGCCTGGATGAGGCCCAGCCGCTTCAGCGCGCGGTCGGTGCCCACGAACGACTCGACGAACGCATCGGCAGGGTGGGCCAGAATTGCCTCGGGCGCGCCGTACTGGACCAGCGCGCCATCGCGCAGGATGGCAATGCGGTCACCCACCTTCAGCGCCTCGTCGATGTCGTGGGTGACGAAGACGATCGTCTTCCGCAACGACCGCAGGATGCGCAGGAATTCGTCCTGGAGCCTTCCGCGCGAGATCGGGTCGAGGGCGCCGAACGGCTCGTCCATCAGCATTACCGGTGGGTCCGCGGCCAGCGCGCGCGCCACGCCCACGCGCTGCTTCTGGCCGCCGGAGAGTTCGCGGGGAAAACGGGCACGGAACGTCGCCGGCTCCATGCCGACCAGTTCCAGCAGTTCATCGACGCGAGCCGCGATGCGGCCTTCGTTCCAGCCCAGGAGCTTGGGCACCGTGGCGATGTTGTCGGCAATCGTCCAATGCGGAAACAGTCCGACCTGCTGGATGACATAGCCGATGCTGCGGCGAAGGCTCACCGGATCGACGCGCATCACGTCGCGGCCACCGACGCGGATGCTGCCGGCATCGGGTTCTACCAGCCGGTTGATCATGCGCATCGTCGTCGTCTTGCCGCATCCCGACGGGCCGATCAGCACGCAGACGCAGCCTTCCGGAACCGCCAGCGTGAGGTGGTCGACTGCGGGGTGCGCCGCACCAGGGTACTGCTTGACGAGGCCGAGGATCTCGATCATTGCGCGCGCATCCCGGCGGGAGTCAGCATCCTCTGCAGCAGCCCGAAGAGCCGGTCCGCACCGAGGGCGAGGAGCGTCGCCGGAATCGCGCCGACCAACAACTGCGGCAGCGCCATCATCGCGATGCCGGCCGTGATGAAGTCGCCCAGTCCGCCGCCGCCGATGTAGGCTGCCAGCACCGCACCGGACACGACCTGTACGCTCGCGGTGCGTATACCGGCGAAGATCACCGGCATGGCGACCGGCAGTTCAACCTCGCGCATGACCTGCGCGCGGGTCATGCCCATGCCGCGTGCGACATCCACCAGGTCGGCGTCGACCTGCCGCAACGCGGTGCACGTGTTGATCAGGATCGGCGGCAGTGCAAGCAGCGTCAGCGCAAACAGCGCCGGCAAGAAGCCGGTGCCCAGGAGCGGCATCACCAGCGCCAGCACGGCCAGCGAAGGCAGCGTGCGTCCGACGTTGGCGGCGGTGATCGCCAGCAGCGTTGCGCGGCGGTTGTCCGCGAGGAGCACGCCGATGGGCACCGCCACGGCGATGGCCAGTCCGAGTGCCGCCGCCGACAGCGCGACGTGCGTGGTCAGCGCGTCTGCGAATCTCCCGGGGTGGGCCACGATGAACTGCCAGGCTTCGACGATGAGCATGACCTGCCGGCCGCTAGTCCGCGCGATGCCGCAGCCAGCGCTCGGCGCGCGCGAGACTCAAGTCGGCCGCGACGGCGAGCGCGCACGACGTCAGCGCGCCGACCCAGATCTTGGGCGCGAAGTCATTGCTGATGCCGCTGAAGATCAGCGTCCCGAGTCCGCCGGCGTTGATGTAGGCCGCGACCACCGCGACGCTGATCACCGTGACCGTCGCGATCCGCAGTCCGGCGACGATCACCGGCATTGCCAGCGGAAGCTCGATGGCCGCGAGTATCTCGATATTGCGCATCCCCATGCCCCGCGCGGCGTCGACCACGTCGGCGGGCACTTCGCGAATGCCTATGGCGACATTGCGGATCATGATCATCAGCGAAAACGCGACCATGCAGATGATCGCGTTGGTCTTGCCCAGGCCGACCACCGGAATCAGCAGCGCCAGGAACGCCAGCGTGGGAACGGTGTAGAGAAAGCCGGTAACGGCAATCGCCCAGCGAAACACGCGTTCGCTGCGCGCGGCCAGGATGCCGATGACCAGCGACAGTGCGAACGCGATGGCCAGCGCCGTGAACGAGATGACGATGTGTTCGCCCAGCGCAACCAGCACCTGGTCCCAGTTGTTGCGGAGCCACTTCACCGCGGCGGCACTAGCGAACGATGCCCTTGGCCTTCAGGAATGCGCGCGCGACGTCCTTCGGCTCCTCCTTCTCGCCATCGACCCGGTAGTTCATCGCGGCCATCGTCGGCTCGTCGAGCATCGCGTCGACGCGATTTAGCACGTCGGCAATCTGCGGGTTGGCGTCCAGCGCCTCACGGCGCACGACGGGCACCAGGTAATACGGCGGCCAAAGGTTTTTGTCGTCCTTCAGGCGCTTCAGCTTGAGCGCGCTGATCATGCCGTCGGTGGCGTAGCCGTTGACGACGTCGATCTGCTTAGCCCCAAGCGCCTGGTAGCGCAGCCCGATCGCCATTTGCAGGTCTTCCTTGAACTCGATGCCGTATACCGACTTGAGACCTGGCAGGCCGTCCGCGCGGTCGCGAAACTCCGGCCCCGCGCCGAGCTTCAGTTCCTTTGCCACGCGGGCCAGGTCCGACACCGTCTCGAGCTTGTACTGCGCCGCCGTTTCCGGCCGCACGACCATGTTGTACGTGTTGTTCATCGGCGCCTGGTTGAGCACGACGAGGCCCTTCGCGGCGTATTCCGCCTTGACCTTGTCGTACACCGCCCTCGGGTCGGTCATGGACGGCGCCTTGAGGACGACGAGCAGCATCGTTCCCGTGTATTCCGGGTAGAGGTCGATCTGCTTTTCCTCGAGCGCCTTCTGCGCGATCAGCGTTCCGCCCAGGTTCAGCTTGCGCTCGACCTTGATTCCCGCGGCTTCGAGCGCCTGCGCGTAGATTTCCGCGACGATGAATTGTTCGGTGAAGTTCTTCGAGCCGACGCGGACCTGGGCCGTAGCCGGAACAGCAGCCAGCAGCAGGGCCGCCGTGCCGGCGATGAAATTCCGGAAGATGCGTTGCGGGGACATGAAAGGCTCCGGTGAATGCGGGCCAGCGAATGGCGGAAACGCGGGCGGGAAAGCGCGAGCCGTTCATTCTTCCCGCGCCGCGCAAGCGTGTCAATTCTCCGGCGACGAAATTGCTTTGGCGTCCCGGGCTATGGCCCTACAATCTCAGGCGCGCCACGCAATGCCTGCACATGACGACCCAATGCGTCCTATCGCCCGCCGACTACCGCCGCATGCCTTGGAAGAATGGCGGGGGCTACACGACGGAAATCGCCACGTTTCCGGCAGGGTCGGACTTCGCTTCGTTCGCCTGGCGCGTGAGCATCGCCGAGGTGCTGCGGGACGGACCGTTTTCGCCATTTCCCGGTGTCGACCGCACGCTGGTGCTGCTCGCGGGCGGGGGCATGCGTTTGACGGAGGAAAGCGCGCCGATCGAATTGCGGACGGCGTTCGAGCCAATGGATTTTTCGGGAGACGCTTCGTTGCAATGCAGCCTGCTCGCGGGTCCGGTGCGCGACTTCAACCTGATGGTGCGGCGAGGGAAGGCGCGCGGCAGCATCGTCGTCTGCCGCGATGCAGGGGGTCGGGTCGCGGCTGCGAGCACCTACGTCTGTTACGCGGCGGCCGGTACCACGGAGTGCGCGGTGGACGGTCTTCCGCCGATCGCGCTCGCTCCGTTCCATACACTGGTGGTGACGTCGGATGCGGGCACGGCAGCACCGGCATTGCGCGTGCGTCCCCTTGCCGCAGGCGCAGTCACGCTGGTTGTGGCGATCCGAATCACTTGAGCGCCCGGCCGCCCGTCCACGGGACCGCGACGTGCTGAAGCTCGCTGCGGGGGATGCACTGCTGCCGGAAGGCTGGGCGCGCAACGTCGTCTTCACGATCGACGATGCCGGTGTGCTCGTGGCCGTCGAGCGCGATGCCGAAATCGAGAACATGGAGCGCGCCGCGGGTCCTGTCGTCCCTGCGATGCCGAACCTGCACTCGCACGCGTTCCAGCGCGCGCTCGCCGGCCGCACCGGACGAGCGTCGCCCGCGCACGACGACAGTTTCTGGACGTGGCGCCAGGCGATGTACGCGTTCCTGGACCGCGTCGACGCCGACGCGCTCGAAGCGATCGCGGCGCAGGCCTATGTCGAAATGGCGAAGGCCGGGTACGCGTCGGTCGCGGAATTCCACTACGTGCATCACGATGCGGCCGGCAAGCCTTACGACGACCCCGCCGAACTTGCATGGCGCATCGTCGCCGCGGCGCGCACTGCGGGACTGGGCCTGACGCTGCTGCCGGTGTTCTACGCACATGCGGGCTTCGGCGGATCGGCTCCGACGGCCGGACAAAAGCGCTTCGTGCACACGACATACACGTTTACGCATTTCTTCGATCGGTTGCAGCAGGGCGCCGCAACGCATGGCTATGTTCTCGGCGTGGCGCCGCACAGCCTGCGCGCCGTCACGCCGGAGGAGATGGGCCACGTGGTCCGGCTCGCGGCGCCCGGCGCGCCCGTGCACATCCACGCGGCGGAGCAGACGAGGGAGGTCGACGATTGCTTCGCCTGGAGCCGACTGCGCCCGGTCGAGTGGCTGCTGACGCAGGCGAGCGTCGATGCGCGCTGGTGCATCGTGCATGCGACGCACATGACGGAAAAGGAAGTCGCCGGCCTGGCGGCAAGCGGCGCGGTGGCCGGGCTGGCGCCAACGACCGAATCGGATCTGGGCGACGGCACCTTTCCGGGCCATGCCTATCTCGCTGCCGGTGGCCGATTTGGCGTCGGCAGCGATTCGAACACGATCATCGATCCCTTTGCCGAACTGCGGCAGCTGGAATGGTCGCAGCGGATGCGCGCGCGCCGGCGCAACGTGCTCGTCGCGGCGGGCGACCAGACGATCGGCACCATGCTTTGGGCGAGCGCGGCGCGCGGCGGCGCGCAGGCGCTGGCACAACCGGTTGGTGCGCTCGAGGTCGGCCGTCGCGCGGACCTCGTCGTGCTGAATCCCGCCGATCCGGCGCTGGCCGGCCAGTCTGCGGACGACGTCCTCGACGCCGCGATGTTCGGGCCGTCCCGCGCTCCGGTTCGGGACGTGATGGCCGGCGGAAAGTGGATCGTCCGCGACAGCCGTCATGTCGCCGAAGCGGAAGTCTTTGCCCGGTACGTCGCAGCGCTTGCGCGCATCGACACCACGCGATGACGCCGGCGGGATTCGACCTGTTGCTGGTCGACGCACACCTGGCCACGATGCGCGGCGACGGCGTTCCCTATGGCACGGTCCGGGACGGCGCGGTCGGCATCGTCGGCGACAGGATCGCCTGGGTGGGCCGCGCGGTCGATGTCCCGCGCGACGCGGTGGCGCGGCGCACGCAGGACTGCGGCGGCCGCTGGCTGACGCCGGGCCTCGTCGACTGTCACACGCATCTCGTGTACGCGGGAAACCGCGCCAATGAGTTCCAGCGGCGATTGCTCGGCGCCACCTACGCCGACATCGCGCGCGAGGGCGGCGGCATCAACGCGACGGTGCGCGCGACCAGCGCTGCCGACGCCGACGAACTCGCCGCGGAAAGCCGGCCCAGGCTCGCAGCGCTTGCCGCGGAAGGTGTTACGACGGTTGAGATCAAGTCGGGCTACGGGCTCGACACGGCGACCGAGTTGAAGCAGCTCGCCGTCGCGCGTCTGCTCGGCGAGCTCGTCGGCGTTGACGTTTGCACGACGGCGCTTGCGGCGCATGCGCTCCCGCCGGAGTTCGCTTCCCGCGCCGACGACTACATCGACTACGTCTGCCGCGAAATGATTCCCGCGATCGCGCGGGCCGGCGCCGCCGACGCCGTCGATGCGTTCTGCGAGACGATCGGCTTCACGCCCGCGCAGACGCAGCGCGTGTTCGCGACGGCGAGCGCGCATCGACTGGCCGTGAAACTGCACGCGGACCAGTTGTCCGACACCGGCGGCGCGGCGCTGGCGGCTGCCGCTGGCGCGCTGTCCGCCGACCATCTCGAATACACGAATGCCGCAGGCGTGGCCGCGATGGCGCGCGCCGCGACGGTGGCCGTGCTGCTGCCCGGCGCTTTTTACGCGTTGCGCGAAACGCAGTCGCCGCCCATTGCCGTATTTCGTGAGCATGGCGTGCCCATGGCCGTGGCGACGGACTGCAATCCGGGGACTTCACCCACGACCTCGCTGTTGCTGATGCTGAACATGGCGTGCACGCTGTTCCGCCTGACGCCGGAGGAGGCGCTCGCCGGCGCCACGGTCCACGCAGCGCGGGCACTGGGCCTGACCGACCGCGGCACGCTCGGCATCGGGCAGCGCGCGGACATCGCGGCGTGGGACATCGCCGAGCCGGCCGAGTTGAGCTACCGCATCGGCGGCAATCCATGCGCAGGCGTGATTCGCGGCGGCCGCGTCGCGCGGTGGGGCGCTTGATGGACCTGTGGACACTGCACCGCGGCGACAGCCCGCTCGTCATCGACGTTCCGCACGCCGGCACGCACGTTCCCGATGCGCTTCGGCCGCGGCTCAGCGCGATCGCGCAAACGGTGCCGGACACGGACTGGCATGTCGAAAAGCTCTACGCGTTTGCCGCGGCGGAAGGCGCCACGCTGTTCTGCGCGACGCACTCGCGGTATGTCGTCGACCTCAATCGCGACCCGTCGGGAGCGGCGCTTTATGCCGGCGCCGACAACACCGAACTGTGTCCGACGCGGACATTCGGCGGCGACGCAATTTACATCGACGGTTCCGCGCCTGCACAGGCGGAAGTCACCGAACGGATTGCCGCCAGCTTCACGCCCTATCACGCGGCACTCGAGGAGGAAATCGCGCGCGCGCGCGACCGCCACGGCTTCGCCATCGTCCTCGACGGCCATTCGATCCGCAGCATCGTGCCACGTTTCTTCGAGGGCAGGCTGCCGGACTTGAATCTCGGCACCGCCAGCGGCACGAGTTGCGCGCCGGAACTGGAAGCATGTGCGGCGCGCGCGCTGGCGGAGGCCGACGGCTTCACGCACATCGTCAACGGGCGCTTCAAGGGCGGCTGGATCACGCGCCGCTACGGCCGGCCGCGCGAAGGCGTGCATGCGCTGCAGCTGGAAATTGCCCAGGATTGCTACATGGACGAGGCGCCGCCGTACCGTTGGGACGCCGGCAGGGCGGAGCGCCTCTGCGAAGTGCTGCGTCGCCTCGCGCGCGCGCTGACGTCGTTCCGGCCGCCGGCATGATCCGGGTCTACACCGCGCGGCAGCGCTACGATGCCTTCCTTGTCGCCGATCGCCTGAACCAGGCCGGCATCAAGGCGCACGTGTTCAATCAACATGCGTCGAGCATCGTCGGCGACCTGCCGCCGGACAACGCGCAGCCGCAAGTCTGGATCGAGCGGGAATGCGACCATGAGCGTGCGCAGATCGTGCTGCGCGACATCGAGTCCGCCGGGTCCGGACAGGTCGACGTCTGTTGCGGCGGATGCGGCGAGCCGTCGCCCGCCAATTTCGACCTGTGCTGGAACTGCGGGGCCGCGCTCTAGCGAACGTTACTTGTCCGGCTCGTCGCCCAGAAGCCGGCGCGCGCGTTCCTCTTGCTCGCCACCGACCTGGCTCGGCGCGGGCGATTCGTTGTCGTCTTCGCCGCCGCGCCGACGCCGGCGCAGCACGACGAACCAGATCAGTCCTCCGCCCAGGAGGAACGCGAACGGTCCGAACCAGAGAATCCACGTCGTCGGCTTGACCGGCGGCTTGTACAGAACGAAATCGCCGTAGCGCGCGACCAGGTATTGCTTGATCTCGGCGTCGGTCTTGCCCTGTTGCGCGAGTTCGCGCACCTCGCGTCGAAGGTCCTCCGCCAGCGGCGCGGTGGAATCGGCCAGCGTCTGGTTCTGGCAGACGAGGCAGCGCAGCTCCTCGGAAAGTGTCTTCAGGCGCGCCTCGAGGGCGGCATCCTTCGGCGCCTGCGCGGCGGCGGTGGCGGCCATGAAGCATAGCGATGCGGCGAATCCCGCGGTGATGAGCGCGCGCTTCATGATTTCTGCAACTGTTGCACCAGCGGCAGGATCGTCTTCTGCAGGCTTTCCTGCGTGATCGGCCCGATCTGCTTGTAGCGGATCACACCGTTCTTGTCGACGACGAAGGTTTCGGGGACGCCATAGACGCCCCAGTCGATGCCCACGCGACCGTCCGCATCGACTATGGACACCTTGTACGGGTCGCCGTTTTCGGCGAGCCAGCGGCGGCCGAGGGCGTTCGTGTCCTTGTAGTTGAGCCCGATGACCGGGACGACGTTCGTCTTGGCCAGTTCGACCAGCAGCGGATGTTCGACGCGGCACGACACGCACCACGACGCCCACACGTTGAGCAGCCAGACCTGGCCCTTGAGGTCCTCGGGTCCCAGCTTCTTCGTTGGGTCGTCCAGCTGCGCGAGCCTGAACGCGGGCGCGGGCTTGTCGACGAGCGGCGAAGGCACTTCGTGCGGATCGCGGAAGAGGCCGACGTAGAGAAAGCCGACGAGGACGACGAAGAACCCGAGGGGCAGCAGGAAGCGCATCGCTTTCATGGTTCAGGCGGCCGGTGACGCGCCGGACGGCGCGGTGAATTTCTGCTTGACGGTGAGGCGGTAGCGGCGATCGCTCATCGCGATGAAGCCGCCCAGCGCCATCAGGAATGCGCCGCCCCAGATCCAGTCGACGAACGGCTTGATGTACACGCGCACGCCCCACGCGCCGGCCTCGCCCTTGTCCGTGGTCGGCTCGCCGAGCGAAACGTAGCGATCGCCGAATAACCCGGTGTTGATCGCGGCCTCGGTCATCGCCGAGCCGGAGGCGTTGTAGACGCGCTTCTCCGGCCGCATCGTCTCGACCAGCTTGCCGTCGCGACGCACTTCGATGGTGCCGGCGAGACCACGGTAGTTCGGTCCCGTCACGGGGGTGACCCCGCGGAACGTGAACTCCTCGCCGGAGACCACGACGCTTTGTCCGACTTCGAGCGGCACGTTGACTTCGAACTCGTAGCCCTTGACCAGCGTCACGCCGACGATGAACGCCGCCACGCCCAGATGCGCGAGCATCATGCCGTACCACGCCGCCGGATTGGCGGCGAGCTTCGCGAAAAGTCCTTGCTGCGGCGCCTTGCGCAGGCGCTGCACGACGGCGACAACGGTCGTGGCGAGTATCCAAAGCGC
>Ga0302321_100005630_pt1 | contig 10979 bp, 8 predicted proteins | sample Fen_T0_1_FD_202505 | JGI IMG/M metagenome (GOLD analysis project Ga0302321, IMG submission 202505) | Peat permafrost microbial communities from Stordalen Mire near Abisko, Sweden - Fen_T0_1 | ecosystem: Environmental > Terrestrial > Soil > Wetlands > Permafrost | place: Sweden: Abisko...
GGACGTGTGGTCGCGCGCCAATTTCGTGTTGTCGGTGAAGATGCTCGACCCGCAGTTCAAGGGACAGGTAAAGAACGAGCTGATCTCGCGTGATGCGGTCAAGCTGGTGTCGCAGATGGTGCGCGACCCCTTCGAGTTGTGGCTGAATCAGCATGTGGACGAAGGCAAGGGCATTGCGGAGCTGGTGATTCACCAGGCGCAGGCGCGCACGCGGGCCGCTCAGAAGGTGGAACGGCGCAAGAGTTCGGGTGTGGCGGTGTTGCCAGGCAAACTTACCGACTGTGCTTCGGATGATCCGGAGCGCAACGAGTTGTTCATCGTCGAAGGCGACTCCGCCGGCGGCTCGGCCAAACAGGCACGCGACAAGGAGTTTCAAGCCGTGCTGCCGCTCAAGGGCAAGCCGAAGAACACCTGGCAGGATAGTCCTGACACGTTGTACGCCAACAAGGAAATCGAAGCCATTGCGCTGGCCATCGGTGTGGATCACCACAAACCTGGCGACGTCGTCGACGTATCCGGCCTGCGTTATCGCAAGATCATCATTCTGGCCGACGCCGACGTCGACGGCGCACACATTCAGGTTCTGCTGCTCACGCTGTTCTTCCGACATTTCCCGCGCTTGATCGACAACGGCAATGTGTTCGTTGCGCAACCGCCGCTGTTTCGTATCGACGTGCCGGGGCAGGGTAAAGGCAAACCCGCTCGCAAACTCTATGCGCTGGACCGGCAGGAATTGGCGGTGCTGGAAGAGAAACTCGAAGACGAGAACGTGCGCCCCGGCAGCTGGACGGTCAGTCGCTTCAAAGGCCTGGGTGAGATGAATCCCGAGCAGCTGTGGGAAACCACGCTGAACCCCGATACGCGCCGCATGCTGCCAGTGTCGTTGGATGAGGGAATGGACGTCTCCGTCGACATCTTCAACATGATGATGTCCAAAGAGAACGCTTCGCAGCGCCGCGAATGGATGGAAGCCTACGGGAATCTGGTAGAGGCGGATATAACGTGAGCTAAGGCAAGAGGCAAGAGGCAAGAGGGTAGAGACGAGCCACGAACCACGAACCACGAGTCACCGATTTCGAATCACGAATCACGGATTTCAAGATGGAAGAGAACAAGCGCATGGAAGACAAACAACGCGATCTGTTCGATGGCCGTGACGGCGATCTCGCTACACTAGACAAAGATCGAGCTGGAAAGGGCAAGGCGATGAAAGACCAAGGTCCGGTAGATGGCGCGCGCAAGGCATCCGCGCCGAAGGCACCGGCCGCATCCGGCGCGGGTGGCGGCGATGGTCTGCCGCCGCACTTCGCTCCCATGTCGGGTGAGTTCGGCGACACGCTGCCGTTGGGCCGCTACGCTTCGACGCAATACCTGCAATACGCCATCGCTACCGTGAAGGACCGCGCGTTGCCACGGGTGGCTGATGGCCAGAAGCCGGTGCAAGGCCGCATTCTCTACTCGATGTGGGACACCGGCACGCGGGCGGGTACCAAACGCACCAAGTCCGCGGCGGTGGTCGGTGAGGTATTGGGTAAGTTCCACCCGCATGGTGACCAGTCGGTGTACGACGCTCTCGTGCGGCTGGCGCAGGACTTCACCATGCGCTATCCGCTCATCGACGGCGAGGGCAATTTCGGATCGCGTGACGGCGACGAGGCGGCTGCCTATCGCTACACGGAAGCGCGCCTGACCAAGTTCGCCGAGGTACTCCTGTCCGAACTCGGCATGGGTACGGTGGATTTCGCACCGAACTATGACGGCACTCGCGAGGAACCGGTGGTACTGCCTGCGCGGCTGCCGGTGTTGCTGCTCAACGGAGCTTCCGGCATCGCGGTGGGAATGGCCACAGAAATCCCGAGCCACAATCTCAACGAAGTTGCGCAGGCCACGATCGCCATGATCCGCGATCCCGAGATCAGCATCGCCGGCTTGATGAAGTACATCAAAGGCCCTGATTTCCCGGGGGGCGGTCAGCTGATCACTCCGCGTTCGGAAGTCAAAGACGCCTATACCAGCGGCCGTGGTTCGGTGCGCGTGCGTGCACGTTGGAGCATCGAGCGGCTTGCGCGTGGACAGTGGCAAGTCGTAGTAAACGAGCTTCCGCCCGGAACGTCGGCGAAGAAGGTGCTCGAGGAGATCGACGCGATCGCCAATCCGCAGCCGAAGGCCGGCAAGAAATCGCTCACGCCCGAGCAGACGCGCGAGAAGCAGCTACTGCTTTCGATGCTGGACAAGCAGCGCGACGAGAGCGATCGGACGCACCCGGTGCGCCTGGTGTTCGAGCCGAAGACGTCGAAGATCGACGAGAACGAATTCGTCAACCTGCTGTTAGCCAAGACCAGCCTGGAGACGAACGCTTCCATCAACCTGGTGATGGTCGGCCTGGACGGGCGCCCCACCGGCAAAACTCTGCGCGACATCATCTCGGAGTGGGTGCAGTTCCGCTTCACTACGGTGACCCGCCGCACGCAACACAAGCTGGACCAGGTGCTCGACCGCATTCACGTATTGGAAGGACGGATGATCGTCCTGCTCAACGTGGACAAGGTCATCAAGATCATCCGCAACGCCGACGAGCCCAAGGCCGATTTGATCCGCGCGTTCAAGCTGACCGAGCGCCAGGCCGAAGACATCCTGGACATGCGTTTGCGCATGCTGGCCAAGCTCGAACACATCAAGATCGAGCAGGAATTGAAGGACCTCCAGAAGGAGCAGAAAGGTCTGGAGAAAATCCTCAAGGATCGCAAGGCGCTCGAAGATCTGGTGATTTCGGAGATCGAAGACGACGCCAAGACCTTCGGCGACAAACGCCGGACCAAGATCGAAGAAGCGGAAAAGGCGGAGATCGAAACACCGGTGATCGACGAGCCGATGACGGTGATTTTCTCTCGCAAGGGCTGGGTGCGTGCGCGGCAAGGCTGGGGCGTAGACCCCGCCACGCTCTCCTTCAAGGAGGGCGACGAACTGTTGACGTTGCTCCAATGTCGCACGGTTGATCCAGTGATCTTCCTGGACTCCAAGGGCCGTGCCTACACCGTGCAAGCGGGCGAACTGCCTCCCGCGCGAGGCGACGGTGCTCCGGCCTCGTCACTGGTCGACGTGCAGGAAGGCGCGCTGATCATGTACACCGTGGCGGGTAAGCCGGGCACCAACGTGATGGTTGCCTCCACCGGTGGCTACGGGTTCCTCTGCACGATTGCCGACATGGTCTCGAATCGGCGTGCAGGACGCGAATTCATGGCGATCGAGGACGGCGAGACTCCAGTGGAGCCCGCCATGTACGAAGAGTCGCCGAAGAACATCGTCGTTGCGATATCGGAACAGGGTCGCATGCTGTTGTTCCATGTCAGCGAGATGAAGCAGATGACCAAAGGTCGTGGCGTCGTCATCATGGGTCTGGAGAAAGGCGAGAAACTGTTTGCGGTGGCCGTGTCGGATCAGCCCGGCGTCATCGTGACGGGGACCAGTCGTGGCAAGGACAAGCAGGTCACCATCGAGGGCAAGGAGCTTGCGCATTACGCTGGCCATCGTGCCCGCATGGGACGTGTGCTGCCCGACAAGCTCAAGCCTGTGAAGTTGATGATGCTGCCAAAACCGGTGCCACCGGAGGCTTAGCGCGCGTAGTGCTGAAGGCGCCCCACTTCGAACGTCCCGGGAAACGAGCATTGCTCGAGTGAACTTTCCCGACCCGAAAGCGGTCATCATCCAGACAATCCATTGAACGGGGAGACAGGATGAAGCTGCTTTCAGATCGCGAACGCCAGGCGCTGATGCCGGCGGAACTCGCAAGCCTCGATTCACCCATCCCCACCCAGATTGTATCCAGCGACGAGTTCGCGCCGATCCCACAGACGGCCAAACAGCGCGAAGTCGAGGGAAGGCTCAAGGCATTGGCCGACGAACTGGCTCAGCAGCAGGGGGTGACGCGGCGGCAATTCTTCCGAACTGCCGCAGGCATGGCTGCAGCATTTGTAGCGATGAACGAGGTCTACGGTCCACTGTTCGGTGTCAGTCGTGCGGAAGCAGCCACGCCCGAATTGGCCGATGAGCGCGCCAATGCTCTAGCCGGGCAATTCATCTTCGACGGTCACACGCATTTTCTACGCGAGGACACACGCATCGAGACTTTCGTGCGCATGCGTGAGGCCGTGGGCAAGGCGGGCTGGAATCCAGACCTGGTCGGCAAACCTCAAAGCATCGAAGATTTGAAGTTCGACAACTACTTCAAAGAAATCTTCCTGGACAGCGATACCAAGATCGCCCTCATCAGCAGCGCACCCTCGGATGTGCCCGGCGACTGGTTCCTCACCAATCAAATGATGGCGAAGGCACGCACACGCGTTAACGAAATGCTCGGCGCCCGGCGCATGCTGAGTCATGCCATCTTTACCCCTGGCCAGCTGGGTTGGGTCGAAGAGGTGGAGCGGGCAATCGCGGAAGACAAACCGGATTCCTTCAAGGGCTACACCATTGGTGACAACACCCACAAGGACCTGAGCCGTCACCCCTGGCGCATGGACGACGAGAAGCGTCTCTATCCTTTCTACGAGACTATCTGGAAAGCCAACATCCGCAACGTCTGTGTGCACAAGGGATTGTTCCCTCCATCCGTCGAGAAGCAGTATCCGCATCTGCGGGAGTACTGCGATGTGCGGGACGTGGGCAAGGCGGCGAAGGACTGGCCGATGCTGAACTTCATCATCTATCACTCGGCCTATCGTTTTCCCGGCGGCGGCACCCCGGAAGAAGCGCTTGCACAATTCGAGCAGACCGGGCGCGTGGATTGGGTTACGGATCTGGCGGAAATTCCGCAGAAGTATGGCGTGACCAATGTCTACGGTGACCTCGGTCAGGTCTTCGCGACCACCACGGTGGCTCAGCCGCGACTGGCCGCAGCGATCATGGGGACACTCGTCAAAGGACTCGGAGTGAAGAACGTCGTGTGGGGCTCGGACGCGGTGTGGACCGGCGCGCCTCAATGGCAGATCGAAGGACTGCGGCGGCTCGAGATTCCCGTGGACATGCAGGAGAAACACGGCTTTGCGCCGCTTGGAACTGCCACCGGCCACGTGAAGAGCGCTATCTTCGGCGACAACTCTGCGCGCCTGTATGGGATTCAACCGACCAGCCTCGCGAGCGCTGTCGACAAGCTCGCGCAAATAAAGCAGGCTTATCTCGAAGCTGGTGGCACACGCAGCAATCTGCGCTACGGCTACGTCGCAAGCTGACCCGCAATCGCAGGTCTGCGTCGACCGGGCCGCACCTATCTTGGCGGGGCCTTACCTAGCCATCCCGGAGTAAGTACAGTACAACCCTGGCGATCTAGTACAACCCTTGGGATCGGGCCAGGTGCCCCGTACGGCAAGGCCATGGAAGGCAGACAATGCGTTGCGAGGGAGTTCGCGCCGCGGACTGCGATGTCCCGCCGCGCATGTGCGTTTGTCGTTCTCGCCGCCATTGCAGCGGGCAGGTGCACCTCGATGGCCTTTGCCGGGATGGACGACCTGCGCATACGAGCGGAGGTCGACTACACCTGGGATGACAACGTCCCTCGTGCCATAACGGATCAGAAACTCAGCGACAGTTTCGCGACCTTGGCGTTAGGCGCGAACTTGCCTTTGGATCTGACACCGCACACCAGGCTTGTGCTCAATGCCACTCTCGGCGGAGAGAAATACATCCGCTACACCGGACTGGACCAGGTCGCTTTGGATGTGCAGGCCGACTGGCAGTATCGAAGTTCGGGCCGATACAGTGCGCCAACCTGGTCCGTATTCGTGCACCAGCGCGTCGATTGGTTCGAGTCGGATCTGCGCGATGGCTATCGAACCTCGCTAGGTGTATCGGTCACAAAACCAGTGACCGACCGCATCGTTCTATTCGGTGCAGTTGCCTTCAACTACGGGAATGCACACAGCGACGTATTCGACACTCGCAACGTTTCGGTGCGCGGCACGCTGGACTACTCGCTGTCGCGCCGCAACAGCTTGTACCTGGGGCTGGAGTATCGCGATGGGTACAGCGTTTCCACGATGTTGCCATCGCCGGCGTTTCGCAGCATCGCCCAAGCGAGAGTGCTCGATGATGTCTTCACCGATCCCCAGCGCATCAGCTACCGGTTCGATGCACGCACGGGGCTTTTGACGCTGGGTTACAACTTTGCCATCACGGAGCGTCAGGCGTTGGATGTTTCCTACCGCGGCGTTTATTCGAAACCGAAAGAGCAACCGGCCAGCTCGCTGACGACTTCCACGGTGTACTACGTCGATAACCAGATCACCGTCTCGTATCTCATCAGGTTCTAGTAGTTCTTCCTTGGCCCGCTGTAGTCCTCCGACGGAAACACGAACGGCGGTTGCCGACCCACCAGCGTTTCGATCAGCATGAGTTCCTGATCGGTGTGATTTATGAAGGGGGCGGAGCGGATGCCCTTGCCTTCCCTGGCCTTGGCAAGGACGTATACCGGATCGTCGTGATGCTTGGACGTCACCGTCTTCGTGCTTTGCTTGTCGTTATTTGCGCTGATCTCGGTGGTTCCGTAACAGGTGCAGAAGTAGGTCTGCTCCGGATCCGATTCCAGGTACACGCCGGTGCCGCGGACGCCGATCGTTGCGGTGGTTGTGTACACCTGCTGCGGCCTGCCTGGCGGAAAGACCGTGAGCAGCTTTCCTGTAAGCATGCGCAATGCGTTGACGAAAACGTTACCTTGCTTGCGCTGGGTCAGATCGAGCCGGGACGAAGCACGCAAGATATAAGCGGTGTCGACATTGACGAACACGATCTCTGAAGCCTTGCCGGTCTCGATCGTATCGCCATTGCCTATGCGCGTTTTTAGATCGGCTGGTTTGCCGTTTACCGAGACCTCTCCGTTCAACCGGTAGATGGAACGGTCGGCAGGAAGCTTACCCGGCGTTTCACCCAGGATATCGGCCACTGCCCGCGCAATGGGCAACGAGGCGGCCGTCCCTGCAGCCAGCAGCCTTATGAGGAGGCGACGACGAGGATCGTCCAAGTCATGCGGCCGACGCACATCAGGCGCTAATGCAGGTGCTTGCGCCCGCGCGGCGTGGGGATGGGCTCAGAGGACAACTCGGCTTGATCCGAACTGCCACGCTGGGCCCAGCTGCGCGCGAACAGCTCATTTACGTGACTTATGACTTCGGTCACTTCCTGCTGGCCAAAGTGGCGGGAGAGCAGGTTGGACATGTCCTCGACCATGCGGCGACGCTGAGCTTCGTGAATGGACTCGGGGTTGGGTCCGACGAATACGATACCGACTTCGTCGCGTCCGTCCTCATGATAGTAGCTGAGCTGCACTTCACTGGCCTGATCGGAGTAGCGGCACAGTGCCTGCAGGGAATCCTCGACTACTTTTCGAAAGTTGCGGCCCACGTCCCCCGTCCAACAGATCTCCAGCAGACGGCGGCGTCCCTCGAATACCAGACCGGGCTCGTCGCGCTGAATGCTTTTCAGCTCGTCCATGCTCTCGACGTCGAGATAGTCGAGCCAAGGCTGCAGCGCAGCCTCGACCTGTGAGAGCGATACGCCGCTGCGCAAAGGGATCGATCCGTGTACATGAACTTCGGTGCGCATGCTGTGGTCCTCGCGAGGGAGTTGCTTGTTGTAGTCGGTTTTTTTAAGTCGGCAGTCCCGCAGGAAGCAGTATACAGCCTCCGTATGTTAACGGCGCTCTCGTCCCACGCCCACAGCCGTGAATGACATTACAGGAGCGGACAGGCGATGCGCCAATGCTGCACTGCTTCAAGTAGAATCCTGCTTTAGCTTTCGGTCTTACTCCCTTGGAAGTCGTCGCTGCCCGGTTTAGGGCGCTGTCGCCGAGCACGCGGGCGGTGCTGTACATGCTCTGCACGGTGATTTTCTTCGCCGTGCTGGAAACGACAGGGAAATACCTTTCCCGCTTTTATCCTGTTCCCGAAGTCGTGTGGGCACGCTATGCCGTGCATCTCTTGCTGATGCTGGCTATCTTTGCTCCACGGCTACGTTTGCGCCTGGTGAGGACGGCGCGGCCGATAGACCAGGTCCTTCGCGCGACCTTGCTGCTGGGTTCGACATTGTGCAATTTTGCCGCGCTCAGTTTCCTGCCCTTGGCCGAGGTCAAAGCGATCAGCTTCGTTTCGCCGCTGCTCGTCGCCATCTTTGCCGTGTGGCTTCTGCGCGAGCATGTGTCATGGGACAAATGGCTGGCGGTAATCATCGGCTTTCTTGGAGTTCTGTTTATCGTGCGCCCCGGCAGCGCCATGCTGACCTGGGCTTCGGCCCTGGCCCTGGGTACGGCCCTCTGCTACAGCCTGTACCAGATCATGACGCGACGAATCAGCGAAGACGAGGATCCAATCACCACGCTGTTCTACACGGCGCTCGTGGGTTTCCTGATGATGTCCGCGATCATGCCCTTGGTTTGGGTGACGCCCACCCTAAAGCATCTGCCGCTCATGTTGCTGCTAGGCACCATGGGGGCCTGCGGGCATTTCCTGCTGATCAAGGCCCTGGAATTGGAACGAGCGTCCGCTCTTTCGCCTCTGGGCTATACGCAACTTCTCTGGGTGACGCTGCTCGGCTATCTGGTATTTGGCGATTTGCCAGACCAGCACGCCGTTATCGGCATGGGCATCATCGTGGGCAGCGGCTTGTACGTGGCGTGGGGCCATCGGGCGAGGCGGCTGGAGGAGCCCGACAGTGCCATCGAGTAGACGACGAGGAGAGCTCTAGGGCTTCTTGCTCTCGTCGGGTTTGACCTCGAGTGGTTGTTTGCCTCGATCTGGTTTTGGCTCGGCCGGTCTGATCTCGACGTTCAGCTGGATCGGCAGGGAAGCCGGGGGAAAGCATTTACGGCCGTCGCAAGCTTGATACGAGAGGGTTCCGGTCACCGGTTTGCTCTCCCATTTTGCGTCGGGGGACACTTGCAGGGACAGACCGATCTCCAGCAAGCCCTCGAATCCTGGAAGCTCGATCCCGTCCTGCTGCAGGCGCACCGGTTTGGCCATCGGATATTCCGGTGCGCCCAACGTGATGCCCTCCGTGGGCGCCATCTTCAGGGTCAGCGGGGTGAGCTTTGTATTGGTTCCGCCAGCGGCAACGATGTAGTAGCCCGTCTGGACCGACGCGTGGACCACCACGCGGACGGTCACTCCTGAGCGCACACGAATGTAGTCCTCATCCCAGAGCTTGAGCGGCTCCTGACCCATCGCGGGCAGGCTCGCCAAGCATGAGACCATTGCTCCCAGTGCCATTGCCGCCAGTTTGTTCATGCTGTGCATAATCTCACAGCGTCACGATGGATGCGGCGGCGCCACAAACGACAAGGGCGCGCGGTCTTTCGACCGGGCGCCCCCTTTGCAGGCATTGCGGGGTTGGTATCTGTTGAGCTGTTATCTACTGAGCTGTTACTTATTGCGCTGGCACCTATTGAACCGTGAACTTCATTTCCTTCAGCACTTGACCGCCGGCGTCCGTGACGGTCACCGTCCAATCGCCCGCCTTGTACGCAGTCTTGGTAGACCATGTGCGCCACGGGTTCCCGCCGATCTTCAACGGGACGCTGTCGGTTTGATCATCTACTTTCCAGTTCACTTTGAGTTCCGCGGGTCCACCTGCAACTTTCAACCACAGATAGACCTTGTCATTGACCGCGAAGCTCGTGGCCTCTTCCGTGATCTTGCGATCCTGTACGCCTTTGCCGAGCTTCGCTTCTGCGACTTGCAGCGAACCGGCCGGCTGATCTTCCGCCCGAGCGGCGAAGGGGGCGAGGGCCACAACGATAGCGGCAAGGGCGGATATCACTGTCTTCATGGCAATCTCTCCTGGTTGCGAGGAATGGTCAGAGTTTTCTCTAGGTTCGACGCTATAAGCAGCGAGTTCCGTAAGCAAGATGTATGCTGAAAACATAGTACTACCGATACGCTATCGCACATCGCTGGGGCTGAACACGGGCCGATCACCGAGCAGCTCGGTGCTGGATTCCTGCGTGTCCGATTCGAGCAGGCCCTGCAGCTCCTGTGCAGCTTGCTTCGACGTTTGAATGAGCTGACTTTCGTCGTGGTAGACGGCGTACTGCCGTATCAGAGTCTTCTCATCGTGCAGTTTGAATCTTGCCACGGTCTCCTGCGCTTCCCATCCGGTAATACCTAGTGCCTTCAATACTTGCTCAGCCAGGTCGAGGGACGACAGCAGCGTCTCACGTTCGATCAGGTCGACGCCAAGATCCATCAGCCGGTGGGCGTGGAAGCGATTGCGCGCCCTGGCGTAGATCTTGACCTCGGGGAAGTGCCGCCGGACCATTTCTGCCGTCCGGATTGAGCTTTCCACGTTGTCGATCGCCAATACGAACAGCTTGGCTTTGTCGGTTTTGGCCGCGGTCAGAAGGTCCAGACGTGAGGCATCCCCGAAGTACACTTTGCTCCCGAAACGCCGTACCGATTCCACTTGTTCGGGGCTGGCATCCAGCGCGGTGAACGGGATTTTTTTCAACACCAGGATCCGGCCGACAATCTGTCCAACGCGACCGAACCCCGCGATGATGACCTGACTGTTGTCATCGTCTATGGTGTCGAAGGCTTCGTCCGCTTTCGGCTTTGCGAGCCAACGCGACAGTGCATCGTTGAGTACCAGCGCGAGAGGTGTGGCGGCCATGGAAAGGGTCACCACGACCACCAGCAGATCCACCAGCGGCTGTTCCATGATTCGGTGGCCGGCCGCCACGCCGAACAGCACGAAGGCGAATTCGCCCCCTTGAGACAGGGCTGCAGCCAGATTGCGCGCCGACTCGGTGCTGTGACCGGATAATTTGCCGACCACGAACAGAACGCCGGCCTTCGCCGCCATGAGTCCGATTACGGCGCCGCAGATCACCAATGGCTTGGACTCAATCAAGCCGAGGTCCACCGACATGCCGACTGACATGAAAAACAAACCGAGCAGCAGACCTTTGAAGGGTTCGATGTTGGCCTCGAGTTCATGCC
>Ga0302321_100005631_pt1 | contig 10978 bp, 8 predicted proteins | sample Fen_T0_1_FD_202505 | JGI IMG/M metagenome (GOLD analysis project Ga0302321, IMG submission 202505) | Peat permafrost microbial communities from Stordalen Mire near Abisko, Sweden - Fen_T0_1 | ecosystem: Environmental > Terrestrial > Soil > Wetlands > Permafrost | place: Sweden: Abisko...
CCTGTAGGATAAATTCCGACTTGCGGCCGATCTCGCCGTTACTTTTCAGCAGCGCCGTGAACTGCTCAAAATGGCTGCGTAACCGCGTGAGTTCCTCGGCGATGTCACAGCGATCAGCAAAGAGCGCGATTTCCTTGAGCACGCGCTCGTCGTTCAAATCAAGTTCGAGCCCGGCCTGACGCAACCGTTGCATCAGTTGCTCGCGATAATTCTTCGGCACCTGCGGCGCGCGCTCGGTGACCGCTGTGACGTGGTTTTGCAAGATCGCGAGTCGCGCAAGAAAATCGGCCAGCAACGTGGCGCCTTCGCGTCCCCGCATCTCGGAAAAACTTTTCAGCGCCGCTTCAAGCGTCGCGAGCACGATCGGCTGAGCGGTCTCGGTCGCGGGCACCGTGCTGGACTTGCGCTGCGAGTTCGCCACCTGCCAAAGCAGCTCCGGCGTGGGCTGAAAAACGACTTTTTGCTTCACCGCAAACGCCGCCAACTTCGCCAGCACTTCTGCGGCCGCCGCTTCGTCCCACGGCGCAGCTTGTTCGCCGTTTACCCCGGTCAACTCGAGATCGACATGAACTTTGCCGCGCACGGCATATTTGCGCACGAGGTCGTTGATCTGCGGTTCCAGCGATTCCCATTCCTCGGGCAGCTTGACGGTGAGATCGAGCGTCTTGCGATTCACCGAGCTCACTTGAGCCGTCAACGTTTGCGCACCGAGCGAAGCCGTAGCGCGTCCAAAACCGGTCATGCTTTTCATAAATGAAGTAACAAGGTCCAAGTACCAAGTGACAAGACTTCAAACCCACTCAGAGCGCCTCTGCTTCGCTTTTCTTGGCAATTGACGAAAGGATTCGCACCAACTCGTCGGCTTCCTTCGTAAGAAGCTGCCGAGTCGCCTCAAGTTCGGAGGAGGAGCCCATGCTCAGCAGACGCAACCAAAGCCAGGATTCCGGGCTTCCTTCCTGCAAATCTTGATGCGAAAAAAGAAATCTTTCCGACTGAGTCCTTCCTGTGCCTCCAGGTAATTCGCCGCCACAGACCCAGACGAACGAACCAATTGCCTCGAATCTTCTCAATTCGAAAGCGTGATCGGAAGCTCGTTTACAAATCGCCTCACTGCCTGCGCAAAAACGTAGGTTCGCTCCACAAGATCTCGCCGGGGTTCCGTCATCTTGGCACTTGTTACTTGTTACTTGTTTTTTTTGGCACTTTCAGGTCGCTCAGCAGTGCCGCGACCTGCTGGACATCCTTGTCCCCGCGCCCGCTCAGGCTCGCGATGATGATTTTGTCCTTGGGCAGTGAGTTCGCGCGTTTTAACGCATAAGCCAGTGCGTGAGTCGATTCGAGCGCGGGAATGATGCCTTCGAGGCGGGAACAGAGCTGAAAGGCTGCGAGCACTTCGTCGTCGGTGGCGTAGGCGAAATCGATCCGGCCACGTTCGTGGTAAAACGCGTGCTCGGGACCCACCGCAGCGTAATCAAGGCCAGCCGATACTGAATGGGTCGGCTCGATTTGGCCGTCGGCGTCCTGCAGCAGAAAAGTTTTGCAACCTTGCAACACGCCCAAGCGTCCACCGGCAAAACGCGCCGCATGTTCGCCGCGTCGGATGCCACGACCACCGGCTTCGACGCCGGTCATGCGGATATTTGGCTCCTCAAGAAATTCGAAGAACAAGCCGATCGCATTGCTACCGCCACCGACGCAAGCGATGAGTTCGTCGGGCAAGCGGCCTTCGCGCGAGAGAATTTGTTCCTTGGCCTCGAGTCCGATCACGCGGTGAAAATCACGGACCATCTTCGGATACGGATGCGGGCCGTAGGCGGTGCCGAGCACGTAATGCGTGTTGCGCACGTTGGTCACCCAGTCGCGCAGAGCTTCATTGACGGCTTCCTTCAACGTCTTCTGTCCGGCTTCGACGGCGCGGACTTCCGCACCCATCAGCCGCATTCGAAATACATTCAACGCCTGGCGTTCCATGTCCACCGCGCCCATGTAGACGACGCATTCGAGGCCGAACTTCGCGCACGCCGCCGCTGTGGCCACACCGTGCTGACCCGCACCCGTCTCGGCGATAATGCGTTTCTTGCCCATGCGTCGGGCGAGCAATACTTGCGCGAGGGCGTTGTTGATCTTGTGTGCGCCAGTGTGGAGCAGGTCTTCGCGTTTGAGATAGATTTTTGCGCCACCGGCATGGTTCGTCAGGCGTTCGGCAAAGTACAACTGCGTGGGCCGGCCCGCGAATTCCTTGAGGTGATGATTCAACTCGGCCTGAAACTGCCGATCATTTTTCGCCACTTCGTAGGATTGCTCAAGTTCCTGCAGCGCCGTCATCAGCGTCTCAGGGACAAATATACCGCCGTACGCGCCAAAGTGTCCGCCCGCATCGGGCAACGAGAAACGATCGATCTTGGGTGAAGCAGTTGACATGGCCGACCAGACTGAAGGCCCGGCGCCATCGGAGGCAAATCGCTTTTCTAAGAACCTCAACAGGTCCGCGCCGCAGCGTCCGGCACAGTCTCAACCCACGTGCCTTAAATGCGTTTCACCGTCACGAGCGTGAGATCGTCGCGCTGCGGCGCACTGCCCGAGAACCGCTGCACGGCGTCGAGAATGCCGTCGTTCATCTGGCGCGCGCTGCGAGAATGCAGGCTGCGCACCGTGTCTGCGAGCCGGGTGCCGGAAAATTCTTTGGCGTCTTCATTCGCTGCTTCCGTGATGCCGTCGGTATAGAGCACAAACGTCTCACCGGGGAGCAAGGGCTCGCAACGATCGACGATCACCGAATCAAAAAGCGCAGGCTCAACCATGCCCAGCGGCATGCCTTCAGCCCCGATAAACGCACTCACGAACTGACCGGCCTCGGAGTCGAACCGCGCGAACAGCGGCAATTCGTGTCCGGCGCGGGCAAACGTCACCTCGTTTTCTACCGTGTCGATGATGGCGTAGACAATCGTAATATACAATTCCTGCTGCAATTCGCCGCAAAGCACCCGGTTGAGTTCGGCCAGCACACGGGCAGGCGAATTGATACGCGGCGCGATCTGGCGGAGATTCGTGCGACAGATCGCCATGAGCAGCGACGCTGGTATTCCTTTACCGGATACGTCGGCCACCGCAACACCGAGCAGCGTGTCGGACAGGGGAAAAAGATCGTAGAAATCGCCGCCGACCTTTTGCGCTGGGAGATAACGCGCGTCGATATCGAAGCCCGCAATCTTCGGCGCCGTGCGCGGGAGCAGCATTTGCTGGATGCCGCTGGCGAGCGAAAGGTCGAGGTCGAGTTGCTTTTTTTCGATCTGGAAATTGAGAAACTCGGAGTTGTGCAACGCGAGCGCCGCCTGCTCGGCCAAGGATTTTACGAGGGAAAAATCCGTTTCTGAAAACGGGCGCCCGTCTGCGGGATTCGCCACCGCGAGCACGCCGAAAAAGCGACCGCCAAAAGTTAGCGGTACGGCAATGACCGACTTCACCGCGAGCGCCGGATCGTCGTGCCGCACGATGCGCGGATCGACATCGGCATCGGCGATCAACTCGGCTTTGCCCGTGGCAGCGACGCGACCAACGACGCCTTCGCCCACGGGAAACGTTTCATACTTGAGCACCTGCTCGATGAATTTCGCGCGCGAGGTGAGCTTATTTCTCACCGCCTCAGGCAGCGGACGGTGCGGCGGAAACAGGCCTTCAAGCGCAGCGCCACGCATCATATCCTCAGACGTTCGTTCAAAAATACACGCGCTCATAGCACCGGTGCACAGGATCGAGGCGTGAACGATACGTTGATAAAGTTCTTCGCGGCGCGGATTTTCCGCCAGCGCCTCGGCCATGTGCCGCATAAAATCGACGACGATCTGGATCTCCTGTGTGACGACCTGTTTTTCCTCACCGACGCGCTCGAGTTCTCGTTGAGCACGATAGTAAAAGAGGAAAACCGCCAACACACCGGTGGCGACGCCGATCAGGAAAAATACCATGGGGTACAAAGTAGGATTCTCATCTGTGGCAGTCTGCGGGCTTGTGGGCAATGGCGGAAATCTGCTTGCGCGAAAACATTTCCCGGGCCTTGTTCGCACCTTTATGAGTACACCCGCTCCTGCCAACGAAACTGCCATCATCAAAACCTCCTACGGCGAAATCACCCTCGCCTTCTGGTCCGACGTCGCGCCGAAGACCGTTGAAAATTTCAAGAAACTCGCTCGCGAAGGTTTCTACGACGGCACCGCGTTTCACCGCGTGATCAAGGGCTTCATGGTCCAAGGCGGCTGCCCCAACACCAAGGACGGCGTCGGTGGCATGCCCGGCACCGGCGGCCCTGGCTACCAGATCAAAGCCGAATTCAACGCCAAAGCCCACGTGCGCGGCGTCGTTTCCATGGCGCGTTCTGCCAACCCTGATTCTGCCGGCAGCCAATTCTTCATTTGCCACGGTGACGCCCGTTTCCTCGACAAGCAGTACACCGCCTTCGGCCAGCTCGTCGCCGGCGACGACGTCCTCGAACGCCTCGCCACCGTCCCGACCAAGAGCGGCGGCGGCGGCGAAAAGAGCACGCCCATTGAGCGTCTCGCGATCGAAAGCATCCGCATCGTGCCGGCGGCCTAAACGGTCGATCCCCGACTTCAACGAACTATTATTCTGATCCAAGGGCGCCTTTACCGGCGCCCTTTTTTTATTTATTCAACCGTCGGTGACGCGGCTGGCTTCGAGCCCGGGCCCTTCAATTTCTGCAACGCCTGCCGCGCCTGGCCGCGCACATTGGCCGACGCGCGCTCCATATCGACGACGCTTTGAAACAACCGCGCCGCGTCCTCGGGCTGGCCGTTCGCCAAAGCCGCTCGCGCTTCCTGCATCGTCGCTGACGCCAATGCATGCCAGCGGCGTTGCGTGATCGCATTTCGCATCTCAATCGTCGGCCCACGCGTGAGCACGGCATCAAGAAGAACCAACGCCTCCTTGAAATTCTTCTCGTTCAAGAGCCGATCGGCCTGCTCAAGCGTATCGGTAACGTCCCACGACGTTTTCAAACTTTGCACAAACTTCTGCTGATCGGCCGGGAGCGCCCCAGGGGGTTGGCTCACCGTCTGCAACAGCTTTAGCGCTTCCTCCTTGTTCCCCATTTTTCGGAGAAGCCGGGCCCGCCCCACCCTAAGCATTAGTTCGTCAGGAAAAAATTTCTCACCTTGTTCGAGGAAAAGGCCATCCTGCACATTGGGCTGATCGACCTGCGAAAGAATTGAACCGAGATTAAGATAAGCAGGCTTGAGCGTTGGACTGAGGTTAATCGCCTTTTCAAAAAGGTTCACGATTTGACGCGCCTCGGCCGAAGGAATTCCGCCCAGGCTTTGAGCCTGCTTGGACCTCGCCAGCGCCAGCAACATGAACGCATCGGCATCGTGCGCACCCAGCTGCACCGCTTTTTCTGCTGCGACCAGAAAGCCATCCGGGCTCGCGTCGGCGAGACGCACCCAAGCAAGAATCTTGTAGGCGTCCGGATTGGTCGGGTCGAGCCGCACGGCCTCTTCGGCATATTTCTGAGCGTGCTCTTTTCCTTTTGTGCTGAACGCCAGCTTGGCCAACGCCACTTGCACCAACGCGGGCGACGCAGCCTCAAACCGCGCCGTGATCTTCGCCGACGGCACGATCGGACTCGAATACATCCGAAACTTTCCCCCGCTCAAATAATCATCCAACGCCGATTCCATCGCCGCAAAATCCATCCCGAATGTTTTCTTAAACGCCTCCTCCGTGGAAAGGCCGCTGGAAGAAGCAGTCAGAAATTCGCCCAATGTCCCGTGGTTGCCCTTCCGTTCACCGAACACAAGGTAATGCACAAACGCCCAGGACTGGGCGTAAAACAGCGAAGTCCGGTCGTCATCGTTGAACAACTTGTCCGACTGCGACGTCAGCAACAATTGTTGAAACGGAATCAATTTCTGCCGGTGCAAGGAACGCACGTGCCCCTCGATCACGTCCCCCCACTTGGCCTTCTCGCCGTTCACGCTAAACGTGGAAAACAGCTGGGCAAACCCCACGCTCAACCACGTGGGATAGGGGCGTTGATCGGCACTCATAAACCAATGCACACCGTCTTGATAGATGAGCCGGCGCATGGATTCGTTTTCCCATTGGTTAAGCATGCCAACCACGCTCCACGTATCCTGCCGACCGAACCAGGCGGCCACCCACTCCTTCGCCTTGCCGTCCGAACCCTGCGGCCGAAACGGCGCGAAATCTTTCTCCCGATCAAAAATGACCACGGTCAGCTTCGGCAAGAAACGCTCGTCGACCTTGAGCACGTTTTTCAATGCCTCTATGAACTGGTTGAACTCCTCCGCCCAGGCCCGCGTTTCCCGCTCTGAAATCTGGGAAACCACCGTGAAACGCGGCGTCTCCAGTACCCGCCATTGTGGCGCCGCGTCGGCCATTCCCGTCGCAGCCAAAAGCGTCACCAGCAGCAGCCCGTATTTATAAAACCAACGTCTTAGGGTAATCACGCCGCCAGCCTCGCCAGCCGCCAAAATCGACGCAAGCCGAAGCCATCAAGCCATTAACCGGCGCATTGCCCCTCGTAAGCACACCTAATTGACACGCGGCCTCCGCCTCCTACTCTGCCCGGCGATGGAAAAGCCAATCTACACGCTCGAATTTGAGAAGCCACTGCGCGAACTGAGCGCCCAGCTCGATCAGCTGCGCCAGCAATCCGAAGAAAACAAACTCGATCTCTCCACCGAAATCGTCGGCATCGAGCGCAAGATCGCCGCCACCCAGCGCGAAATCTATTCGAGCCTCACGCCTTGGCAAAAGGTCCAGATCGCCCGCCATCCGAAGCGCCCGTACGCCCTCGATTACGTTGAGTTACTCTTCGAAAACTTTCAGGAACTCCACGGTGACCGCCAGTACAACGACGACCGCGCCCTCATCGGCGGCACCGCGTTTTTCCAAGGTCAGTCCGTCATGATCGTCGCCCAACAAAAAGGCCGCGACACCAAGGAAAACATCCAACGCAACTTCGGCATGGCTCAGCCTGAAGGTTACCGCAAAGCCCTTCGCCTCATGCGCCTCGCCGAAAAATTTGGCCTGCCCGTGATCACGTTCATCGACACGCCCGGAGCCTTCCCCGGCATCGAATCCGAAGAACGCCACGTCTCCGAAGCCATCGCAGTCAACCTCCGCGAAATGGCCATGCTCCGCGTCCCCTCGATCGCCATCGTCGTCGGCGAAGGCGGCTCTGGCGGCGCTCTCGGCATCGGCGTCACTGACCGCGTGCTCATCTTCGAAAACAGCTACTACTCCGTCATCTCGCCCGAAGGCTGCGCCGCCATCCTCTGGAAGGACCGCGCCGCCGCACCCCAGGCCGCCGAAGCACTCAAAATCAACGCCGACCAGCTCGAACAGCTCGGAGTCGTCGACGAAGTCATCCCCGAACCATTCGGTGGAGCTCACAACGACCCGAAACAGTCGGCAGATGCCTTGCGCTACGCGTTGATCAAACACCTGAACGACCTGCGCGCCCTCTCCCGCGAACAGCTGCTGGAAACCCGCTACGAGCGTTATCGCCATCTCGGCGTGTACGAAGAAGCCGGCGTCGCGCAGCACTGAGGCAACCGGTTCGCCTCACCTCATGATGTGGCCGGCCTCGTTGAGGCCGGTCCGAATTCACTCAGTTATTCCGTTTAAACGTCATCAGCTCGCACTTCGTCGCCTTGCGCGTTTCCGGATCAAATTCCACCAACGCGCCTGACATCCGCACGTCTTTTTCCGCAATCTCGAAACGTCGCGGCATGCCGTCGAGGAACCGGCCGATCACCACCTTCGACTCACGACCCAGCACACTGGCATAAGGTCCGGTCATGCCCACGTCGCACATGAAAGCCGTGCCATTTGGCAACACGCACGCATCCGCCGTCGGCACATGCGTGTGCGTCCCCAACACCGCCAGCGCCCGGCCATCCAGATGCCAGCCCAACGCCTGTTTTTCCGACGTCGCCTCGGCGTGAATCTCAACCATCGCCGCATCCGCACGTCCATCCAGTTGTCCCAATAACCGGTCGGCACACAGAAACGGACAATCCGATTTCATGTTCAAATACTGACGCCCAAGAACCGTGAATACCGCCAAACGAAAGCCCTTGGCCTCAAGAATCACGTGATCACGCCCCGGACAAACCGATGGCAGATTCGCCGGCCGGCAAACGCGCTCGAAACTGTTGATCTCGCTCTCCCAGCCTTTCTGATCCCACACGTGATCACCCAACGTGATCGCATCGACACCCGAGGCCAAAAGTTCCTTGGCAATCCCACCGGTGATGCCCGAGCCCGCCGCCGAATTTTCCCCATTCGCGATGACAAAATCGATCCCCTTTTCCACGCGCAACCGTGGCAACCGCTCAACCACGAGCTCGCGCCCCGGTCGGCCCACAATGTCACCAATAAACAGAAATTTCAGCATGGCACCAGAGTCGCCCACCACGTCTGAAGTGCAATCGGAAACCCCTTAACAAAGGGAAACCAACTGACAAAACCGTTTCCGCGCTTGCCTCTCCCTAGGGCACGGCTTTGTTTGGCCCTCCGTTTTCAGAGCTAAAACCATGAAAAAAATCTCCCCTCCCTCCGTTAAAAAAACCGTGGCCGCCAAAGAGATGAAAGGCGCCGACGCCGTCGTGCAGTGCCTCATCCGCGAGGGAGTTGACGTCATTTTCGCTTATCCGGGCGGCGCTTCGCTCGAACTCCACCAATCCTTCGCCGCCTGCGACAAAATCCGCGTCATCCTCCCCCGCCACGAACAAGGTGGTTCCTTCGCCGCCGAAGGTTACGCCCGCGCCACCGGCAAAGTCGGCGTATGCATGGCCACCAGCGGCCCCGGCGCCACCAACCTCGTTTCCGCCATCGCCGATGCCTACATGGATTCAATTCCCATGGTCGCGATCACCGGCCAGGTCTTTTCAAAATACATCGGCAAAAGCGCGTTTCAGGAAACCGACTTCTTCGGCATGACCCTGCCGATCGTGAAACACTCTTACCTCGTCCTAAACGTCAACGACATCCCACGCATCTTCAAAGAAGCCTTCCAGCTCGCCAACAGCGGTCGTCCCGGACCAGTCGTTATCGACATTCCCAAGGACATCCAGCAAGCCCGCTTCACCCCGGTCTTCCCCGAAAGCGTCACCTTCCGCAGTGCCTACGCCAACGCCACCGCGGTGCAACGCGCCAGCGACGATGTACTGCAACAAGTGGTCGATCTCATCGCCGGAGCCAAACAACCCGTCCTCTACGTCGGCGGCGGCGTCATCTCCGCCGAAGCCACGGCCGAACTCAAAACCTTCGCCGAAAAAACCGGCATCCCCGTTGCCACCACCCTCATGGGCGTCGGCGCCTTCCCCGAAAGCCATCCGCTCTCCATGCGCTGGTTCGGCATGCACGGCTCCGCCGCCGGCAACTGGGCCGTCGACCAGAGCGACCTGCTCCTCGCCTTCGGCGCCCGCTTCGACGATCGCATCACCGGCGACACCAACAAATTTGCGGCCAACGCCAAGATCGTCCACCTCGACATCGACGCCTCCGAGCACAACAAAAATAAACGCGTCTTCCTACCCATCTGCTCGGACCTCAAACACGCACTCACCCGCCTGAACGCTCTGCTCGCCAAAGCCAAATACAAGGCACCGAACCTTTCCGCCTGGCACAACCAGATCACCGAGTGGAAGCGCGACTTCCCCTTCAGCTACGAAAAGAGCCCGCACATCCTCCCGCAGGAAGCCGTCCAAACCCTGCACGAACTGACAAATGGCGACGCCATCGTCGTCACCGGCGTCGGCCAACACCAGATGTGGGCTGCGCAATTTTACTCGTTCAACAAACCGCGCAGCTTCATCAGCTCGCTCGGACTCGGAGCGATGGGCTTTGGTTATCCCGCCGCGCTCGGCGCCAAAGTCGCCTGTCCCGACCGCCAGGTTATCGACATCGACGGCGACGGTTCCTTCACGATGAATATCCAGGAGCTCGCCACCGCCGCCATCGAAAAGATCGGCGCGAAGGCGATGATTCTCAACAACCAGCACCTAGGTATGGTCGTGCAATGGGAAGACCGCTTCTACAACAGCGTTCGCGGCAACACCATTCTTGGCGATAAGAACAATATCGGCGGCCCGACCAACCCCGACGCGCTTTACCCGGACTTCGTGAAGATCGCCGAAGGTTTCGGCGTCAAAGGCCGCCGCGTGGTCAAGAAAAGCGAACTCCGCGAAGCCATTCAGGAAATGCTCGATCACGACGGCCCATTCCTCCTCGACGTCATCGTGCCCTACAACGAACACGTTCTCCCGATGATCCCCGCCGGCAAATCGGTGAAAGACATGATCCTAAAGTAACCCTCCGGAATCTTTCTCTTTCGTCTTTGTCGTTCTCTTTCTCCCCGCCCCGCGCCTAAAAAGCGCGGGGCGTTCTATTTTCACAACTCCAACACAACCGCTCCTCACATCGCGTCATACACCTGCACCCGCGCCCAGAGCGGACGAAAGCCCTGGTTAAACGCATCATGCAACGGATCAATTTGATAAGCATCATGTGCCGCGAGGTCTTTGAACACGACGGTGAGACCAAAGGCATAACTGCTCTCGCGCACCGGACGCTCCGGCAACGCGGCCGGCGTACCAATGTAAAGCGCCTCCACGGACCTGATCCCGCGAAGCAATTCCAAGCCACGCAGCAAGGCATCGCGTTGAGCCGGGGAAGTTTCTGGTTTCAGCCAAAAGAAAACGGAATGAATGAGCATGAGCCATTTGTCCCAGCGAAAGCCAGGATTTGGCAAGCCGCGAAAAACCGGATACAAAAGCTCCGTTAGAAACCTTGACGTGATCCGATTCACCCTCAATTTCCCAACCTTCTTGCCTGATGGTGTAATGGCAGCACAGGTGACTTTGACTCACCTAGTCATGGTTCGAATCCATGTCGGGCAGCCATTTGACGCGCCGCAGAATGCGGTTTGCTCATG
>Ga0302321_100005632_pt1 | contig 10978 bp, 9 predicted proteins | sample Fen_T0_1_FD_202505 | JGI IMG/M metagenome (GOLD analysis project Ga0302321, IMG submission 202505) | Peat permafrost microbial communities from Stordalen Mire near Abisko, Sweden - Fen_T0_1 | ecosystem: Environmental > Terrestrial > Soil > Wetlands > Permafrost | place: Sweden: Abisko...
AAATTGATATTGCTGTACTTGCGGCACCAACAGCCGATTCATTTGGGAATGCTAAAGGAACAGGTGGAAAATCAGCATGTGGGGTAATAGGATATGCAAAGGCTGATTCGATGTATGCAACAAAAGTTATTGTGGTGACGGACAATCTTATTGATCTTCCATGCTATCCGATGGAAATTGAAGGAAACTATGTTGATTATGTTGTAGTTGTTGATAAGATTGGCATACCTGAAAAGATCGTATCAGGAACAACACAGATAACAAAAAGTCCCGACAGACTTTTGATAGCAGACCTAACTGCAGCATTTCTCGAGAAGTCGGGTATTTTGAAAGACGGAGTGACAATGCAGGCAGGGGCAGGAGGTACTTCACTTGCAATAGCTGTTTTTGTACATGAGATACTGAAGAAAAAAGGATGGAAATCGAAATTAGGTTTCGGTGGAAGTACTAAATATATGGTTAAAATGCTGGAGGAGGGACAGATGGGTTTTATCCTTGATGCTCAGGCATTTGATCTGGATGCGGTCAAGTCTATTGAACTTAATCCAAATCATATTCCTTATCCTGTATTTAATGCCTATAACTTTCATTCAAAGGGAAACCTCACAAGCCTGATGGATATTATGATACTCGGTGCTACCGAAGTGGATTTAAATTTTAATGGCAATGTGGTTACGCATTCTGATGGTTATCTGTTACATGGCATTGGCGGGTGGCAGAATTGTCTTCACGCACGGAATGTAATTCTACCTATCCCCTTATTCCGTGACAGGATTCCTGTGATAGTTGATGAAGTTACAACACTTTGCGGTCCTGGGGAGCTTATTGATGTAATTATCACTGAAAGAGGCATCGCCATAAATCCTCTCAGGCAGGATCTTATTGACAGTGTAAAAGGAAGTGGTCTTCCAATTAAAACTCTTAAAGAGCTTAAGGATGAAGCTGAAAAGATCTGTGGCAAACCTCAAAAGCCTCATTTTGATGAGGAGATTGTTGCTGTCGTAAAATGGGTTGACGGGACAGTTATCGATGTTGTCAGAAAAATAAAATCATAATAATCTTTACAATGGAAAAATACAGGTGTGTTATTTGCGGATATATTTATGATCCGGAAGAAGGTGATCCTTCTGATGGTATAAAAGCAGGTACTAAATTTGAAGATCTTCCTGTTGACTATATCTGCCCGGTATGCGGAGCAGGAAAAGATGAGTTTCTTAAATACGAATAAACTCTGCTACTCAACAGGCATGTTAGTTACAACATCAATAAGCAGATCCCAGAACATCTGAACTGTTTTGATCTCAATCTTTTCTTCAGGAGTATGAGCTCCTCTTATTGTAGGACCGAAAGAAATCATGTCGATATTTTTAATCTTTTCGTAGATCAATCCACACTCAAGACCTGCATGTATTGCTCTTACCATAGGTTCTTTGCCAAATAACTCAAGATATGATTTTCGGGTAATTCTGAGAATCTCCGATTTAAGATTTGGCTTCCATCCGGGATAACCGTCTGAATGCACTACTTCAGCTCCTGCAAGATTCAGACACGATTCAACCATATCACAGGCATCGTATTTTGATGATTCAACAGAACTCCTCTGAGTTGTAATTATCCTTATAGTATTATTATTACTGAATTTTGCAGAAGCAAGGTTGGTAGATGTTTCTACAAGATCATCCATATCCTGCGACCAGGCCATAACACCATGAGGACAGCAGTTTAATGCGTTTAGAAATTTTTCCTGATTCTTTTTATCCATTGTGTCGGATGGAAGTTCAGACTCTTTCCATGAAACCTTAAGATCCTTCTCCAAATCTCCATATTCTTCAATCAGAGTGGTATAAAAATTATCAATCCAGCTTTTTATTACATCACCAGTTGTGGTATTAAGTACAATTTTTGCAAAAGCTTCTCTTGGAATTGCATTCCTTAAATTTCCTCCGTCAAAATTGGAAATGGAAATTTCAAACTGATTTGAAATATTCCTGAGAATCCTGGTCATAATCTTAACGGCGTTTCCATAACCTTTATGAATTTCGTCGCCTGAATGACCTCCATGAAGACCAGTGATTGAAATCTCTATTGCTGAGGAATTATTTTTTACGGGAACTTTTTCATAGTTCATTGTACCAACAGTATCCATTCCGCCGGCACAGCCTATGAAAAGAATCCCTTCATCTTCCGAATCGAGGTTTAAAAGGGTTCTGCCTGTAAAGAAGTCAGGCATGAGATTTATTGCTCCGGTCATACCTGTTTCTTCATCCACAGTAAACAGGCATTCAATTTTACCTGCCCGTAGAGTTCTGTCGGTGAGAATTGCCATCTGGGCTGCAACACCAATACCATCATCGGCACCCAGAGTAGTTCCTTTAGCGCTGACCCAAGCGTCATTTACAACTGGAATTATAGGGTCGGTTGACCAGTTATGAGGATAATCAGCATTTTTTTCACCAACCATATCCATGTGACTCTGAAGAACGACTGTTTTTCTGTTTTCCATTCCCGGAAAGGCCGGCTTTAAAATCAGAATGTTGCCTGCATTATCCTGTTTATATTCCAGATTGTTTTTCTTTGCAAATTCAACCAGATATTGTCGTATTTTCTCCTCATTCTTCGACAGACGGGGTATACTGCATATCTCTTCAAAATACATCCAGATGGGTGGAGGAGTTAACTTACTTAAATCGCTCATGTGTGGTAAAATATTATCAAAACAGTGCACAAATTTAATCTTTTATTTTCATCTTTGAGGATAGGTAGATCTGAATTTTAAACATATTTTTAACATGGCGAAGCGTACAATTGTTACATTACCCGGGGATGGTATAGGAGTAGTAGTTTTGGAGGAAGCTATCAGGGTTCTGGATTCAGCAGGTTTTGTAGCCAGTTATGTACATGGGGATATTGGTTGGGATTTCTGGTGTAAAGATGGTAATCCATTGCCCCGGAGAACTATAGATCTGATTGATAAACATAAGATTGCTCTTTTTGGAGCAATAACTTCTAAGCCCAACGATGAGGCGAAAGCTGAACTTAGCGCTGATTTGCAGGGAAAGGGATTTATTTATTCAAGTCCTATTGTTGGGTTAAGGCAGCATTTTAATCTTGATATCTGCGTTCGTCCGTGTAAATCTTATAAGGGTAATCCGCTTAACTTTGTAAGAAGAGGAAAGGGAAACACAATCGATGAACCGCTTGTTGATGTGGTTATATTCCGTCAGAATACAGAATGCTTATATTCAGGAGTAGAATGGACTAATCCTCCGGCACAGGTCTACCAGGCATTCATGACTCATCCGAAATTCGTCGAAAACTTCGGAAAGGTGCCGGTTGAAGAACTTTCAATATCTACGAGGATATTTACAAAAAAAGCGACAACAAGGATACTAATTGCGGCATTTGAGCATGCAAGAAAATATAAGTATAAGTCAGTTACTGTCTGTGAAAAACCAAACGTAATAAGAGAAACATCAGGATTAATGTGGAAACTTGCCAGGGAGATCCAGAAGGACTCATTCCCTGAGATTAAACTCCTTAATACAAATATCGACGCGCAGATGATGTGGCTTACAAAAAATCCGGAAGAGTATGGTGTAATAGTAGCCGGAAACATGTTCGGAGATATTGCATCTGACGCTTTTGCAGGGCTTATCGGCGGATTGGGATTTGCCTGCAGTGCGCAATTCTCATCCGATAATATTGCCGTGTTTGAACCAACTCACGGATCAGCTCCAAAATATGCCGGTTATGAAGTTTCAATAGTAAATCCGATAGCAATGATAGAGTCAGCCTGCATGATGCTTGATTATATTGGAGAGAAGTTAATATCATCTAAAATCCGCAAGGCTATAGCCGACGTGATAGAAGAAGGTAAAGTAAGAACTTATGATATGATGAAGATGGCAGGCAGGCCCGAGGTTCTTGAGAATGGAGCAGCTTCAACTTCACAGATGACTAATGCAATAATTGCTAAATTGAAGTAATATAATTCTTGAAAATGACTGAACAGGTTAAGAAATTATGGCCGGAACTTGAGTGGATAAAAGATAAATCACTCAGGGATAAAACAGCGAAAACCTGGGAATTGGCACTTGAAAGGTCAGTACTAACTGCAGCAGATCTTGAAATTATACCATTTACCCTTCTTTGCGGGCCCGATCTTAAGGTGAGTTTCATGACTCATAAAAGATGTGTTGTTCATGTTGCGAAGGCTAGTGGTGAAAAGATGAATGAGTTTTTCGGTACCGATCTTCCGGTTAATATGGATGTACTTATTTCCGGAGCTATATTAGCAGATGTTGGTAAATTGCTTGAATATGAGCTTGATCAAGATGGTAAAGCTTTTCAGGGAAAATATGGTCAATATCTCAGACATCCTTTTTCCGGAGTGTCATTGGCTGAAGAGTGCGGAGTTCCTCCGGAAGTTTGTCATATAATAGCGTCACATGCACATGAGGGTGATCTTGTAAAAAGAACAACAGAGGCTTTTATTGTTCATCATGCCGACTTTATGACCTTTCTCCCATTTAAAAGCAGACTGATAGTATAAAATATTTTTCTGCGTACATCTGCGTGATCTGCGGGAAATTTAAAGTATATTTTCCCGCAGATTTCGCAGATTGTCGCTGATAGAAGTTACAGGTATCAGGTTAGCCAAGTTTCATCTTTTCAACCTCTTCGACATTCCTTTCGTTAGTAACAGCTTTCGCATCAATGGTATACAGGTAATCAATAAGATCCTGGTATTTGTCCATTATTTTCCCTCTGACAATTTTCATTGTTGAGTTCATAAGACCATTCTCTTCAGTAAAACTTTCCTCCAGGATTCCAATTGCTACAGGAAGCCATCTTTGCGGGAACATATTTCCGAACTTACCATTGGTCCGATATTCATTTACTTCACTCTCAATAAGGTTGATAACTGATCTTTTTCCTTCATCAGAATCAGCTGTGAGATTCTTTTCTTCAAGATAGAGTTTTAGGGTGTGCTGGTTTGGCACTATAAGGGCAACTGTATAGGGTTTCTGATTATTATAAAGCATACACTGGTCAATATATTTCGATTGCTCTGACATAGCTTCTTCAATACCCTCTGGGCTGAATTTTTCACCATCATCAGCAATCAGAAGGCTTTTAAAACGACCAAGCACATATAGATAACCATCTTCTGACATATAGCCCATATCGCCGGTAAATAGCCATCCGTCTTTTATGGTATCTTTGGTAGCTGTTTCATTTTTCCAGTATCCATGCATCACATTTCCTCCCCTGATAACTATTTCACCTTTCTGACCCTGGGGCAACACATTTCCATCGTCATCACAGATTTTAAGATCCATATTATTGACAAGCACTCCGGAAGAACCCAGTTTGTGTCTGCTTGCGTTATTAGATGAGATAACTGGTGATGCTTCGCTCAAACCATATCCCTGATACATTGGAATTCCCAGAGCATAAAAAAATCTTTGTAATTCAATATCAAGCAATGCACCTCCCCCAATGAACATATCCAGTTCTCCTCCGTAAGCTTCACGTATTTTGCTGAAGAGTATTTTATCATATAAGTCAAGAAGCGGTTTTTTAAGCTTCTGTAATCCTCTTCCTTTATTCCAGCCTTCCTTGTTATATGAATAGGAGATTTTGAGTGCATGATTGAAAAGCATTTCAGTGAAGCTCCCTTTTTCTTTTATTCCTTTTTCAATATTTTTTCTAAAATTTTTAGCTATAGCCGGAACACTCATAAGTAGATTCGGTTTTATCTCTTTCAGGCAGGATGGAAGGTTTCTCAGGGTCTCCATAGGTGTTTTCCCTGTTTTCACTGAAGCAATACTTGCTCCTTTTCCCATGAAAGCAAAAATACCGCAGGTGTGTCCAAAAGAGTGATCCCACGGAAGAATTATAAGAGTTTTGTAAAAAGAGGGGATATCCATCAGGCTATATGACTGGTAAGCATTGGTGACATAGTTTCCGTGAGTGAGTATTATTCCTTTTGGGTCCGCTGTTGTTCCGGATGTATAGCAAATATTTGCAAAATCGTCAGGAGTTATGCTCTTGTATAATTCTTCAAAAGCAGACATGTTTTCCGGAACTTCGAGCCATTCTCTTCCAATCTTTCTTACCTCATTAAAATGAATCTCGTTGCTTGCATATTCCTCCTGTGTGTCGAAGTGGATTATTTTTTCTATTGAAGTACACTCTCCGATAATTTCTTTTAATTTTTGAGCCTGGATTGAAGATACCAGGATCATTCTTGCACCTGAATGATTAACTCTGAATTTTATTTCTTCGGGATTGAGTTTTACAGATAACGGAACATTCATAGCTCCTGAATACAGTATTCCCAATTCACCTATTACCCAGCTATTCCTTCCTTCAGATATCAGGCTTAACCGGTCTCCCTTTTTTATTCCGAGCTTAATAAGACCTGCTGCAAATTCATAAACCTGCTTACGTGTTTCACCATAGGTAGTACCTTCATACTTATCGTTTGGTTTTTCCCACAGATAAACATTACTACTGTACTTTTCAACACTTTCTTCGAAGAATTGTATTAACGATTTCATCTGGCAAGGTTTTAATATTATCAATTATTTTGATCTGCCGAATATACAAAATACATAGTATATAGCCATTCCTCATATATATTAATATCATTTGGTTTGGTTTTCAATAATTTGTATCTTTGATCAGTATCATTGAAAAGTTAATGCCAAATTGTTCTTAAATAATTTTAAATATTTTATTATGAGACATTTATCTGCAATCGGTTTAATAGTGATTCTTCTTCTTCTTCCATCCTGTAAATTCTTCCATAGTAAGGAAAAAGCTGCTAAGGCTCTGAAAGAATTGCATGCCCGACAAGACAGCTTACGGGTTATCGATTCGATCAAGACTGTTCAGGCACAAATTTTAGCTCTTGAAAATGCAAAAATCGAGGATGCCAGGAAAGCTGCTGAGGAGAAACTTAAGAACAAGTATAATTTAATTGTCGGCAGCTTCATCACTCCTGAATATGCAAAAGCACTTTCTGTAGTTTATCAGAAAAAAGGTTATAACCCATCTATAATAAACATGGAAGGAAGCAAGTTTCAGCTCGTTTCAGCTGAGGCTCATCCCACCTTAAAGGAAGCTTATGCCCGTATGAGGGAGTTTCAGAATACTTTTGAAAAGGATACCTGGATTTATATTGTTAAGTGATTTATCTAAACGAAGCTGAAATCTTTTTTTACTTAAGATAAATAATTAGTAGTATCCGACTGAAACAATAAGATTCTTCGCTTCGCTCAGAATGACAAGTGTTTGGGTAGTTAGAAAGAAGGAGGGGGTGTTTGGTGGTGCAGCCTCCAAACACCCCCTCCTTAAAAACACAAGTAGCTGTCATTCTGAGCGAAACGAAGTGAAGCGAAGAATCTCTTTCTAATTTGAAATATTACTCATTTAATAATGATAAATAATTTTAAGTCTTAGTTTAGGATTTTTATTTCCTGAATATTGTTTCTTCCCGGTCTGGTCCTACAGAAACCATTGTGATAGGTACACCAGTTTCGGTTTCTATAAATTTTATATATTTTTTCAGAGCTTCAGGTAATTCATTATAATCTTTTAACGCTGAAATATTTTCCTCCCATCCCTGTAAATCTGTATAAACAGGTTCTATTGCAGAGTCATTATTGAACGGTATCTCGAAGCACTCTTTTCCATCTACTTTATAAGAAGTACATATTTTTATTATTTTAAATCCTGACATTACATCAGATTTAGTCATAAATAACTGTGTAATACCATTTATCATAATAGAATATTTTAATGCCGGCAAATCGAGCCAGCCACACCGCCTGGGCCTACCGGTAGTAGATCCGAACTCATGTCCGATGTTCCTTAAATTGTTGCCCGTTTCATCCTTCAGCTCTGTCGGAAAAGGACCGCTTCCAACCCTTGTGCAATAAGCCTTGAAAATTCCAAATATCTCACCGATCATTTTTGGTGAGATACCAAGTCCGGTGCATGCTCCCGCACTGATGGTATTTGAGGATGTAACAAAAGGATATGAACCAAAATCAACATCAAGCATTGTTCCCTGTGCTCCTTCTGCAAGGATTTTCTTCCCTTTTCCTGCGAGTTCATTTACGAGATATTCTGTATTGATCATCCGGAAGTTTTTCAACATTTCAATCCCTTCGAACCATCCTTTTTCATATTCTTTCAGATCGAATTTGAAATTATAACATTTCAGGATGGTCAGATGTCTGTTCAGATGTTCTTTATATATATCCATGAAATTATCCCGGGCTATATCGCCTATTCTCAGTCCGTTACGACTCGTTTTATCGGTATATGCAGGACCTATCCCTTTTAGAGTTGACCCTATTTTTGCTTTGCCCTTAGAAGCTTCATATGCAGCATCAAGAATCCTGTGGCTTGGCAGGATAAGGTTTGCTTTTGTAGATATAATAAGTCGCTTGGTAAGTTCACTTACAGGAGGCCCCAAATCTTCGATCTCTTTTTTAAAAACAGCGGGATCAATAACAACTCCATTTCCAATAAGATTTAATTTATCAGGATGGAAAATACCTGAAGGAATAAGATGAAGTACATGTTTAACATTATTAAACTCAAGAGAGTGGCCCGCATTTGGACCACCCTGAAATCGTGCAATAACATCATAAACCGGACTTAACGCGTCAACAATTTTACCTTTTCCCTCATCGCCCCACTGGAGACCTAACAGTATATCAATGTTCATATTAGAAGAATTGTAGTAATTATAAAAAAGCTTTACAAGGTACGAAATAATTCTACTTCGCATTATTGGTTTAAGATATTGTTGATAAATGACCAAAGAGGTATTTATAAATCTGAATTCCAATGACCGGGAAATTTTATCCTGATAAATTATCTGTATGATTTAAAGTAAAATGACTAAATTTACTTCAGTTTCATTAAATACTAAAACTGTTTTTTTCATCTAAATTAAAATAGTCTCTATATGAAAATAATTATCAGGTTCATTTCAGGCATAAGCCTAGTCCTTTTGATTTTTTCTCAGTCAGCCTCAGCTCAGGATGATATTCTTTTCAGAAAATATGTTGTAAGTTCAGGGATAAATGGCTTTTATTATGGATTTGCGATTGATCTTATTACATCAGCATCCGGGGGAGCAGCTGCCGGTATTCCGGTTTTATCTGCAGGTGTTTCAGCCTTAATTCCCCTGATGTCAAATTCAGCCAGAACGATTTCTGAAAATTCTTATGTGCTCTCAGGTCATGGAAAAGCTGTAGGCTGGGCACATGGAGCTGCACTCGCCACTTTAATAGGTGGTGAGGATGCCTGGACAGGAAATAATTATAAACTTTCTGTTGCCCTGGGAGCTGCCACAAGTATTGGATTGGGTATTCTGGGAAAAAATCTGGGAAAAACAACAAACTGGTCGGATGGGCAGGTTGCCCTTTATCGTCATTATGGTTGGGTAGGACCTTTTACAGGAATATCACTTATGGCTGCATTTTCTGATTCTCCAAGGGCTTATGGAGCTTCTGTTCTTGTCTTTGGAGCAGGAGGATATCTTCTTGCAGACAGAATCTATAAATGGAATGAGTTTACCAGGGGTGATGTTCGGGCTACCCAGGTCTTATCAATCCTTAATGGAGGACTGGGCTTCGGAATTGTAATGAGTCTGACTGAAAACGCAAACAGAGATTTTAAACGTACAGATTTACTTGTACCGGCAATTGGTGTGCTATCAGGATCTATGCTAAGTCATCTGTGGCTTAAAGATATAAAGCTCTCTCCTAAACAAGGTTTAATGACAGCTTATGCTACTTCAGGAGGCGCTGTACTTGGATTAGGAATTGCATTAATAACAGAATCTGATAAAATAGCACCATATTATATAATTCCTTACCTGACTGGTTTGGGGGCTTATGCTTATGCAGTTGAAACTTTTCGTAAGAACAATGGAACTCAAAGTTTCACTCCAGGCGCCAAAAAGTCAAACTGGGATTTTTCATTCATGCCGCAGAACGCTATTCTGAATTCCAAAATGCCGTCAAAAGGGTATATGGTAAATGGCAGGTTAGTAGGGATGCAACCACTATTTGCTGCTTCTCTTACATTCTGATTATAAGTGCTTTTAAGAGTTAAACTGAGAGGAATAAAAAATGTTTGGGACTGGGTTACTTCTTCATTTATCCTCTTTGGTAATATTTCCGTAAATATATAGTGAGTGATATGAAGGAGTGAAATTGTGCAACTCGCCTGCAGTATTTATTATTTCATGAATCCTGGGGTCGCAGAACTCAATAACTTTGCCTGTTTCTATATCGATAAGATGATCGTGTTGTCCGCACTGGTATGCTCTTTCAAACTGAGCAATATTTTTTCCGAACTGATGTTTATTTACCAAATTGCAGGTGAGCAATAACTCTATTGTGTTATATAATGTAGCTCTGCTTACCCGGTAGTTTTTATTCTTCATGAATATATATAGCGACTCAATATCAAAATGGCCTGTACGTGAATATATCTCGTCGAGTATTGCGAATCTTTCAGGTGTCTTTCTGTGACCTTTCTTCTCGAGAAATTCAGTGAAGATCTTCTTAACTGTTAGTTTGGTATCGTCACTAATCATATTTGGTCTAATTTAATATAATAACAAAAGTAGCATTTTTGGCGGAAATAAAAAGAATGCAGTAATATTAAATTATTAACGAAAATCTTCGACCCTTTTAACATTTTCAATTCCATTGATATTTGAAATTTTCAGGATAAGATTGTTAAGGTCTTTTGTATGATGAACATATAAATCTATTTCACCTTCAAATATGCCATTCTGAACAGATATGTTAATGTGGGTCATATTTACTTTAAGCTCTGAAGAAATAATATTCGTTATATCGTTAACGAGTCCTATCCTGTCGATTCCTGTCATACTAATCCTTGCAAGGAAAGAGACAAGTTTATGGATCGCCCATTTAAC
>Ga0302321_100005633_pt1 | contig 10976 bp, 11 predicted proteins | sample Fen_T0_1_FD_202505 | JGI IMG/M metagenome (GOLD analysis project Ga0302321, IMG submission 202505) | Peat permafrost microbial communities from Stordalen Mire near Abisko, Sweden - Fen_T0_1 | ecosystem: Environmental > Terrestrial > Soil > Wetlands > Permafrost | place: Sweden: Abisko...
GCGATCGCCGCCGGTGCCGACGGCTACCTGCTCAAGCCGGTCGACGAGGTCGCGCTCGACGCGGCCCTGGTTGCCGCCGCCCGGCTGGTCCGGCTCGAGCGGTGCCTCCACGAGCGCGACGACCTGGTCCGGCAGCAGGAGGAGCTCCTGCGCGAGGAGGTCCGTCGCGACCCGCTCACCCGCATGGGCAATCGCGTCCGCCTGGACGAGGACCTTCGGCGCTTCCGCGGCCGTGCCCAGCGGTACGGGCACCGCGCCGTCGCCGTCATGCTGGGCGTGGACCAGTTCCGGCGCTACAACGACGCCCTCGGGCACACGGCCGGTGACGAGGCGCTCCGACGGGTGGCGAAGGCTGTGCGCGGCACGCTGCGCGATGCCGACGGCGCCTACCGGTTCTGCGGCGAGCAGCTGCTGCTGGTCCTGCCCGAGCAGGGCGAGGACGGCGGCGTGGTGTGCGCCGAGCGGTGCCGGGCCGCGGTCGCCGCGATGCGCCTTCCGCACCCGCGCAGCGACAGCGCGGAGTTCGTCACCCTGAGCGCCGGCGTCGCAGAGCTGCAGGGGGCGGGTCGCGACGCGATCGACGACTGGCTCCGGCGCGCCGAGCAGGCGCTGGACGCGGCTCGCGCATCGGGTGGCAACGAGATCGTGCGCGGGGGCCACACGCGCGTCGCCGGCCGGGACGGGGCCCCGTGAGCGGCTCCGGCTCCACGCTGCCGGGCCGCCGCGGGCGGCGGGGGCTCGCGGTCGAGGTGGGTCTCCTGCTCGCCGTGCTGATCCTCGCCGAGATCGCGATCCTCTACACGGCCGTCCAGACGGCGACCACGAACACCCGCCTTGCCGCCTCCACCGAGCTGGCGGCGAAGCGCGACCTGCTGGAGCGCGACCTGTCCAGCCTCGAGCAGGCGTCGCTGCGGCTCCTGCAGGGACGCCGGCCGGCGGTCGGCGAGGCGAGCGCGATCCTCGGGCACGTCCTGCAGGACGTCGAGGCCTTCCGGGGCCTGGGGCTCGACGGCAGCACCGCCGCGGAGGCCGCCAACCTCGAGGGCGCGCTGCGCAAGCTCGACCGCGCGCTGGTACCCGTCCGGGCGGACCTCGCCCTGCTCGACGAGCGCAGCAGCCAGTCGGCGATCGCCTTCGAGCTCGCGAACGTCCGCACCATCGCCGCCGACGTCGCGGGGGAGATCGACAGGCCGCAGGAAGCGGCCATGACCTCGGCGATGGCGGCCCAGTCGAGCGCGGTCCTGTGGCTCGTGCTGGCAGGCCTGGTGCTGCCGCTGGTGTCGGCGGGTGCGGTGCTCCTCATCGTGCGGCGCGGCGCGCGCGACCGCGAGGAGAGCATGCGCCAGGTCAACATCCGCGACCGTGCGCTCGCGGCATCCCCGGACGGGATCCTCATCACCGACGCCACCCAGCCCGGGAACCCGGTCGCCTTCGTGAACCCGGCGTTCAGCCGGCTGACCGGCTGGAGCGCGGGCGAGCTGCTCGGCCGACCAAACCCGCTGCCCGTGGGCCCGCTGGGCGAGGGCGACCAGCCGGCCGAGGGGTCGCGGGACGTCGAGGCGACCCGCCGCGACGGAACCCGGTTCACGTGCCACGTCGCCGTCGCCGCCATCCGCGACGAATCCGAGCGGATCACCCACCTCGCCTGGACCGTCCAGGACATCAGCCCCCGCCTCGAGGCGGAGGCGGCCCTGCGGCGCAGCGAGGAGTACCACCGGACGCTCACCGAGCACTCCTCGGACATCACCGCGCTGTTCGAGGACAGCGGGCGCTGCATCTACATGAGCCCGTCCGTCCAGCGGACCCTGGGCTTCCCGGCGTCCCGCTACCTGCGCCAGTGGCCGATCAGGTTCGTGCACCCCGACGACCGGCGCCAGCTCGCGGAGGCGTTCCAGCACACCTTCCGCCTGGGCGCGTCGGAGGGCATGCCCATCGTGGTCCGCTACGAGACCGCGGACGGCGGATGGGCCTACCTCGAGACCGTGGGCCGCCGGGTCGTGGACGACCAGGGCCGGCCGATCCTCGTGACCAACTCCCGAGACGTGACGGCGCGCGTCCAGGCCGAGGAGGCCCTGGGCGAGACCCAGCTGCGCTATCGCGAGACGCTGGACACGATCCAGGTCGCCGCCATCACCCTGGACGACACGGCGCGCATCGTCTACGCGAACGACCGGTTGCTCGCCGTCCTGGGACGCAAGCGCGAGGAGCTGCTCGGCCGCTCGCCGGGCCCGCTGATGATCCATCCTGACGATCCGGGCGCCGCCGCGGCCTTCGACGAGGAGATCCGCGAGACGATGGCGGCCGGCACCATGGAACCGCGTGCCGAGCTCGAGGTCGTGACGAAGCTCCGCGAGCGCGTCGTCATGTCCTGGAACCGGACCTTCCAGCGGGATCCGTCCGGACGGATCCTGTCGGTCACGGCCCTCGGCGAGGACATCACGGCCCGGCGCGCGCGCGAGGAGAACCAGAAGGTCACCTCCTCGCGTCTCACGACCCTCCTGGAGAACCTCCAGGCGGCGGTGCTCGTGGAGGACGAGAACCACCGCGCCGTCCTGGCCAACCAGACGTTCTGCGACGTCTTCGGCCTGCCATTCGCCCCCGACAAGCTGACGGGCTGGGCGATGCCGGTGATCGTGGACGCGATCCGCGGCCGGTTCGTGGACGGCGAGGCCTACGCGTCCGGCGTTGACGATCTCATCGGCGGGGGCCACGCCGTGGTGGGAGAAGAGCTGGGCCTCACGGACGGCCGCGTCTTCGAGCGCGACTACCTGCCGATCCGCCACGCGGACGAGACCCTCGGTCACCTCTGGGTCTACCGGGACATCACGGCCCGGGTGGCGGCCGCCGACGAGCTCCGTGCCGCCCGCGACGAGGCCGAGAAGGCCAACCGGGCCAAGAGCGCCTTCCTGGCCACGATGAGCCACGAGATCCGGACGCCGATGAATGGCGTGATCACGCCGGCGGGCCTGCTCCTGGACACGCAGCTCACGCGCGAGCAGCACGAGTGGGTGACGATGATCCGCTCGTCCGGCGACACCCTGCTCACGCTCATCAACGACATCCTCGACTTCTCCAAGATCGAGGCCGGCCGCCTGGAGCTCGAATCCATCGACTTCGACCTGCGCAAGACCGTGGAGGACGAGGTCGAGCTGTCGGCGGAGACGGCGGCCGCGCTCGGCCTGGAGCTCATCGCCGTCGTGGACCCTGACATCCCGGCGGTGGTCGGCGGCGACCCGTCGCGCCTGCGCCAGATCCTGCGCAACTTCCTCAACAACGCCCTGAAGTTCACGCAGACGGGCGAGGTGGTCGTCCGCGTGACGCTCGAGGACGATGCCTACGACGGCACGGTCCTGCTGAGGTTCGCGGTCCGCGACACCGGCATCGGCATCAGGCAGGAGGCCATCGCGCGCCTGTTCCGCCCGTTCACCCAGGCCGACGAGTCAACCACGCGCCGGTACGGCGGCACCGGGCTCGGCCTCGCGATCTGCCGCCAGCTGGCCGAGATGATGGGCGGCACGGTGGGGGTGACCAGCACCGAGGGCATCGGCAGCACCTTCTGGTTCACCGGCCGTTTCGACCTCTCCGAGCACGCCGCCCGCGAGCCGCTCGAGCATCCGGCGCTCCGGGACCGGCGCGTCCTGGTCGTCGACGACAACGCGACGCAGCGGGAGGTGCTCGCGCACCAGCTCCGCGGCTGGGGCATGGACGTCCTGACCGCCGCGACCGCCAACGCGGCCGACGCCGCGCTGCGCGCCGCCCACGGCGAGGGGCGGCCGGTGCGCCTCGCGCTGATCGATGAGACGATGCCGACCGACGGCTTCACGCTGGCCCATCTCATCAAGAGCACGGAGGCGACCGCCTCCACCCGGATCGTCCTGCTCGCCGCGCCCGGGCGCCGAGCCATCGCGGGGCGGACCGCGGCGGCCGGCATCGCCACCTACCTGCGGAAGCCCATCCGGCACGGCGAGCTGCGACAGGTCCTGGTGAGCCTGGTCGACGCACACGGCGACCAGGCCGCGCTGGCGCTGTCGGTCGAGGCGGACCACGCGGGCGACGCCGGCCGGTTCGAGGGCGCCCGCGTGCTGGTCGCCGAGGACAACACCGTCAACGCGCGCCTCGCGACGGTCCTGCTGGAGCGCCTCGGCTGCACCGTGGACGTGGCGCACGACGGCGTGGAGACCCTCGAGGCGCTGAGCCGCGCCGGCTACGACCTCGCGCTGATGGACTGCCAGATGCCGCTGGTCGACGGGTTCGAGGCGACGCGGCGAATCCGGGCCCGCGAGGCCGCCGAGGGCCTCGGGCGGATGCCGATCGTGGCCATGACAGCCAACGCCATGGCCGGAGACCGCGAGCGCTGCATCGAGGCGGGGATGGACGACTACCTCGCCAAGCCCGTCCAGCGGGACGACCTGGTGGCCGCGCTCGGGCGGCACCTCGTGGCCGTCGTCGGCGGATCGGGACCGGGCCCTGCCGCGGCTGGGACGGAGGCCGGCACGCCCGGGCCGGACGCGGCCGCCGACCCGTCCGTCGTGGACCGCGCGGCCGGCGAGCCGCTGGTGGACCTCACGCTGCTCGGCCAGCTCGGGGCCCTGTCCGAGGGCGGCGTCGGCCTCCTGGTGGAGCTCTCCACCCTGTTCGCCGTGAACACGCCCGACCTCATCGACCGCATGGTCGAGGGCATCGAGGCGCGGGACGTCGTGCGCTTCGAGCGCGAGGCGCACACCCTCAAGGGGAGCGCGGCCCAGATCGGCGCCGTGCGCCTGGCGAAGGTCGCGGAGGGCCTCCTTGCGATGGCTCGCGCCGGCGTGCTCGAGGGCATCGATCCCAGGCTGGCCGAGCTCGACGCCGTCTTCGCGGCCACCGTCGCGGAGTTCCGGGCGACCGCCAACCGCATCCGGCCGGGCTCCGCGCCGGCCGCCCTCGCCACCCGTGGTGGCTCCGCGCACGCCGCGCAGGACGCCGCCCAGACCACCCAGTCACTCCGCCGCCGGTCCGACTCCGGCCCGGCCGACAGCAAGGAAGAGGCGCTCCGATGACCGTCCTCATCGTGGACGACGACCCCGTCTCCCGCCGCCTCATCCGGATGACGCTGGAGCGGCGCAAGCACCAGGTCGCGGAGGTCTCCAGCGCCGAGGCCGCCATCGAGTGGCTCAAGGCGGGCGCCAGCTGCACCCTGGTCATCACGGACCTGGACCTGCCGGGCCGGATGGAGGGCCTCCAGTTCTTCGGCCTCCTGCGCGCAAGCCCGCAGTGGCGCGACCTGCCGGTCATCGTGTGCACGGGCAACGCCGACGAGCAGACGGTCAACGACGCCGTCCAGCGCGGCGTGCGCCACTACCTCCTCAAGCCGGTTCGACCCGCGTTGCTCACCGAGACCGTGGAGGGGCTCCTGGCCCGGGCCGTGCCGGTCCTGGAGGCCCGCTTCGACGCGATGGCGCGCCTGGAGGTCTCCGAGGCGGAGTACCGCTACCTCGTCGAGGACTGCCTCGCCCGCCTGGCCGAGCTGTCGGGCCAGCTGGGCGAGGCCTCGGCCAGGGACGACCTCGTCGAGAAGCTCCGGGTGGCGCGTCGCTTCCGCGAGCCAGCGGCGCTCCTCGGCGCAGAGCGGCTGGTGCGCGCGGTGGATGCGGTGACGGCCGAGGACATCACCCCCAAGCAGCGCGACCAGGCGTTCCTCCTCCTGGGCCAGGAGATCGAGGTCCTGAGCGAGGCGCTGGGCAAGCTCTCGAGGCCCGGCCAGACGACCGCGCGGGCGTCGTAGGCGTCGGCCCGTCCGAGCTCCGTCCGGCTCCGCGGCGGTGCCCCGGTCATGAGGCGCCCGCCGCGCCGATGAGGCGGCCGATCGCGTGCCGCATGAACGCGGAGTCGTCCATGACGAGGACGCGGATGGGGCCCACGGCGCAGGTTCCTTCCCGCTCCGGATCAGGACCGGGCTACATGGCCAGGAGCTTCGAGACGGCGCCCAGGACACGGTCGGGAGCGAAGGGCTTGACGACGAAGTCGCGGGCCCCGCGCCTGATCGCGTCCATGACGATCGACTGCTGGCCCATCGCGGTCAACATGGCGACCCTGGCGCCCGGATCGAGCTTGCGGATCTCGGACAGGGCCTCGAGGCCGTCCATCTCGGGCATCGTGATGTCCATGAGCACCGCGTCGGGCTGCTCGGCCTTGTAGACGTCGATCGCAACCCGGCCGTTCTCCGCCTCGAAGACCGTGTGGCCGGCCTCGGCGAGCAGCTTCACCGCGCGAAGCCGCATGAACGCGGCATCGTCGACGACGAGGATCTTCGCCATTGGCTGCTGGCCTCCCTGTGGGCGGCGCGGCCCCTACAGGACCGAGACGGCGCCGACGCTCTTGATGAGGAGTCGGCCGGTGGCCGGTTCCAGTTGAATGGTTCGTCCGGACGGGCCGCCGAGGTCCTGCTGGTGCAGGTGCAGGCCGTGCTGGCCGAGCGCGGCGTGGAGGGCTTCGGCATTGCGCCTGCCGATGTCCATCGTGGCTGCCTCGACCGCGAGCATCGCGGCGCCGCCCGCGGCCTTGAGCTGCGCGCGCCTGGGCTGGCCACCCGCGCGCTGGAACTCCGCGAAGACCGTGGGCAGGCCGCTGTCAACGAACTTCACGGGCGAGGTGGCCAACGGGCCCGACGGCAGCATGAAGTGGGCAAGGGCGGCCGCCTTCGTCTGCGGGTCCCAGAGGCTGAGCGCCACGCAGGAGCTCAGGCCATAGGCGACCAGCAGGATGGACGGGTCGCACGTGACCACCATCTCGCCGATCCCGGCAACGAGAACCCGCCCGACCGGGGCACCCGGCCTGCGCGGCGCGGCGGGCACCATCAATCGGCCCCCAGGGCTGTCGTGAGGACCCACAGGCTCCCGGGCTGGGCCATCACCCCGGCGGCGGCCGCCCGGATCTCCTGGCCGCCCATGATCCCGAGCGAACGACCCGCCGCAGCCGTCGCCCGCTCGGACGTCCGCTCCAGCGCATGCCGCGCGGCCGACGTGATGGCAGGGGCGTCCATGAGGCTCCTCGGCGTGCGGTGCCCGGTGACGGTGCGGCCGCGCACCGGGGCCCGGGGGCGGCGGGCCGGGACTCGGTCAGCGGCCGCGGTACGCCGCCATCGCGGCGATCATCTGGGCGACGGAATCGGGCGGGATCATCCGGACCAGGCGGCCGGATTCGTCCACGACGGAGACGGTCATCTCCTTGGTGGTCGGGTCCATCTGGAAGACGGCATGGACCCGCACCACGCCCGCGTCCGTGGACACGGCGGCGTCGGGGCCCGCGCGCTTGGCGAACGCGTCGAGCGGGACGGTCAGCGAGCGGCCGTCGCGATGTGGCCGGGCGACCCCGATGAGCGGCAGGTCGGCCGCACTGGCGGCACCGGTTGCGTCGGACGCGGCTCCACCCGAGCCCGGGAGGGGCAGTGACGCCGGGATGCTCGCGGCCGGCGCGGCACCCGCGCCCGCGACCGGGAGCGGTGCGGACGGGGTGGCGAGAGGGGTGGCGGTGCTTGCGTTCATCCTTCGATACCTGTGGCTGGTAGCGAAGGTGTCGGCCGCGATGCGGGTGACCTTGAGGGCCTCCGCGTGGGACCTTCGGAGGACGGTCTCCTGGTACTCCCTCAGGCCCGTCTAGCCGTCCATCGGGTCCAGGAGCCCGGCGCGATACGCCACGATGGCGGCCTGCGTACGGTCGGCCGCCCGGAGCTTCCAGATGATGTTCTGGACGTGCTTCTTGACGGTGTCCTCGGCGATGGACAGCTGGCCGCCGATCTCCTTGTTGGTCATGCCGTCGGCGAGGAGGCGCAGCACGTCCAGCTCACGTGGCGTGAGGGCGAACGACTCGGCGCGGGCCCGCGCGGTCTCCTCGACGGCCGGCTCCTCGGGCGGGGCCATGAGCGCCTCGCGCAGCAGCCCGGGCTCGACGGCCAGCTGGCCGTCCGAGACGGCCGCGATGGTGGAGAGGATCTCGCTCGTGGAGGCCTCCTTGAGGACGTAGCCCGCGGCGCCGCGGCGGATCGCCTCCAGGACGTACCGGCGGTCGTTGTAGAGCGTCACGATGACGACCGCGACCGGGTGCTCCAGCTTCTTGATCTCGTCGAGACAGGACAGCCCGTCCATGCCCGGCATCCGGATGTCGAGGAGGACGATGTCCGGCTGCAGGCGGGCGATCTGGGCGAGGCCCGGCTCGCAGCCGTCGGCCTCGCCGACGACCTGGACCCAGTCCACGGTCGAGAGCATGGCCTCGAGGCCGCGGCGCGACATCTCGTGGTCGTCGATCAGGAGAACGCGGCTCGGTCCGTCGGTCATCGTGGCTCACGCCCTCTCGTTGCTGTCACGTGCGTCTCGGCTGCCCCCTCGGGTTCCTCGAGCGGCGCCGAGATCCGGATGGTGGTCCCGCCTCCCGGTCTGCTCGTGACGTCGACCCGCCCCCCGAGCCAGCTCGCGCGTCGCGTCATCCCGATCAGTCCCATGCCCTCCTGGGTACGTCGGCGGGCCGCGGCGGGGTCGAAGCCGATCCCGTCGTCGGTGATGCTGATGATGCCCCGCCCGCGCGACGCGCGCAGATCGATCCGGATGACCCGGGCGTCCGCATGCTGCACGGCGTTGCTGATGGCCTCGACCGTCATCGCGAACAGGCCGGCCTCGAGCCAGTTCTCCGCGCGCGGGAGCTCGCCCTCGACGTCGCTCTCGATCGCCTCCGGGACGTTGTCCCGGGTGTAGATGCGGAGCGCGTTCGCGATGCCCAGCTCCTCGAGGCCAGGCGGGACCAGGGTGTTGAGGACGAGGCGGACCTCGCGGATCGCGGCCAGCAGGCGCTCCTGGGCGGCGTCGAGGTGGCGCGGGGCCGCCTCGGGGCGTGGCCCGGTGAGCGACGCCCGGGCCGCCTCCATGAACCGGTGGGCGCTGACCAGGGACTGGGCGGCGGTGTCGTGCAGCGTGTGCGCGATGTCCGTCCGCGCCTTCTCCGACTCCCGGAGGGTCTCGCGCGCGAGCGTGTCAAGGCGCGTGGCCGTCTGTTCCGCGCTGCCGCGGTCGCGGTCGGCCGTGGTGTAGAGGCGGTGGAACTCCTCCGTGGTGGCGATCATCTGGGCGAGGGCCGCTGCGGCGGTCCGGCGCCGCTCCGCGCCGCGGGCGCGCTGCTCGGCCTGCCAGGCCGCCAGGCCGAGCGGGCTGCGCAGGCGCCGCGCTGCCGCGAGGACCGCCGCGCCGTCGACCGGCGGCGCCTCCTCACCCGTCGCGTGGTCGAGGCGCAGCACGCCCACCGAGACCATGGAGCCGGCCGGGGCGGGAAACGCGAGCAGGCCGATCCCGAATGGGCAGCGCTCGGACATCGCGCGCCTGCCGCGCACGACGGCACCCACGAGGCCCACGGGGCAGGCCCGGCACTCGTCGTCGCCGCCGCCGGCGACGAACGGGGCACAGGCGGGAAAGCCGTCCTCCCAGCCCGCGATCATGACCAGGGGGCCGGCGGGGAGGCCCGGGGACGCCGCGGGCGCCTCGCCCGGCGCCGCCGCGCCATCGCCGGGTGCCGCCGGGTCCAGGCGCATCCAGAGCTCAGCGCCCGCGAGGATCCGGCTGATCTCGGCTTCGGTTCCGGGCTGCACGAGGCCGAGTGTACGCCGTTGGCGCGCGGCTCCCGGGTGCCGTTCGGGGGCCCCCGGCGGGGTACCGGAGCGGGGGGCCGGGCCCCGGGTCGGGGAGGTACGAACCGACGGCGGATCTGCGGGGTCTCACCGATGTTCCCGGAGGCCGGTCCAGCCGAGGATGCGGCTGTTCGCCGGTGCGCATGAAGGTTGGGAGTTCGATGAGCGTCTTTGACACGATCCGCATCGCGGCGTCAGGACTGACGGCCGAGCGGTTCCGCATGGACGTCGCCTCGTCCAACATCGCGAACCAGCGCTCCACGCGGAACGCCGCCGGCACCGGCCCCTACCAGCCGGTGGCGCCGTTCTTCCAGGCGATGACGATGACCGCGGACGGCGGCCAGGGCGTCGCGGCCACCGGGCTCGTCGCGATCGGCGGCGACCCGATCCGCGTGTACGACCCCACCCACCCCGACGCCGACAAGCAGGGCTTCGTGGCCTACCCGGACGTCGACATCGCGGCCCAGATGGCGGACCTGATGGGCGCGGCCCGCTCCTACTCCATGAACGCGACCGTCACGGCTGCCGCCAAGCAGTCGGCCCTCGACGCGATCGAGCTCGGACGGTAGCCGTGGCCGGCATCGATCCCCTGGGAGGCGTCGCCTCCCTCCTCCGCACCGCGGCCACCCAGGCGGCGTCCGGCACGGGCGCGGCGGCGCCGTTGGGCGAGACCGGTGGCGTCGGCGGCGTCGGCGGTGTCGGCAGCACGGGCAGCGTCACCGGGGCGCAGGACGCCGGAGGGTCCTTCCTGGACTCGCTGGGCGACGCCCTCAACGGCCTCAACACCCAGCTCAACACGGCGGACGCCTCGATGGCCAGCTTCGCCTCGGGCGGCTCGGCCGACCTCCACACCGTGATGCTCGAGCTCCAGCAGGCCTCGATCGGGCTCAAGACCGGCATCGCCGTCCGGGACAAGCTCGTCGAGGCCTACCAGGAGATCATGCGCCTCCAGATCTGACCCTGACCCGTCCCCGCCGAGGCCCCAGGACCCACGATGATCGACCAGCTCACCACCCTCGTCCGCCAGCTCACGATCTCCCAGCGCATCGGGATCGTGTTCGGTTCGCTGATGTCCGTGCTGCTGCTCGTGGGCCTCGTGATGTGGGCGGGCCAGCCGCAGATGGTCCCGGTGTTCAACGACCTGGCGACCAAGGACGCGGAGACGATCACGACGTCCCTCGACAGCGCCGGCATCCCGTACGAGCTGGCGGCCGGCGGCACGGTGGTCAAGGTCGCGTCCGCTGACGTCGGCGCGGCGCGGATCGCCGCGGGCGGGGCCGGGTACACGACGGACGGGACCACGGGCTGGGAGATCTTCGACACGACGGGC
>Ga0302321_100005634_pt1 | contig 10976 bp, 12 predicted proteins | sample Fen_T0_1_FD_202505 | JGI IMG/M metagenome (GOLD analysis project Ga0302321, IMG submission 202505) | Peat permafrost microbial communities from Stordalen Mire near Abisko, Sweden - Fen_T0_1 | ecosystem: Environmental > Terrestrial > Soil > Wetlands > Permafrost | place: Sweden: Abisko...
GGCGCCAGCCGGCGTGACGTCGGCCGCTATTCCCATCAGCGGCATTAACATCGCAGCCATTCCCAGCAAACGGCTTCCGCGCGTCCAGAAAATACTCGGATTCATGTGCGTCCTTTGCAATTTTTGTGCGTTGCCGCCGATAGCCGGCTCGCAACGTTGCGAGCCGCGAGGGCCCGATTATAAAGCCGGCGCCACCGACTGGTCGCGGGCGGACGCAGACCTGCCATCGTAAACAGAGTCGCGAATCAGGTCTGTAACGCTTTGTAGCGACGAATGCAATTTGCGGCAATTCGCCGCAGACGACTCCGAATCACTCAGGACCCGGCGCGCTCGTCCGGACGCACCGTCAGGTAGACGATTTGCGGAGTGGTCGTGCCGCGCAGCAACTTGAGCGCGCCGTCCCGTCCGATCGCCTCCACGTCGAGCGCCTGGTGGAGGCGATCCACCGATTCGATGTCGGCACCGTTGAACCCGAGCAGCACATCCCCCTCCTTGACGCCGGCGCGGTCGGCGGCGCTGCCACGCTCGACCTGCACCACCCGCACGCCGTGCGACTGCTTGAGGCCATAGGCCAGCACCACGCGGCGATTGAGCTCGATGGTGCTGCCGCCCAATCCCAAATGTGCGCGGCGCACGCGGCCGAAGCGCATCAGTTGTGGAATGACCCAATTCGCGATATCGATGGCGACCGCAAACGAAATCGATTGTGCGCCGCGTATCACGGCGGTATTGACGCCGATCACCTCGGCGCGCGAATTGATCAGCGGTCCGCCGGAATTGCCCGGATTCAACGCGGCATCGGTCTGGATCACATCCGGAATCATGCGGCCGCCGGCCGTTCGCATGCTGCGCCCCAGTGCGCTGACGATACCAGCCGTGACGGTGTGCTCGAAACCCAGCGGGTTGCCGAGCGCCACCGCGATTTCACCTCGTTTCAGCGACAGGCTGCTGCCCAACACTGCGTGCGCCGGCAGGTCGGTGCTGGCGCCTTCCAGGCGAAGCACGGCGAGGTCGGTGTCGGGGTCGTCGCCGACGAAGTGTGCGGCGTACTCCCTGCCGTCGATAAAGCGGCTGCGAAACGCCAAGCCCTCCATCGCTCTCGTTCTCGCGCCTGCCTTGCCAGCCCGCACCACATGCGAATTGGTCAGCAGATAGCCGTCCGGCGTATACAGGAATCCCGAGCCCGAGCCGCTGTGGCCGCCCTGCTGCGTAACGCTCACGGCAGCCACCGCCGGGGCAACCATTTCCACGGCGCGGCTGACCGTCGCCGAATAGGCATCCAGCAGGAAAGAATCGTTCGCGCCCAAAGGTATTTCCGTTTTGCAGTCTGGAGGCTTAGGTGGAGGTGCGGAAAGTGAAATTCAATAGCCGAAGGCGATATGGCCAGCCGAATAACGAACTGCTACCATGCGTGGTCACGCACCCGCGCAGGACCACCATGTCAGCCACCCCTTTCGCCGTCACCCTGCACGAATGGCACGATCTCTTCATCGTCGCCGGCACCGCCGGCGCGACCCTGTTGGGCCTGCTGTTTGTCGCGCTCAGCCTGAACGCGGACCTGATCCTGTCCGGCGACCGACCGCACTTGAAGAACCTGGCGGCGCAATCGTTTCAGAACTATATGGCCATCCTGCTGGTGTCCTTTCTCATGCTGATGCCGACCACCCCGGCGCGACCGCTCGGCTTTGGATTGATGGCTATTGCCGTGGCCAATGCCGCCTTTGCCACCTATCGGCTATTCAAGGTTGCGAGGGCGCCCGATGTACACCTCGGGAGGGGGCGCAGGGTTCGCCTGCTGCTGCCGTCCGCATTTGGCTATCTGTGCCTGCTGTACGGCGGACTCGACCTGTTCCAGGGGCCTGCAGGCGAGAACATTTCGATGGTCGCTGCGGCCATGATGCTCCTGCTGGTGTCCGCCACGGCGACCGCCTGGGACTTGCTGGTACGGGTGGCAGAGCTGCGGCACACGGGCAAGAAGTAGCCGCTACACCGAGGATCGAAATGCCCGTTTACGTCATCAACAACATGACCATTACGGACCGCGCCGAATACGACATATACGTCGGAAAATTCATGGCCGTCTTTCGCCGGTTCGATGGCGAGGTACTCGCCGTCCAGGATGAGCCGGTGGCGCTGGAGGGCGCCTGGCCGCACCATAGAACCATTCTCTTGAAATTCCCCAGCCGGGAATCTTTTCGGCAATGGGTGGAATCGCCCGCATATCGGGAGATCGTGCCGCACCGGCGCAAGGGCACCGTCAGCAATGTGGTGGCGCTGGAAGGACTGCCGGAACCAAAACCGGCGAATTCAAGTCCCTGAACGCCGCCGGGCGCACGCCCGATGGAATCAAGTTCAAGCCTGCACGAAGGTCGTCACCCGCCGCCGGCTACGCTCGCGCAACGAACATTCGCGCAGCGTGTCGGCCAACTTCTCCAGGTCGGGAATCCCGTACAGAATCACCGTCTGAAAGCTCGCATCCGAAGAGCGCAGGTGTAGCAGGCAATGGCCCGCCAGCCGCATGCCGAACGGCTTGTGCAGGTCGAAATGATCGATGCGAAACAGTTCAATGCTGTCCTTGGTCTTGGACAGTACGCCCAGCTCGATGCGCACCCGCTGCGAAGTGATTTCGTAGTGGGTACCCAAACTCTTGAACCAGTAGAAGATCCACGCGATACCCAGCGTCAGCACCACGGCGATCCACTGCCAGGCGCTGTAGATGACGGCCGGATGCCCGGCGAACAGCGGCTTCTCGACCTCGTCGTGTTGCGCGGCCGTAAAAGCGGCGAGATCGGTGTTGCAAAAGCGGCACTTGATGGCGACCGCCTTGATGGTTTCGCCGCATACCGGGCAGACCTTGGTATCGTCGCTCATCGCTTGCATTCTCTATTGGTGGGCTTCGAGGCGTGACAGATGAGGCGTGACAAGTGACGAGTGACGCGTCATCTGTCACCCGTCACCTGTAACCCGTCACTGTCCCTGGCCCTGCCACTTCTTCAGGAAATCGTTCACCGATTGCGGGTCCATCTTGCGCATCGACTCGAATTCGCCGTTTTTCTGGCTGTAGAGCAGCTTGCCGTCGCTATCGAGAACCGCCAATGCCGGCACGCCCTTTTTGAGGGGGATACCGAAGCGGTCGCCGACTGCGAAATTTTCGGTGATACCTTTCTCGCCGACGTTCACATGCACCAGGATGAAGTGCGCTTTCAGGATCGCTTCGTTCTCCGGCTTCCTGAAATTGATATCGAGCACCTTGCAATCGCCGCACCAGTCGCCGCCGAAGTCGACGATGATGCGCTTGTGTGATTGCTTGGCGTCTTTCAGCGCCGCCTCGATGTCGGCGTTGGCGCTGGCGACGGCCGGATACAAAGGGCCGGCGGCGTGGCTCAACAAGGGCGCAATCGAGAGCGCAAGGGAGGCAACGAAAATGCGTAGCAATCGGTTCATGGCATCTTTCCTGACGTGTGGGATTCGATGGTTCGGCAGGAATCCATTATCGCCCGAACTTGCGAACTTTGACTATTGCCCATTGCGACACTGTGGACATTTGCCGCTTGTCCCGCTATTTTCTTGCCGATTCCACCAGGCACCAGCTCTGTTCGACAGTGCGCGTATCCACTTCCGCCTCGTCGTTGAAGCGCGAGACCATTTGACCGTCGCTGCCGATCGAAGCGGTCCAGGTGTGGGCCGCTTTGGTGAGCACCACGTGCCCCTTGCCGGGGATCGGCGCCTGCGCATGGATCGGCGGCATTTGCGCAAATACCTCGCCCTCGAAGACCGTTACGAATACGGCATTGGCCCAATGCAACACATTGTCATTCGGCCCCTTGCCCCAGCCGATGCGCCAGCCGACCTTGAGCGCCTCGCCCCGTTCGGCAGCTGCCAGCAGCGCTTTTTTGGAACCGGCCACGACCTGGCCATTCGCATTCATCGACAACAACAGTGCATTGCAGTTTGCTTCCGCCATGGCACCGGTCGCGACGGCCCAGCCCGCCAAAAACCCAAACATCCATTTCGACATTTGCGCACCCTCGATTTTCCCGAAAATTGACGGCGACAATTTTCTCCGATAGCCGGATATTTGTCAGCCGCCAATTTCCCGGACCGCGAAAGGCCCAAGCTCGTGCTAACCCGCTTTCGCGCCGCGCTCCCGGCCGACCCAGTACAGCAAGCCGACGATCAGCGCATACGGCAACAACGACAACAGATCGGCGTTCGGCCCCTCGAAGAACGGATTGCTGACCGTCGCCCAGTCGGTGATTTTCTTGTCGAAATCGGTCAGCACGCCGGCGCTGAAGGCGATCAGGATGCCGGCCAGCGCGCCGCCGGCGATATAGCCCGAGGCCAGCAGTACGCCCAGCCCGCGATCTCCCTCGGCGGCGCTTTGCTCGGCGGTCATGGCCTCGTTGCCCGGCTGCTTGCGGCGCATGCGATCGGCCAACCAGCGCACCATGCCGCCGATGAAAATCGGCGCCGACGAAGAAAGCGGCAGGTATACGCCGACCGCAAAGGCCAGCGACGGAATGCCGGCCATCTCGAGAATGATGGCGATCATGGCGCCGAAGATCACCAGCGCCCACGGCAGTTGCTGGTCGAGGATGCCCTTGATGATGTACGACATCAACACCGCCTTCGGTGCATCGTACTTGCGCACTTCGGTACCGTCGGGGCGCTTGTTGAAGGCACCGTTGATGCCCGGATCGACCAGGTACACGGCGGCACCGGTATCGTCCACCAGATACTTGCCGGCGGGACCGTCCTTGATGTCGGTCTTGTGCCAGACGTGATAGCTTTTGCTGTCGCTTGCCGCCTGCGGGCCCTGCAGTGCGGCCATATCGGTCAGCGGCGCAACATCGGTATGCAGGCCGCCGGGGGCCACTTGTGCGACCGGCACATAGACGGTGGCGGATTCATTCAACTTCAGCAGGATCGGGCCCAGCATCAGTGCGGACGCCAACGCGCCGAGCAGGATGGCGTACTGCTGCAGGCGGGGTGTTGCACCAACCAGAAAGCCCGTCTTCAAATCCTGAGAAGTCGAACCGGCATTGCTCGATGCGATGCAAACGATGGCGCCCACCGACAAGGCGGTTACGTAATACGGGCCACCGGTCCAGCCTACCAACAGGAAGATGAGGCAGGTGAACAGCAAAGTCGCGACCGTCATGCCGGAAATGGGATTGCTGGAGGAACCGATCTCACCGGTGAGCTGTGAAGAAACGGTGGAGAACAGGAAACCGAACACCAGGATCAGCAGCGCACCCAGCAGGTTCATATGCAACGGAGCGGACAGCATGATGACGACGACGATGGCGAGGCAGCCTATCATCACCCACTTCATCGGGATGTCGTCGTCGAGGCGGCCGCCAACACTTCCCACACCCAATCCCACGTTGGCGCCGATGCCCTTCAATCCTTCCTTCAGGCTGTGCCAGATGGTCGGCATCGCGCGTGCCAGGCTGATCAGGCCGCCGGCCGCCACCGCGCCCGCGCCGATGTAGAGCACGTAGGCGCTGCGAATCTGGTTGGGGCTCATGTCGTGGATCAGTTTCACGCCGGGGGCCAGGGGCGAGGTCAACGCATCGCCGAAGAACTTGATCAAGGGGATCAGGAGCATGTATGCCATCACACCACCGGCACACATGATGGAGGCGATACGCGGCCCGATGATGTAGCCCACGCCGAGCAATTCCGGCGAAATCTCCGCACCCACGGAGCCGCCCTTCAACGGCGGGCCGAATGCCTTTTCGGCAACGTCTTTCCAACCCTTGAAGGCAATGTTGACCGCCTTGTACACAAGCCCTATGCCGAAACCGATGAAGATCGTATTGGCGCGCATGGCGTTCAGCGCACCAGTGTTTCCTCCCGCATCTTTGCCGCTCTTGGAGTCTTCCGCGACCTTCAGCACTTCCGCGCAGGCGGTTCCCTCGGGGTATTTGAGCGAATCGTGCTTGGCGACGATCAGCGTGCGCCGCAGCGGGATCATCATCAGAATGCCCAGTATCGCGCCCAGTACGGCGACCAGCATCACGCGCGCGATTTCGAGGTCGAAGCCGAGGATCAAAATCGCCGGCATGGTCACGCCCAGGCCGAAGGCAATCGATTCGCCCGCCGAGCCGGCCGTCTGGACGATATTGTTTTCCAGAATCGTCGAATCGCGCCCGCCGGTCTTGCCGATGATGCGAAACAGCGTAATCGCGATCACTGCCACCGGGATCGAGGCGCTGACCGTCAAGCCCACCTTCAACACCAGGTAGAGCGAGGAGGCGCCGAACACCATCCCCAGCAACACGCCCATGACGACGGCGCGCAGGGTGAATTCGGCAATGCGGGATTCGGCGGGAACGTACGGCTGCGGAAGACTGGCCATGGCAGGGCTCCGGATTGTGATGGACGGCATTGTAGCCGGGGCCGGGGGCGGGCGGGGACATTGCCATGAATGCCCTTCATTTCGGGACGGCAGGCTGGGCAGGCGGCCGCCAATTTTCCGTTTGCAGCTCCGATGCAAAATCGATCGGCCTTACAGGGGCCCTTTTCCCACTGCACAACCCTGCCTCTGCAAATGCAACAGGGCCGCGATCGCGGCCCCGCTACTTTTTGGCGGCGCCATAGGCAGCCGCCGTGGAAGCTAGATCAGGAAGGCGACTTGCCGGGTGGCGTCGACGAGCCAGGATTGGCCGCGACGGTTGACTTGGGCGGAATGCTTTCGACCGGCTCTTTGCCCTGGGCCGGGGCGATGTCCGGCGTGGAGCCGGGTTTGGGTGTGGGTGTGGGTGTGGGGTTGGTGGTTTGTACCATGATGGTGTTCCTTTTCAAGAGTGGATCGGGGCCTTCACAACTCGCGTGACGGCAGCCCGATGAATGAATCGCTGCGGAAAAAACAAGCGGCTGGAATGCATGCTGAATGTCTTCATCCGGGTCACCGAGCTTCGCTTGCGCGTTGCCCAAGACCCTTTGAACCTTGCCTTTCATTTCCTTTCACCGGCTTCCGACCGCTTTCCCGGCAGCCTCCATAGCGCCGCCTTTCGCCTTGTCGACGCGGTCCTTTACCAGATCCTGGCTCATTGCTGTTTCGACTTCATGGTTGCGACGATTGCTGCGCGCGCCGGCATGACCGGCGGCGCGCAAAGCAACAATGCGCCGGACAGCCGCACATGCTCTATGCGCGAGCGAACATACGGCGGGCAAAAATTGGGCGCAAGGCAAAAACCGTCCACCTTCGATGGGCACGTTCCCCGGAAGGAGCCGACTATTCCCACGCTACCGATGCCACTCGGCCGGTCGCAATCTGCGTGACGCAGTTGTGCGCCGCATCGCAAGTGCCGGACATACAATGGCAGACGTAAACGGGGCCGCAATTGCGGCCCCGTTGTTCTTTGCGGCCCCGCTCATGACGGCCGCAGGCGATGCGATGTCAAGTCGGCGCTTTGCTGCCCTTCGAAGGTGCATCGCCGGGAATGGTGTCCATCGATGCCTTGTGCGATAGCGGCTCGGCCTTCGGGTTGTCCGGGGTCGGGCTGGTACTGGGTGCGGCAGCGACCTTGGGCACCGGGGGTGGGGTAGTTTTGGCGTGTTTCGCTTGTTTCATGTGGTAAATCCTTTTCAGAGTGGGTGGGTGTCCGTATGCCAATTGCGCCTGCGGTATGTGGCCTGGCCACTGGCAAGGCGAACGCCGTTCAGCAGCTTCGGCGCTCATTGCCACGATGCGCCCACCCGGACCCGAAACTCTATGCGGAAGCGAACATAGCGACGGCAGGAAAAGGCGCGCGAAACCTCGCCAGCTGATGGCAATTCACCGGGACTTTTCGGACAGGCCAATCCGGCGTATGATTTTCTTTTTATTCCCCCTGCCAAGGACTATTCGATGAAGAGAGTGATTGCCTGCGCCGCTGGCGCACTGATGCTGGCGTTGCTATCCGCTTGCGCGACGACGGATGTAAACAACAACGCCGCCCCCAAGGAAGAGAAAATCTACGTGACCGGCAGCCGGGTGCCCAAGAAAGACACTTCCGACGTCGTCACCGTCAGCCCGAAGGCACTGGAGACGGTCACGCAAGGCGCGGTGTCGGTCAACGCCGGCGGAAGATAATCGCGGCGCGAATGGAATTTTGAAAAGGGCCGCGTGAGCGGCCCTTTTCATTTGCAGGCACGCTGTGCCGCGCTGCCGCAGGTGTCGAAACTATTCGTGCCGCAGGCACTCCACCGGCTGCAATTTGGAGGCCCGTCTGGCCGGGTAAAAGCCGAAGAAGACGCCGATGCCGCAGCTGAATACGGTGGCGATCAGCACCGCCTTCAGTCCGATCGACATGTCGAATTTGCCTGTGGAAGTGACCGCAGCGGCCAGGCCGGCCGACAACCCCACGCCGATCACGCCGCTGACCAGGCAGATCGACACCGCCTCGATCAGGAATTGCCAGAGCACGTCTGCAGGGCGCGCTCCGATCGCCATGCGGATGCCGATTTCGCGGGTGCGCTCGGTGACGCTGACCAGCATGATGTTCATGATGCCGATGCCGCCCACCACCAGCGAGATCGCGCCGATGAAGCCGAGCGCGATCGACAGCCCCGCCGCGATCGCTTCGCCGGTCTTGGCGAAGTCGCCGAAATTGGTGATGCGAAAATCGTCCTGGTCCTCGGCGCGGATGCGGTGGCGATCGCGCACCAGGTCGGAGATGTCGGCAACCATGTCGGCAAGGCCTTCCGCCGACTTGGCCTGGGCGATGATGTATTGCACCGTGCGCGGTGTCGGCGTGCGCACCAGGGCCACGCGCGCGGAGGTGATCGGCACGATGACCAATTCGGCGATGTCACCCGCGTCGAAGGTCTGGCCTTCGTTGTCGAGCACCCCGATTACCTGGAAACTCTGGTTGTCGATGCGAATGCGCTGGTTGAGCGGATCGGTTTTGTAAAACAACTGCTCGGCCACTTTCTTGCCCAGAACCGCCACCCGCGCCGCACTCGCGACATCGACGTCGCTGATCGGGATGCCCTTGGCCATGCGCAGGTTGCGAATCACGAAATTGGCCGGCGTGGTGCCGTGCACGGTATTGGCGCTGTTTTCGTTTCCGTAGGAAATTTGCGAAAACGTGGTCAGCATCGGCGCTGCACCGAGCACGGTCGGCAACCGGTTGATTGCCTCGGCGTCGTCCATCGTCAGGGTCAGCACGGTGCCGGTTTTCAGGCGCGCGCCGACCGCCTTGCGAGAATCCGCGCCGATCGCCACAAGGTTGCTGCCCAGCACCGAAAGCTGCTTGTCGATGAACGCCTTGATGCCGTCGCCCACCGCCAGCATCAGCACCACGCTGGCGATGCCGATGATGATGCCGAGCATGGTCAGCAGGGTGCGCATCGGGTTGGCCAACATCGCGCGCAGCGATTCGGCCCATACTTGAAAAAAGCTCATGCACCCTCCTTCGCCGCATCTTTGGCGGAAGCGGCCGCCGCCAGCGCCGTTTCCTCGCTGCGCTGGTCCTCCTGCAGTTGGCGCAAGCCCTCGTGGGCGGGACCGTCGTACAGCACCAGCCCGTCCTTGAGTCGCACCAGCCGCTTGGCATACGCGGCGATGTCGGGCTCGTGCGTGACGACGATGATGCTTTGCCCGCGATCGCGATTGAGTTCGGTCAGTACCGCCATGATGTCGATGCTGGTGCGCGTGTCGAGGTTGCCCGTAGGCTCGTCCGCCAAAATGAGCGGCGGGTCTGCCACCAAGGCGCGGGCGATGGCAACGCGTTGCTGCTGCCCGCCGGAGAGCTGATTGGGCTGGCGATGCGAATACTCGGTCAATCCCACCTTGGCAAGCTGGATTGCGGCGCGCTTGCGTGCCTCTGCGCGCGACACGCTCGCGTACAGGAGCGGTAGTGCCACGTTATCGAGCACGCTCATGCGCTTCAACAAATTGAAGCTCTGGAACACGAAGCCCAGCGTGCGGTTGCGCAGGACTGCCAGTTCGGCGCGGCTCAGTTGGCTCACTTCGCTGCCGGCGAGCCGGTGATTGCCCGACGTCGGCGTGTCGAGGCAACCGAGAATATTCATCAAGGTCGATTTGCCCGACCCCGACTGACCCATCACCGCGACAAAATCGCCGTGAAGCATGGTGAAGTCGATGCCGTGCAGGACCGGTGTTTCCACTCGTCCGGAAAAATAACTCTTGCGCACAGCGGACAGCTGTACCAAGGCTTCTTGGTGGGAAGTATCGGGCATGGCCGGAGCGTCAGGTAGTGTCAGGGTGCAGGGTGCGCCGGCATTACTTGCCCGGCTCCGCCAGCAGCGAGCGCACCACCACCTTGTCGCCGGCCTTCAGCGGACCTTTGACGATCTCGGTGTACTTGCTGTTGGATACGCCGATCACCACGTCAACCGGCTCGGCCTGCACTTGCGATGCCTTTTCCTCGGCCTTCGGCGCCGGCAACTTGTAGATTCGGTAGAGCCTCTCACCGGTATTGCTGCGCAGGCCCAGCTCGTCGATATTGTCGTCGACCGGCTTTTCGTCCTTCTTGGCGTCCTTGCCGTCCTTGCCGTCTTTCCCGTCCTTGGCGCCGAGCATTTTCTTTTTCATCGCGTCCATGGCGATTTCCAGATCGCTGGGGCGATAGCGCAGCGCTGCGGTCGGCACGCGCATGGCATCCGGCCGGTTGGCGGTGATAATGCGCACCTGCGCGGTCAGGCCCGGCTTCAGCAGTTCCTCGGGATTGTCGACGTCGATCACCACGTTATAGGTGACCACGTTTTGCGAGATATTGGCGGCGAGGCGGAACTGGCGCACCTTGCCGTCGAAATCGCGGTCGGGAAAGGCATCGACGATGAAGCGCACCGCCTGCCCGGCTTTCAGCAAGCCGACGTCGGCCTCCGAGACATTGGTGTCGATCTGCATGCGCTTGAGATCCGCCGCGATGACGAACAGGTTCGGCGTCTGGAAGCTCGCCGCCACGGTCTGGCCCAAATCGGCGGTGCGCTTGATGATGACGCCGTCGATCGGCGAACGG
>Ga0302321_100005635_pt1 | contig 10975 bp, 10 predicted proteins | sample Fen_T0_1_FD_202505 | JGI IMG/M metagenome (GOLD analysis project Ga0302321, IMG submission 202505) | Peat permafrost microbial communities from Stordalen Mire near Abisko, Sweden - Fen_T0_1 | ecosystem: Environmental > Terrestrial > Soil > Wetlands > Permafrost | place: Sweden: Abisko...
TAAAGCCGTGTTCATAAGCAATGGGCAAATGCACCGCTGAAGCGGCGCTCTACCCAACACATCCAAGGTCTAAACCTGCTTCAGCGCTTCTCTTGCCGCGGCGATGGTGTTTTCGATGTCCTGCGGAGTATGGGCCACGCTGAGGAACGCGGCCTCGAATTGCGACGGCGGCAGCCAGATCCCCGCATTCAACATCGCATTGTGGAAGCGGCCGAACTTGGCGGTGTCGCAGGCAGCGGCGGTATCCCAGTCGGTGACCGTCTTGTCGGTGAAGAAGAACGTAAACATCGAGCCGACGCGGTTAGCCGTCATCGCCACGTCTGCCGCTTTTGCCGCGTCGAGCACTCCGGTGACAAGCATCCCGGCGTACTCGTCGAGCTGGCGGTAATACTGCCGGCGGTTCTGCTTGAGTTGCGACAGCATGGTGATGCCGGCCGCCATCGCGAGCGGGTTGCCGCTGAGAGTCCCCGCCTGATAGACCGGGCCAAGCGGTGCGACCATGTCCATGATTTTCGCTGGACCGCCATAGGCGCCGACGGGCAGGCCTCCGCCGATGATCTTGCCCATGGTCACCAGGTCAGCCTTGATGTTGTACAGCTCCGACGCACCGCCAAAAGCCAGGCGGAAGCCGGTCATGACTTCATCAAGGATCAGAACCGTACCTTGGCGCTCGGTGACGGAGCGTAGTCCTTCGAGGTAGCCGGGATTCGGCGGCACACAACCCATGTTGCCTACTACTGGCTCGACGATCACGCAGGCGATCTGGTCCTTGTACTTGGCGAACGCCTCTTCGAGCGCCGGCAAGTCGTTGTAGGGCAGCGCGAGGGTGAACTGCACGAACTCCTCGGGAACGCCGGCAGAACCGGGGATTCCCAGCGTGGCGACGCCTGAGCCGGCCTTCACCAGCAGGGCATCGCTGTGGCCGTGGTAGCAGCCCTCGAACTTCACGATGTACTTGCGCTTGGTGTAGGCGCGAGCCAGCCGAATGGCTGACATGGTGGCTTCGGTTCCGGAACTGACGAAGCGCACCTTTTCGACCGCCGGAAAAGCCTCGGTCACGAGCACTGCCAGATCGGCTTCGGTCGGCGTGGAAGCTCCAAAGCTGGTGCCTTTGCGGGCGGCATGAATGATGGCGTCGATCACGTCGGGCACGGAGTGGCCCAGAATGAGCGGTCCCCAGGAGCCGACGTAGTCGATGTAGCGGTTGCCGTCGGCGTCCCAAACGTAGGGACCTTCGCCGCGAACCAAGAAGGGCGGCTCTCCGCCGACCGAGCCGAAGGCGCGGACGGGCGAATTCACACCGCCGGGAATGAGTTGTTCGGCACGTTTTTGCAGCAAACGGGACTGGTCGAACTTCAGGGCCATGATGACAAGTTCCTATTGGGAAAGGAGTTCCGGGTTCGGGCCTGCTACCAGGGCGAACCTTGGAATATATCAGGCAGAGACGCTCCGACTTTGTGAGAGAAGTCACTCCGTCGCCACGATTCCGGCGCCAAGTACGCGGACCGTGACCTTCTTCGGTCGAGGGCGTCCAAATGGTTGTCCGGAAATGGAAGGTCGACCGAGCCCGCGGCGTCGGATTTCTAGCATCTGGCGACGCGGGCGGTCATCTAAGCAGTTGTATAATAGGCAGAAGCAGTTCTGGGCAGCGGCCGCGACTGCCTGACCTCCCAGCGAGTTAACACAACCACACATGTCGAGACCTACCAAGCTTATCGTCCTCGGTCTTTCCTTTCTGTTGGCTACGCTGGTCGTAGCGGGTGGATTAGGCGTAAAGGCCAGCACTAACAACAAAGAAGATTCGTACCGGCAGGTTGAGGTGTACAGCGAAGTGCTGTCGCGCATCCGGACCGAGTACGTGGAAGACCCCAACGTCTCGGCGGTGACCAGCGGCGCGCTGCACGGACTGTTGGAGTCGCTGGATGCCAACTCCAGCTACCTGGATCCAACTGAGTACAAAGACTACAAGCTGCGCAAGAACGAAGGCCAGGCCAGCATCGGTGCGACGCTCTCGAAGCGCTTTGGGTATGCGGCGGTGGTTTCGGTCATTCCCGGCGGACCGGCCGACAAGGCGGCGGTTGAGACTGGCGACATCATCGAGGCCATCGAGGGCAAGAGCACTCGCGAGATGTCCCTTGCCGAGATTGATGGGATTCTGGCTGGGCAGCCGGGCTCGGTGATCAACGTCTCGGTCGTGCGTCCGCGCAAGGCTGCTCCAGTGAAGACGCCGATTACTCGCGAGATCGTTTCGGAACCGGTGGTGAGCGGGAAGTCGCTGGAGGACGGCATTGCTTATATCCGAATCGAGGATTTCCCCAAGGGCCGGTCGCAAGAGGTTGCCGCGAAACTGAAGGAATTGCAGAACGCTGGGGCGAAGAAAGTGATTCTCGACCTGCGCAATTCCGGTAGCGGCGACGAGAATGAAGGCATCGCAACCGCGAACCTGTTCCTGAATCACGGAATGATTTCGTACCTGCAGGGGCAGACGTATCCGAAACAGGTGTTTAATGCTGACCCCACGAAAGCCGTTGCGCCCAGCATTCCGCTGGTGGTACTGGTGAATCGGGGAACAGCTGGACCGGCGGAGCTTGTGGCTGCCGCGATTATGGAGAATGCTCGCGGCGACGTGATTGGTGACAAGACTTTCGGTTCGGGATCGATCCAGAAGGTCATCGAAATGAAAGATGGCTCGGCTGTGATCCTGTCTGTCGCCAAGTACTATTCGCCATCGGGCAAGGCGCTGCAAGACACAGCGGTTACGCCGAACATTCTGGTGGCCGACAATGCCGATGATCTGCAGCTTCCGGATGAAGATGAGAATGCGCAGCCCGATGACAAGCAGCCGGAGAAAGATAAAAAGTCTGCTCCCGATGACCAGTTGAAGAAGGCGATCGATGTGCTGAAAAATCCGGCACAGAAGCCTGCATAAAAATTTTGATGTCAAAGATCGCAGGCCGCGGAGTTCAGCTCCGCGGCTTTCTTATTTGCCCAGCTCGCGGTTGAAGAAGTCGGCCATCATGCGATGCGCTTCTTTGGACTCTGGGAGATTCCATTCGTTCCAGTAGGCGTGCCAGAGGCCGTCAAACACCACTAACTGCGCGTTAACACCTGCGTTCACGAACGCACGGTGCAGGTTGACGGTGTTGCTAAGCAGAAGGTCGCGTCCGCTGGTGAGGAAGAGCGTCGGTGGGAAGCCTTTAAGGTCGGCGTAGATCGGCGACAACACGGGATCGGTCAGAGGGGTGGTGCCGCTGTAGCTGGTGTCGGGCTTGCCCGTCGGCGGGCTGAGCGGTCCAGATAAACCTCGGAGGGCGTACATCGCGCGCGAGTCGCCGAGCTTGCTGAAGTCTCCGCTGCCGGAGAAGATGCCCAGCGCGGCGGGAAACGGCAGGCCTTGCCTGCGTAACGCGGCCGCCACTTCGCCGGTAAGAATCGCGCCGGCCGAGGTACCGTAAATGCCGATGTGCTGCGGCTTGTAGGTCTTCAGCAGTTCCTTGTAAACCGCCACGGCTTCATTCAACGCGGTAGGAAACGGATTCTCGGGAGACAGCGAGTACAAGACCGCCACGACCTCGGTTTGCGTCAGATTCGCGATGGGGATTGTCTCAATCGTCGATCCCCAATCGGCGTTGAAGCCTCCTCCGTGCAGGTTGATCAGCACGCGGTTCTTCTTGTCGGGCGGAATCGTTAGCGGGGTGACAATTCGTACCGGCACCCCGGCGATCTTGTCTTCCGCGATGTTCACCGGATAGGTCTTGCGCATCTGCTCGCCACCCTTGACCTGCCAGTCCGTGGCCATGGCGCGGCGCTGGGCGAGCTCCTCGGGATTACTTGTGTCGGGCATCCCGGCGGCCACGACCTTTTGGGCTTCAGGACTCAGGGTGTCCGGTACGGGAACGACACGGGTGACGTGAGCGGTGCCCTGCGCGTCGATGAAGCTCGAGTCGGTTTGGGGAGGAGTGCACTTGCAGGCATTGTCCTGGGCAACGGTAGCGAGACTGCACAATAAAACGCAGCACAGGAACGCGACCTGAGTGACGAGCCTTCGTTGATCCATCGATTTCTCCTACTAAATGCAGAAGTGTAGCAGGGTACCGCCTCTCCTCTTGAATCTCTAGTTTGGTAGAGTGATGAGCGAAATGCATTCCACTGGGAGTGGAATTTATGCCCATGAAGAATCCCCCTCACCCCGGAGATTTCATTCGCACGGAAATTGTAGAACCTACCGGCTTGACGGTGACAGCGGCCGCGCAGGCGTTGCAGGTCTCGCGTCCCGCGCTGTCGAGCTTGTTGAACGGCAAAGCCGACCTTTCGGGCGAAATGGCGTTGCGGATCGAGAAGGCCTTTGGCGTCAGGATGGACACTCTGATGCGAATGCAGGCTTCTTACAACATCGCCCAGACCCGCAAGCTGGAGAGCAAGATCCGCGTGAGACGAGCGACACCTGCGGCTTAGCGATACCCACATATCTCAACGTCGGCGACATGTCGGCCACACTGCGAATTGCGATCTCTGAATATCGAGCACTGCGTCTTAGGCATGCAGTGTTTGGGTTCTCGATGCGGAGCTGGGCAGCATCTTTCTATAGCGAAGGAAGTAATAGACAGTAGCGGTCCAAGAAACGCCAACCATTAACACTGCAATCCACAATAGCCGCGCGGCCACTGGACGTTTGTCGAGAAACAGTACAACACATATGATGCCCAACCAAATAGTAACGTTTGCACAGAGTAGTACTGCAGCAGCAATGAAGAAGAGCCAGAATTCGAGTCGGTGGTTATTGTCTGCGAAAACAACCGATGAGCCGCCCATTACGGCGCCTAACAGAATCATCGAGACAACTCCAACGCATACTAGAAAGGCGGTTAACTGAAACACCCGCTGTGCCACAGGAGAAGCCAACCACATTGAGGCTTGAGATTTCATAGACACATCTTAATCATTGCAGCTCGATCAGCGAAGCCGCAGGAATACTGCTGCCAGAACTGACCCCAAAACAAACGAAAAGACCCACCCGCCAAAAGAAGCGGAGTGGGCCACCCTGCCGACCTTGTCTTTCTCTGTGTCCTCTGTGCCTCTGTGGTGCAATTATCGCTACGTATTGATAGGCATCCCGAATACAGCGTTCGACGCGTCGAACATTGCCTCTGACAATGTGGGATGCGCATGGATGACGTGGGCCAGCTCTTCCGCCGTGCATTCCATCTCCAGGGCCATTACCGACTCGGCAATCAGTTCGGTCGCGGTTGGTCCGATGATGTGGACGCCGAGAATCTCGCCGTACTTCTTGTCGGTAACAATCTTCACGAAGCCTTCGTGCTGGCCCACGATGCTGGCGCGCGAGTTGGCGGTGAAGGGAAACTTGCCGACCTTCACGTCGTAACCCTGCTCCTTGGCCTTCGCTTCGGTGAGGCCGACGCTGCCGATTTCGGGGTGGCAGTAGGTTGCGTTGGGAATGCGCGAAACCTTGATCGGCTTCGTCGGCTTGCCGGCGATGTGCGTGACGGCCACAATGCCTTCTGCCGATCCGGCGTGCGCGAGCTGCGGATAGCCCATGGCGATGTCGCCGATGGCGTAGATACCGGGCTCGGCGGTATGCATGAACTCGTTGGTCTTCACGAAACCTCGTTCGAGCTCGACTTTGGTCTTCTCGATGCCGACGTTCTCTGTACGCGGTGCGCGACCAACAGCGATCAAAACCTTGTCGGCCTCAATTTTCTGCTGCTTGCCGTCAACGGTGAAGGTGACGGCGACGCCGTCTTTGGTGCGCTCGACGGTTTCGACCTTAGCGTTGGTGAATCCGTTGATGCCGCGCTTGCGGTACACGCGCATCAGCTCCTTGGAGACTTCCTCGTCTTCGACGGGAACGTAGCGCGGCAACATTTCGAGGATCGTCACGTCTGCGCCGAAAGATTTGTAGATACTGGCAAACTCGACGCCGACGGCGCCGGAGCCAATCACGATGAGGGACTTCGGAATGTCACCGAGGCTCAGGATTTCTATGTTGCTCAGGATGCGGTCGTCGGCCTTGAGACCGGGCAACATGCGGGCGACCGATCCGGTGGAAAGGATCAGGTTCTTTGCGCTTACCGTGGACTTGCCGCTCTTTCCTTCGACTTCGACGGTGTGAACCCCGCCCTTAGCCGGGCCGGTGAGCTTGCCATAACCCTCGATCACGGTCACTTTGTTCTTTTTCATGAGGAACTGGAGACCCTTGGCGTGCTTATCGATGATGCCCTGTTTGCGCTTCTGGATGGTGCCCCAGTTCAGCTTGGGTGCGGTGATGTTCTCGATGCCGAGGGCGTCGCCGTCTTTCACGTGGTCAAAGACTTCTGCATTGAAAAGCAAAGACTTGGTGGGGATACAGCCGACGTGAAGGCAGGTTCCGCCGAGGTATGAGTCCTTTTCGATCAAAGCGGCAGAGAGGCCAAGCTGGCCGGCACGGATGGCGGCGGTGTATCCAGCCGGACCGCTGCCGATGATGGCTACGTCATAAATGGTGTCAGCCATTTAAGGTGCTCCGTTCTATTGGGAGTTATGAGTGCTCTAGACGAATAGATGATTGTAAATCAGGAAGGAAGCGCGGGCGCTATTGGGATTGCGGTCGCGCCAAAAAGGTGCTGGACTCTATCCCTCGCCTTCGCCGCTCTTGAGTTCCTTCACGCTGCTCATCAGGTCTGCATCCACTTTCAGAATTCCGTCGGTGTGGGTGACGTGAAACATATTGGCGACCCGTTCGTTGGCCCCAGCGACACGCATGACGCCGCCGATCTGCTCCATTTCGCCAAAGACGTGCATGAGTACGCCGAGGCCGGCGCTGTCAACAAGTTCAGTGTGGGTCAGGTCCACAATCAGCTTGCGTGAGCCTTTCTGCAAAAGCGTGTTGATCATCGACTCGGTCAGGCGGAGCTGCGTCCCCAGCGTAAACCGGCCGGCGCAGGAAACTACCGTGATATCCGGTTCGATTTCGAAAACTTCGGTTTCCAGCATCATGGCAGTGTTCCTCTTCCGCAAAAATAGGAGTGCCCTAAGCTAGCACGATTTCGGTGAATTTGTGCCACTGAATCACGGCGGCAGGCGGCTGGTCTTCTTGGTAGCATCGGGATGAAGGTTTCACCAGACTCCTCATGCCAGAGCTGATCATTCGTCCTCCGGGCCCCAAGGGACGCCACTTTTTGCGCTCGCCGCTGCTGAGCGGAGCCGGTCCTCTCGTCAATCTGCCGCGCATGGCAAGTCGCTACGGCGACGTAGCGTTCTGGCGGTTTCTCAATCTGTCTACTTACTTCTTCGGGAACCCTGAGGATATTGAGTCGGTACTGGTCACACGCTATCGCAGTTTCACCAAGGGGATCGGCACTCGCGCCAATCCTGAGCTTTTTGGCAACGGGTTGCTGACCAGCGAGGGCGATTTCTGGCTGAGACAGCGACGGCTGAGCCAGCCCGCCTTTCACCGCACCCGCATCGCCGCCTACGCCGACATCATGGCCCGTGAGTCAGAGCGCATAATGAACACATGGCATGACGGCGAAGAACTCGACCTCCATCGCGAGATAATGCAGACGACGTTGGCTATCGCCACGCGCACATTGTTCGGAGTGGATCTCGGTCCAAAGATGCCGGTAGTCGCCGCGGCCATGGACGATTTCATTCGACAGAATGTGGGGCTTAGCGTCTGGCGACTGATCTTCAAAGCGCCCACTCCCAGCCGGCGGCGTTTTCTGCGCGGGGTAGCGGCGCTCGACGAGATTGTTTACGGCATCATTCGGGAACGGCGAGCCGGTGAAATGGGCGAAGACCTGCTCTCAGACTTGTTGCGCGCGCAAGACACCGACGGAACCGCGATGACTGACCGGCAGTTGCGCGACGAAGTCATGACCATGCTGCTGGCGGGGCACGAAACCACTGCCCTGGCCCTGTCGTGGGCATGGTTCCTGCTCGCGAGCCATCCTGACGCGCAGGCGAAGCTTCACGAGGAACTAGATCGCGTGCTCGCAGGAAGACTCCCACACGCGGCCGACGTTCCACAACTCGCCTACTCCAACAAGGTTGTTCGCGAGACCTTGCGCTTGTATCCCCCGGCTTGGGTGATGAGTCGCAGGGCGGCCGAAGACGTGAGGGTTGGCGAGTACACCTTACCTGCGGGATCGAATGTGATCCTCAGTCCCTGGGTCACCCATCGCGATGCTCGGTTCTTTCCGAATCCCGAGGCATTCGATCCCGATCGCTGGTCGCCGGAGTTCGAGCAGACGCTGCCCAAGTTCGCCTACTTTCCTTTTGGCGGCGGGCCTCGCGTTTGTATCGGCAACAACTTCGCGCTGATGGAGGCGTCGATACTTCTCGCATCGGTTGCGCAGCGCTTCGAGATTGGGCTCGTGCCCGGACGCAAGGTGGAACCGCGAGCCAGCATCACCTTGCGTCCCGCCAACGGAGTGCACGTACGCCTGCGACGCCGGTAGACTCTCCGCGGTCTGAGTCTCACATTGTAAGGGCATCTACGGGATCGAAAACAGCTTCCAACCGTCGTAGTGATGATTGAAGATGAAGTCGATCAGCAAGTGGCCACCGCACTTCGCATTCTGCACCTCGGCCACGAGAATCGCCTGCCGGACGTTGTTGCGTGTGGTTTCGGTCGAGGCCGTCCGCACCTTCTCTGACTGCGTCAGCAACTCGCGATAGGAGCAAGTCTGCGCCGATGCGTCGGTCTTACTGAGCGGCAGACAGGCCGAATCAAAGAGCTTGCAGAACAAGCCAGTGTGATGCGTGAGCTGCTTTTCGATTTCGGCACGACTGGTGTGTGCGGCGTCGCGACCAAGATTTACTCCGTCTTCCGGCACATAACCCAGAAAACGCAAGGCATCTCCCTCGCGAACGATGGCAAACACTTGCCGTTCCAACTCTGACGCTGTGGGAGGTGCAGATTTGGTAGATGCCTCCCCCGTGGCAGTCTGGGCGTACACAGCGGTCGCTTCACAAAGCACCCACAACAGCGAGACGAAGATAACCGCTCGCACGGCCTTCACTTGCGGCGTCCTTTGGCCGCCTTCTTTGCCGGAGCGACCACCCGCTCTTGCCCGACTGGGGTCGCGTCTTGCGGCCTGGCGGCGGGCGGGCTCGGCAGTGCATCCCGACGCTTTTTCGGCAGCCGTTCCCACACCAGCCGGTACGATTCAGCGAGCAGCTGTCGCAGCTCCTTTTCGGGGATGGCGTCGAGCGCCTGCAGCGCCACCCACTGCGCCCGCGCCAGGTATGGTGCCGGAATCACATGCGACCGTTCGCATAGCTCGGCGAAGGTCTCGGGCGAGCACTTGAACGACAGGCGCACCGGCGCTACTTCCAGCGCAGCCACGGCGAACATCTTGCCATCGACCTTGAAGCACAAATCCGACCCCCACTGCACGTTTTCCGTGGCGTGGGGGAATTGCAGGCAATAGCGACGCAAAGCATCAATGTCCATCGTCAGTTCCTGGCGGCCGGGTCTCCGGCCAGCTCCGTACCATGACCAGTTTCGTGTAAGCCACCCGAAAGCCACGCCGCTCCATGTTGCGTTGCGAGCCGCTGCCGGGCATGGTACTCACGACAGCATACTCGCAGCCCGATTGCGCCGCCTCCCAAAGACGTTGGCGAATGAGCGCCGTCTGCACGCCGCGGCGGCGAAATCCGGGGAGTGTGGCGGTCCCGAACAGCGCCACGATGCCCGCCTCGCGCATAATGCAGGCCATCCCGCCGCCTGCCGGAACTGCGTCGACGCGGGCCAGGTAGTTGATACTCGCCGGCAGGGCGGCGAATGGCGTGAAGATGTTATCGGGCAGGGGCCCGAACTCGGCGAAGCCTTGCGCCACAACATCGGACCACAGTTTTTCGTTCGACGCAGTCACCGGCTCGAGGGCGACGCCCTCCGGCAGTGCAACCGGCTCGCAATCGTCGAGACGTCGAATCAGCACGGAATTGAACTCGGTGATGCGGTAGCCACGCGGTGCCAGCAATTCTCGCAGCGAGGGATCGGCCAGCGGCGAGACCACGATCTCGCACGGCACTCCGCGCGACCGGTAGAATTCCTCCACTCGGTCGACGTCCGATTCTGTGACTGGGCCATATAGCCCCATTCCGACAATGTGGTTCGCCGGATATTCCACGCCGCCGAACACGGCGGTTCCACCGGCGATGACCTCCAATGCCGCCTCTGGCCAGTACCGGCGCAGCGCCTCGACATGGGCGGGCGTAAGGGTTTCCGCCGCCTCCAGGCGACGGGCAAAGGCTAAATCTACAAAATCGCGAAGCTCGGTCCTCGACACGGATTGCGATGTACTCATTCGAAACCCCTATAGGCACACGTAGAGATATTGATGATGGTGCCGCAGAGCGCGGCCCAGGTCACGGCGGAGTTTCGTTAGCGGACGGCGTTGGTCACAGGCGATTCGACGAAGAGTTTAACCCAAATCGAGAGCGCGGCCAACGCGGGTGTGCTACTTTTTTCTTCCATGGCATCCAACGTAACGCTTTCGCTGGAAGGTAAGGTTGCACTCGTCACCGGAGGTTCCCGCGGTATCGGGGCCGCAACGGTTCGCCTGTTCGTTCGCGCCGGAGCGAAAGTGGTCTTCAACTACGTCCGTTCTGCTGCCGAGGCACAGGAGCTTGTCGCCGAGTGCGGCGCGGGGAATTGCTACGCCGTCCAGACGGACCTAACGGGAACCGCAACTGCGGAGTCGCTGGTGCAAGCCACTGTCAATCGCTTCGGTGCGCTCGACATCCTCGTCGGAAACCACGGCATCTGGCCGGCTGACGACGTCGCCATCGACGCCATGCCCGACGACCAATGGAGCAAGACAGTCGCCGTGAACCTCGACAGCATCTTCGCCTTGGTGAAGCACTCGGTCGCGCAGATGAAGCGCCAACAGCAAGGCGGACACATCGTTCTCATCAGCTCGACCGCTGGACAGCGCGGCGAAGCCGGCCACGTCGACTACGCCGCCACCAA
>Ga0302321_100005636_pt1 | contig 10975 bp, 9 predicted proteins | sample Fen_T0_1_FD_202505 | JGI IMG/M metagenome (GOLD analysis project Ga0302321, IMG submission 202505) | Peat permafrost microbial communities from Stordalen Mire near Abisko, Sweden - Fen_T0_1 | ecosystem: Environmental > Terrestrial > Soil > Wetlands > Permafrost | place: Sweden: Abisko...
CGGCTCCATCGGGTTCCTTGTGTTCATGGTCATCGGCAGCACCGGCCTCCAGGACTACCTGCACCTCACCGACAGCCTGCCGATCACCCCGCTGGACGGGGTCGCCGTGGTGGCGTTCGGCCTGGTGGGCATGGTCTGCGCGGCCATCATGGCGGCCATGTTCAGGGTCGCCGAAGGGGTCTTCGGCCGCCTGCGGGGGCGGGAGGTGGAGCGGGCCCTCCTCGCCGGGCTCGTGTTCAGCGTCGTGGGGGTCGCGGCGCCCGTGCTCCTGGCCTCCGGCGAGCTGCAGGTCGGGGGGATCGCGGCGAACCCGGGCGCCTACGGACCTGCCGTGCTCGTGGCGATGGCCCTCGCCAAGCTGGCGCTGCTGGCCGTCGCCTTCAGGAGCGGGTTCCTCGGCGGTCCCACGTTCCCGGCCATCTTCGCCTCGGTCTGCGTCGCCGAGGCCGCGTGCCTGCTGGTTCCCGGGCTCCGCGTGGACATCGTGATCGGCGGGGTCACGGCAGGCTTCCTGACGGTCGTGTTCAAGGCCCCGTTCATGGTGATCCTGCTGACATCGGTGATGCTCGACGCGACCCCGGAGGTCACGGCGCTCCTCACCCTCGCGGTGGCGGCGGTGATGATCGTGATGCCGTCCGTCAGGCACGCGGTCGAGGGCCGGCAGGCTCGCCGGGGGTCGGGGTCACAGGGTGGCGAGACCGCGCCGAATGCCACCAGCCAGGGAGGTTGAGCCAGCATGTTCGCGCCGTTGCGGGCCGTCGCCCGCGATCCCGAGGGCAAGGTCCTCATGGTCAGCGCCGTCATGATCATCGCCGTCGGGACCGTGGTCTACAGCGTCCTGGAGGGCTGGAGCCTCGTCGACTCGCTCTACTTCTGCGTGGTGACGCTGGCCACCGTCGGCTACGGTGACCTCCATCCCACGACGGTCGTGGCGAAGCTGTTCACCGTGGGCTACATCCTGACCGGGATCGGCATCCTCGCCGCCTTCGCCTCGGAGCTCACCAAGCACCGCCACGTGGCCGAGCGGATCGCGGAGGACCTGCACATCGTGGAGCCCGAGCCCCGCGAGCCCGCCGACGCGATCGACGCCGACCGCGACGCCCGGTGACCGTGCAGCCCGACGAACCGGTCCCCGGACCGCGGTCCCCGGACCTGCGGGCCCTCGCCGCCGCGCTGGGCGCGCGCTACGTGCCCATCACGCGCTGGCTCCCCGCCTACCCGCGGGTGTGGCTGCGCCCGGACCTCGCGGCCGCGCTCACCTCGTGGGGCGTGATGGTCCCCGTCGCGCTCGCATACGCGGGCCTCGCGGGCGTGCCGCCCCAGCTGGGGCTCGTGACGGCCTTCGCCGCGCTGGCCGCCTACGCCGTGTTCGGCACGAGCCGCCACCTCAAGGTCACGGTCAGTTCCACCATGGCGGTGATGTCGGCGTCCGTGGTGGCGGACCTCGCGCGAGGCGACCCGGCCTCCTACCTCGCCCTGACGGCGGCCCTCGCGCTCATCGTGGGCGGGATCCTCGTGGCCGCCGGGATCGCGAGGCTCGGGTTCATCTCCGACTTCCTCGCGAAGTCGGTCGTCACCGGGTTCATCATCGGGCTCGCGGTCACCATCATCGTTGGCCAGCTGCCCAAGATCCTCGGGGTCGGGAGTCTCAGCGGGTCGCTGCCGGAGCAGCTGGTCCAGCTGGCAGGCGAGCTCTCATCGTTCAACCCGGCCACCCTGGCCGTGGGGCTCGCGGCGCTCGCCATCATCCTGCTCCTGCGCCGGTTCGCCCCGAGGGTGCCCGGCCCGCTCATCGTGCTGATCCTGGGCATCGTGGCGGTCCCGGTCCTGGACCTCGCCGCCCACGGCGTCCAGGTCGTCGGGGAGGTGGCGACCGGGCTCCCGAGCCCGTCGCTGCCCGCCGTGCCACTCACGAACGTCCCGTACCTGCTGCTGGGCGCCGCCGGCATCGTCTTCCTGGCGGTGGGGGAGTCCGTGGGTGCCGGCAGGGCGTACGCGTCGCGGCACGGCTACGAGATCGACGCCGACCAGGAGATGCTCGCCCTCGGGGCGGCGAACCTCGCGTCGGGCCTGCTGGGCGGGTTCGCGGCCGATGCGAGCCTGTCCCAGACGGCGACGGCGGAGAGTGCGGGCGCCCGGAGCCAGCTCGCCTCGCTGGTCACCTCCGGCCTCGTGCTCGCGACCGCGGTCATCCTGGCGCCCCTGTTCCGCGACCTCCCGCATGCGGTCCTGGGCGCGATCGTGATCGCAGGGGTGCTGGGCCTCATCGACCTCGGCGAGATGCGCCGGTACTGGCGCTGGCGGCGGACGGACTTCCTGCTGGCGACGTCGGCCATGGTCGGCGTGCTCCTCACGACGGTGCTGACCGGCATGCTCCTCGCCGTGGCCCTCTCGGTCGCGTTCGTCCTCTACCGGGCGAGCCGGCCGTACGTCGCCTCGCTCGGCCTCATGCCCGGGTTTCGCGCGACCTTCGCGGACCTGGCACGGCACCCGGACGCTCAGCCCGTGCCCGGCCTGCTGATCATCCGCCTCGACGCGCCGCTCTACTTCTTCAACGCCAACGTCGCGAAGGCGCAGATCGTGGAGCTCGTCGAGGCGGGGAGCCCCGGGTTCCGCGGCGTGCTCATCGACCTGGCCGCCACGGCCGACCTCGACGTCACCACGACCGACATGCTGTTCGAGCTGGTGCGCGACCTGCAGGGGCGCTCCATCGAGCCGATGCTGGCCCAGGTCAAGGGCTCCGTCCGTGACCGCCTGCGCAAGACCGGCCTGATGGACCTGCTGACCGAGGAGCGCGTGTACCTCTCGATCGGCTCCGCAGTCACCGACTTCCGGCGCCGGTACCCCGCCGAGGGCGGCGCCACGGACGAGCGTCCGGAGGGATCCGGGCCGCCGGAGTCGCCGCCGGCCGGGGATTCCGCCACCCCATAGGCGATCGCCGGGCCGGCCACGCGCCGGCTCCCGCGTGTCGCGCAGTCGGTACCCTTGGCGGATGCCGCCCGAATTCATCTACACGACCTACCGGCTCGGCCGGCACTACCCGCCGGACCGCACGGTCCTGGAGGACATCTCGATCTCGTTCTATCCCGGCGCCAAGATCGGCGTCATCGGGCCGAACGGGGCCGGCAAGTCCAGCCTCCTGCGGATCATGGCCGGCCTCGACGACGGCTTCGTCGGCGAGGCCCGGCTCACGCCCGGCTTCTCGGTGGGCTACCTGTCCCAGGAGCCGGCCCTGGATCCGTCGAAGGACGTCAAGGGCAACGTCCTCGACGGCGTACGCGAGGCCGCGGGGCTCATCGAGCAGTACAACGTCGTGATGGCCAGGTGGTCGGACCCGGACGCGGACTACGAGGCCATCGGCGCGGAGCAGGCGGTCCTCGAGGACCGGATCGCGGCGGCGGACGCCTGGAACCTCGAGCGCAACGTGGACATCGCGATGGACGCGCTCCGCTGTCCGCCGGACGATGCGGACGTGGCGACGCTCTCGGGTGGCGAGAAGCGGCGGGTTGCGCTCTGCCGGCTCCTCCTCGCGCACCCGGACCTGCTGCTCCTCGACGAGCCCACGAACCACCTCGACGCCGAGTCCGTGGAGTGGCTGGAGCGGTTCCTCCAGGAGTACGCGGGAACGGTGGTCGCGATCACCCACGACCGGTACTTCCTCGACAACGTCGCCCAGTGGATCCTGGAGCTGGACCGTGGTCGCGGCATCCCGTTCTCGGGCAACTACTCGGGCTGGCTCGAGCAGAAGCTCGCCCGCATGGCGCAGGAGAACAAGGCGGCCGACTCCCGGGCCCGCACGCTGGCCCGCGAGCTCGAGTGGGTTCGCATGTCACCCAAGGCTCGCCAGTCGAAGGGCAAGGCGCGCCTCTCCGCGTACGAGCAGCTCCTCGCCGACGCCCAGAATGACCGGGGCAACACCCGCGAGCTGGAGATCGCGATCCCGCCCGGCCCGCGTCTCGGCGACACCGTGATCGAGGTGGCGAACCTCCGCAAGGGGTACGGCGACCGGCTGCTCGTCGAGGACCTGACGTTCTCGCTGCCGCGCGCCGGCATCGTGGGGATCATCGGTCCCAACGGCGCCGGCAAGACGACGCTGTTCCGGATGCTCGTCGGCCAGGAGTCGCCCGACGCCGGCTCGGTCGAGGTGGGCGAGACGGTCCAGCTCAGCTACGTGGACCAGTCACGCGACGCGCTCCGCCCGGAGAAGACCGTGTTCGAGGAGATCACGGACGGGGTCGAGGTCGTCAGGGTCGGCCCCCGCGAGGTGCCGGCCCGGGCGTACGTCTCCAGCTTCAACTTCCGCGGAACCGACCAGCAGAAGCTGGTTGGCAACCTCTCGGGCGGCGAGCGCAACCGCGTCCACCTGGCCAGGCTGCTCCAGTCGGGCGGCAACGTCCTGCTCCTCGACGAGCCCACGAACGACCTGGACGTGGACACGCTGCGTGCCCTGGAGGCGGGCCTCGAATCCTTCCCGGGCTGCGTGGTGGTCATCAGCCACGACCGGTGGTTCCTGGACCGGATCGCCACCCACATCCTCGCGTTCGAGGGCGACAGCCAGGTCCGGTGGTTCGAGGGCAACGTCTCGGACTACGAGGCGTTCCGGCACCGCGAGCTGGGGACGGCGGCGGACCAGCCACACCGGATCAAGTACAAGCGGCTCACGGCCTGACGGCCGGCGCGGGAGGAGCGGCCACGGCCCACACGAGTCTCCTGTACCGGCCCGGCGACGAGCCCGGGCCCCGGGCCGGGCCGGCCACAGGCGCGGCGGGCGCGTCGTCCGCCACGGCGGCCGACCTCCTCCTGGACGGGATCGCCGCCGCGATGGCGGAGCAGCGGGGCCGGCCGGAGCTGCGGGACCTCGTGCTTCGTGGCCTCGGCGACGCCGACGCGGTCGCCTACCGGCACGAGGTCTTCCGCGACCTCGAGGCCCCGGGGCTGGGAGTGGCCGCCGAGCGGTTCAGCGCCGGGATGGCGGCGGTCCACGGCCACCTCGCGCGGGCTGCGCGGATGCCGGCCGGGCTCGAGGCGACCCGCTGGCGGCTCGAGGCGGCCGCGGGGTACCTGGACGCCGTGGCTGCCTTCGCGGCCGCGCTCGACGCGGCAGCGCCGGTCTCGCGCGGCCTCGGCGGGGTCCGCGACGCGCTCCTCGCCTACCTCGGCTCACCCGGGTACGTCGCGTTCGACGCGGCGACCGCGCAGCTCCTCGCCGGCCTCGCGGGCGTCTCGTACGACCTGCGGATCGGGGAGGACCGGATCACGGTGTCCCGCCACCGCGAGGCGCCGGACTACGGGGCAGAGATCCAGGCGACCTTCGCGCGGTTTGGCCGGGCGGAGGCACGTCCGGTTCCCGTCAACGTCTTCTTGACCGAGACCATGAACGAGGTGGAGGCCGCCATCCTCGCCCGGATCGCGCGGCTCCACCCGGCGGTGTTCGCGGCCCTGGCGACGTGGGGGCGAGACCACGCATCGTTTCTCCACGAGGGCGTGGATGCGCTGGCCGGTGAGCTCGCGTTCTACCTGGGCTATCTCGGGCTCATCGCCCCGCTTCGGGCGGCGGGGCTCCCGTTCTGCTATCCGGAGGTCTCGGGCACGAACCAGGACGTGCGGGCCGACGGGCTGTTCGACCTCGCCCTCGCGCTGCGGCGGGTGCCCGCCGGCGAGCCGGTCATCGGCAACGACCTCGACATTGCGAGCGGCGATCGACGCCTGGTGCTGACGGGCCCAAGCCAGGCCGGCAAGACGACGTTCGCGAGGGCGATCGGGCAGCTCCACCACCTCGCCGCCATCGGCTGCCCGGTGCCCGCGGCCGCGGCGCGGGTCCCCCTCGTCGACGCCGTCCACACCCACTTCGACCGCCCCGAGAATCCGGCGGACCTCGCGGGCCGGCTCGAGGCGGACCTCCGCCGGTTCCAGGCGATCCTCGAGTCGCTGACCGGCGAGGGGCTGCTGATCATGAACGACAGCTTCGCCTCCACGACGCTCGAGGACGCCCTCGCGCTCAACCGCTCGCTTCTCGACGCGGTCGCCCGGCGCGGCGCGCGGTGTGTCGCCGTGACGTTCCTCGGGGAGCTGGCGGCGGCCGGTGCGGCCACGGTGAGCATGGCGTGCGTCCCGAACACCGCCGACCCGATCCACCCGACGTTCCGCCTCGAGCGCCGGCCGCCGGACGGGCTGGTGCGGGCGCGGGCCATCGCGGACCTCCATCGGCTCGGCTACGCCGCGGTGCGGGAGCGGGTGGGCGGATGAGGGCCGCGCTGCTCCATGCCGACCGGGAGCTTGACCTCGCGGCGCTGCCGGCCGGCCGGCGGGCGCTCGTGGCGGACCTCGGGCTCGATGCCCTGGTGGCCGCCATGGCGCGGGGCGACCGCTACCTGGACGACGTGGCGCGCAGGGTCGTCCCGGCGATGCTCACGAGCGAGGAGGCGGTTCGGTACCGCCAGGCCAGCGTCGCGGACGCCCTCCGCTCGCCTGCGCTGGTGCGCGAGCTGTACGCCCTCGCCGTCGACACCATCGACGCCGAGCGCCGGGTCTGGGGCGGCTCCCTGCGCAGCGCCGAGATGATCCTCGACCGCGCGGCCGAGGTCCTCGGCGTGTTCCTGGACGCCTTCCGGGTCCTGCGCCGGATCTCGACGGCGAGCGCCGGCAGCGTGTCCTCGCCGGGGTTCCGCGGCTTCTTCGCACGGGTGGACGAAGAGCTCGACGACGCGTTCCTGCGGGATGCCGCGGACCACGTCGAACGGCTTCGGGATCGCACGCTCCACGTGAGCGCCGGTCTCGGGCCGGGGAACCGGGGCGCCGCGCACGTGCTCCACCGGAGGCCCCCAGCATTGCGGACGTGGCGCGACCGGGTAGGCCTGGACGAGGGCCGCGGCATGACGGTGGTGGTCCCGCTGCGCGACCAGAACAGCATGAACATGATCGCCGAGGTCCGGGCGCTGGCGATCGCGCCGATCGCGGGGGTCGTGCACGAGACGGCCCAGCAGATCCTGGGCTTCTTCCAGGTGCTCCGGGCGGAGCTCGGGTTCCTGCTCGGTTGCTGCAACCTCGCCGAGGCCCTCGAGCAGGTTGGAGCGAGGACGTGCGTCGGGGATCCCGTTCCCGGGGTCGGGCCCGCCCTCACGGCTCGCGGCCTCTACGACCCGTGCCTCGCGCTCGCCGTCGGCCACGGCGTCGTCGGCAACGACGTCGCGGCGGACGGGCGCGCGCTCGTGGTGGTGACCGGGGCGAACGGCGGCGGCAAGTCCACGCTCCTGCGGGCTGTCGGCCTGGCGCAGGTCATGCTCCAGGCCGGCATGCCGATCGCCGCGGACGCGTTCTCGGCCGACCTGCGCAGCGGCGTCCTGACGCACTTCACGCGGGAGGAGGATTCCACCCTCGAGCAGGGCAGGCTGCACGAGGAGCTGGCCCGGCTGAGCGCGCTCGTTGACGAGGCCCGCCCGTCAAGCCTCGTGCTGCTCAACGAGACCCTCGCGTCGACGAACGAGCGCGAGGGTGCGGAGATCGCGCGTGGGGTGGTCGGCGCCCTCGTGGACGCAGGCGTGCGGGTCTGGTTCGTGACCCACATCCACGCGTTCGCCGCGGACCTCCAGCGGGCGGACCCGGGCTGGGCGCTGTTCCTGCGGGCCGAGCGCGGGGTGGGCGGCGACCGCTCGTTCCGCGTCGTGGAGGGCCCGCCACGCTCGACGAGCCACGCGGACGACATCTACCGGCGGGTCGTCGGGTCGGACCTCGGCCCGGTCGGCGGAACCGCTGACCCGGGCGTCTGACGTGCGTGGGACCGGCGCCCGCTGATCGCTGGCACGGTTGGCGGACCCGGCGGCACCGCCGGGCGGGGCCGTTTGCCCCTGTCGCGAATCGGCCGGCGCACGGCACGCTCGGGGCATGATACGAACCCTGCTGGCCGCTATCGCGATCGTCGTGGTCGGCTTCCTGGTCATCCAGCTCGTGCCCTACGGGCGCGACCACGCCAACCCGCCGGTCACCGGCGAGCCCGCTTGGGACAGCGCGACGACCCGCGACCTCGCCGTCAGGGCCTGCTTCGACTGCCACAGCAACGAGACCGTCTGGCCGTGGTACACGAACGTCGCGCCGGTTTCGTGGCTGACGCAGCGCCACGTGGACGAGGGGCGCGGGAAGCTGAACTTCAGCGAGTGGGGGACGGGCCGCCAGGAGACCGAGCACATGGTCGACCAGGTCCGCCGGGGGCAGATGCCCACCGGCGACTACCTGCTCATGCACCCGGACGCGCGGCTGTCGGACGCGGACAAGCAGCTGCTCATCGACGGCCTCACGAAGACGTTCGGCGCGGGCCGGGGCGGCGGCTAGATCGGGGTCGCTCGCGGGGCTACGGCTGCCCGATCTGCGACTGCAGGTCCAGGAGCGGCTGCTGGCTGACCTGCAGGAACCCGTCGCGCGGCCGGTCGAGGTCCACGACGATCGTCAGCACGGCGCTCAGGACGAACACCAGCACCAGCGCTGTCAGCAGGCCCCGGCTCCCGGTGAGGCCGGCGCTGTAGCCGACCGCCGCCAGGGTGAGTACCTCACCCACGAACAGCAGCGCCAGGATGGTCTCCGGGACGCGGGCGGTGACGATCGCCGTGAGCCGCGACTCCTGCAGGTCGATGGTCTCGTTGACGGACGTGATGAACAGGCCGAGGACCTCGGACTCGGGGGTCGCGCGCGCCATCTCCTCGGTCTTCGCCCAGATCTCCTGCTGGATCTGCGTGGAGCGGGCGTGGTTGGCCAGGAACCGGTTGCGGTCCGCGACGTTGACGCGGAGCGGGACGTACTCGCGCAGGAGCGCCCGGATGTCGGTCGCGTAGGGCTCGTCGAGATACCCGGCTCGCAGGTATGTCGTCCCGATCGCATTGGCCTCCGCAAGGACGAGGTTGCGCCGCGAGTCGAAGCGGTCCGACGCCATGCCCATCGTGACCGCCAGCAGGAAGGCAAGGAGCGCCAGGAGCGAGCCCACGAGCATGTTCGTGGGACCTTCCGCCTGGCCCGGGGTTCGCGCCTGCCACCAGCCCCCGACCCGGAAGCCGATCTCGAACGCGAGCAGCGAGACGACGGCGAACACGAGGAACACGCCGAGGATCGGGCTCGAGTCCAGGAGCTGCGTGGCCATACCCCTCCCTGAACGCGCAGGCGATGGTGCGGAGCGTAGCGTGACGGAGGGGTCGCGTCCGGCCCGTCGTGCCGTGCGACGGCCGGCCCGTGAACGCGGGCGGCGGGTCGCCGGAGCGCATCGGGATCTGTGTCAGCGCGGGGGTCCGCGCGATCGCCTCGCGCCGACCCCCCGGGCGACCGGCCCTCACAGGGGGGCCGGTGGGCTCTGTCGGGAAGGCGTCGCGCGGTGCAGCGTGGCGCCGTCGCCGGGATCGACCAGGGTGGCCCTGGGTCCGGGCGGCCTCCGGGTGGAGGAACGGCCAATGACGATCGCTGCGCGCCTCCCTCCCAGCGCCGAGGCCCACCTGCTGCGGGCGGTGGACCTGGGCCGGGGCGGGATGGTCGCCCGCCTGGGCGGGCCGTTCGGGGCGCTCGTGGTGGGACCGGACGGGCAGGTGGTCGCCGAGGGCTGCAACCGCGTGACATCGGCCAACGATCCCACGGCGCACGCGGAGGTCACCGCGATCCGGGCCGCCTGTGCGGCCCTCGGCACGTTCCTCCTCGACGGCTGCACGCTCTACACGAGCTGCGAGCCGTGCCCGATGTGCCTCGCCGCCGCCTACTGGGCCCGCGTGGAGGCGATCGTGTACGGGGCATCGCGCGAGGATGCCGCGGCGGCCGGCTTCGACGATGCCTTCATCTACGACGAGATCGGCCTCGCGCCGGGCGAGCGGAGCGTGCCGATGCGGCGGCTGGCGGAAGCGCCGGCGGCGGCGCTCTTCGCGGAGTGGCGCGATCTCGAGGGCCGGACGCCCTACTGAGGCTCCGGCGCCGCGAAGGTCATCGCGTCGAGCTCACCGGCAATCTGGCGCGCGTAGGCCCGGATCGCCTCCCAGTCGCGGAAGTCGCCGATCGGGTGGGTCTTGAGGACCTGGACATCGATCGGCGCGTCCTCGGCCAGGCGGCCGCCGAACGTGCGGTGACCGAGGACCCCGAGCCCCTTCGTGATCTCGGCGCCGTGCTGGGTGATCGGCAGGTCCTCCCGGGCGAGGCGCGGGTCCAGCGGTCCGCTGCCCCAGAGCCAGAGCGGGCGCGCCTCGAGCTGCGCGCGGAAGCGCGTCGCGAAGCGTCGGGCGTCCTTCTGCCAGTGTGCGGCGTAGAGGGCGCTGCCGAGGATCACCGCGTCCCAGCCGTCGATGGCCTTCACCTCGCGCGCGGGGACCGCCGACGCGTGATGCCCGGACTCGCGGAGGACCACGGCGATGGCCTGGGCGATCTCCGCGTTGGAGCCGAGCTTGGTGGCGTAGGCGACGAGGATGCGGGCGGGCATGGCTCCCCAACAGCTGCGCGCTCGTTGCCGGGCAGGCGCGACCAGTGCATCTTGCCCCAGAACGACGGACGGGGCAAAGCGTGCGCGGCTACGATCTGCGCACCCCGCGAACGACCTCACGCCCGGGCGAACCCAGGGGACCTCCGATGACCGACATCCAGCTCACGGAAAGCCAGCAGGCCGCGATCTCGGCCCTCATGCGCGACGAGGGCGCGATCCCGCCCCCGCTCCACCTCGCGCGTGGCGCCTATCTCCGGAACGACGCCGTGGAGCGCGACCGGGCCCTCCGGGACCCGGACGGGTTCTGGGCGGAACAGGCGGCCGGCGTGGACTGGATCCAGCCGTGGACGCGGGTCTCGGACATCCAGCCCCCGGAGCATGCCTGGTTCCTGGGCGGGAAGCTCAACGCCTCGGCCAACTGCCTGGACCGGCACGTCCACGGCGACCGCCGCAACCAGGCGGCGCTCATCTGGATCGGCGAGGACGGCGAGGAGCACACGTACACCTACGCCCGGCTCTACCGCGAGGTGAACCGCTTCG
>Ga0302321_100005639_pt1 | contig 10974 bp, 14 predicted proteins | sample Fen_T0_1_FD_202505 | JGI IMG/M metagenome (GOLD analysis project Ga0302321, IMG submission 202505) | Peat permafrost microbial communities from Stordalen Mire near Abisko, Sweden - Fen_T0_1 | ecosystem: Environmental > Terrestrial > Soil > Wetlands > Permafrost | place: Sweden: Abisko...
GAGAGTATCGACAAATACATAAGCTGAGCATTGTGGATGGTGAATTGGAGGAGTCCACGAGCTACGAGATTCAGACTCTCGACGAGGAACTGTTCTGGTCCAAAGTCTCAGGAGTCGCCTTTGGCGACGGCGGCTCTCGAGTCCTTGGCGAGTTTTCAGCGCGAGAAGCGGATGTGATGCTTTTCGCCGGAGTTTCGGCGAGAGTCAGATTCCGCTGCGACAAAGAAGATTGTACTCGGTGCAGTATCCGTCCGTATGTGGCCCAACTGCGGCAGCTCCCATGGCCATTTGAGACGCCCAGTCCAGACCGCGTGCCTGGTATCCACGCTGACGCTTGGGTTCGAAAGTGCGGACGACAGCTCCCGGAGCGTGATGCGCTCCTTGTAAAGGCGGCCGAAAGCGCCAATGCCGTGCAGCTTAGAACAGAAATTCGCCCTGCGGCGCTGTATTCAAGCAGGCTCTCCTGCCAAAAAGATGCTCGACCTATCGACCCAAAAGACATCGCGATTGAGAAACTGCCTCCGTTCTATCGAGTTCGATCCTGGCGCGAGTCGGGAACACCCCGAGGAATACAAATGGTGAGCAAGGAAAGGTACCTAACAGCGGAACAGACATCCGCACTTCTGGCGCTGTTCAGTGAGAAGGCCGTGTTTACAGGAAGGTGGCCAAGCGACTGGGGCACGTTCGATTTGTTGAGATTCGACTTACTCGACAGTGAGGATCACCTCATAGAAAACGGATCGGCCACCGTCTGGTTCAATTGTTCGATGGCTGAGCATTCTCACTTTGCGGCCCAAGAACTATCCGAGTTGGGGAAAACTCGATGCGAACGTCTGCTCGAGTTGCTGGGCAAGTTTAACCTCGAGCGATATCACGACTAGTTAGGTGTCCGGGTCTGCCCAACTCTATATTCTCCCGCAGACCACGCTGTCTACGCACGACCGCGAATGCCGCGCGCGGCAGATAGTCATTGCGGCAACTTTCGTCAAATTCCGCGAGAAATGACAGATCTGTACTTGGGCCCGTTTTGTCTGAAAAGGCAGCAAAGCATCCTGCTTTGTTCAATGGGATTGAAATATTGGGCACGCCACGCGTCCCCAGTGCAGTGATCGCATGAAATGCGAAACGGCAGTCAAATTGTTTCCGGGGTCAATTTGTTCAATTGCATTTGACTTCAGCATCGGCGAGTTCGCCACTCTTCGCCACCTTTTACGTTCGTGGAACATTGCAAGGGAGCACACTTTTCGTCGCCGAAAGAAGCCGCGAAGTGTCTTCACGAACACCTTTGGCACGCCTCGTGCTGCCGACGTGAGAATGTCGAAGGACAGGAATGCGGCTGGTCCGACCAAGTTGCGGCTGCTTGAACGGGTTCGTGAAGTGCTCGCCGTGAAGCACTACAGCGCAAAGACTGCGTACGCTTACGTCGGTTGGATACGTCGATACATTATCTTCCACGGCCGACGGCACCCGTCGGAACTTGGATCAGCGGCTGTCGAATCGTTTCTTTCGAATCTTGCAACGGCCGGAGAGGTTAGTGCTTCGACCCAAAATCAGGCACTTGCAGCAATCTTGTTCTTGTACTCGGAAGTTCTCGGTCAGGAACTCGAAGCGGTTGAAAAGTTCGTTATGGCGAAGCGTCCGAAGAGGTTGCCCGTCGTACTTACTCGAGCGGAGGTTTCGAGCCTGCTCTCCGCGCTCGAGGGTGTCCCACGGCTGATGGCGTCGTTACTCTATGGATCGGGCCTTCGCCTAATGGAATGTGCAAGTCTTAGGATTAAGGATATTGATTTCGAGCGCCGTCAAATAGCGGTGCGGCGGGGAAAGGGTATGAATGATCGGCTTACGGTTCTGCCGGAGAGCGTTGCCCGCAACCTCGGGTTACATGTCGAGGCCGTTCGCCGGCAACATGAAAGTGATCTGAAGAACGGGGGTGGACTCGTGATGCTGCCGGAGGCTCTCAGCCGAAAATACCCGAATGCCGCTTCGGAGTGGAACTGGCAATGGGTGTTTCCTGCCACTCGGATGTACGTGGATTCGAAATCCGGGCAACTGCGTCGCCATCATTTGCACGAAACGGTTCTGCAAAGAGCCGTTCGCGAAGCTTGCAAAGCCGCCGGAATATTGAAGCTAGCCGGCTGTCATTCGTTGCGACACTCCTTCGCGACTCATCTACTCGAATCCGGGTATGACATTCGAACCATTCAGAAGCTTTTGGGGCACAGAGACGTAAGCACCACGATGATTTATACCCATGTCGTCGGGCAGGGTGCTTACGGCGTATAGAGCCCATTGGACTCGGGAACTGCCTCGGCACGGACGGTGGCGCCAAACGTTCGATGAAGTCAACGAGTAGAGATACTGCGGCTCCAAGAAATTGAGCGAATCGAATTGCGCTTAGCGTTTCCCTTCCACCAATCAGCCCCGCTGCGTTTCCACGTGCAAAGAGCAGGCGGCAGCGCGGGGTTTGCCCATACGATAGGTATGGCCCAACACGGGTCGCAGCATGGGCAATCGTAGGTGTACTGTAGGCGTACTGTAGGCGTACTCTAGCTGTACCCCCTCGTTCTGCGGCATCCGCTGTCGGTTAGGCCAGCGAACAGGAACCCGTGAGCGACGGGAGCGCGCTTCTCCCGCAGCTTTGCTGCGTGACGTTACTACCGCTTTCCCTCCACCAACCGCACCAGCGTGCCGATAATCCGATTCACAGTAGAGGCCACCGAGTGCTCCAAATTCCGCACATACCCAAACGCCCGAGCGACCTCTAAACACGACTCCACTTCGCGCATGGAACCGAGCGCAGAATGATACCGAGCGGTTCTCAGTTCCCCGCGCGAATACATTCCCTCGGCGAGGTTAAGCGCGACGCTAGCCGAAGCCCGCCGCAACTGCCGCCCGAGATCTCGGTCACGCCGCTCAATTTGCGAAAGCAAAGGCCGAAGCGTTCCAATGAGTTCAATGACAACCGGATAGATGTTGAGCACGTGTGCCTCCTTTGCAAAAAACATCCACCCACCAGCGTCGCGCACAGGGCGGGTCAAGGCTGCGCAGCACCGCGCGAAGCGCGGCAAGCAAGCGAAGCTTGCGCAGGCCTTGAGGCGCCCGAGCACGGCGCTAGAGTGGAAGAGCCAAGGAAAGGCAAAGTCGTAAACTCGACGACTTTTTCCCGAGCTCAGACTTTGTGGTCAGAGTGCAGGGTGCAGGGTGCAGGGGCAGGGGCACACGGGGCATGTGGAATGTGTTGCGGGATGTGCGTGGTGCGTGGGGTGGGGTGGCAGCGGTTTCAAACGGGCCAAGACATCGCTGACACTTCGAGGGCCGAATGGCCCGAGTCGCCAACAAATTGCAGTGCCCTGGTTGCGGCGCCAGCGAAGCGGCGCGCCGAGCCGTGTCTCGAGGTTGAGTCGTGTCGCGTCGAGCGGCGCCAGCGAAGCGATGCGCCGAGCCGCGTCTCGACGCCGCGTCGTGTCCCGTCAAGGGGGGCGCCAGCGAAGCGATGCGCCCAGCCGTAACCCGCGAGCCGTTACAGCGAGTGCACCCGAGTGTCGCCCCCCACCCCCCCCCCCCCCCGCGCCACAAAAACCCCACCCCCCCCCCCCCGCCCCCGGGCCCCCGGGCCCCGCGCCCCGGCCCCCGCGCCCGACCCCCCACGCTCGCCACAAAACCCTCACCACCCCCCGCGCGCCCCGTGACCCACTGCCCCTGCACCCTGCACACTGACCACAGCCGAAAACCGGCTTTCCCCTGAGTCCCGCCATTCCGATTGAACTGGCCCGGTTCACCCCTTCGCGGCGTGGGCCGCCCACTCACCAATTCCAATCGCTCTTCCGCGCCGACAAAAACCAAAAGGCCCAGCGGCATCACTGCCACCAGGCCTCCTGTTACGACGACTACGAGCTTTCGCTCGCCTCCGTCTCCTTACGCCTTACTCCGCAGGTTGCGCAGCAGGCCGTTTGCTTCCCGTCGTCTTGACGCTCGCGGTGAGCGAGATTCGCATCGAGTAGTGGTGCTGCCTCCACCCGCTCGGCCGCGGCTGCGCCGCGACCTCTCGACCTCCTCCAAATCCATGCTCGGTCGCCTTCGGCGCCCTGCGCGTGGATGGAAGGAGGTAGATTAGGTAAGGGGACTCGGGAGCTTTCGCGTTGCACGAGTTGAGGCGCGTCAATTGACGATCACTCGTCCGTCAGTATCGTCGCCCCTTCGAGAGCACTCGGCTTGCGGTTGCTCGCGTTCATCCCGATCCCAGCAAAGCCGCCGGGCCCCGCCGACCGCGCACGCTCCGCGCCACATGCCGTCGAACATCGTGAGTGACGGCTCGCATGCGTCACGGATCCTGCGCGAATTTTGGCGAAGCCCGGCAGTTTTGCTGGGCGCCGGGAACAACATGTTCAATCAACGTCAACAGCTCAAACGCCAAACGGTTCTCGAACAACGTGCCCACGCTATGCGGCATCAGCCTACCCCGTCGGAAGCGAAATTGTTTGAGGCCATTCGTGGTGGGAGCTTGGGCGTTACGTTCAAACGGCAGGTGCGCATCGGCGGCTTCATCGTTGATTTCTTGGCGCCTGCTGTGAAAGTCATCGTGGAAGTTGATGGTGGCTCGCATGTCGGGCGCGGTGCCGCTGATGCGCGAAGGGACCGGAAGCTCACGCGGCTCGGTTATCGGGTGGTGCGGGTTGAGTCGGACCTTGTGCTTAAGCAGCTACAATTGGCCATTGATGCGGTTCGGCGTGCCTTGTCGCAATAGAGATGCCGTGGATTCAAAGGTCCGTACCCGCTGGTACGCTATAGTACTTGTAGATTTCATCCACGATGCGACGCAGCCCGGGACCCTTTCGTGGGTCAAGCATCAGAAACAGGCCGCGTGTCAGCTCAATGATTTCCCACGTTGCCGACGGAAAGGTCGTTGGCGGTGGCGGCGCGGGCATGCCTTGTTCGGATATTGGACGAGCGGGCGGCGGTAGAAGTACTCTCACTTCGTCGTCGCCTAAAGCACCGATGCGCCGCTTGATCTCCCGGAGCGAGAGTTTGCTCGCACGAAAATATTTGATCGCCTGCGCGCGAACGAGATGTGTCTCCGTGTACCTAGCCACACGCCCGCGCCCGCGAGGTCGAGGCAAGACGCCGCTCTTCACCCAATGCCGCAGAGTACGCATCGGCACCCCAGTCGCCTTTTCCAAGTCGTGTATCCCCAAATCCACCGTCGTCATGCGGAATCAGCTTACCGGCTCGCCGCCTTCACGACAAGTTGACGTGAAACCGAAGTTCGGAGATGCCAGAATTACGTCAAGATGACGCGAACTTCCAACATCAAGCTCCGGATTACACGACAAGTGTCCTGATATTCGAAGCAAAATACACCATTATGCTGCAATCTTGGCTCGATATTGAACCTCACTCCTTGAAATCTCACGGTCTTGACGTGATTTTTTCAACCTTGAGCTTCAGGAACGACGGCATTGACGTGATCTTTGACATCCGCAGTATCGAAGATCACGCCAAAGTGTCGCATTGAAACAGTCCGCGCGGCCGAAAGCGCGTCCACCAACATCGCCCACGAATTGCGGGAGCCTCGGGCTGCGATCGAGCGCCGTCTCTAACCTCAGCGCGCGTGGTTGCGATCGGGTGCCTGCGGCGAATCCGAGTTCGAGCGTGCACGTGCGGTTCGAACGACCGTCGGTCTCAGGGTGCCAGTTGGGCAAGCTACCTAGGCTAGACTTACTTCGTAATTGGTGCCCCTGCGTCGTGTTTTCGCGGAAAGAGGTTAGCGCCGCCAAGCATTACGGGCGCATTTACCGTTCGTCGGTAGAGATCACTCTTTCGCCCAAGAACCTCGCCATGAAGTTGGGCAACGCGTAGGGTGGCTTGGTAGGACTCTGCGTTTTCCGCAGTGATGCGCGAGAGAAGAGTGCGCGCAGGCTATCGCTTCTTGAATTCTCATGGTTCCATCCGCGAACCGTCGACCGAAACTCCTCCAAGCGACGGTCTCAAAGAACCCGCTACGGACAAGTGCGAGTTGGTTCCGGCCGTTTGAGCGAGAGGCATTCCGTTTCCATTGCGTTCAAGTTGGTCTCGCTCGCCGTATATCGAATGAAAGTCGACTACGAATGAAATCCGCGAGAGCCCCCTCGCGATTGTATGCCGCTGTGCAGGGTCACCCGCGATCGGCAGTTCAAGAAGCGGCAATTCCTCACCAGCAGAGACGACGTCCATCGGTGAAGGGGTGAAGGCGTAGAAGAGGCCGATTACCCCTAACGTTTCCAGGGCATGTTTCAGCCCTGCGGCAGCGGTGTCTTGAATTGGCTTGGAGTCCAGCAACACCGTAAACCGGTCAATGATGGCAGGGCCCAATCCCCTGTTTGAGAGTACGACAAGCAAGGGGCCTTCCAGCCCGTGGCGGTAATCAATTCGGAGCTGAGGGCGTGTCGCAATGCGATTGTGTTTTGCCGCAACTACGGCGGTCCAGATTGAAACGAACAATGCAACGCAGGAGACCGCAGCTGAAGAAATGGCGGCGACCCCACTAGCGTCGATTGTTCTTAGCCAGGTGAACATCTGTTTTGCCCCGAAGGCCAGCGTCAGCGTTGCGGCTCCCATTGTCGCGTCATTCCCGACCAAACGCAATGGGCGAATTGAAGGGCCTTCGGCAGCTCCAAGCGCGAGTTGGACCGCTTCAGCGCAACGGTCTTGGAGTTGCGCAATCATGTTGCCCCAGCGATGATTAACGCCCGAGTAATCGCGAGAGGAAAGTGCGCCTTCTCCAGAAGTGGCCGGGGCCGCGGAGTGGTGGACTTCTCCACAATTCAAATCCTAGGGCGGCGCAGATTGCTTTGGCGTCTTCCATCTCCGTCGGTGCGTCCTCATCGTCAAGCAGTTTGCCGTCGCCCGTCCACTGAGAATCAGTGAACACGCCGCGACGCTCACCAGGAAGCGGTGGCCCGAAGTTCGTCAATAGTTGGCAATCTGAACACAGCAGATTGCGAATGCAGTCACCGCGCTCAAACACGGCAAGTTGGTACACGCCACCAGTCGTCTGTGCAGCAAACAAGACCATACGAGTTTGCAGTCGCTCCGCAAGTGGGCCAACCACCGCGTCGTCAACTGTCAGGTTGCCCAATCGGAAGGCGTTGATCATGACGAGGTGCCAAGAGTCGTTTAGGCGTTCCACGCCAACCGCGTCAGCAGCTCGGAAACGAATCGTCTTCAATACTGGCGGAACAACCTCAAACCGTTCAATTTCACCAAATCCAAAAGGACCCAGCCAAGATTCCACGGCACGCAGAAGTGTCCGTTCCTCGCCGTCCTTGATGTGTATCGCTATAAATGAGCCCATGCGTGATTGGTGGTATTTCTTTTTATTGGGGTCGCTCCAACGCCTGAAGCTTCAGCTGCGAAGGCCAGCTCCAAGGTGAGAGTTTGGATTGTCGCTTCAAATTCGGTAGAATGCAACCTGAGGATTGACAGGCCTTCGACAGCTGCAAGACGTGAGTTGGGCAGTCTTTGACCACTCATGTCATCTGGCGTTCCTCTAGTTGGAGTCTTCCAGCACAAGCACTTGGCGAATCGCACAACTCATCGCAACGATCCAACTGAAGAAGGCAACGAAAGCTGCTTTCTGGACCAGGGGCATCGCCCAGAGGAAGGTGCCGGTCAGCCACATGAGGTAGTTCGCCATACAAAGAATCGCCGATAGTCGGGCAACCGCGGTGAGCGCCCGATGCCACGTATCGGCCAGTTGTAGCACGGTGACAGCGAATGCCGTAAAACCAAGAACCGCGGCGACGTTGATTACGATATCATGCAAGGAGGAGAAGATCGCGGTCGAGACCACCATGGCCGTAGAACCCACGACTTGGACGAATCGTCCTGACTTCGCGCGATCACGCAACAGCACCGGCACCTGAAGCCACAGTGGAACTAGCGACAATGGCAGGATGATGGTGGCCAAAACCGCAAACGGTCGGCCACGATTGACATCGCCAGAATAGGCAGTGCCATCGAGAAGGTCGCACCAGTAGTTCGAGAGGTGGCTATAGCCATGGGTCCCGTGATTAGACTGCGTGCCGCCAGGATACATCGAAGCCGCGTACAAATACAGTGCGATGAACCCGGCAATACCGGCGACAGGTATCCAGGTAGCCCACAGCCGCATTACGTGAATAGACGGAGCTTTCATTGCAAGTGGAGACTCATCAGCAAATGTCCTGCGCCTCGGCTGCGGCCGCATTGCCCAGTGCAACGGCTTCCCCTGCATCCCAGAGAAGTAGTTAGAGTACAATCGTCCTGAACCACAATCGCCTGTTGGGCCATCCCCTTTTCTCATGCCTCATTCGAATGCTTCTCAAGCTTGGTTACTCTACAGCTGACTGAACAAGTTGTTGATGCTGTGTGCAAGCACACCTGCAGCTACCGATTTGCTTTTGAGGACGACATATCCAAAGACCCATCCAAGGAGGAAAACCGAGACTGCACCTCCAAACGGCTGTACAAGATTGTCACGAAGAGTACCTTGAAAACACCATCCCGGGAAATGCGAGCACAGGAACAAGAAAGCTGTGGCAGTGTTTGCCGTTGAAAATCGGTATCTCTGCATTAAACTACCAAGGACTGCCCCGCGAAAGGTGAGCTCTTCAACGATTGGAGCAATCACTGTGGCGTTCAGAAACCCCCAACTCACGTTGATTGACACGTCGCGGCCTGAGAGGCACTTCCGGCCAATAGTTTCCATTCCAATCAGTAGTCCGACGCCAACACCCCAAACCAGCGCTGACCGGATTGATCCTCCGCAGATGGTCTCGCGTACGCTCCGGCCTGAATAGCGAATCAGGAACACCGATGGCAGCACCCAAAGCAGTACCTTCATTGCCGTCCAATACCCGGTGCGACCACCGTTCGTGGTCAACCAGCCACAGTGTGCCATAAGTGCTTGCGCAAGGAGCCAAGCCATCGTCCACGAGAGACAAAGCGCAGCGACAAAGGCTAGACACACCCGTGCGATTCTTGAGCTGGAAGGCATTCTGTCCGAAAACATTCGAAGTACCAGTGGTCAGGCAGAATTGGAGAGGTTGGCGACTTTCCTCATTTATGCGACTCGGATGATCTGCCCAACTTCAATTTCGCCCGATCAGTCTATACGAGAAAACGAGGCCTGGGTACGCCCGGTTTGAGCGTTTGATTGGGCTCCAAGCAATTGAAAGGATTCAAAATGGGAGCGTTTCTCTGCCGAATGTGCGGATCCGCATAAACGGACGAAGGTTGCGGGCAGAAGTTCCGAACTTGGCTCAATCGAGAGGGCTTCGAATGCCAAAAGGACCGCGATGGAGCACGTGGGTGTAGATCATTGTCGTAGCGACGTTGCTGTGGCCGAGGAGTTCTTGAATCGTGCGAATGTCATAGCCGGCCTCAAGTAGATGTGTGGCGAAGCTGTGCCTGAGGGAGTGGCACGTTGCTGCCTGCCTTTACGGCCGCGCGAATCGCTCGTTGGAGAACGGTTTTGCGGAGATGGTGTCGGCGCCATTGCGCCCAGCCGTAACCCGCAAGCTGTTACCCCGAGTGCACCCGAGTGTCGCCCGCCACCCAACCCCCCACGCCCGCCACAAAACCCCCTCCACCCCCCGCGCGCTCCCCGACCCACTGCCACTGCACACTGCACGCTGACCACAGACGATCAGCGGCTTTCATCGAGTGCACGCGCCCCTTTCCGAGTGCCGCGACTCCGGGTCACCGCGCCTCGGCGCGCCGCACCCCATCGTCGAGTGCAAGCGCGTTTCCGCGCCGACAAAAACCAAAAACCCCAGCAGCTCGAGGCCACCGGGGTTTCTGTTACGACGACTGCGAGCTTTCGCTCGCCTCCGTCTCCTTACGCCTTACTCCGCCGGTTGCGCAGCAGGCCGTTTGCTTCCCGTCGTCTTGACGCTCGCGGTGAGCGAGATTCGCATCGAGTAGAAGGAGCGCCACACGAAGATCAGCATGATGACGCCGAAGACTCCGGCGAGTGTGTGTCGCGTGTTTTCCGTGAGGCCTTCCGCGAGTTCGACGGCGAGTAGGCCGAAGAGGGTGGTGAACTTGATGATGGGGTTCATCGCGACCGACGAGGTGTCTTTGAAGGGGTCGCCGACGGTGTCGCCGATGACGGCCGCAGCGTGGAGCTCCGTGCCTTTTTCCTTCAGATCGGTTTCGACGATTTTCTTCGCGTTGTCCCAGGCGCCGCCGGCGTTTGCCATGAATAGGGCCTGGAAGAGGCCGAAGAGGGCGAGCGAGATGAGGTAGCCGATGAAGAAGAATGAGTCGAGGCAGGCGAAGGTGAGGGCACCGACGAAGACGACGATGAAGATGTTGAACATGCCCTTCTGCGCGTATTGCGTGCAGATTTGGACGACCTTCTTGCTGTCTTCGATGGAGGCCTTGGTTGCGCCTTCTAGCTTGATGTTCTTCTTGATGAACTCCACGGCCTGGTACGAGCCCGCGACCACGGCCTGAATTGACGCGCCCGAGAACCAGTAGATGACTGCGCCGCCAGCGATGAGGCCGAGCAAGAACAGGGGATTCAGGATACTCAGGTACTGGAGCTTCTCGGGGTCGAGGCCATCGGTCAACATCACGATGATCGAGAAGATCATGGTGGTGGCGCCGACGACTGCGGTTCCGATGAGCACCGGCTTCGCGGTTGCCTTGAACGTGTTGCCTGCGCCGTCATTCTCTTCGAGGAGGTCTTTGGCTTTCTCGAAGTCGACCTTGAACTTGAACTCTTTCTCGAGTTCCTTCTCGATGTTCGGGAGCTCGGTAATGGTCGAAAGCTCGAAGACGGATTGCGCGTTGTCCGTGACGGGGCCGTACGAGTCAACGGCAATGGTAACCGGGCCCATGCCGAGGAAGCCGAAGGCAATCAGGCCGAAGGCGAAGACGGCGGGTGCCATCATCATACCCTCGGGGAACCAGGTGCTGACGGCGTAGCCGCCACCCATGAGGCCGATGAAC
>Ga0302321_100005640_pt1 | contig 10973 bp, 7 predicted proteins | sample Fen_T0_1_FD_202505 | JGI IMG/M metagenome (GOLD analysis project Ga0302321, IMG submission 202505) | Peat permafrost microbial communities from Stordalen Mire near Abisko, Sweden - Fen_T0_1 | ecosystem: Environmental > Terrestrial > Soil > Wetlands > Permafrost | place: Sweden: Abisko...
CCACACTTGGCCAATGCATCGCAACCGGCTTAGGCGTTTGGCCAAGGCGCTTCAGAGCACTTGCTCGGTGGCTGGATCGAAGAAATGGGCGTGGTCGAGGTCGAACGCGACGCCGAGGTTTTGCCCGATTTCGAAATGATGATTCGGGTGGGCGCGTGCGACCAGTGAGTGCGCGCCGCTTGAGAGATAGAGAAAGGTTTCGGCACCCATGGGTTCGGCGACTTCAATCCGAAGGCTGGCCGTGCGGTCTCCGTTGGTGGCTTCGTGGACATTCTCCGGACGGATACCGATGATGATTGGTTGGTCGATACGCCGGTGCGCCTTGTCTGCGAGCGGTTCGTTGAGCACGACCTTTATGGGCTGGCCAGCGCTGTTTTTTTCAATGAAAGCCAGGCGGTCGCCGCTTTCGCGCTGGACCGTGCCGTGCAGGAAATTCATCGGAGGGCTGCCGATGAAACCGGCGACGAAAAGATTGGCCGGATGGTTGTAGAGCTCCATTGGTTCGTCTACCTGCATGATGTGGCCGTCTTTCATCACGCAGATACGGTCGCCCATGGTCATGGCCTCGACCTGATCGTGCGTGACGTAGATCATCGTGACACCGAGGCTGGCGTGGAGCTTCGAAATCTCGGCGCGGGTGGAGACGCGCATCTTGGCGTCGAGATTTGAGAGTGGTTCGTCGAAGAGGAAAACCTTGGGCTTTCGCACGATGGCGCGGCCGACGGCGACGCGTTGACGTTGCCCACCGGAGAGAGCTTTGGGCTTGCGGTCTAGGTAGTTTTCCAGGCCGAGCATTGCGGCGGCTTCGCGCACGCGGGCGTCGATTTCGGCTTTGGGCATTTTCCGCAGCTTGAGACTGAAGGCCATGTTCTCGTACACGCTCATGTGCGGGTAGAGCGCATAGTTTTGGAAAACCATGGCGATGTCGCGGTCCTTGGGCGGCAGATCGTTGACGACGCGACCATCGATGGAAACGCGGCCACTCGTGATTTCTTCGAGGCCCGCGATCATGCGTAGTGTGGTGGATTTTCCGCAGCCCGAAGGGCCGACTAGCACCATGAATTCTCGCTCTTTTACTTCGAGATTGATTCCATGAACGACGGTGGCACCAGGGCCGTTTTTATCGGGGTAGGCTTTGACGAGGTTTTCGATGACGACCGTGGCCATGGGGGAGCGATGACCTTGAGCCGTAAAGTTTCACCCGGCACTTGGCGAGCACGGGAGATTGATGACGGCCATTTTGTTGAAATGCGGCCGCGAGCTCAACGCGCGTGGGTGTTCACGGAGATCTGGTTTGCGCTGGATGCCGACTGTCATTCTCGTTGCTGCGTGCTTCCCATGAACGCGGCCCCCGAATCGACGCTCGATTTTCGCAACATCAATGCGCTCTGGTGTAGTGTATTGGTGGAGACGTTGGCACGCAGCGGTGTCGCACAGGCGGTGATCTCACCGGGATCGCGCTCGACGCCGCTCACGATGGCACTGGTGCGGCACACCAAGATCGAAGTCATCCCGGTGCTCGATGAACGCTCGGCGGCATTTTTTGCGTTGGGGCTCGCGCGGCAGCATCACCGGCCGACGGTGCTTGTCTGCACATCGGGCACGGCGGGTGCGAATTATTTCCCCGCAGTGATCGAGGCGCAGGAGAGTGGGGTGCCGCTACTGGTGATCACCGCGGATCGTCCACCTGAGATGCGCGAATGCTCCTCGGGCCAGACGATCGATCAGCAGAAGCTTTTTGGTGCGCACGTAAACTGGTTTCACGAACTCGCGGTGCCGGAAGCGAAACGTGAGTTGTTGGGTTACCTACGGCAGACGGTTTCGCATGCGGTGGTTCGCACGATGCAACCCGAGCACGGCCCGGTGCATCTCAACGCGCCATTCCGCGATCCTCTGGTGCCGGTGGAAGATGGCACTTGCGCCATGTTGAGTGGGACGATCGACGCGGAATTTTTCGCCATGCTGGTTCCGGTCACGCCGGTGGTCTTTAGCGGCGGGCTGCCTGAACTGCCACGCGTGAAACGCGGCGTCATCGTTGCCGGCCCTTGCCAACCGATGAATCCAGCGCAGTACGCTGGTGTGGTGGAACTGCTCGCGCACAAGACCGGTTGGCCGGTGCTGGCCGACAGTCTGTCACCGCTTCGCGGATACGCCGCGCCGGGACAACCTTTCGTTTCCGCGTACGATGTGCTCGCCCGAAACAAAGCCCTGATGGAAGATCTGCGGCCGGAGTTTATCCTTTGCCTAGGCGGCTGGCCGATCAGCAAACCGCTACGCGAATGGATCGGCCAGCTGGATGTTCCAATCTGGATAGCCTCCGAAACAGTGAAAAATCGTGATGCGCTGCACGGTCGCACGCGATCGTTTCAGGCGGACGTCGAGATGCTGGTGGCGGCTCTACCGGATCGTGAGACGGATCTAGAATATTGCTCCGACTGGACACGAACCGATGCGTTGGTTCGGGCTGCTATCGAGGAGAAATTGTTAAACGTCGACTGGATGTTCGAGGGAAAGGCCGCATGGCTTTTGTCGCGACACTTGCCAGGAGACACTCCGGTCTTTGTGGCCAACAGCATGCCGGTTCGGGATCTCGAGTATTTCTGGGAACCAAACGATCGCGGATGCCCAATCTATTTTAATCGAGGCGCAAATGGTATTGATGGCACATTGTCTACGGCGATTGGGATAGCACATGGTAACAAACCGGCGCTCCTGCTCACGGGCGATCTCGCGTTGCTACACGACACGAACGGATTTTTGCTGCGGCCCAAACTGCGTGGTTCGCTGACGATCGTGCTGATAAATAATCGTGGAGGCGGGATCTTTCAACACCTGTCGGTGGCGGAGTTTAATCCACCGTTTGAGGAATTCTTCGCCACGCCTCAGGAGGTTGACTTTGCAAAGCTCGCCGTGGCGTATGGCGCCGAGCATGTGGTCGTGAAGGACTGGCCGCATTTCGCCTCGCTCATCGCGTCATTGCCCGAGTCCGGCGTGCGTGTGCTTGAGCTCGCAACTGATCGGAAACGTGACGCGGCGTTCCGCAAGGAATTGCTGGCCGCAGTCGCGGCGAAGGCGGTCAGTGCGGATGCCTAACAGCTGCAACCGTCGCCACTGCCGGGTTTGAGTTCCTTCTGTACGAGAACGATGTCTTCACGGGCCGCCCATCCTTGTTTCAGCCAAAAGGTTCGTCCGGCGGTGTTGTTGGCGAAAAGGAAGAGATTGCACTTTTGAATCTTGCGGGCGGCGAGTTTGTCGAGGCAATCGTTTACGAGCGCGCGGCCGATGCCCTGCCGCCGGTGCGTTTTGGCTACGGCTAGGTGGTGGAGATAGCCGCGGCGCCCGTCATGCCCGCAGAGGACGGCGCCGATGATCGTGCCTTCGGTGCTGCACGCGACTGCGCTGAGGCCGTAGTTGCGTTCGAGGAAGGCGGCGATTGCTTCGCGCGAGTCTGAGTCGTTGAGCCCGATGCCCTCGGTCTGCAGCCAGAGAGCGTACACCGCATCATAGTCAGCAATCGTCAACGTGCGTAGCGAATAGTTGGGCATCGGAGGTCGGCTGCGCAGGACCGGAATAGGCTACAGCTGAACGGGCAGGCCGAGCTCGATGATCTGTGTGGGCGGGATCTTGTAATAGTCCTTCGCCGGGCGAGCGTTTCGGCTGAGGAGTGCGTAGAAGCCTTTTTCCCATTCCCACATGTGGGCTTCGCCACCAGTGATAATCATCTCGCGATTGAAATAATAGGTTGTCTCACGTGGTTTGATCGGTGCACCGCGTTCGCCGATCATTTCCATGAGCGCGGCAACGTTGGGCGATTCCATATATCCATAGCGACCGGTCGCCCGCCAGACGCCTTCGCCGATGAACTTGAGCGAGAGCCGATCTTCACCCGAGATCTGTGGCACTTCCTCGGTGATAACGCTGAGCAGCACAACGGTCTGTTGTAGGCTCTTGTTGGCTTTGAGATGGTGCAGCAGGGCCAGCGGGGTGCCGCGCGGATTGCCAGCCATGAAAACGGCACTTCCGGAGACTCGCGTCACCCGAGGGCTTCGGACGATGGAGACAAGTTCGTCCTCGGTGACTTCGTTGCCATAAACGCGGGCAACGATTTCGTTTTTTCCCGTTTTCCAAGTATGCATGATGGCGAGGATGAGCCCGCCAATCGCAAGTGGGAACCAGCCGCCGTCAGCAATCTTGTGGATGTTGGCGCCGAAGAAAACCAGATCTATGACCAGGAAAAGGCCGCAGAGAGGAAGCGCTTTCCAGAGCGACCATTGCCAGCGTTTATGGATGACGACGAAATAGGCGATGGTGGTGACTGCCATGGTCCCAGTGACGGCGATGCCATAGGCGGCGGCCAATTTGTCGCTGGAGCCAAAACCGAAAACGGTGGCGATGGAGCCGAAGGCGAGCAAGGTGTTGACCAGTGGCACGTAGATCTGCCCGGAATGCGCCGCGTTGGTATAGGAGATCTTCAGGCGAGGGAAGTAACCGAGCTGGATCGCCTGCCGGGTGAGCGAGTAGGTGCCGGAGATGAGGGCTTGGCTGGCGATGATGGTTGCGGCGATCGAAAGAGCGATCAGGACGGCCTGACCGATGCCCGCGGGGGCCAGTGCGAAAAAGGGGTTTTCCTGAAACTCGGGATGGGCGATGGAGTAGGCGCCTTGGCCGAAATAGCAGCAGAGCAACCCGGGAAAGGCGGCGCCGTACCATGCGGCGGCGATATACTTGCGGCCGAAGTGGCCCATATCGGCGTATAATGCCTCAGCCCCGGTGATAGCCAGCACGACGGAGCCGAGCAAGGCGCCGATTTTTACCGGCATGTGGGCGAGGAGATTGTACCCGTACCACGGATTCAGCGCTTTTAGAACTTCGGAAGTCTTGAGGATTTGCCAAAGCCCGAGCAGTCCGATGACGAGAAACCAGACGACCATAACCGGTCCGAAGACACCGCCGATGTTCTTGCTGCCTTTGTGCTGGAAATAAAACAAGCCGGCGAGAATGACGCAGGCGATCGCGACGATGATGGAAGGGGAAAGGTCGGGCACGATGGCTTTGAAACCCTCCGCTGCGCTCAACACCGATATGGCCGGGGTGATAATGCCGTCGCCGTAGAGCAGGGCAGCGCCCGCTAAAATGACCACGATGAAAAAGCCGAGTCGGCTTTTGGGATTGTCCCGCCCGGCGTGACTGAGGGCGAGCAAGGCAAAAATTCCGCCTTCACCGCGGTTGTCCGCTTTGGTGACGAAGAAAAGGTACTTCACACTCACGACGAGGAAGAGCGTCCAGGAAATCAGCGAAAGAATGCCCAAGATGCCGTCGACCCGATCAACGCCATCGGGCAGACGAGCGATACATTCTCGCATCGTGTAAAGCGGGCTGGTCCCGATGTCGCCAAATACCACTCCGAGCGCGCCAAGGCAGAGCGCGGTTTTGGCTGACTTAGTTAGTTTTGCGGGGCCGGGTGAACTCATGGACACCACGATTCTTTAGCATATGCCGGTCCAGTCCAAGCCGTTTTCTCCAAACCAACCAAATGGCTTGACCAACGCGAGCGAAGTGGATCGCGCGCAGGCTTTACGCGCAGGCCTGAAAGCTTTTAGCGTGGTGCGATGAACACCTCCTGGCAGGTCGCCAAGACCTACACCGATCTTCTCTACCACAAGGCCGACGGCATCGCGAAGATCACGATAAACCGCCCGGAAAAACGAAATGCCTTCCGGCCTGAGACGGCCTTTGAGCTTTACGACGCGCTGGTCGATGCACGGGAAGATCCGTCGATTGGTGTGGTTTTGTTAACCGGCGCTGGTCCGCACACGGACGGGAAATATGCGTTTTGCGCGGGTGGCGATCAAAGCGTGCGTGGTCACGCCGGCTATGTTGGCAAGGATGGCGTGCCGCGGCTCAATATTCTTGATGTGCAGAAATTCATCCGCTCGATGCCCAAGGTCGTGATCGCGCTGGTGGCTGGTTATGCCATCGGCGGAGGCCACGTGCTGCACCTAGTGTGCGATCTGACCATCGCGGCAGACAATGGTATCTTCGGTCAGGTCGGGCCCAAGATGGGAAGCTTTGACGGCGGTTTTGGTTCTAGCTACCTGGCGCGGATCGTCGGCCAAAAAAAGGCGCGCGAAATCTGGTATCTGTGCCGCCAATACGATGCCAAACAGGCGCTGGAGATGGGGCTGGTCAATGCCGTGGTGCCGGTCGCGGAGCTTGAGGCTGAAGGCGTAAAATGGGGGCGCGAAATTCTCGGTCACAGCCCACTTGCGATCCGTTGCCTGAAGAGTGCGTTCAACGCCGATGTCGACGGCCAGTCCGGCCTGCAGGAACTGGCGGGTAACGCCACGATGCTCTACTACATGACCGACGAGGCGAAAGAGTTTCATCGCGCTCAGCGTGAGAAGCGCCGGCCTGAAGCACGGAAGTTCCCTTGGCTGCCGTAAGCAGCCTATTTCTTTTTCACTTTGGCGATGGGCCGTAGTGTCGGCCCTTCCACCCAGCGGGCGTGCAGCGTGGTGGTGGTTGGCCAGTCCGGGCAGCCGTACTCGTTTCGCTGGAGCTGGCCGATCAAAAGCTCGACGGCACGCGCGCCCAGGGTCTGGGGTTGCAGGTCGATGCCGGCACAGGGCCGCGTGCGGTTGAGGATGTTGAGGCAGACGAAACCGGTTTGTCGGGGAATGCGCGCTCCGCAGGACTCCATCCATTCGATGGCCGTGTCGTAGTGGCCGAGCACGACGTCGGGTTTGTGCCGTTTAAACCAGGGGCAGAATTCTTCCTTGGTATAGTGGTCGGCAAAGAGCACAGGAACTGGTTCGGGTAGCTTTCTGTTTTGGACGAAGGCGTGAAATGCGGCGCTGTGGCGAAGTTTGAGCCGGTCGTCGCGACCTTTCTCAAGGATCAGTCCTGGGCGTTTGTAGCCGCGTTCCAGCAGGCGCCCCAGCAGGTCGGTCATCGAACGGTAATGATCGGGACAGATTGCGTGCAGCGGCGGATGTTCGATCACACAATCGGTGTAGATTCCTGCAAAATTCGGCCAGTCGAGTGTGGAGAGATCGGGCGCTTCCCAAGCGGGCAGGATCATGACGCCGCGTGTGCCGCGTGACTTTAGGATGGATTCCAAGCGCTGGTAGGAGAGGGCGCCTTGCCCGACCAGATATTCGTCCACGGTAAAGCCAAGCTCTTCGGCTCGACGGCGAACCCCGAGCATGATTTGCCGCGGAAATGGACCATGCGGTTGCAAGGGCTCGCTGATGTCTATGGCCGCCAGCGTACCGCGAAAAGTCGCCCCTTGTGAACGTCGCAAGCCTGACATCAATACACTGGTTAGGGGATTGAGTTTGTAGCCGACACGCTCGGCGGCGTCGACGACGCGCTTTGCCGTTTGTGCATCGACTCGGCCTCGACCGCGCAACGCATCAGACACCGTGGTGGGCGACAAATGCAGTTCTTTCGCGAGTGTGCGGATGGTGGGGGTGCTTGGCATGCCGGACTGTTCGGCAATCCATAACATCGCGATGCGAACGCAATCTTTTTCTAAGACAAGTGTACCAATCACCCCCACTGTAAAACGCCGCATGGCGTCCCCTCCAAGAATTCTGTTCCTCCTCAGCGATCTGCTCAGTGCCTTTCCCCTGAAGGGCTGACCATTGCTCGCTTTGTTTGTTTTAAGCCTGGGAACCCAATCCCAGGAATCCAGTAAGAAACTACACATAAGAAACGGCTCGAGAACGAGCCGATCGACAGTCCGCTAAGTCCCACAACCAAACCCATGACTCCAAAAAACCCTAACAAAAATGCCCGCGCCACACTTCGCGCGACGGCTATGGCTCTCCTTGTGAGTGCAGGCAGTTTTGCCTTCGGCCAACAAGCTGCGCCCGCACCCGCTGCGGCCACCGAAGAAGAAACGATCGCGTTGCCGAAGTTCGAAATCACGACGGAATCCGGAAATCGCTATCAGAACCAACAAGCCCTTTCTGCCTCACGTGTGGCCACCGCCATCATCGACATTCCGCAGACCATTTCGGTCGTTTCGAAAGAGCTGATGGAGGACACGAAGGGTAACCGCATGTTGGATACAGCCAAATATGTGACTCCGGTCCAGGAATCCACGCTGCCTTACGGCGGCGATCGTTATTCGATCCGCGGTTTCATGGTCTCGGCTGAATTTGTCGACGGCACCAATATCTCTGGTGCGGACGGTTACAGCATGTCGGCGGCGCCGTATAATATCGAACGCCTCGAGATCATCAAAGGCCCCAATGCGATCCTCGTGCCCGGTGGCAGCCCGGGTGGCGTGATCAATCCGATCACCAAAGCTCCGCTGGGGAAAAACGCGGCGACCGTCACGATGGACTATTCGCCTTGGATGGGCCGTGACGTCTGGTTCGACGTTAATCGGGTACTATCGAAGGATGGAAAAATGGCGGCACGCTTGGTCGCTGCCTATTGGAATAGCGAATACTATATCAAAGGTCAGTTTCGTAGGGGCTATGAGATTTCGCCTTCATTCTCCTACCAGATTTCGCAGGGCAGCAAGCTCACGTTAAAGGCCGATTTCGTGCTGAATCGTGAGACTAATCTTGGTGGCCTGCCCATAGATCCAAGCGTCGGTTATGGTAATGTGGCCCGGATCGCGCCTGGCCTGCCTCGTGACTGGCAGTTCGGTAACGATACCGATAGCCGCAAGCGTTCGACGCAGCGCGTGACCGCAGAATTGCTCTCGACTCTCAACGAACACGTGACTTCCCGCCTCCAACTCATGGTCGATCATGTATGGCGTCGCGATGTCGGTGGCACGACCGCAGGGCTTACCCAGGCAGGTGGCGGCAGTGTAAATCCTAGGACCGGCCAGTATGAGCCGGGTGTGAGCTGGAATACGGCTGCCTACAATGCTGACACAACTGGCACGGTTGTTTTGACTGGCACAAGCGTTCCAGTCACCAACCAATCGACGTGGGTTTATACGCGAAACAACGGCAAGACGGACCTCGAATACACCGAGGCGCATTTGAAGAATGATTATGCCGCCCAGTTCGCGACATCGTTCTTCAAGTCGACGACCATCGCCGGCCTGACGGCTAATGTCTCCCGCGTTCACTGGCAGTCGTGGCCAAATGCGCGCCGGCCCGACGTACCGGCCAACAATCTCAGCGCAATCACCTATGATCCTTATAACTTTGTCACCATCATGCCCGGCACCAGTACCGCTGGCTTGGGCACTGACAAGACCGGTGTGCAAAAAGATATGCAGACCTTCCTCTATGAAACGCTCAGCGTTTGGGATGATCGCATTCAAGTATCCGGTGGCGTTTCGCGTTTCTTTGGCGAGTTAACCCGCGATGACAATACAGGTACGGTTGCCTATACGGTGCCGAACACAACGATCGTCAATCCGGCCTATACCACGAGTAGCAATGCGACTTCCTTTGGTGTGGTCGTAAAGCCGATCAAGCAAGTATCGCTATTCTTCAGCCGCAATACGACCGGTAGCACGATGCCTGGCTCGCTCAATGCAGGTGCGACTGTGCCTGGCCTGCCACTCGCGGTCGGAAGTCAGCAAGAATTCGGCGTAAAGACCTCTTTCCTCAACGGAAAGTTGACGACGTCCTTTGCGCATTTTGATATCCAGCAGAAGAACGTCGCGACGACGAACAGCGATTACTATCGCCTGATGTCGCTGGCCGACCCAATCAGTGTCGCCGCGGCCAATGCGTTGACCCCACTCTACCTCGATCTGACCTCGAAGGGCTGGGAATTCGAAGCAACTTATTCGCTGGGCAAGAGCCTCACGCTTTTGGGCAACGTCACCGATTACAAGGTCCGCCAGCCGATTACCGAAACGCGGCTGCGTGGCATGCCTGATCGTTCGTACGGCATGTATGCCGACTACCGCTTTGTCGACGGCGCATTGAAAGGTTTCGGTGTGAACTTCGGCCTCGACTACAAGAGCGATGTCGCTGGCGAAAACGCGTCGGGCTTCACCACCATTCGTGGTGGCACACCGGTGCCGATTCAGCCCTCGTTCGTGGTCGCAGCACGCACGCTCACTAACCTCGGCTTCTCCTACAAGTACGAGAACTGGGCGGCCTCCGTCACCATCATGAACCTGATGGACAAGGAATACATCCTGGCCGCCGGCAGCCGCGGTTCTTTGGTTGTCGGTACGCCCCGCACCTGGAAGAGCTCCATCACTTATTCCTTCTAATCGGAATTTATGCCGACTCCCGTTGTGAAAATTTAGGTCAAACAGGACCCGCACTGCCAACGCATCCGCGCTGGTGGTGCGCAGCTAGCTAGTGGGTGGTTAGGTTAACGCAGCCGTGCTGAAAAGCACGGCTGCTTTTCTTTTAGAAGGCGGCGGCACGACATCGTGGCGTAACGACCAAACGCCATACCGCCTGAAGGCAAGTTTCCTTACTCAACGATCGCTCTAACCGGTCACTGCAGGCTTTATTTCTTTTCGGACTGCACTTCCAAGACGACAGCCGATCTGAGGTTATTCGCCAGATAGGCGTAGCTCGCCGTTCCGTAGCCCGCCTGGCCCCAATGCGGACCCCAGGAATTCTTGAAAACAAACACCGCATCTTCGATGCGTCCGGTTTTGCACCGGTAGCCGACGATTGTGACCGCGTGACCGTTGCCCATACTGGTCATTTGACCATCAAGAAACTGAACCCGCCAAACCCGGGTATCCGGCCAGCGCATACCGATGGGAACAGGAATTCCCTGGTTGAGGGCATGAATGACGTTGGTGGCGAGAGCTGCGCCATCGTGTCCTGGGATGGCGTGGACCGACATGCGAACGCCACGCCGGGCTTCTTCGATCACATCGTCCGGTGGTGTGCTCGTGGCTCGTCCTGAGAATCGGTTCGGCACTTTGTCGCGCAGCGGAATGCCGTAAGTGCGCAGGGCCGTGGCCACCTCATCCAGGGTGAAGCCGGAGTCGGATTGGTCCTCGCCGCCTTCGCTGGTTT
>Ga0302321_100005641_pt1 | contig 10972 bp, 8 predicted proteins | sample Fen_T0_1_FD_202505 | JGI IMG/M metagenome (GOLD analysis project Ga0302321, IMG submission 202505) | Peat permafrost microbial communities from Stordalen Mire near Abisko, Sweden - Fen_T0_1 | ecosystem: Environmental > Terrestrial > Soil > Wetlands > Permafrost | place: Sweden: Abisko...
ACGTTGCATACAACGAAGGGCGAAATCTACCGTGCTCTCATCGAGGCTACGGCATTCGGCGCCCGCGCGATCATTGAACGCATCAAAGAATACGGCGTGCCGATTGATCGTATCGTTTGCGCCGGTGGCATTGCGCGAAAAGATGCGATGCTCATGCAGATCTACGCCGACGTGACCGGCTGCACCATGCTCGTGACGACTTCAAACCAGGCTTGTGCGCTCGGTTCGGCTGTTTCTGCTGCCGTGCTCGCGGGCGCCCACAAAGACTTCCAGACTGCTCAGGCTAAGATGACCTCGCTTGAGAAGAAACAGTACAAACCTGATCCCGCTCGGCAGAAAGCGTACGACGAACTTTACCGACTGTATCGCCAAGTCCACGACGCGTTTGGTGGCCTCAACAAATCTGCCGACCTCTCGCGGGTTATGAAAGATCTCCTCGCGCTTAAGGAGACCCAGGCCAAGTAGCTTTTCACTACGAAGAAGCGAAGAAACTAAGTTCGGAGAAAGAATTAGTTCTTAATAAAATTAGTTCTCAATTCTGAACTTGGTTTCTTGGTTTCTTCGTAGTTCTCAACTTAACTCCATTTTCTTTTTCCAATGAAAAATCTCCCCACTTCCGAAATCTGGTTCGTCTGCGGCTCGCAGCATCTCTACGGTCCCGGCCCTCTCGCGCAGGTCGCCGCCAATGCCAAACAAGTCGCCGAGGCGCTCAGCGATTCGAAACGCATTCCGTACAAGATCATCTTCAAGGCGCTGCTTACGACGCCTGACGAAATCACCAAAACCTGCGTCGAGGCGAATTCTTCGCCGACCTGCGCTGGTCTCATCCTTTGGATGCACACGTTCTCGCCGTCCAAAATGTGGATACGCGGCCTGAACATTCTCAAGAAGCCCTTCCTTCATCTGCACACGCAGTTCAATCGCGATTTGCCTTGGGGCACGATCGACATGGATTTCATGAACCTGAATCAGGCTGCCCATGGCGACCGCGAGGCAGGATTCATTCACACCCGCATGCGCCTCGGCCGCAAGGTCGTCGTCGGCCACTGGTCCGATACAGAAGTTCAGGATCGCATCGGTGCCTGGATGCGCGCTGCTCGCGCTTGGCAGGACTGGCAAGGTGGCAAGTTCTGCCGTTTCGGCGACAACATGCGCCAGGTGGCTGTGACCGAGGGCGACAAGGTTGCGACCGAAATGAAATTCGGCTTCTCCACCAACGGCTACGGTGTGGGCGATCTCGTTGCCAAGATGAAGACCGTCTCCGACAAGACTATCGACGCTCTCATCGCTGAGTACGCCCAACAATATAACATCACCAAAGAACTCCGTAAGGGCGGCTCCCGTTATGACGCGCTCCGCTACTCGGCTCGCATTGAGGCCGGCCTGAGTGCGTTCCTTGAGGAGGGCGAATTTAAGGGGTTCACCACCACCTTCGAAGATCTCCACGGCCTTGAGCAGCTGCCCGGCATGGCTCCGCAGCGGTTGATGGCGGCTGGTTATGGTTTCGCCGGCGAAGGTGACTGGAAGACCTCTGCTCTTCTTCGCGCTATGAAAGTCATGGCTGACGGTGTCGGTACTTCCTTCATGGAAGACTACACCTACCACCTTTCGCCGAAGGGCCACCAGGTCCTTGGCGCGCACATGCTCGAAATCTGCCCGAGCATTGCCGGCGCCAAGCCCAACGTTGAAATCCATGCTCTCGGTATCGGCGGCAAAGCCGACCCGGTTCGCCTCGTCTTCGACGCCACCACGGGTCCAGCCCTCAATGCCTCGCTCGTGGATATGGGCAACCGTTTCCGCCTCATCGTCAACGAAGTCACCGCCGTTAAAGCTCCCAAGATGCCGAAGCTTCCCGTGGCACGCGCCGTCTGGGAATGTAAGCCGGACTTCAAGACTGCGTGCGCCGCGTGGATCTACGCTGGTGGCGCCCATCACACCGGTTACAGCACGGTCGTCACGAGCGAGATGCTCGAAGATTTCGCAACGATCGCTGGCATCGAGATGGTGCTCATTGGCGAGGATACGAAGCTCAGTGATTTCAAACAGACGTTGCGCAACAACGAAGTTTATTATCATCTCGCCCAAGGCATCCGCGTCTAAGGACAATCGATTTTAAATATGGAATCTGGAACTCAGGAACGACTGGAAAAGAAACTTTGCTTTTCTTGGTTCGTTCCTGAGTTCTTGAGTTCCAGATTAAAAACTCATTCGGTTAAATTCCAGACTCCCTGAGTAACTGAAAGATTTTGCCGCTCCCCATGCTCGACGAACTCAAACGCGAAGCCTACGAAGCCAACGTTGCGCTGCCGAAACACGGTTTGATCAACCTCACGTTTGGCAACGCCAGTGCGATCGATCGAGCGAAGGGTATTTTTGCGATTAAGCCGAGCGGCGTCGATTACACGGCGCTTACGCCGGCCGATATGGTGTTGGTCGATCTCGAAGGCAAAAAAGTCGAAGGCAAACTCAACCCTTCCTCCGACACGCCGACACATCGCCGACTGTTCCTTGCGTTCGAAAAAATCGGCGGCGTGGTGCACACGCACTCGTCGCATGCGACAGCCTTTGCCCAGGCGGGTCGTTCGATCCCGATCTTCGGCACGACGCACGCGGATTATTTTAACGGCGACATTCCCGTGACGCGCAAAATGACCGCGCAGGAAATCGCTAGCGCCTACGAATGGGAAACGGGCAATGTGATCCTCGAGCGTTTCAAGGGCCTCGACCCGCTCGATTTCCCCGCGGTGCTAGTGAACCGCCACGCGCCGTTCACCTGGCGCCCGACGGTGGCCGGCGCTGTCGAAGTGGCCGTTGCCGTCGAATGTATTGCGCACATGGCGCTCATGTCTCTCCAGCTCGAACCCAAGCTTCCGACTATCGAGCCGGAGCTGCTCACTAAGCATTTCAAACGCAAACACGGGCCTGGCGCTTACTACGGACAGGCTGGTCAAGCGCATTGAAATAATTCCTGTCTTAAACCCAAAATCCCTGAAACCATGACCACCCCGCTAAAATTCGCCGCATTCACCCTCGCGGCTGTGCTCTCCTCCTTTATGCCCTCGCTCTCTGCCGCACCCACAGTCACATCCAAACCCTTCGGCAAGGTCGACGGTCAATCCGTCGAACTTTATACACTTCGCAACGACAAAGGCGCCGAGGCCACCATCACCAATTACGGTGGTATTGTCGTCACGCTTATGATGCCGGATCGCAACGGCAAGATGGTCGACATCGTGGAAGGCTACGACAACGTCGATGGTTACGTTAAAGTAACTCCTTATTTTGGCGCTTTGATCGGCCGCTACGGCAATCGTATCGCCAAAGGCGAGTTCACTCTCGAAGGCAAAACTTACAAACTTGCGGGTAACGACCACGGCAACCACCTTCACGGTGGAACCAAGGGTTTCGATAAGGTTATCTGGAAAGCCAAGCCCGTCCAAAGCAAACTCGGCGCCGCGCTTGAACTCAACTATCTCGCGAAGGACGGCGAAGAAGGTTATCCGGGCAATCTCGACGTTGTTGCGACCTATACGCTGACCAACGACAACGAGCTCCGTATCGATTTCAAAGCCAAGACGGACAAGGCCACGGTCCTCAATCTGACGCATCACTCCTACTTTAATCTCAGTGGCGAGGGCACGATTCTCGATCACCTCCTCACGATCAACGCCGACAAGACCACACCGGTGGACAGCGGCCTGATCCCGACGGGTGAAATCAAATCCGTCGAAGGCACGCCGTTCGATTTCCGCAAGCCCACCGCGATCGGTGCTCGTATCGATGATCCTGATACCATCCTTCAGTACGGCCCCGGCTACGATCACAACTGGGTCGTCAATCAAAAGAAGGTTGGCGAACTTGGTTTTCAAGCCCGTGTCGAGTCGCCCAAGAGCGGCATCGTTTTGGAAGTTCTCTCGACGGAACCCGCCGTGCAGTTTTACGCCGGCAACTTCCTCGACGGCACCATTCACGGTAAGTACGGCCAAGTTTATCAGAAACGCTCCGCTTTCTGTCTTGAGCCGCAGCACTATCCGGACTCGCCGAACCATGCCAACTTCCCCAGTACGGTCTTGAAGCCTGGACAGACTTACACCAATACCATCATTTACAAATTCTCGGCTAAATAAGGCCTAGGCCCTCGTAGGCCTAGCGCATAGTTTAGCTTAATTCCATCCCCATGATATTAGCATCACATCCCCTGCTGGCGGAAGCCACATCCTCCAGCACAACCCTTGGTGGCCTTGATTGGCTCGCCATCTGTGGCTACTTCGGCATTCTCGCCTGCGTCGGCTGGTGGGTTATTAAAAAGAGCAAGAAAAACGCAACCGACTATTTTCTTGCCGGACGAAACCTCGGCTGGTGGGTAATCGGTGCGTCGATCTTTGCGTCGAACATTGGTTCGGAACACATCGTCGGTCTCGCTGGCTCAGGTGCGACGAGTGGTGTGGCCATGGCGCACTACGAATTGCATGCCTGGTGCTTGCTGGTGCTGGCCTGGGTCTTTGTGCCGTTCTACATGCGCTCTCAGGTATTCACCATGCCGGAGTTCCTGGAGCGTCGCTTTTCGGCCCCGTCTCGCGCGGTGCTCACCTGGGTATCACTCATCACCTTCGTGGTCACGAAAATCGCGGTCGGCATCTTTGCCGGTGGTATCGTGTTTGCTACGTTGCTGCCAGAAATCAACATCCACCTCGGCAGCCTGACCATTGATAGTTTTTGGATTGGCTCGGTCTCAGTCGTGTTGCTCACCGGTCTTTATACGACACTGGGCGGCATGCGCGCTGTGGCTTACAACGACGCCGTGCAGGTTGTGGTCTTGATCGGTGGTTCGGCTCTGCTGACCTTCTACGGGCTGCACAAGCTCGGCGGTTGGGGCGAACTTCGTGCGATCTGCGGTTCCGACATGTTTAACCTTTGGAAGCCACTGGTGCCCGCCGGCCAAATCGCAACTTGGGCTCCGATCAAGGAGCTCAATGCGGCCGGCCAAGTTGTGAAGCAGGCCTGGTATTTCAACGATAACTACCCGTGGCTCGGCATGGCAATTTGCGCGCCGGTCATTGGTCTCTGGTACTGGTGCACCGACCAATACATCGTCCAGCGCGCCCTCGGTGCGCCGAATGAGAAAGTTGCTCGTGAAGGCTCGATCTTCGCTGCTTTCCTGAAGCTTTTCCCGGTCTACCTTTTCATTATTCCCGGCCTGATTTGCTTCGCTCTTGCGCAAAGTGGCAAGATTCCCGGTCTCACCGCGGCATTTAATTCTAGCGAAGGCGGCGCTTCCGGTTCCCAGGGCGCTTTCCCGCTCATGGTTAAATATCTGCTGCCAGCCGGTCTGCGCGGCATCGTTGTCGCGGGTCTGCTCTCCGCACTCATGGGTTCTCTGGCCGGCGTCTTCAACGCTTGCTCGACGCTATTCACCGTGGACGTTTATCAGAAGCGTAATCCAAACGCCTCGCAGGAAAAGTTGGTGAAGATCGGGCGCACGGCGACGACCGTGATGGTCGTAATCGCTCTCGCATGGATCCCTGTTGTGAAGGGCGCTCATGGCCTCTACAATTATCTGCAATCGGTTCAAGGGTACCTCGCTCCACCGGTATTCGTGGTGTTCTTCTTCGGCGTTTTCTGGAAACGCCTAAACGCTCAGGGCTGCTTCTGGGCGATGATGGTCGGATTCGTTGTAGGCCTGTTCCGCATGCTCGTGGATACACCGGTCACGCTCTCAAGCGGCACCTTCCACTACGCAGAGGGCTCGTTTCTGTGGATTATTAACAATATCAACTTCCAGTACTTCAGTATCCTGATCACCGCAATCTCCGCTGTTGTGATGGTGATGGTCAGCTACGCTACGAAGGCGCCGGATGACACGCACATCTCGGGCCTGACCTTTGCCACTGCGAGCGTTGAGGATAAAGCCAAGACCTGGGCAAGCTGGACCTGGCACGATGTCGTCTCGTCGTGTGTGGTTATGGTGTTTATTATCGGCGCCTACCTGTACTTCACAGGCTGATCGCTTGGTTCTCCTGGTATGAATTCAAATCCCGTCTGCTTTTGCAGGCGGGATTTTTTATGCCTGAGTGGTGCCGCAGGTGGGGTGTATGCGAAGATATAAAATGAAGTAAAGCACGGCGGCTGCCCGTATCCGCCGGGGACTACAACGCGGAGCACTGCGCTTTGGTAAAACGAGTTAAACCTTGTGTTATCTCTAAATTAACTGCTCAGCGGTGAATCTGTTCGATCGCAGTCACTCGGCCGTCTTTGAACATGACGCGCATGTATTCCTCGGTGCGTTCGCTATAGATTTCGGTGCGTACGGGTTCGTAGTAAATACGCCACGCGTTGGCGCGACGGTCGAAAAATGCTTGGCGTCGGTAACCGGCGAAATGCGTGCCTTCGTATTCTTCCCAGTAGGTGTTGTAGATCCAGGTTAGTTCTTGGCCTTTTCCCGACGCTTTTTCCCGTATGCGGTCGGGATGCCCAAGTGCAATGTAAACCATGTCGGTCGTGTCGCCGACGTGAACCACGCTCTCGCGGATCCGGGCCTGCGTCTGGGGATCAAGCGTGTTGAAATACGCTGACTTCTCCTCGATTCGACTGTTGACGGTGCTGCAGCCGACGAGCGCGGCAACGAGGCAAAGGAGGGGAAGCAAGAGGAATTTCATGAAAGAATAGACGTTCCAAAGGAGGTGGCGGTTCCACTTTCGAATACGAAGTAACCGGTTGATGTGGAGGGCGAAATAATACGAGACGTCTAACGCCTCTACAGTTTCATGCGGCGGAGGCGTAGGGCGTTAGAAACGACGCTGAGTGAGCTGAGGCTCATGGCGACGCCCGCGAGCATGGGGTTTAACAGCCATCCAAAAAACGGATACAGCGCGCCGGCGGCGATCGGAATGCCGAGCGAGTTGTAGACGAAGGCGAGGAAGAGGTTTTGTTTAATATTTCTAAGCGTGGCGCGGCTGAGGTGGACGGCTTTCACGATGCCGCGCAGATCACCTTTCACAAGCACAAGGCCGGCGCTGGCTATGGCGACATCGGTGCCTGTGCCCATCGCGAGGCCGACTTCAGCGGCGGCGAGCGCGGGGGCGTCGTTAATACCATCACCGGCGAAAACGACGCGTTTGCCAGCAGCACGAAGTTTTTTCACGAGCTCTTGTTTTAGCGCGGGCGTGACGTTTGCGTGGTAGCCGTCGAGTCGGAGCTCGGCGGCGATTTGTGCGGCAATGGCCTGGCGATCACCGGTGACCATGATGACCTTGAAGCCGAGATGGTGGAGTTCAACGATGGCCTCGGCTGTGGTGGTTTTGAGTGAATCGGAAAGAGAAAGGGTGCCTGCATAACGACCGTCAATCTGCACGCCCACGAGCGTGGTACTTTCGAAAGGAACGTTGGTGTTGGGTGCTCGCCCAACCTCAATCTGCTTCCCGTCAACCCGGGCGCGAATACCAAAACCCGGCTCAGCAATAAAATCAGTGGCCGGTAAAAGCGTGAGCTGGCGAGCGAGCGCCTCGGCTACGATGGCACGAGCAAGCGGATGTTCACTCGCACTTTCGGCGGAGGCAGTGAGGGTCAGTAATTCGTCGGGTGTTAGTCCGTCGTGAGGAGTGACGGCGGTGACGCTGGGTTTCCCTTCCGTGAGTGTGCCCGTTTTGTCGATTAGAAGTGTATCTGCGTAGGCTAACTTCTCGAGCGCTTCGGCGTTGCGCACAAGGACGCCGGCTTGGGCGCCGCGGCCGATTGCGGTGACGAGCGAAACCGGCGTGGCGAGACCGAGCGCGCAAGGACACGCGATGATTAGCACGGCAACGGCATTGATGAGCGCATGGATGAGAGCGGGTACGGGCCCGAGCCAAAACCAGAGCACGAAAGTGAGGACTGAGATGGACGCAACGGCTGGTATAAACCAGTTGGATACACGGTCGGCCAATCGCTGAATTGGGGCTTCGCTTTCCTGTGCTTCCTCGACGAGACGTATGATCTGGGCGAGGAGGGTGTCGCGACCCACGCGTTCAGCGCGCATGAGAAAGGTGCCGTTGGCGTTGAGAGTGCCGCCGCTCACGGCATCGCCATTGGACTTAGCGATTGGCATGGGTTCGCCGGTGAGCATTGATTCGTCAACGGCGCTGGCGCCGTCAATCACGCGACCATCAACTGGGATGCGTTCGCCTGGGCGGACGCGGAGCAGGTCTGCGACGTGGACTTGTTCAAGAGGCACGTCCTCTTCGCGGCCATCGATTAGGCGATGAGCGATGGTCGGCGCGAGTTCCATGAGTGCGCGAATGGCCGCATCAGTGCGGGCATGGGCGCGTTGCTCGAGAATTTGGCCGAGCAGGACGATGGTGGTAATGACGGCTGCGGCTTCGAAGTAGAGCGGGAGTGCGTGGGCTCCGTGGCTTGTGGAGGTGGCGAGTAATTGCGGGAAGATGAGTGCGACCGTACTGAAAAAATAGGCCGCGCCGGTGCCCGTAACGGTGAGCGTGAACATGTTGGTGTCTCGCTCGCGGATGGATTTCCACCAGCGCCGGATGAAAAACCAACCGCACCAGAAGAACACAGGCGTCGTTAGCGCGAACTGAAACCAGCCGGAAATGCGGGCGGACGGCAGTAAGTCACGGACTCCGGGAATCATTTCACCCATCGATAGAACCAATACCGGTAGGCTGAGAACGAGCGCGACCCAGAAGCGTGGTCGGAGCACACGTTCGTGTGGCAGGCCCATGTAGACGGGTTCGGTAGCAGAAGGCTGCATAATCAATTTCGCAGCATGCTGAGCTCTACTCTATGTTGCAACCAACACGATTGCGCGAACTCAGGGTGTTAGGCTTACGGGCTTTGATTTTTGCCGTTGTGGCAATCGCTGCAAGTCAGCCCCTCAGGCAATGCGTCAGGATGTTTGAATTCCTGGCCTTCGGGAGCGAGCTTCGTGAGTTCGGCGCCGCTGCCTTGCGCAAGAATCGAGTGGCAAGTGTTGCAGTCGCTGGCAGAGATTTTTTTTGTGGGTTTGCCAACTGCTTCGTGCTGATTGTCGTGGCAACGGAAGCATCCGGGCCAATCTTTGTGGCCAATGTGCTCGGGGTACTTGCTCCAGTCAGCCTTCATGTAAGGGAAGAAATTTTCCTTGTAGATATCCGTTACAGTAGCGATGGCCTGCGTGGCTGCTGGCAAGTTGCCGTATTGTTTGCGCAATCCGGAGTCGATCGAGGCGGTAGCTTCGGCTTCTGTGGCGTAGGCTTTAGTGAGGAGATCAACGATAGTTCGTTTCGCGGCCGGCAGTTTCGGATCGATTTTGCCGAGATACAGCGCGCGATCGACGGCTTCGTTGGGTGACTTATACCGATGGGCTGGCCGATTATGACAGTCCAGGCAATCCATCGTGCGGATTTTCGCTGGATCGGGCTCACCTTTGTAGTCTGGGGTGCGATAAACAGTGGAGGTCCCATCAGGATCGCTGACGCGAACCCACGGGAGTTTTAGGCGCTGTTCGTCTTCGGCATAATATTCGACCCGGTGTTCTTTGCTGGTATGCCAATGAATACCGCCAACGAGCCCGTGCTGCGAATCGCCGCCACCGACGTGGAGAAGCAGACGCACCGTGAAAGTCTTACCTTCTTCGCCCGCGAGGTAGTGATTATAAGTACGCTCAAGATTGCCGGAAAAGCGTTGCGGCCAATGACATTTTTCGCAGGTGTCTTGAGCGGGACGGAGATTAGTTACGGGCGTCGGTATAGGATGCTTGTAATTGCCGCTGATCACGCCCCAGAGTTGGTGGGCGCCATTAACCTTTGACTGGAGGTAATAACCGGCGCCACTGCCAACGTGGCACTCGACACAGGCAACGCGGGCATGAATACCGTTTTGGTAGGCGGTGAATTCAGGCTTCATCACCTCGTGGCAAACTTTGCCGCAAAATTCGACGGTCTCGGTGACGTGGTACGTTTGGAAACTGCCGAGCGCGGTGAAGAGCAGAAACGTCATCGCGGCGAAGGCGAACCAAAGCAGGCGCTTGCGGTCGCGCGGATTTTCCAAATCGATGGAGAGCTGTGGCGGCGGCGCTTCCGGATCGCGCTTTTGCTGCCGGCGACTTAGCCCGGCACCGAGAAATAGCAGAAACAGTCCGAGTATCAGAAAGCCCGGTGCTACGACATAAGATAGAATGCCGACGTAAGGATTGCTATGTTCGCCCGCGAAGAGGTCGAAGGCGAACAGCAGTAGGAAGGCAAAAAAACTGCCAATCGCGATGATCGCCCCCGACAGACTGATCCAGTTGCGCCAAATGGAGCGTTTGAGCGGGACCGGAGCTGGGGTTTCGGTCATGACGATGTCGGTTAGATCGGCAGGTAACGGCGTTACTTCTTAAATGTGCGGATGTAAGCGACGAGCGCTGTGACATCCTCATCTGGAATGTCGCTGAAAGCTTTCATTCGGTCTTTGCCAGCTTCGTCTTTTATGCCGGACTTGATGGCCTTGGCTATGTCTTCGTCTTTGAGTTCGGCTTGTACTTTAGCATCGGAGTAATCCTTTAGCTTTAGTTTTTTCCCGATATTGGTTTTGCCGGCGCCATCGGCGCCGTGGCACTTGGCACATTGATTGGTCCAGATTTCAGAGGCCGGTGCGGCAAAGCTGGCTGCGGTACCGAGAGACACGATAAGGGCGGCGAGGGCGAGCGATGTTTTTTTCATGGGCAACAGAGCTGATTATCGAGCGTATTAGATGTGCGGTTTTAGGGCTGCAAAACCCCGCGGCATTCATGGAACAACCGCGGGGCGACAACAGAGAAGATGATCTGGATGGAGTGTTATGTACAGCCGCGACGCGGTTATTTTTTCATTTGGCGGATATACGCTGCGAGGGCGGTTGCATCGGCGGGCGCGAGATCCTCTCTGAATCCCCGCATGAGCTCCTTACCGTCTTTCGTAGAACCTTCGAGCGTAACCTTGACGAGCTGCTCGTCCGTGAACTCGGCTTGTACCTTGGCGTC
>Ga0302321_100005642_pt1 | contig 10971 bp, 8 predicted proteins | sample Fen_T0_1_FD_202505 | JGI IMG/M metagenome (GOLD analysis project Ga0302321, IMG submission 202505) | Peat permafrost microbial communities from Stordalen Mire near Abisko, Sweden - Fen_T0_1 | ecosystem: Environmental > Terrestrial > Soil > Wetlands > Permafrost | place: Sweden: Abisko...
AGCGTGTGACGAAGTCGATGAACACCTCGGTGTGCTTGTCACGGAACCAGCGGATGACCTGCGGGAAGTATTCCTTGAGGGCGTAGGTCACGCGATTGATGAGGCGGCAGCGATCCTCGACGAGTAGCGCCTGCAGCGCCTCGATCACGGCGCGCATGTGCGCTGGTGCCGACTCCACCAAGCCGTCAATCGCCTTCTCCAGACGCGCCAGTCTCTCCCCCATGTGCAAGACCTTGGCGATGCAGTCCGCGAGCGCGACCTGCTGGGCTTCGTGCTCAAACTTCAGCGATTGGACCCATCGCCACCACGGATGCGTCCAGGCTCCACTCTCCTCGGGCTCGCGCAGTCCCCGACGTGGCAAGTGCTTGACCAGTCGGTGCTTGGCCCGACTCTCATCCGTCTTCGCGGCGGCACGCTGACGAACCAGATCTCGCAGTGCCTCGTGCTCAAGCGTGGGCACCCAAACCGGCGTAAGATCGCCGGCCTGGTAACACTGGGCCAGCTTCTCAGCGTCGCGACGATCAGTCTTCACTTTGTCGCCAGCCTTCTTGGGGATCAGCGACGGTGCGATGACTTCGCAGTCGATGCCGAGCTTGGTGAGCTGCCAGTACAAGGCGTAACCCGTGGGACCGGCTTCGTAGCACACCTTGAGATTCTTCCCGCCGCCAAGCTTCTCGATGAGCTTGCGCACGGCCTCAGCGCGGTTGGGGAACTTGCCCAGGCTGCGGATCTTCCCAAGCCCTTCCGCGATGGTTGCGGTGATGGTTTCAGCGTGAACATCCAGACCTAGATGTCGGGCACAATTGCTCATGACCGACTCCTCCGTTGTGGCTCTGCGTTCTGTTTCTCTTACCAGGATCAAGCGTAAACCACGATCCCGGTGTGAGTCGGTCGTTCCATTCTGACTCGGCGGACCCAACATTGCCTGTTGTGAAAGCACAAGGTGACAGTCGAGACATCAGGCAGATTCTGCCTGGCTGCCCCTATGCACACGTGGCATATTGCAGCACGTGAGACTACTGTTCGCACGGCCGAACCGTCGATTCAAGGGTTCGGCTCGGTCGACCCTTCTTGCTCTTGGTGGCATTGCGATGTGTTGTTCGTTGGGGTGTATGATCCCAGGTGTCCGTGAGGATAGGCTGGCACGGGCAAGGCGCGCCGACGTCGAGGGAGTATGCGCCGCCGGCGATCCCCTAAAGGCTGTTCCGGGTCGCATTACGGACGAAGACATCAAGCGCGTTCTTTGCTTGATTGTAGCCAATTCTGGTGTTCGGGACGTGGCTGACATTCGAGCTGTGCAAGCATCTGCCTTGGAGAGCGCACATAGGTGCGAAGCTTCAATCGCCGGGGTCGAAGCCGCACGTCGTGAAACTGCAGGCTCGTTTCTTGCGCTATTGCCTATCCTGACCGAAGCGGCACGAGAATCGTCCCACAAACAGAAAGATTGTGGTCCGCGTGCTGTCATCCAGGGCATCGTTTCGGCGCTAGGCAACGATTTTGGCTTCGTTCCCATCATCGAGCCGTGGAACGATGTCACGGTTTTCAAGGATGGTTCGGCCTTCGCTGCCGCAAGCCCAAGGTTGGCGCTGCAATCGCATGAGACGGCGCCTGGAGCGCTCGCGGGCCGCTCCGATAACATCATCGCCGTCCTAAACAAGAATGTTCTCTACGCCCGTCTTCCCGTAATCGGAATGGGAGTGAGCAAGTTCTTCGAGGCTGCAGCAAAGAAGGCGCGGTCTGAAAGCTCGATTATCGCAACTATCATCGACCTTCGGGGATCCCAGGGTGGTCGAATAGACGACATCGTACGCTTCGTGGACCTGTTCTTTGACGACGGTATCCTTCTCCAATGGCGAATGCGAGCGAACGGCCGGACAGAGACCGAACGAGCGACACGAAACCCACCAGCACGCCTTGACCCAACAATCGTCCTCATAGATGAACAAACGGCCTCGGGAAGCGAGGCCGTTGCTGCTTCTTTTCGCAAGAGCAGCCGGGCGATGATTCTTGGGCGCAAATCCATGGGCTTGGCCAACATCACGACCACCGCATTCCTTCCAAGCAAATCACTCCTCAGGTTTCCGACCGGGGACCTTCTGGAATCCGATATCGGGCCTATAACCGGACACGGTGTGATGCCCGACGTAGAGTTCGCAGATTCAACGCCACCTCAGTCGATGGGAAAAGATGATCGCATGCTTGCCGCAGCCTATGCGATCTTAATTGGCAGCCCGTCAGGTACTAGGCACGACCTCATAGCAACGGCGCAACACATAGTAGAGACGTATCGGGAGCCTCATCATTCGGGGGTCACCTCTGAAGATGCGCATCAATGAATTCTGATTTGCCCGCAGTGGCAAGAGCGGGGCCGCCGTAATGCCGTTGCAGCAGACGGTGGTGCCGCAGGGACATGGTATAGAATCGAAAAGCCGACTCGGCGGCACCCCCGCTGCTGAACGGCAAGGCGCTCACCAAGTGCTATTCACCGGCTGCCACCACGCGCGCGAGTGGATCTCGGTCGAGGTGCCCTTCCTCGTCGCGAAGTTTCTGATCGACGGCTACACCGACACGCCCGGTGACGATCCCGAGAAGAAACGCATCAAGCATCTGGTCGATAACCGCACCATCTGGTTCGTGCCACTGGTCAATCCCGACGGCCACCACCACTCGGTGCTGGTGAACCGCATGTGGCGGCCCAACCGCAAGGAATACGTGTTCGCCACGGACGAAACCATTCAGGCGCCCCGGCTGGCTGGCGGTTCACGCACCATCAAGGTCAAGGCTGGCGCCTACCGAGGCGTCGATGTCAATCGCAACTACCCGACGGCAAGGTGGGGACAGGAAACCGTGGCCACCAGCCGTGACCCCGCCGATTCAAAACGGGGCGTGTGGGCCGGTCCTTCGGCCGGTTCGGAAATAGAAACCCAGGCCATGGTCGCGCTCATCGCCGCGCAAAGCTTCCGATCGAGCATCACCTACCACAACTTCAGTCAGCTCCTGCTTTATCCCGGCCCCGCCCAGGACAACGCCTTCGTGCAGGAGGTCGGCAAGGGCATGAGCAAACTCATCGACGCCAACGGAAATCCCTACACCTACCAATCCGGCGATGCGCTGTATCCCACGACTGGCGATATGCTCGAGTATTGCTACGGCGTCGCGCCCGGCCGCCCAACCTTCACGCCCGAGCTGCGCCCGCGCGCGAGCGGCCCCGAAAGCCACTACTTCAGCGGCTTACCGGAGGACGAGATCGAGCCAACCTTCAAAGAGAACCTCAACGCGGCCTTGGCGCTGATCAACTGCGCGGGCTTCGATGCCCCCCCGAAGGGCGTCACCATCCGCTGGACACCGGACACCCACGTCGGGCAGGTCGTACACAATTGCTGGAAGGTTTTCGAGGGCTTTTCTCCGTGACCTGGACGTCAATCCTGTGCCTGGCCCTAGCGACGGCAAGCGCGCCCACCGGCCCGGCAGAATCGCGCCGAGTGATCTTCTGTACAGAGCGGGCGGGTGTCTGTGCCACGGCAAGACCACTCGGGAACCTGGCCGGCGGTTTCTGGGCCGAGGCAACCGACGCAGAGCTTTTATCCAGTCGAAGTCCGCTGCCACCCATCCTGTATTTCACGGTCGAGGACCACGCGCACGCGATGGAGGGATTGGACAAGAGGGAGCACGAACAGGCCATCGCGCGGCGCCACCAGCTGGTCGCCGCCCATCCCGAAACCTGGGTGTGGCAGACCCTGCAAGACGATCTGCGCGCGCTCGCCGCGACGGCTACGAAGGCGCATCCCCAGGAACTCGCGCTGCTTGTGGACGCCGCCGCCGAGTTGAGGGGAAGCAGTGAGCGACTGCGCGGCGCAACGCCCAGTGAAACGCTCGGCCGACTGCGCGAGAGTCTGGCGGCCTTGCGCATCGAGCTTCCCGCGGGGCCGCTCACGGCGACGTACGAAAAGGAAGCGGACAACCTGTCCCGATTGTCCCAAGCCCCGAGCCACGGCAGCCCGCAGGCCGGCGCGCTGGCCATGCCCTTTGCTGAACGCGAGCCGGTGTATTTCACGCCGTCGGTTTCCGAGAAGCAGACGCGCGTCCTGGCGGACAACGGACAGTATCCCTACCGATGGCGCGGCGGAGTTGTCGCGGTCCTGAGCCCACGGGATCTTGACCGGGCGCCCTGGAAAGGCCAGGCCTTGCGCCTGGTCTATGTTGGCCGCCAACCCTACCTGCGCGACCTGTTGCAATTGACACGCGCCCAGATGAACCGGCGATTGCAGGCACGCGCGCGCGGGATCTCGCCAAACGAGCGCGCGGAATTCGTCGCCGAGCTGGCTTTTGACAACGCCATCTTGTTCCGTTCGGCTCGCCCTGGACTGGCAAGTGCACAGATGGCCGCTCTTCCAGCCTTTCTTCCGCAGTGGCAGCAAGTGTTGGCCCTCGATACCGAGAACCTTGCTGCCGCATTGAGCGCCGTCCCGGGCGCATCGAACCGCGCCGTGCTGCTCGGACAGCTCCGCGCGGACCTGGGGCTTGCCGCGGGCATCCTTCGTGGCGGCCCAAGGGCCGACCACACCGCGCGCATCGACCACGCCACCAAGCTACTCGATGGCTTGACCGACTAGCGCGATCTCCGCACCAAAAACCAAAAGGGCGGTCCCGTGGGGGATCGCCCTTTTTGTATTTGTGCGGACAGGGTCCGCAGCGCGGAACTCAGCCGCAGCAGCAGCCACGCATCGACATCGCGCGGGCGCTCTTCATGGAACCCTTCGAAGCGGGCTTGGCCTTCTTCGCGCCGACCTTCTTGGCGACCTTCTTGGCGACCTTCTTGGCGGGCTTCTTCACGGCGGCGACCGGCTTCTTGGCAGGTGCCTTCTTGGCTTTGGTTGCGGACTTGGCTTTGATTGTTTTCTTTGCTTTGGGCATGGTGCACATATTGCCGCTATGTGGGCCCGCTTGCAAGATTCGCAGCACTTGAATCCCACAAATCGGTATGACCGCCCCATCGGACCTGGGCGTATGATCGGGACGCGATGGCGACAAGAAGATGCCTTTTAGGTCAATCGCTGACGGTTCTGGTCCTGCTTTCGAGCTGTGCGACCGCCCCACCCACCAAGCCGTCCAGCGCATTTCCGCTACCACCTGATGAGCCGCCCACGGCGAGCGCACCGGTACCAAGTGCAGGTCGATTAAGCAACGGCGATGCCTCGACGGTAAGCGGACCCGACGGACTTGTGGCTTTGTGCGAGTCCCTTCGCGACGAGAATCCCACGGGTTTTCCAGGCAATGCCGTCGCGCAAGCGCGAGCCATCGAGGCCCATGCGCAGCGGCGGCAGGCAGCCCTTGCGGGCCGCTACGTCGCCAGCGTACCGGCCACGGGTTTCCTTTTTCGCAGCTATGAACTTGGCGAGCGGCGGCTGATGCTCGACACCGATCGTGGCCTGGTACTCGGCGATGGCGCCGAGCTGTTCGTGCCCAGCAAGGATCCTGTGCCTGGTTTTGTCCTTGCGCCGGATCTCGCGGAACGGATTCTGACCCAGCGGACGGAGGGCAAACTTTCCCTGCGCCTGATCTTTCGCCCCGCCGGTTCGCAGTTGCGCAAGGACGCGTGCATGTGGCTGGGTGGAGGACGCGTGGTCAAGATGGAGATCGAGGTTCTGGGCGCGTCGCTGCTCGCACCTGATGGGACGGTCCTTTCGCGCGGGGACACCGGCGAATACGCCGACGCCTCACCCACGGCGCCGGTCCGTTCACCCAAGGTGACCGTGCGCAAGGCGCACGCCACCGACGGCAAGGAAATCCAGTCCACCATGACCAGCGCGCTCGGCGCCATCGCCGAACGCGCGCAGCCGTGCTACGAGCGCGTGCTCATCGTGCGCCCTGCCCTGCGCGGCACGCTCGTCCTCGGCATCCGCATCGGCGCGGGTGGGCACGTTGAATCGGCGCACGTCGAGATGAGTTCGATGGGTGACGACACCCTGGTCACCTGCGTGGCCACGGCCGCCACAAAAGTGACGATCGCCGGAACCAGCAGCGGTCAGCGCCTCAGCGTCCCCTTGCAATTCGGCTCGGCAGAGGAACGCTAATGAGGATGATGGTGACGTAGGCTGTGCGGCCGCTCCAGACCGTGCGCCAGCATTAGATGCTCGTCATTCAGGATCTCAACCGTCGGGCCATCCGCCACGACGACCCCACCATCGAGCACGATCACCCGCGAGCACAGCTCGACCACCCATTCCAGGTCATGCGTGGCGATGAGCTTGGTCGCGGGGATCCCTTGCAGGAGCGTTTTGAACTCGCGCCGGCCGCGCGGATCGAGGTCGCTGGTGGGCTCGTCGAGAACGAGGATCGTCGGTTCACAAGCCAAGACGCCGGCCAGACAGACACGCCGCTTTTCCCCGTGGCTCAAGTGGTGCGTGGCACGGTGGCCGTAGCCCACAAGGCCCACCATGGCGAGAGAGCGCTCGACCCGAGCTTCAAGCACCTTGCCAGTGAGCCCGAGTTGCTGCGGGCCAAAGGCCACATCTTCCTCAACGGTCTGGCAAAAGAGCTGGTCGTCGGGATCCTGAAACAGCAGGCCCACCTGGCGCCGCACCGATTCGAGATTCGCCGCGGTGATGGCCTGGCCAGCGATACGGATGGACCCGTCACCCGTGATCTTCTCGGGCAAGATCCCGTTCAAATGTAGAAGCAGGGTGGACTTGCCTGAACCGTTGGGGCCGAGGAGACCAACGCATTCGCCGGGTGCGATGGTGAAGTTCACCCCGCACAAGGCCTCGGTCCCGTCGTGGTAGCGGTAACGCAAGCCTTCAACTTGGATAGACCCGCTCATTTCCAACCTCGCGCGCACATGGCAGAGTAAATGCGCTCGGCGCGCTCGGAGGCGCGCACGAAGAGCTGTCCGACCAAGGTCCCAAGCACGCGCCAACGGACGCGGCGCTGGCGTTGGAACGTTCGGCTGGCGCGCGCACGCCGCATACGTTCGGACTCGTCGAGCAGCACGAAGAGATAGCGGTGCATGAGCGCAAGCGTTGTGACGAGCAAGGCTGGAACGCGGGCGCTGCGGAGCGCGCCCAGAATCTTGCCAAAGGGCGTGGTATTCGCGAGTAGCACCACGGTGAATAGGCACAGCCCGCTTCTGGCGGCCAGCGCGAGCCAATTTCCGTGACCTGGAGCGTGCAAGGCGTTCACCACAATCACACCCAAGACAAAGGGCGACAGCAACAAAAGCCGACGGATGACAAACCAGATCGCGATCTGGCTGAGCACCATGACCATCAACAACAGCACCACCATGCCGATGAACCAGGCACGCCATTCCCAAGGTGCGAGAACGGTACCTACGATCATCATGAGAGCCCCCACCAGCTTGCCCGTGGCAGGCAGCCGGTGGACGGCACTGTCGTGATGGCCATGATGATGACCAAGCCAGTCTTTCAGCATGGCGGTTCCTGCTTCGATTCCTTCGACAGATCCTTCACGGACTTGCGCACCAGCACGCGCCCGAGCGCAAGCGCCAACCCCAATACCACCAGCGTGCCAAGAGCGCCAGCCAGCGCCGTCGCACCCGCAGCCGAGTGGATGCCGGGCAAGCGGTAGTCTGGCGCGGGGGCATGGACGATGGCCGATGCACCCTGCACGTCGAAACCCAGCTTTGCGGCGACGGATTCAAGCCCGTCGGGCCAAGGACAAGCGAAGGGGGCCACGAAGACGGCTAAAACCAGTGCCACCAGCAACCCGTAGCGCAGAATTCCACCGGGAAGGGTTCCACCCGAGGCTGGCGTTCTTTCGGCCACGATCTCGGGCCGGGTGCGTGCAATGGCCGCAAACGCCAGCGCGCCGATCAGGCCTTCGCCAAGCCCGATGATCATGTGCACACTGGCCATCATGGGAAAGCCAGCCGACCAGGCCACCGTGTGCGACCAGGCCAGCTCCCCGGCGCAACCGATAGCCGCAAGGACGGTCGAGACCCAGCCGCCAAAGGCCACGCCCGTCACCTGCCCACGCAGTCCGCGCATCCGGCTGGAAACCAGGCGATAGACCAGATACCCGCCGCCCGCACCCAAGATGCCCATGTTTAGCAGGTTAGCCCCAAGCGCGGACACGCCACCGTCGGCGAACAAGAAACACTGGACGATGACCACGGCGGTAAGGACGACGATGGCCGCGCTTGGACCCAAAAGAGCCGCCACCAGCACCCCACCCATGAGGTGCCCCGAGGTTCCACCGGCTACTGGAAAGTTCACCATCTGCGCCGCGAATAGAAACGCCGCCGCAAGGCCAAGCAGCGGCACCCGCCGGGGCGGCAGCTCGCGACGCACCTGGCGCAAGGCGAATCCGACGCCAACAACGGAAATCGCAGCCGCGGTGGCCGCTGTCTTTCCGTCGAGGAATCCGTCAGGGATATGCATCGTAGGGCACCCTATCAGTCGAGAAACAGCGTGGCCATCAGGCGCACTGTCCGTGGGTAAGCCGGCGTGTAGTCCACATCCTCGCAGCCACCAAAGCCGCCAGATCCTGACGACACGAGCCGGCCGCTCTTGCCGCAGGAGAATCCAACAGGGACAGTCGATCCGACAGCCGGTTCGCCAGGCAATCGACTGACAGTGGCAAATTGGGCCGAGCGGAATTGGCCATCGAGCAGATTTTCCATGTCGAGGGCCAGGTCGAACCAGCGATGCCGATACCCAAGGTGCAGATCGACCTGCGTGAATCCCGGCGCGACCAAGGTGCCATCATCGGTCGCTGGCCGGTTTCCGATCCCGTAGAAGCGCAGCCCCGCCCGTGCCAGGCCCGGGCCAAGCGCGTGGCGCGCCGACAGGCCACCCGACCAGGTCTGCTTGGGCGCCAGCGCGAGGCCACCCCCATTGGACTGGTCCTTGCTGAATTGGGACTTGGTGAAGGACAGATCGAGGTCGGCCGCCAGCCAGGGCGTGAACTCGTAGCGGGTCTCGAACTCGATGCCTTTGCGGTTGGTCGCACCGCTGACCGCGGTCGTTCCGTCGTCGCCATTCCACACGGTTTCATTGTCCAAATCGAGCTGCCACAGCGCGAGCGCCAAATCCCAGCGGCCGAACAAGCGCGCGCGCGAACCGACTTCCTCGCCCACGGCGCGCGTCAGCGGCGTCACGGCCTGTGGCGTGAAAGCACCGCGCACGTCGTTCGAGTGGAACCCGTGGCCGTAGTTGCCGTACACGTCGAGTTGGGCCTTGTCGGAATCCACAGGAGTCAGCACGACGCTGGCCTTGGGACTCAGTTGATGGGCAGCACCGACGCCACTTGCCGGTGCGCTTGGGTCGGCAGTGGACAGGCGATTATCGACGGCAAACGAGAGCAAATCGGCCCGTCCACCCATGTCGATGCGTACCCACTTGGCGGGAGTGATCTCTTCATTGAAGTAGCTCGCCACGAGGCTTTGATGGACGTCGTTGCCGCGAAGGGCGTCCATCTGTTGTCGATTTGAGGTGTGCCACAGCTCCGCATGGATATCGTCGTTGCGGCCCTCGCCCCCGATGGTTGTGTCGAAGCGCACCCTGCCGATCTGGTGAACCACGCGATAGCTCAGTTTGGCGCCGTAGAAGGTGCGCCGGTCGATTTGTTCTATTTCGTCGCCATTGACGGGATCGTTCAAGGCAAGCGTGAAATCAGAATAGAGGTTGAAGCGGTAGGTGCCGGCGTAGGCGAGCGCTCGGAACTCGCTGTTTTCGGTTGGACGCAGCCGGTACGTCATGAACATCTGGTGGCGGGCGGTGTTGCCGCCTTCGCTTGGATCCATCGAACCCCAGCGCGAAATGAGCCCTTGCTCAACCGCACGCCCCGGGATCTGGCCCGAGCCGTTCCAATTGCCAGCGTAGCTCATCTCGCCGAGGCTTAGACTCGCGGCCGGACTTGGGCTGTAAGTCAGCTTGTTGAACAGCTTGTAGCGATCCCAGTGGTCGGGATTGTCGAACGGGCCATTGGTGCGGCCCACCTCGGCGGCGAAGGTCGCCTTCAGGGGCAGGGATTCGATCTTGGGACTGGCGATGACCAGCGTGCGATAGCCGGCCGAGCCATGCCCGGGCGAATCCACGAATCCGGCACCAGCCGAGCTGTGCTCGAATTCATCGCGCGAGACCATGTTGACCGCGCCAGCGGTAGCGAAGTCACCCTGGCCCACGAAATAGGGACCCTTGGTGACTTCCACGCGCTCGACCACCTCGGGGATGATGAAGTTGGTGTCGGCGTAGCCCTGCCCGTGCGCGTGCGAGACAAGGTTGATGGGAATACCGTCGATGGAAAGCGCCAGATCGGTTCCGTGATCGGCGTCGAACCCGCGCAAAAAATACTGATTGGCCTTGCCGCCACCCGAATGCTGGACCGTGAGCAGCCCTGGCGTCACACGCAAGATGTCCTGCACGCTGCCAATGGGCCGCAGGGCGAAATCACGATCCTGCACCGAGAACGACGACGCCGCGCTGATGGGGCGAGAACCCAGCACCAAGGTCGATTGGTTCGGCTCTTCCTGGGTCACTTCACGCGCCGCTGGGAGTGGCGAAGGCTCAGGTGTTTTCGCGGGAGGCGCGATCGGTGCCGGTGCGGGCACGTGAAATTCATACGTGAAGTCCACCGTCGAGGCCACGGGCACGCCGCGCCGGCGGGCTGGCTCGAAGTTGAAAGCGCGTGCCGCATCCATCGCCGCTTCGTCGAGTCCATGGCCAGCGGGCGCCACCACCCGCACCTCGGCCACCTGTCCCGAGGCATCGAGATCCAGCTCCAATCCGACGTTGCCTTCACGGCGCTCGGCCAGCGCCTGTGCGGGATAAATTGCCTCGCGATGGGTCTTGAGCGAGGGCGGCGTAAGCGCTGGTGGCGCTTCGTTTGCGTCCGGAATGCCGCCGTCCGACTGAGCCCATGCACGCGGCACAAACACGGCACCCATCGCCAGGAAAAGCACCAGAGCGAACCGACATGGGTTCGGAATCGAGGATGAGAGAGGCATGGCCC
>Ga0302321_100005643_pt1 | contig 10971 bp, 2 predicted proteins | sample Fen_T0_1_FD_202505 | JGI IMG/M metagenome (GOLD analysis project Ga0302321, IMG submission 202505) | Peat permafrost microbial communities from Stordalen Mire near Abisko, Sweden - Fen_T0_1 | ecosystem: Environmental > Terrestrial > Soil > Wetlands > Permafrost | place: Sweden: Abisko...
ATACCGTCACCCGGAAACAGCTCAACAATGCCATCGACGCCTTGGCCAACTCACTAGAGCTTACGCCGACGAACCCGGCGGAGTGGGCGGCGCGACTCGCTGAACTGAAGGAGCGCGCGCTTACGGCAGCCGACATTGCGCAAACTATGGCGCAGGAACGCGGCGATACTGCCGATTCCGAGTTGCGAGTCTGGGCTGATGCCGCCAGGGCTAGTGTCGAGAGTCATGCGCGGGACGCTGCGATCCTCATTCCCTGGGCGCGCACCGATTCGAAGATCCAAGTGGACATGGCGGAACGCCCGCGGGAGCAGGCGCCCGAATGGGTGGCGATCGAGCGGTTCTTCAAGTCTGTGCCCACGCTGGCCGAGGCTCCGGAACGATGTGAAGAGGCGCAGCGTGCACTTTTCGAGCTGCGCGCCACCCTGGTCAACGACTCCGTAATGAACTACGAAGTGCTGGTGCGCGTCGATGCGCTGGCCCAGGCCTTGCGGCAATCGGCAAAGGATGCCGGCGCGCTCATTCGCCGCCTTTCCACCATCGCACAGAAGTCCGATGACATGTTTCAGGCGATGGACTTCGGCTTCCTTTTTGACCACACCCGCAAACAGTTTTCCATTGGATACCGCGTCGCTGACAACACTCTGGATTCGAACTGTTATGACCTGCTGGCTTCCGAGGCGCGCCTCACCAGTTTCATCGCGATCGCAAAGGGCGATGTTCCTTCCTCCCACTGGTTTCGCCTGGGCCGGGCGCTCACTCCGGTAGGTCGGGGCTCCGCGCTTATTTCGTGGTCGGGCTCGATGTTCGAGTACCTGATGCCGGCGCTGATGATGCATTCGCCGTCCGGCAGTTTGTTGAACCAGACCTGCGAGTTGGTTGTGCGCCGTCAAATTGAATATGGGGCGGAGCGCAGCGTTCCGTGGGGAATCTCAGAGTCGGCGTACAACGCGCGGGACCTGGATTTCACCTATCAGTACACCGCCTTTGGCGTGCCAGGGCTGGGACTCAAACGTGGACTGAGTGAAGATCTGGTGATAGCGCCGTACGCGACTGCCCTCGCGGCCATGATCGATCCCAACGCGGCTACACAGAACTTTGCGCAGCTTGCCGCAGCTGGGGGCAGCGGGATTTATGGCTTCTACGAAGCGCTCGATTACACCGGCGAGCGTGTGCCCGAAGGGGAAACGGTCGCGGTGGTGCGCGCTTATATGGCGCACCATCAGGGGATGTCACTAGTTGCGCTGGCCAATGCATTGAACGACGGCGCACTGCGGGCCCGCTTCCATGCCGAACCGATGGTCCAGGCTACTGAGCTGCTACTGCAGGAGCGCACTCCGCGTGATGTGCTGGTGGCACGGCCTCGTGCAGAAGAGGTCTCGGCGGCGGCGCATGTGCGCGAGCTCGTTCCACCGGTCGTGCGCCGTTTTACTTCGCCTCATGAAACCGTTCCACGAACCCAACTGCTCTCCAACGGGCGCTACAGCGTTATGGTGACTGCCGCTGGTTCGGGATACAGCCGTTGGGGAAATCTTGCCGTTACGCGCTGGCGCGAAGACGTTACCCGAGACTGCTGGGGCTCCTACGTCTTTCTTCGCGACGCGCAGAGCGGCCAGGCCTGGTCGGCAGGTTTCCAACCCAGCGGCGTCGAGCCCGATTCCTACGAAGCTAGTTTTAGCGAAGATCGGGCCGAGTTCACCCGACGCGATGGGTCTCTATCTACTACGCTGGAGGTGGTGGTTTCGCCAGAGGACGATGCTGAGGTGCGCCGCGTTTCGATCGCCAATTTGGGAACTCGCACCCGCGAGATTGAGGTTACTTCCTACGCAGAGATTGTGATGGCGCCCCAGGCCGCCGACGAGGCGCACCCGGCTTTTTCCAACCTGTTTGTAGAAACCGAATTTGTTGCCAGTACCGAAGCACTGCTCGCGACCCGGCGGCGCCAAACCGAAAAGGAGATACCTGTCTGGGTTGCTCACGTGGCGTTCGTGGAAGGCGAGTCGATTGGCGAGTTGCAGTTCGAGACAGACCGCGGGCGCTTTCTTGGACGTGGGCACCAGGTTCGTGACGCCATTTCTGTCACGGATGGCCGTCCTCTTTCGAATACCACGGGGCCGGTACTTGATCCTGTGATGAGTTTGCGGCGCACGGTGCGCATCCCCGCAGGCACGACCGCTCGGATTGTCTTCTCAACCATCGTCAACTCGACCCGCGAGCAAGTGCTTGAACTCGCCGACAAGTATCGCGACGCGAGGACCTGGGAACGTACTCAGACGTCGGCCTGGACGCAGGCGCAAGTACAACTCCACCATCTTGGTATCACGGCTGACGAAGCGCACCTGTTCCAGAGGCTTGCCAACGCCGTACTGTATTCGGACTCGGCATTGCGGCCGTCAGCCGATCTACTGGGCCGGAGCGCCATCGATCGGCCGGCTCTATGGGCACACGGTATTTCAGGCGACCTGCCTATCGTGCTGGCAAGAATCGACGAAGCCGAGGACGTAGGCATCATTCGCCAGTTGCTGAGGGCGCGGGAATACTGGCGACTTAAGGGATTGCCGGTCGATGTCGTCATTCTCAACGAGAAGCCGCCATCCTATGAGCAGGAACTTCAGGGTTCGTTGGACGATCTTGTGCGGGCCAGCTTGCAGCGCGCGTCCGCGGAGCCGGGCGAGATCCACGGCAAAGTTTTTCTTCTACGGGGGGACCTGATCTCCCCGCAAGAGAGGGTATTGCTTCAAAGCGTGGCTCGCGCCGTATTGCTCAGCCGGCACGGCACAATGGCCGAGCAGGTGATTCGATCGCAACGCACCGAGCCCGCAACGCGTCCTGCACCTCGTGCTTCGCGCCCGGCACGAGATGCCGAAGTGTCATTGAGCCTGCCGGACCTCGAATTCTTCAACGGCCTGGGCGGTTTCGCCGACGGCGGGCGTGAATATGTGACCGTCCTTGGGGAAGGATTGCGCACTCCTGCTCCCTGGATCAATGTCATTGCAAATCCTTCGTTCGGGTTTCTCGTTTCGGAATCAGGATCGGGCTACACCTGGTCGGGCAACAGCCGCGAGAACCAATTGACTCCCTGGTCGAATGATCCAGTAACCGATCCGCCCGGTGAAGCCATCTACCTTCGCGATGAGGACTCGGGCGTGGTGTGGAGTCCGACGGCCGTGCCGGTACGCGATGAAGTCTCGTCGTACGTGGCGTCTCATGGTCAGGGGTATAGCCGGTTCCGCAATGGATCGCACGGAATTCTGTCGGAGTTGCTGCAGTACGTTCCGGTTGGGGACTCGATCAAGATCTCCCGCTTGGTCGTTCACAACCAGTCGGCGCGCACCCGTCGCATCTCCGTGACTTCATTTGCAGAGTGGGTACTGGGTGATTCGCGCAGCACCACGGCTCCGCACATTGTCACGGAACTTGATGCCGAGACGAATGCTTTGCTGGCGCGAAGCGTGTGGGGCGGAGAGTTCGGCGGCCGGGTGGCCTTTCTCGACATGAGTGGACGCCAGATTTCATGGTCGGGTGACCGGACGGAATTCCTCGGCCGCAATGGAACAACGGAGCGACCGGCGGCGCTACAGCGAGGCGGCCCACTTTCTGGAAAAGTCGGTGCCGGGCTTGATCCCTGCGCGGCGCTGCAGACAAGCTTTGAGTTGCGTCCCAATGAACTCGTCGAGATTGTGGTTTTCCTGGGGCAGGGAAAGAGCCAGGAAGCGGCGCGCGAATTGATCAGGCGCTACCGCTCGGCGGATCTTGACCAGGTCCTGCTCGAAGTCACCCGGCAGTGGAACGACGTGCTCGGAACGGTGCAGGTTACCACGCCCGACCGGTCGATGGACATTCTGTTGAATCGCTGGTTGCTTTACCAGACGCTGTCGTGCCGGGTATGGGCGCGCGCTGCGTTTTATCAATTGAGTGGGGCCTACGGCTTCCGCGATCAACTGCAGGATGTGATGGCGCTCACGGTAGTGAAACGCGATGTTGCCCGCGAGCATCTGTTGCGTGCTGCCTCGCGCCAGTTTGTACAAGGCGATGTCCAGCACTGGTGGCATCCGCCGCTGGGACGAGGGGTACGAACGCGCATTTCCGATGACCTGCTGTGGCTGCCTTACGCCGTCATCCATTTCGTCGAGACGACAGGGGATGCGACCCTGCTCGATGAGGTCGTACCGTTCCTGGACGGCGACACGCTGGCGGAAGGGCAACTCGAATCCTACTTCCAGCCGCGGGTTTCACAGAAACGCGCAACCCTCTTCGAACACTGCGCACGAACGCTGGACCGAAGCCTCGCCGTCGGCAGTCACGGTTTGCCGCTGATCGGCACAGGCGACTGGAATGACGGCATGAACCGCGTCGGCCAGGCAGGCAAGGGCGAGAGCGTCTGGCTGGGCTGGTTCCTGCATACGATTCTGTGGGAGTTCGCCAAGGTTGCGGATGCGCGCGGTGAAAGCAAGCGCGCTGAAACATGGCGGCTGCATGTCAGTGCATTGAAGGCCGCGCTCGAGCGCGAGGGTTGGGACGGAGAGTGGTATCGCCGTGCGTATTTCGATGATGGCACGCCGTTAGGAACGGCCAAAGACCAGGAGTGCCGCATCGACTCCATCGTTCAGTCCTGGGGAGTTCTGAGTGGCGCCGCCGAACCGGCCCGGGGAGCGCGCGCCATGGCAGCGGTCGATCAATTCCTGGTGCGTCGGCCGGAAAGCTTGGTGCTGGTGCTGACGCCGCCGTTTGATCGAACAACCCACGACCCCGGCTACATAAAAGGATATCTGCCGGGCATCCGTGAGAATGGCGGCCAGTACACCCACGCGGCTGCGTGGACGATTATGGCCTTTGCCGCACTCAGCGATGGCGACAAGGCGGCAGAACTGTTTCGCATGATCAACCCAATCAACCGCACCTCATCGAGGGCGACTGTGCAGCGGTACAAAGTGGAACCTTACGTGGTGGCGGGCGACGTCTATTCCGAACCTCCACATGTCGGCCGCGGTGGTTGGACCTGGTACACCGGCTCAGCTGGTTGGCTCCATCGCGGCGCGATCGAATGGATCTTGGGTTTCCGACTGCGCGGAACGGTGCTCTTGATCGATCCCTGCATTCCGAAGGATTGGCCGAGCTACGCCATGAGTTTTCGCTATCACTCAGCCACGTACAAAATCAGGGTGGAGAATCCTTCCAGCGTTTCACGGGGCGTTGCGTCGGTCGAAATGGACGGCAAGCGAGTAGCTAGCTTCCCAATTCAACTCGTTGATGACGGCGCGGAACACCAGGTCCGCATTGTTCTGGGGTAGTCGAAGTTTTCATGTCCCAATTCCCTTGACTGGCCGGAGGGTCTGTCTTGTTGGTCCAGATCAGGCCCCGAAGTAATCGACGCCGCTCTCCGGGAATCACGCTGTTGGAACTGTCGTTCAGGGGCAAGCGATCGCCCGCGGCCACCCGGCTTCAGTGAACGTTGATTGGCTCCTCACTTGTAGCCCGCTACCCCTGCAGGAGAGTATGAACTCTACGGAAGCGGGAGTCAGCCAGGTTGTAGCCACCCACTTCCAGCAGGCTGCTTTCCATCCGGCGCGTCGTCCGTCTGTTGGAGTACATTAGCCGTCGAGGCCACTACTCTCTGCATGAACATTTTGCTACAAGATGTACGGCACGCTCTTCGTGTGTTGGCCGCTGCGCCCGCCTTCACCTTGGCGGCGGTTCTATCGCTGGGCATCGGAATCGGCGCGAACACCGCAATCTTCAGCATCGTAGATGGTCTGTTACTTCGTCCGCTTCCGTACAAAGACGCTGAACGGCTCGTCATACTCTGGAACCGCTCTCCTGGCCTGGACATTACGGAAGACTGGTTTTCCACATCGCAATACTTCGACATCAAGAACGGTCATCGTGGCCTTGAGCAGGTTGCGATCGCCATCGGCGGCAACTACAACCTCACTGGCTGGGGCGAGCCGGAACGCCTCGGGGCGATCAGGGTCTCGTCGAATTTGCTGCCCATGCTGGGACAGCGCGCAGCGCTCGGGCAATTGTTTGTTGTCGACGAGGACCAGCCAGACCGCACGGCCACCGCGGTCCTGAGTTACGGAACATGGACGCGGCGCTTTGGCTCCGATCCCGGCGTTCTCGGCAAGAAGATCATGCTGAACGGCGTGCCGTATGAAATTGTCGGTGTAATGCCACGCTCGTTTTCGTTGCCTCGCGAGGTGATGCCCACGCTGGACGGCGCGGAGCAGGCCGAGATCTTGCTGCCGCTTCCTCTCCCTGCCAGCGCCGCCCGGGATCGCGACCACGAAGACTACAACATCGTGGGCAAGTTGAAGGCCGGGGTTTCCGTACAACAGGCGCAGGCCGAAATGGATACCATTACGGCGCGCCTGCGCCATGACTTTCCGGAGATGTATCCGCCCAACGGCGGCCTGACGTTCGGCATCGTGCCGCTGCTCGAGCAGGTGGTAGGCAACGTTCGGAACACGCTGTACCTGCTGCTGGGGGCGGTTGGTTTTGTCCTGCTGATCGCGTGCGTGAACGTAGCGAACCTGCAACTGTCGCGCGCCGTCGCTCGACAAAAGGAAATTGCAGTGCGCACCGCGCTAGGCGCAACTCGAGTCCGCATCGTTCGTCAGTTGCTGACCGAAAGCGTGTTGCTTGCCTTCGCGGGGGGCGCATTGGGCATCGCCCTGGCATTTCTTGCCTTGCACTGGGTACGGCTGCTTGGTCCGCAGAGCGTCCCGAGAGTGAGCGATGTCAGCATCGGTCTTGCCGCCCTCGCGTTCACGTCCATGGTTTCCATACTGTCGGCGATCCTGTCCGGATTGGCTCCGGCGCTGCAGGTTTCGCGGCGCGATGTGCAAACCGTTCTACAGGGCACCAGTCGCACGTCGGTCGGCGTCAGTGCGATTTGGGGACGAGGCAGTAATCTTCGCCGCTCGCTCGTGATCGCCGAGATTGCGCTTTGCGCGATGTTGTTGATTGGCGCCGGACTGCTCATTCGCAGCTTTGTTCGTGTACGCGACGTAAATCCCGGCTTCAATCCTCGTAATGTCCTCACCCTTGAACTGACCATGACGGGCGAGCGATACAAGGACAAGCAGACGGTTCTCGCTGCTTATCATGAGCTATGGCAACGGCTGGGACACTTGCCGGGTGTCACCTCGGCAGGGGCCGTCACATCGCTGCCGCTGAGCCAAATGTTTGCCTGGGGACCGATCGCCGTTGAAGGCCGCGTGCCGCCGCCGGGCGAGAAGTTCATCAATGCCGATGTGCGTATGGTGAGCGGACGTTATCTCCACGCCATGGAAATACCCCTTCGCGAAGGCCGGCTATTTAACGACGACGATGCCGCCGACAAACCCCGTGTGGCGATTGTCGACGACTACATGGCGCAACAACTTTGGCCAAACCAGGACGCGATCGGCAAGCGCTTCCACATCGGTGGAATCAGCGAGACCAGCTCTCCCTGGATCACCGTTGTCGGCGTGGTTGGGCGGGTGAAGCAATATACCTTGGACGCCGACTCGCGCATCGCGTTTTACCTTCCGCAAACCCAATACGTGACGCGCGCCATGAACGTCGTTATGCGCAGCAGCAACGACCCGGTTTCCCTGGCCGGCGCGGTCAAGCAGCAGATTCACGAACTCAACCCTGATCTTCCGCTCTACAACGTGAGCACCATGCAGGAGCGCTTCGACAAGTCTCTGGCCCGCCGTCGTTTCATCATGCTGGTGCTTGGGACGTTCGCTGCAATTTCCCTTGGGCTCGCGGTGATTGGAATCTATGGGCTCATCGCCTATCTGGTTGGCCAAGGTACCCGCGAAGTGGGCATCCGGCTGGCGCTTGGCGCCACACCGGCGAACATCATGACGCTTATTGTTCGCGGCGGTATGAGCCTGGCCTTGTGGGGAGTCGCTATCGGCATCGGAGGCGCGCTGGTAGTCAGCCGCTTGATGCGCTCGCTGCTCTTCGGTGTTGGAGCCACCGATGTCGCGACGTTTGTCGCTGTTCCCATTCTGCTGGCTTGTATCGCCTTGGTCGCCAGCTATATTCCGGCGCGACGCGCTTCTCGCATCGATCCCAGCACATCGTTGCGATGCGAATAGGACTCGTTGCTGAAGGCGGCGCCTTTGCAAGTCATCTATCGTCTATCCAGCGCTATCCTCTTCGGTACGCCAACCTGTAAAGGTGGCCGCAAGCGAGTGGCACTACTGAGCGCTTTGCCAATCTTCCCCTCGATCGCAATGTCACGATTGTGGAAGGAACGGGCAAATAGGCGCGAATGATCTAGGTCTGCCCGACGCTTTTCGAGCGTTAGTTCTGCGGACGATTCATCACCGACTCAGCCAGATCGCCCAGTTGCTCGGCAGTGAATTGATTGCCTTCGAGGTTCGCGGCCAACTTGCCTTCCCGGTCAATCACCACGGTGTGCAGGCTGTGCACGAGCAGGGCCTCATCGGGCCAGACACCTATCCCAAACCAGCTACAAACCAGTTGCACATCCGCGACGGGACCGGTCAGGAGATGCCAGAATTCTGGATCCGCTTTCCAGGTCTTTCCGTAGTTGGCGAGAACCTCGGGTTGGTCGTGTACAGGATCGAAACTGACCGTCAACAGCACAAGGTCCTTGCCCGCGCGATTCGCGAAGCGTTTCTGCAGGCGCCCAAAATAGTTGGAAAAGCGGTAGCAGTAATCCGGAAGCGGGCAGCGCGTGTACACGAAACTCAACAGCACGACTTTTCCGGCAAATTGATGCAGGCTGATCTTGCGCCGCATCTGGTCGGTCAGCGTGAAGTTCGGCACCTGCTGGCCGGGCTGCAGCGGAGCCACTGCGGGACTTCGCGGTTGTAAGGCCTTCTGCAGGGCCGCCAGGCGCTGGGCTTGCAAGGGTTCCTGGGCCTGGCTGTCGAAGTGATGTATGCGCACATTCTCCGCATGCGAGGACTCCTTCTCGACGATCAAGGTGAAGTCCACCATCGTGCCCGGAGCGAGGCCTTCTAGTTCCTTGCCGTTACGAACAGTGAAAGGCATCACCATGGCATCCATGAATCCCGGAATGCTCTGGCACGAAACCACCATGGTTTGGCTGGAAGGGTCAACGCGAAGCACGAGTCCGTGTACCGCGTATTGGGTTGAGGCCCAAGCTTGGATTGACATTGGCAAGGATGCGAGCAAAAACAGGATTCGCAACAGCCGACTTCGAGAGACTTGTCGCATCATCATGGTCGCCGGTTACCGCCGGTCCTGTGCCAGAGCGGCTTCGCGCCGGGTTCCCCCCAGGCGGAATGGATGCCGCTCCAATTTCACGTAATCCTTGGCGAACTCTTTGATTTCCAAAAACTGATCCAGCCCTACGCCTGTAAAGTTCTGGCGCGTGTTGCTGGTTGGCCACCAGATCTCCAGATTCGTGATCCGCTCCGATTTTCCCAGTCCGATATGCTGCGACAGGGGCGACGCGCCAAACGATCCTCCGCTACCCACGGTGCGATAAATGGAGCGCCGTGCTTTTCCAGATTCCTGCACAGTCACCTTGATGCGCGCCCCAATGGCGGCGCGGTTTGTCTTCACCCCTACGAGATGAAGGTTGATCCAGTGTCTGCCATGGCCGGGGTTTTCGTACAAGCGAAACGCGTGCGCGTCGCCGTTCACCGCCCCTCCCGTCACTGTCAGTATGTCTTCGTCGCCGTCGCTATCGATGTCGGCGAATGCAACGGCGTGCCCTTTGTGCAGATCTCCTGTGCCAGACGAAGTAGTCACGTCCACGAACGCCTTCCCCTCCTGGTTTCGCAACAAGACGTGCGGCAGCATGGAGGCATAGGAAGGATTGCCCATTCCCAGGTAAATGTCGGGAAATCCGTCGTTGTCAATGTCACCAAAATTGACGCCCATCGGCATCAATACACGGTCCAGCCCAACTTCTTTGGTGACATCGCGAAACGATCCATCACCCAGGTTCTTGTACAGCTTTAAGGTTTCCGCGTTGTGCGGAAGCCCGAGATAGCTGCGCATGACTTCGTCCGCAGACATGTAGTAGCTGGTTACGAACAGGTCCGGCAGACCGTCGTTGTCGTAGTCGAAAAACCAGGCGGCAAAGCTGGTCCAGGGTTGCTGCACACCCGCCTGTTTGCCGACTTCGGTGAAGGTCCGGTCATGATTGTTGTGGTACAGAAGATTGTCGCCGTTTAGATTGGAAACATAGAAGTCCGGAAAACCGTCATTGTCGTAGTCCGCTGCTACCACGGCTTTCGCGAAGCCCTTTGCGTCCACACCTGCCGCCGCCGAAATATCTTCAAAGGTTCCGTCGCCGCGGTTGCGGAAAAGATGCAGCGGGCCGCGTTCGTTGGCCACGAACAAATCCAGGTAGCCGTCGTTATCAATGTCAGCCCAGACCGCGGATTGGGAAGCCACAGCTTCGGTCAACCCGGCTTCGCGCGTGACGTCGGTGAATGTACCGTCGCAATTGTTGCGTAACAGGGACATTCGCATAGGAAATTGCCATCCGCCGCGGGTCACCAGAATATCCATGCAACCATCGTTGTTGTAGTCGGCCTGAATCATGTTGAGTCCGCCCAACTGGTCCAGGAAGCCCGCTTGTGCGCTGCGGTCAGCAAAGGTACCGTCGCCGTTGTTATGAAAAAAATGCAGGTGCTCGCACATGTCGTAGCTCGAAGTCGCGATGTCGAGCAGGCCGTCATTGTCGAAATCATCGACGATAATGCCGCCCGCCATCGAAATCAGATTGATTCCTGATGCCGCAGCCACATCCACGAAACGTCCGACATCTTCTTTCGAGGCAAATACCGAGGGAGGGATGACATATTTCGGGGGTACGCCGCCAGGGTATTTTCCCAAGGTCGCGTACGCCACATTGAGCATCCACCGTACCTCGAGATCGTCCGGCTTCTTATCCAGAAACTTCATGAAGTAGCGTATGGCGGTCTCGGAACTCGCGGGCTTCTGATACGCAACCTGCTGCGGAGGAGGGAAACT
>Ga0302321_100005644_pt1 | contig 10969 bp, 5 predicted proteins | sample Fen_T0_1_FD_202505 | JGI IMG/M metagenome (GOLD analysis project Ga0302321, IMG submission 202505) | Peat permafrost microbial communities from Stordalen Mire near Abisko, Sweden - Fen_T0_1 | ecosystem: Environmental > Terrestrial > Soil > Wetlands > Permafrost | place: Sweden: Abisko...
CTGAAAGTGTGCGTGCCGAACTACTCGCTTGCGCCGAAAAACTCGGTCGCGCCGCTGGCTACGAATCTGCCGGCACCGTTGAATTCGTCTTCGATGACGCGACGAACAAATTCTATTTTCTCGAGGTCAACACACGTCTTCAGGTCGAGCACGGCGTAACCGAAGAAGTCACCGGTATTGACCTCGTCGAATGGATGGTCCGTCAGGCCGCGGGCGAACTCGACCTCTCCGATTTCCAACGCCGCAATTCCGGCGCATCGATTCAGGTCCGGCTCTACTCTGAAGATCCTGGCAAGAACTTTCAGCCCGCCACCGGCGTACTCACCGAGTTCGTTGTGCCGCACACGATGCGCGTTGAAACCTGGGTTGAACGCGGCACCGAGGTCAGCCCGTACTACGACCCAATGCTGGCCAAGCTCATCGTGCGCGGTGCCGATCGCGCCGAAGCACTGAACCGCCTGGCTCAGTCGCTCGCCGAAACTCGCGTAGCCGGCCTGGAAACCAATCTCCTTTATCTCCGTCAGATCATCGCCTCCAAAGGTTTTATCGCGGGCAAAGTCACCACCCGCTACCTCGAAAAACTTCCCTACTCCGCGCCCACGATTGAAGTCCTCGAAGGCGGAACCCAAACCACCGTGCAGGACTATCCCGGCCGGCTCGGCCACTGGGATGTCGGCGTGCCGCCGTCCGGACCGATGGACGCCCTCGCCTTCCGCCTCGCCAACCGACTGGTTGACAACCCCGCGTCAGCCGCCGCGCTAGAGATCACGCTCTCCGGCCCGACGCTGCGCTTCAACACCGCCGCCATCGTGGCCCTCACCGGCGCAACCACCGCCGCCACGCTCGACGACAAACCTGTTTCCTTCTGGCGTTCGTTTCGGGTCAAGCGTGGTCAGACCTTGCGCGTCGGTGCCATCACCGAAGCCGGCATGCGTGCCTACCTCGCCGTTCGCCAAGGTTTAGACGTGCCAGATTATCTCGGCAGCAAAAGTACGTTTACGCTCGGACTCTTCGGTGGTCACGCCGGCCGCGCACTCCGCACCGGCGACGTGCTCCGCGTCAATTCCGGTCCCGTTTTCGGCGAAACAAACGCCACCGCCTTACGCAAACTTTCCACCGCGCTCGTGCCGACCTACGCGCGCGAATGGGAAATTTCCGTCCTCTACGGCCCGCACGGTGCACCTGACTTTTTCAAAGACGAAGACATTACCGATCTCTTCACTGCGACCTACGAAGTCCATTTCAATTCCGCTCGTACCGGTGTTCGTTTGATCGGCCCCAAACCGCGTTGGGCCCGCACCGACGGTGGCGAGGCCGGCCTGCATCCGTCGAACATCCACGACAACGCCTACGCCATCGGCGCGATCGATTTCACCGGCGACATGCCGATCATTCTCGGACCCGACGGCCCGAGCTGCGGCGGTTTCGTTTGTCCCGCCACAATCATCTCAGCCGATCTGTGGAAAGCCGGTCAGCTCAAGCCTGGCGACAAAGTCCGCTTCCGCCCTGTCACCGCTGCCGAAGCCCGTCTGCGTGAAGCTGCGATGGAAGCAGAAATCGAAACATTAACCAAGGTAGGGCGCGACCGCCGGGCGCGCCGGGCTGAACGGACGGCGGCGTCCGAGCCCGCCATCCTTCACACCACACCCGCCCGCGACGAACTCCCTGCCGTCGTTTACCGCCGCGCAGGCGACAAGTATCTGCTCGTCGAATACGGCCCCGCCGTGCTGGACCTCACGCTGCGCTTCCGCGTTCACGCACTGATGGAATGGTTAGTCGACAGCCATACACCTGGAATTCTCGATCTCACTCCGGGCATCCGTTCGCTTCAGATCCATTTCGACAGCCGCGTTCTCCCTGTCGAACGGTTAATGGAAACACTCATCGACGCCGAGGTCCACCTTCCGGCGCTCGACGAGATGGAAGTGCCTTCGCGCATCATCCACTTGCCGCTCTCCTGGGAAGACGAATCCATACTACTCGCCATCCGCAAATACATGCAGACCGTGCGCAAAGACGCGCCCTGGTGCCCGAGCAACATCGAGTTCATCCGCCGCATCAACGGTCTCGATTCCATCGACGACGTGAAGCGCATCGCCTTCGATGCGAGCTACCTCGTGCTCGGGCTCGGCGACGTTTACCTCGGCGCGCCCGTCGCCACACCGGTCGATCCTCGTCACCGGTTGGTCACTACAAAGTACAATCCCGCCCGCACGTGGACACCCGAAAATGCCGTCGGCATCGGCGGTGCCTACATGTGCGTGTACGGCATGGAGGGACCGGGTGGTTATCAGTTCATTGGTCGCACCGTGCAAATGTGGAACCGCTGGCGCCAGACCACCGATTTCACCGACGGAAAACCGTGGCTCCTGCGTTTCTTCGACCAGATTCGTTTCTACGAAGTCAGCGCAAAAGAACTGTTGAAATTCCGCGAAGATTTTCCGCTCGGCCGTCACAAGCTGCGTATCGAAGAGAGCACGCTCCGCCTGCGTGACTATCGGAAGTTTTTGCACGAAAACGAAGCGTCGATCACCGCCTTCAAGACGAACCAGCAGCAATCGTTCGAGGCAGAGCGCAATCGCTGGGAAGCCTCAGGCCAGCTCAATTTCTCCGCGGAAAGCGAAGCCGCCGCCGGTCCAGCCGAACACGCGGTCCTTCCGCCCGGCCACACCGCCGTCGTCGCCCAGGTTCCCGGCAACGTCTGGAAAATCAACGTGCAGCCCGGTCAGCGTGTCACCCGTGACGAAGCTCTGGTTATCCTCGAATCGATGAAGATGGAAATCTCCGTATTCCCCTCCGTCACCGGCGAAGTCACTCAGGTGCTCTGCTCCGAAGGCAAACCAGTGCAGGCCGGCGATCCGTTAATCGTAATCAAACCTGTCACCTAACATGAAGCCCATTCCGGTCGACGAAGCACTGAAACGGATCGAGGCTCGCGGCGCCGATCCGGTTTGGATTTCGCGTTTATGCCCCGAGCATTTACAGGCACTTGCATCCTCAGCTTCAACCACCGCGCCACTCGCTGGCTGCACTTTCGCGATCAAGGATAACATCGACCTTGCTGGCGTGCCCACCACCGCAGCGTGCCCTGATTTTGAATACACGCCGTCCGTCTCGGCCCCCGTCGTGCAACGCCTGATCGACGCCGGTGCCATCCCGCTCGGCAAAACCAACCTCGATCAATTCGCCACCGGGCTCGTCGGCGTACGCTCGCCCTACGGCGTGCCGGTCAACCCCTACGGCGCAACTTATATTCCAGGCGGCTCCAGTTCAGGCTCGGCTGTGGCGGTGGCGGCTGGTTTATGTAACTTTGCTCTCGGCACCGATACAGCCGGCTCCGGACGGGTGCCAGCAGCATTCAACAATCTCGTCGGCCTCAAGCCCACTCGCGGCCTGCTCAGCACGCGCGGTGTCGTGCCCGCCTGCCGAACGCTCGACTGCGTTTCCATTTTCACCCGCACAATCGCCGACGCCGCCGAAGTCCTATCCACTGCCGCTGCCTACGATCCGGAAGATCCCTACAGCCGCTCCGCCACACCACCCGTCATCGACGAATCCTGGCCGCCGCGCATCGGCGTGCCGCGTGCCGACCAGCTGGAATTCTTCGGCAACACCGCCGCTGCCGAACTTTTTGCCACCGCCATCGCCCGCTGGCAGTCGCTCGGCGCCAAGGTCGTTAAGGTCGATTTTGCACCGTTCCTCGAAGCAGCCCGCCTGCTTTACGAGGGGCCTTGGGTAGCCGAGCGCTACGCAGCGATTCGCGAGTTCATCGAGCGGAAACCCGAGGCGCTCAATCCCATCACGCGCGCAATCATCGAAGGCGCCAAGTCGCTCACCGCCACCTCCGCGTTTGAAGCAACGTATAAACTCGCCACGCTCCGCCGTCGATCCGAAGCCGTCTGGGCCGACATCGACATGCTCCTCACGCCCACCGCCGGCACCATCTACACCGTAGCCGAAGTCGAAGCCGAACCGATCCGGCTGAATTCAAATCTCGGATACTACACCAACTATTTGAACCTACTGGACCTCTGCGCCGTCGCCGTGCCTGCCGGTTTCCTTCCGAACAAGATGCCCTGGGGCGTCACGCTCGTCGCGCCGGCTTTCTGCGATGATCGCGTACTCCGTCTCGGCGCGAGATTCCTCGGCGAACCCGCGCCCGCGCGTGCCTTGCCCGCTGCCGGACGCACGATCAAACTCGCCGTCTGCGGCGCCCATCTCAGCGGTTTACCTCTCAACTGGCAGCTGACCCAACTCAGCGCCACCCTGGACCGAACTGCTCGCACCGCTCCAACCTACAAACTCTTCGCGCTGCCTGGCACCACACCGCCCAAACCCGGACTTATTCGCGTTTCCAAAGGCGGAGCGCCGATCGAAGTCGAAGTCTGGGATGTGCCTGTCGCTGGCTACGGCCACTTTGCATCCAACATTCCAGCACCACTTGGTATCGGTACAATCACGCTTGAGGACGGTTCCGTAGTGCAAAGTTTCCTTTGCGAAGCCATCGCCGTACAGGGCGCACGCGACGTCACAAGCTTCGGCGGTTGGCGCGCCTTTCTGACGGAACAGGCGAAGAACGACGCGTAACCCGCAACGAGTGGACACGGAGCGCGAAGTGACATCCACAAAATAGAAGATTGCACCGCCACCGGCGCCTTGTTCTCGTGTCGCGAAGCGATTGGAATCACGCCCCAAAGCAGACTCGCTAGGTGTGTGATGCTGATCGCAAATGTTCTCTGAATGTTCTTGGACGTTGAATACTCTCAACGTAACTTATTGATGGAGAGGTGGCAGAGTGGTCTATCGCGGCGGTCTTGAAAACCGCTGGGCCCGCAAGGGTCCCGGGGGTTCGAATCCCTCCCTCTCCGCCATGCTCGGGATGGCTAAAGCTCGATTGCACGCGGAGTAATCGGCGCAAAACCTTCCCTTCCGCTGGCTTTCGTGCCAGACCGGAATCTGTTTCTTACCGCTCCCAAAACATGAACTCCGCAAGCGAACAGAAGCAGCTTCTCACCACCAATCGCAAGGCGCTCACGGTCAACCTCGACCCCGCGAAATACGGTACGTTTGCCGAAATCGGCGCAGGCCAGGAAGTCGCTCGCTGGTTTTTTCAAGCCGGCGGCGCAGCCGGCACCATAGCCAAAACAATCTCCGCCTACGACATGACGTTCAGCGATGCCATCTACGGCAAAGCGCCGCGTTACGTTTCCCGCGAACGCCTCAGCCTGATGCTCGACCACGAGTACGCGCTGCTCAAAGAACGTCTCGCGGCCTCCCGTGGCGCGGCCACCACCTTCTTCGTTTTCGCCGACACCGTCTCCGCCATGAGTTTCAAGGGCAACAACGAGTGCCACGGCTGGATGGGTATCCGCCTCCAAACCGAACCAAAAGGCGAACCTAGCGAAATCATCATGCACGTGCGCATGTGGGACAAAGAAAACGTCCTCCAGCAGCAGGCTCTCGGTATCGTCGGCGTCAACCTGATCTACGGCGCATTTTTTCTGCGAGATAACTTGGATGACTTCATTGTTTCCCTCGTCGACGGGGTCGGCACCGCCCGCATCGAAGTCGATATGCTGAAGTTCTCCGGCCCGGCGTTCAGCTTGGTCGACAACCGCTTGACTTCGCTTTTCCTCGTGAAGCACGGCCTCACCAACGCTGTCATGTACGGCCCCGGCGGCGAGGTGCTCCAACCATCCGAAGTGCTCTACAAAAAAGCGATCATGGTCGAACGCGGCAGCTTCCGCCCAGTGACACACGTCAACGTCGACATGATCAACTGCGCCTGCGCCCAGTTCGTACAGGAACCACTCGCCAAAGGCAAAGAGCTCGTCGTCCTGATGGAAATCACGATGAACAACCTGCTCGCCGCCGGCGAACTCGACGCCGCCGACTTCCTCGCCCGCGTCGACCTGCTCGGCGACATCGGCTTCACCGTACTTATTTCCAACTACTCCGAGTACTACCGCCTCACGACCTACTTCCGCCGCTATACCAAGGAGATGATCGGCGTCGCCATGGGCATCAATAACCTAGTCGAAGTCTTCAACGAGAAATACTACGAACACCTCGAAGGCGGCATCCTAGAATCCTTCGGCCGCATGTTCCGCCACGCGGTGAAACTCTACGTTTATCCGATGCGCAAGCAGGCCTTCGAGCGTTACCTCGACGAAGGCCAAACCTCCGCGCCCCTGCCGACGCCCGCCACGAACCCCAGTTTCGCTTCGCACGTCCTGATCAACGCGAAGAACTTTCAGGTGCCCGAAAAGCTGCGCCATCTGTACGAACACTTGTTGGAAAATCACTATATCGACTGCGTCACCGGCTATGATGAAGAGATCCTCAACATTTTTTCCCGCGACGTTCTCCAGCGCATAAAAACTGGCGATAGCAGTTGGGAACGCATGGTCCCGCCCGCAGTGGCCGATGCGATCAAGAAACGAAAACTCTTCAGCTACGCCTGCCCCTGACGCCCCACATCACTTGACCACACCGTCGGCGTCGTGTTGGTTGACGCCTTCATGGTCTCGCCCACGACAGCCACTGAACGTTTTGTCATCCTCGCCTTCAACGCACGGAATCAGCTCGCCGTACAACGCGACGCCGCTGCTCACGGCCTCGCATTTGTCGGTACCGATCTGAACGACGCCCTCCATCACCTCGACCGCCCGTTCAAAAACCACACCCGGCCCGCCGAGTATTTCTCCGTCGGCCACGCCAGTTCGCTCCACCGCGTATTCTTCGTCCAGGTCGCCGACGCGCCTGCCGAACCAAGCGTCGTGTTTATTTCGCTCGACGGCCTCCAGCGCGATCCCGCCGCCCTCTCGCCAGCACTCACCGCCATCCTCGCGAAGATCGATCCATTCCTCATCGACATCCCCTACCTGCATCTCGGCGCCAACGATTTCATTTTTAAATTCCGTCCCGACAACGAACGCAACCGACTCATCTACCAACTCGATTCTGCGGCGCACAAACTTTACCAATCGAAACTTTGCGAGGCGATCAAAGCCCTCGCCCGCACCCACGAGCGCACCGCCGTCGCGCCCATCACGCTCGATTTCGGCGTCGTTCAATACGTGATCCCCAGTCATTTCGGCTTCTGCCTCGGCGTGAAAAATGCCATCGAACGCGCCTACGAAACGCTCGCCGAAAATCCCGACCGACGCGTCTTCATGCTCAGCGAATTGATCCATAATTCCTTCGTGAACGAAGATCTGCTCCGTCGCGGCCTGCGCTATCTCCAGACCGACAAAGGCACACCGTACACCACCGACAAACAGAAAGCCACCGGCGCACCCGGCGAAGCCCTGCTCTGGGACACGCTCACGCCCGAGGACATCGTCATCATCCCGGCCTTCGGCGCGACCGATGACGACAAACGCCGCCTCGTGCGAAAAGGCGTACCCGTTTACCAATACGACGCCACCTGCATGCTCGTGGAAAAAGTCTGGAAAGCCGCCCGGGCGTTCGGCGAAGAAGGTTACACCGTCGTCATCCACGGCAAACACGAACACGAAGACCACCTTCTCCAACGCCCGCCGCCACGCCGAGGCCGTGATCGTGCGCAACCTCGATGAAGCACGCCTGCTTGGCGAGATCATCGCCAGCGACAACCCCGAAGTGCGCGCCTGTTTTTATCGCGACTTCGCCGGCAAACACACGCCGGGCTTCGATGTGAACCGCCACCTTAATCGCGTCGCCGTCGTAAACCAGACGACCCTCCTAATGAACGAGACGCTCGAAATCCTCACGCACCTGCGTGGCGTGTTCGCCGCAAAACTCGGTGACGCCGAAGCCGTCATCCGCGTGGGCGGCGGCGGCAAACGCGATACCCTTTGCTACGCCACCCAGGTGAACCAAGACGCGCTGAGCAAGGCGCTTGCCGGGCCGCTCGACGCTGCCTTCGTCATCGGCGGAAAAAACTCCTCCAACACCTACCAACTTTACCGACTCTGCGCCCAACGGCTCGGATCGCGCGCCTTCTTCATTCAAAGCGAAGCCAACATCGACGCCAATGGCCGCGTTGAACATTTCGTTTTCCCCGCCAAAGGCCCTGATCGCAGCACCTGCCACGGCACCGAAGTGCATCCCTTTCCTAAGAGTGAAAAGCCCTTACGACTCCTTCTAACCGGCGGTGCCTCCTGTCCCGACGGCATCATTCAACAAGTGATCACCCGCATCAATGCGCTCTTCCCAACCGAGAGCCTTCGCCCTATGGACGCCGTTCTGGCAGACCTCCATGCCCAAGTAAAAACGTGAAGCTGAAAACCAGCGCAACGTTCGGCCACCATTCTGACTCAGCAAAAAAAAGTCGCCGCAATTAAGCAGCGCCTTCGGGGCGTGGGACTATCGTTTAAAATTGTTTAGACCAAATACTGGCCCGTGGAAGCCCAACGGGCGTTCCAACGTACATTTGAGCGGGACGACCAAGTTGTCGGCGCGGCCTTGATGCTGGCCTGGCCGGCTGAAGAACCAAAAGCGCCCGCGTCCAACACCAAACACTCGCTGGCCGGCACATTCATCGTCGCCTTCGACTCTCCCGAAACCAGCGTCATCGCCACCACTGCCACGCTCGCGCCCAGGAAAAGACCGGTACGAGTGAGGAGGCTGGTGAGAAAAGTGCTGGAGTTCAGAATCATATTTTTTTGTGGGTTCGGGGCGTTCTACTCAGTTTGCTTTTGGGGGTACGCACCTAATGAAACCCAATTGCGTCTTTATTGCAAGTAATTTTCATGTAAAAATCAAATTCTCTGAAATCATTTTTACATCTCCGCTTACAATTTCCTTACGAATGCCTTTCCTGCCTCAAAATAAGTGCTATTTTATCACTCATTATCAACTACTTACAGTACCACACGCGATTACATGTAATCCCTACCAAACCCTAGGCAGGTGCACTACCCACGGCTAGGTAGCTGATTTTTCATGAGTTGGCACAGAATCGCTCTGGGGTGTCGCGTCACCAAAACGTTGCAGCCCCAAGCTCGCCCTGCCCGTTGGTTTTCCTCCACGCTCCCCGAAACTTCATGCGCGTCATCCTCACTTCGCACGGCTCCACCGGAGATATCTACCCCTTCATCGCCCTCGCCGTCGCCCTGCAAAAGGCCGGCCACTCCGTCCGTTTCGCAACCATTCCCCATTACCAAACCGAGATCGAAGCCGCTGGCATCGAAGTTTGCCCGCTCTGTCCCAATTGGGAACAAGCCGACCTCAGCTACTGGATGGGCCGCCTGCAAAAAATCCGCACGCCCATCTACCAGCTCCGCGAAATCTACGTCGGCGCCAAAGCCTACATCCCCGAGATGATCGCGCGCATGGACGCCGCTCTCCCCACCGCCGACCTGCTCGTGTCGTCATACCTGTTCCCCATGAACAAAGGCATCGCCGACCGCCGCGGCGTGCCCTTCGCCACCTTTGCCTTTGCCCACCACGTCGTCCCCTCGCCCGACTATCCACCCGAAGGAATTCCTTCCCCCAAGTGGTTAGGCCAAAAAAACCGCCACACCTGGAACCGCTGGCTTTGGAAAATGGGCAATACGATCGTCGATCGCGTCATCAACAACGCCATTCGCAGCGACCTCCGCGCCGCCAACCTGCCCAAGGTCCGCAACTTCTTTTCCCAACCCGCCGACCGCGTGCTCGTTGGTGTATCCGAAACATTGATGCGCCCATCGCACGCCGAGATCGATTCACGCTTCCGATTCACCGGCTACTGTCGCTGGCAATCTCCCATTGACGCGAAACTCGACGCCGAGCTCACCGCCTTTTGTGCCGGTGAAAAGGTTCCCGTCATCACCTTCGGCAGCATGGTCTACGAAAACCCCGGCGCCACGATGGAACGCTTCCTCCGCGCCTGGCCCCGCCACCGCAAAATCATCGTCCAGCGCGGCTGGGCCCAGTTCCCCGCCCTCGCCGAAGACGGCCACATCAAAGTCATCGGCAAAGTCTCGCACGACCAACTCTTCCGCCACGCCTCCGCCGTCATTCATCACGGCGGCGCCGGCACCACGGCCAGCGCGCTCCACGCCGGCCGTCCGCAAATCATCGTGCCGCACATCGGCGACCAGAATTTCTTCGGCACCGAAGTTGAACGCCTCGGCTGCGGTGTTCGGCTGCGCCAGCTCAAACGCTGGCCCGAGCTCCTCCACGGCGCCGTTGACCAGCTCCTGGCGAATCCCGCTTACGCGCAAGCCGCCGCCCACGTTCAAACCGTACTCCTCGGCGAAAACGGCCCTGCCCGAGCGATCGAGGAGCTCGAACGCTACGTCGAAGAGGTTCGGAAGGCGAAAAACGAGGCCACGACCGCTCGATTGTCCAAATAACGCCGCCACAAACGGCTCACCACCTGCGACGAACGGCAGGCGTTGCGAAGGACGTATTGACAGCAGGCAAAAATTTTAAACGCTCTGCCGTCCTTTAGTCGCCCCCATCGTCTATCGGTTAGGACAGGAGATTCTCATTCTTCAAAGCGGGGTTCGATTCCCCGTGGGGGCACCAATTTACCCCGTCTCCCTCTAGGAGGAGACGGGGTTTTTCGTGTAAAATAGGTACTTGTTTGTGTGCTTTTGTGTGCTTCTTTTCACCCCATGAAAGCGGTGCGTTTCCCCCACGAACTCAAACGAGGTTCCACGACGGTCCGTATTTACTGCCTGAAGCGCCCCGCCACCGCCCATCAAACCGCCCGGGAGGTCTACACCCTCTCTTGGTACGCCGGGGACATCCGCCAAACCAAGCAATTCGCCGACCTCGACGAAGCCATCGAAGAAGGAAACCTGAAGCTCGACCAGCTAAGCGCCGGCAAGATCAATGCCGCCAGTGAAATTAACATCGAGGACGCCGCGATCCTCGACCAGGCCAGAAAAATTACTGGAGATACACCCATCCTCGCCGCCCTTCAGGAGTGGCAAAAAGCGCGAAACTTGGCAGGCGGTGAACTCGTGCTGGCCGCTGAGGCGTGGTCAAAGCG
>Ga0302321_100005645_pt1 | contig 10969 bp, 8 predicted proteins | sample Fen_T0_1_FD_202505 | JGI IMG/M metagenome (GOLD analysis project Ga0302321, IMG submission 202505) | Peat permafrost microbial communities from Stordalen Mire near Abisko, Sweden - Fen_T0_1 | ecosystem: Environmental > Terrestrial > Soil > Wetlands > Permafrost | place: Sweden: Abisko...
CACGTGCCGGACGTCGGACTTGGCGACCAAGGTGATCACCGGCGCGCCGGATTCCAGTAGCGCCTGCACCTGCGGGTCCTGGGCCGCCCGGACACCGGCCTTGCGGGTCGCGCCGAAGGCCACCAATGAGGCGGTCCGCAGCGTCAGCTCGCCCGAGCGCGCCCTGGCGAAGAATTCGGTGTCCTTCGGCATGGCGCCGGGCCAGCCGCCTTCGATGAAACCGACCCCCAGTTCGTCGAGCAGGGTGGCCACCGCCAGTTTGTCGGCGACGGAGTACGTGATGCCCTCGCGCTGGGCTCCGTCGCGCAGCGTGGTGTCGAACACGTGGAAGGCATCGCCGAGCGGCGAGCGGCGCCGAGCGGGTACGGCGAGCGGATTCGCGGCGGTGGGCACGGTGGTGGGCAGGGCGGTGGGCACGGTGGTGGGCACGATGCTCAACTCGAGGCGAGCGCGGCCAGCCGGTCGCCGATCTGACTGGTCCTGGCCACCGATCCGCTTTGCCGGGTCGCCAGGTCGAATGCCACCGCGGCCTCCACCCGGCGAGCTGCCTCGGGCAGCCCCAGGTGGTCGAGCAGCAGGGCGACGGAGAGCACGGTGGCGGTCGGATCGGCCGTGCCGGTACCGGCGATGTCCGGTGCCGAACCGTGGACGGGCTCGAACATGCTCGGATTGGCCCGCGACACGTCCAGGTTGCCGGACGCCGCCAGCCCGATACCCCCCGAGACCGCGGCGGCCAGGTCGGTGAAGATGTCGCCGAACAGATTGTCGGTGACCACCACGTCGAAGCGTCCGGGGTCGGTGACCAGGTAGATCATCGCTGCGTCGACGTGCGAGTACGCGACGGCGACCTCCGGGTATTCCATCGACAGCTCCTCGACGACCCGGCTCCACAGCTGGCCGGCGTGCGTCAGCACATTGGTCTTGTGCACCAGGGTCAGGTGCTTGCGCGGCCGGCGGGCGGCCCGCTCGAAGGCGTCCCGGACTACCCGCTCCACCCCGAAGTAGGTGTTGATCGAGACCTCGGTGGCGATCTCGTGCACGGTGTCCTTGCGCAGCAGGCCGCCGTTCCCGGCGTAGGGACCCTCGGTGCCTTCGCGCAGCACCAGCAGATCGATGGCCTTGTCGCCGGCCAGCGGCCCGGGCACGCCCGGGTACAGCCGAGCCGGACGCAGGTTCACGTGGTGGTCGAGCTCGAACCTCAGCCGCAGCAGCAGACCCCGCTCCAGGATCCCCGACGGCACGGTCGGATCGCCGACCGCGCCGAGCAGGATCGCGTCGTGATCCCGAAGCTCGCGCAGCACCGAATCGGGCAGCAGTTCTCCGGTGCGGTGCCAGCGCGCGGCACCCAGGTCGTACTCGGTGATCGCGACGCCCGGTACCACGCCCTGAAGGACCTTGAGCCCCTCGCCCACCACCTCGGGACCGATGCCGTCACCTGGGATGACCGCGAGCTTCATTCCTCGACCTCTCTATTGCACCGTGGTTCTGTTGCATCGTGGTCTGTTGCACTCTGGCCATGGCGGACCCGGATCGGGTCGCGATGTCCTCGTTGCGGCCCGACCGGGCCACCGTCCTGCGCTGTCGTTGCCGGCATCCGCGAGGCGCTTTCGTCACCAATGACCGATTGGTCCCCGTCGGACACCGGGCCCGGGCAAGGGTACCCGGCCGATCCGTGTTTCCCGCCCTTGCTCGCCACCCTAAGTCACTGTTCTTGTGGATCGTGGGAGGGAACGGTGACGGGACGAGCCAAATACCACCGATCGGTCAGCTGGCGTGAGACTACCGCCGGTCCATTCGGGCTCCTACCCGCCGCGGTCAGCCCGCCGGAATGGCCCGAATGGCCGAGGCATCGACCGCGTCACCGATGCGATCCAGGAGCACCTGATCGGGTACGCGGTCCACCCGCAGCACCATGATGGCGGCCCGGCCGGAGAGTTCCTGCGAGATCTGGGCGGCCTCGATGTTGACCTCCGCCGCACCGAGCAGGGCTCCGACGGTACCCATCACCCCCGGTCGATCCGCGTACGCGAGCACCAGCAGACTGCCCTCGGCGCGCAGGTCGAAATGCCGTCCGTTGATCCCGATCAGCTTGGCGACCTGGTTCTCTCCGGACAGCGTCCCGGACACCGACCGCGCCGCGCCGCCCGGCATCGCCGCCCGCAACGTCACCGCTGACCGGTAGTCACCGGTCTCCTCGGTCGAGGTGCCGGACAGCGTCAGCCCGTGCTCGGCCGCCAGCGCGGGGGCGTTGACGAACGTCACCGCCTCGGTGATCACACTGCCGAAGATCCCGCGGACCGCGGCCAGCTGCAGGATCGAGGTGTCCTGCGCGGCCAGGTCGCCGCGCACCTCGACCAGGACCTCGGTCGGCACTGCACCGAGGACCGCGGTGAGGATGGTGCCCAACCGGGACACCAGCGGGATCCAGGGCCGCAGCTCGTCGGGCACCGGTCCGTCGGCCTGCACGTTCACCGCGTCCGGGACGAAATCGCCGCGCAGGGCGAGCTTGACCGACCGGGCCACGGCGATGCCGGCCTTGTCCTGCGCCTCCGTGGTCGACGCACCCAGGTGCGGCGTGAGCACGGTGTTCGGTGCGGACCGCAGGGGGCTGTCGGCCGGCAGCGGTTCCTTGACGTAGACGTCGATGCCCGCGCCCGCCACCCGGCCGTCGGTCAGTGCGTCGGCGAGGGCCTGCTCGTCGATCAAACCACCGCGCGCCGCGTTCACGATGAGCACGCCCGGTTTCACCGTGGCGAGCTCGGCCGCGCCGATCAGACCCAGCGTCTCCGGATTGCGCGGCAGGTGGATCGAGATGACGTCGGACGTCGCCAGCAGGATCGGCAGGTCGACCAGCTGGACCCCCATGGCCGCTGCCCGGACGGGTTGCAGGTAGGGGTCGTAGGCGATGACAACCGTACCGAACGCCGCGACCCTGGCCGCGAACAGTTGACCGATCCGGCCGAGCCCGACCACCCCGACCGTCTTGTCGGCCAGCTCCACCCCGGTGTACCGGCCGCGCTTCCACTCCCCCGCCCGCAGCGAGGCATCGGCGGCCGGGATGTTCCGCGCGACCGCGAGCAGCAAGGCCAGCGCATGCTCGGCGGCGGTGACGATGTTGGACTGCGGCGCGTTGACCACCAGGACGCCACGGGCGGTGGCCGCCGGCACGTCGACGTTGTCCAGGCCGATGCCGGCCCTGGCCACCACCTTGAGGACGGGTGCGGCCGACAGCGCCTCGGCGTCGATCGTGGTGGCCGAGCGGATCAGGATCGCGTCGGCATCCCGCAGGGCCGGGAGCAGGGCGCCGCGGTCGGCACCGTCGACGTTCCGGATCTCGAATTCCGTGCCAAGGACATCAACGGCGGACTGGGCAAGTTCTTCGGCGATCAGCACCACGGGCTTGGGCACAGCAGGTCATCTCCGTCAGTTGGGGCGGGGTTTGACACCCCCCGAAATCTCGTCCGGTCCGGTGGCGTCGGGCCGACCGCCGGACCGACGGACCATGCTATCCGCACGACCGCCCCGGCCCCCCCGATCGGCGCCGCTAGGGTGAGCGCGACATGCAGGAACCCACCTGACGAACGGACGCGCCATGACCAACCCCGTCGATCAGCCGGGTGGCACGCACCACCCAGGGCAGAACTGGCCGAACAACGCCGGCGTCAATGCCCCGTACCCAACCTCGGCAGCCGGCGGGCAGTTCCCGACAGCGGGATACGGGTATCCCGGACCGACGCCCGCGCAGCAGCCCGCCGGGTACCCTGCGCAGCCCTATGGGTATCAGCCGAACGTCGGCGGCCAGTACGCGGGGTACGCACCACAGAGCTTCCCCACCACCCCGCATCGTCCGGCGGCGCTGACCACCGGCGCCGCATTGTCGTTCCTGACCGGAGCGACGCTGGGGGTCGCCGGTGGGCTCCTACTGACTCTCGCGGCCGCAGCCGGTTCGGCCCGCTCCAGTCTGAGCTCGACGTTCGGCTCGACGCTGGACGACACCTACTCCGGTATCGCCACCCGAGGGCTGGCCGGCCTCGCCATCATCGCGGTCATCCTGCTGGTCATTGCCTTCACACTCTTCTACGGCGGGATCGACGCCGCGCTGGCCCGCGGTACCGCGGTGGCGATCACGGGCAATGTCATCGCCGCGGTGCTGACGTTCATCGTGGTGATTCTGACCACCGCCTGGCTGCTGGTTTGGCTGGTGATCCCGGTCATTGCGGTCATCGCCCTGGTCCAAGGGTCGGTGCGCAGGTACATCGCCGGTCGGGCACCCGTCGACTGAGCCGCCGGCGTCGCGATCGGTGCGCACACCTCCGGCCGGCGGCCCGGGCGACCCGACCGCCGCATGGTCAGCCTCTGGCCGCTGTCCCGGCGTAGTCGTCCTTGGTGGCGACCCAGCTCATCAGCGGCCGCAGCCTGCGGCCGGTCTCCTCGATCGGGTGCTGTTCCTGCTCGGCACGGAACTTCTTGAACTCCGGGGCGCCCGCATCCTGATCGGCGATGAACCGGGCAGCGAAGCTGCCATCCTGGATGTCCTTGAGCACGCCCTGCATGTTCTCCGCCACATGATCGTCGATCACCCTGGGACCTGAGACGTAGTCGCCGTACTCGGCGGTGTCCGACACGGACCAGCGCTGCTTGGCGATGCCACCCTCGTACATCAGGTCGACGATCAGCTTGAGCTCGTGCAGGCACTCGAAGTAGGCGATCTCCGGCTGGTACCCGGCGTCCACCAGTGTCTCGAAGCCCAGCTGGACCAGCCGCGACATGCCGCCGCACAGCACGGCCTGCTCGCCGAACAGGTCGGTCTCGGTCTCCTCGGTGAACGTGGTCTTGATGACGCCGGCCCGGGCGCCGCCGATCCCGCGCGCGTAGGACAGCGCGAGCGCCTGGGCACCGCCGGTGTAGTCCTGCTCCACCGCGATCAGGCAGGGCACCCCCTTCCCGTCCACGAACTCGCGACGCACCAGGTGACCGGGCCCCTTGGGCGCGATCATGATCACGTCCACGTCGGCCGGCGGCTTGATGTAGCCGAACCGGATGTTGAAGCCGTGCCCGAAGGCGATCGCCTTCCCGGCGGTCAGGTTCGGCTCGATCGACTCGGCGTACACGTGGCGCTGCACGTGGTCCGGGGCCAGGATCATGATGAGGTCGGCCTCCGCCGCCGCTTCGAACGGCGTCACGACGCGCAGGCCCTGGTCGGTTGCCTTGACCCGGGACTTGGATCCTTCCGGCAGGCCGACCCGGACGTCGACGCCCGAATCACGCAGGCTCAGCGAATGGGCGTGGCCCTGCGAGCCGTAGCCGATCACGGCGACCTTGCGCCCCTGGATGATCGACAGATCGGCGTCGTCGTCGTAGAAGATCTCCGCGGCCATGAACTCCTGCTTTCTTCTGGGCCGGACGGCGTTGGTGTCCGGCCGGGGATGGCTTCGTGCGTCGAGCCGGGTTCCTAGTCTGCCCTGCTCGACGAGGAGTTGATGGACCGCGGCCCGCGACCGAGGGCGACCATGCCGGACTGCACCAGCTCGCGCACCCCGAACGGCTCGAGCATCTTGGTCAACGCCTCGAGCTTGTCGCTGGTGCCGGTCGCCTCGACGGTGACCGAGTCGGGCGCGACGTCGATGATGTGGGCGCGGAACATGTCCACGATCGAGATGATCTGCGGTCGGGAGGCGGCATCCGAGCGCAGTTTGATCAGTAACAGCTCGCGCTGCACGGCAGCGGCGGACGCCAGCTCCACGATCTTCAGCACGTTGATCAGCTTGTTGAGCTGCTTGGTCACCTGCTCGAGTGGCAGCCCCTCCACCGTGACGACGATGGTCATCCGGGACACGTCCGGGTTCTCGGTCGGGCCCACGGCCAGGGAGTGGATGTTGAATCCCCGCCGCGAGAACAGCGACGACACCCGGGCCAGCACACCGGGTTTGTTCTCGACCAGGACCGACAGCGTGTGGCGCGTCACTGCGTCTTCACTCCTTTGGGTACGGCTGCAGGAAGGTTCTCGCGGCGGGCATGCCGCCGGTGGGCCGGGCTGGCCGTGTTCACTTGTCGCTGCTGTCTTGTCGCTGCTGTCTTGTCGCTGCTGTCTTGTCGCTGCTGTCTTGTCGCTGCTGTCTTGTCGCTGCTGTCTTGTCGCTGCTGTCTTGTCGCTGCCGCCTTGTCGGCTACTCCCCGTCGAACAACGGCCGGATACCGCGCGCCGCCATGATCTGGTCGTTGCCCATCCCGGCCGCCACCATCGGCCAGACCTGGGCGTCCGCGCCGACGACGAAGTCGACCACCACCGGCCGGTCGTTGACGGCCATGGCCGCCTCGATGGTGCGGTCGACGTCCTCCCGGGACTCGCAGCGCAGCCCGAGGCAGCCATACGCCTCGGCGAGCATCTTGAAGTCCGGGATGCGGTGCTTGTGCGTGCCCAGATCGGTCTGCGAATAGCGCTCACCGTAGAACAGGCTCTGCCACTGCCGGACCATGCCGAGGTTGCCGTTGTTGATCACCGCGACCTTGATCGGGATGCCCTCGATGGCACAGGTGGCCAGTTCCTGATTCGTCATCTGGAAGCAGCCGTCGCCGTCGATCGCCCAGACCGTGGCATCGGGGCGACCCATCTTCGCGCCCATCGCGGCCGGGACCGCGTAGCCCATCGTGCCCAGACCGCCCGAGTTGAGCCAGGTTGCGGGCTTCTCGTAGGAGATGAACTGCGCCGCCCACATCTGGTGCTGACCGACCCCCGCGCAGTAGATCGCGTCCGGACCGGCAATCTTGCCGAGCCGTTCGATGACGTACTGCGGGGCGAGCGAGCCGTCCGGCGGCCAGTCGTAACCCAGCGGGAACGTCGCCCGCAGGCCGTCGAGCTCCGCCCACCAGGCGGTCAGGTCGGCCACCACACCCGACGCCTGCTCGAGCGAGACGGCGGTGATCAGATCGGTGATCACCTCCTGCGCGTCACCGACGATCGGCACGTCGACGACCCGGTTCTTGCCGATCTCGGCCGGGTCGATGTCGGCATGGATGATCGTCGCACCGGGCGCGAAGGTGGCGAGCTGGCCGGTGACCCGGTCGTCGAACCGAGCACCCAGCGCGATGATCAGATCTGAGCGCTGCATGCCGGCCACCGCCGCCACGGTCCCGTGCATTCCCGGCATCCCCAGGTGCTGGATGTGGGAATCGGGGAAGGCACCGCGGGCCATGAGCGTGGTGACGACCGGGATACCGGTCAGCTCGGCCAGTTGCCGAAGAGCCCCGGTCGCCCCTGCCTTCAGCACCCCGCCTCCCACATAGAGCACCGGGCACCGCGCCGAGGCGATCAGCTTGGCGGCCGCGGTGATCTGTCCCGAATGCGGCCGCATGGTCGGCCGGTAACCCGGGAGGTGGACGTCCTGCGGCCAGCGGAAGGTGGTCTCCGACTGCAACACGTCCTTGGGGATGTCCACCAGCACCGGGCCGGGTCGGCCCGTTGACGCCAGGTGGAACGCGGCCGCGATGGTTTGTGGGATCTCGGCCGGATCGGTGACGAGGAAGTTGTGTTTGGTGATCGGCATGGTGATGCCGCAGATGTCGGCCTCCTGGAAGCCGTCCGTGCCGATCATCGGGCGGCCGACCTGGCCGGTGATGGCCACCAGCGGCACCGAATCCATGTGCGCGTCGGCGAGCGGCGTGACCAGGTTGGTGGCACCCGGGCCGGATGTCGCCATGCAGACTCCGACCTTGCCGGTGGCCTGCGCATACCCGGTCGCGGCGTGCCCGGCGCCCTGCTCATGACGGACCAGCACATGGCGGACGCGGGTGGAGTCGAGCAGCGGGTCGTACACCGGCAGCACCGCGCCGCCCGGGATACCGAAGACGATCTCGACCCCGGCCTCTTCCAGCGACCGGACCACCGACTTCGCTCCGGTCACTTTCTCCGCAATGCGGGCCACCGGTGACGGCGTGGCGGCGGGCGACGGGTGGCCGGAGGGTGGCTGGGAGTGCGGGACGACGGCGGGTCGGCCTTCGGCGATGCGGCTCTGCGTCATCGTGACCTTCTTCTGGGGGCTGGTCTGCGGCGCTGCGGGTGGATCGGGACATCCGGCAGGGCGGTTGAACCGGCCTGCCGTGTTCCGGACAACAAAAAACCCCTCGTCACCAGGGGTGACCAAGGGGTTGCGCGTCGTCGCCGGTCGGCGATGACGCGCTAGCGGATTACGAGGAGGAAGCAAGACACCACCGCAGGGTAGGACGGCCCGACAGTCGATGTCAAACAGCCGGGACGGCGCGTCCGGAGATCATGGAAGGGAATGGGCATCGGGGTCCGGGTGCAACCATGGACGGCATGTCCCGCTCCGACCGCGCGGTGTTCCGCCTGCCCGCAGCCTCCCTGGTGCTCCCGCTGCTGGCCGTCCTGTGCGTGACCCCGCTGGCCACCATTGGTGGCGCGTGGGCGGTGCTGTTCGTCGTACCAGGAATCGCGCTGCTCTACGCCCTGCTGACGAGGACGACGGCCGACTCGGCCGGGCTGGCCGCCCACGGCCTGCTCGGCACCCACCGGATGACCTGGTCGCAGCTGGACGGGCTGGAGTTCCAGGGGTCCCGCTGGGCGGTCGCGGTCGGCACCGAAGGCACCCGCCTGCGGCTGCCCATGGTCCGGCCGCGCGACCTGCCCCGGCTGGCGGCAGTCGCGGGTGGGAGCCTGGACCTCGAGCCACCGAACCCGGACGGGGACGCCGTGGCGCTCGAGACCCCGGCCGGGCCCGGGGGATCAGCCGGACCAGGGGGATCAGCCGGACCAGGGGGATCAGCCGGACCCAAGGGGTCAGCCGGACCCAAGGGGTCAGCCGGGTCGTCGTCCCAGCGCTCCCCGAGTGCCGGCCTCGAGGCTCCCGGCGAGGCTGATCCGCCCGGTTCCGCAGCCGATCCGGGCGCCGACGATCAGCGCGACTCCGCCGCAGGCTCCTCGCTCGAGACCGCCGAAACCGTGCCCGGCCGTTCCCCGTCGCCCGGCTGACGGGGCGGCGATCCATCCGCCACGCGCCGTACGCTGGCTCCGTGACGAGCCGACCCGCGACCGGGCTGCCACCCGGTACGTCGGCGGCCGATTCGGCGGTCCGACCGGCTGATCACCCAGATGAGAAGCCCGCGTCCGCTTCCCCCGAATGGGCCGTGCATGGCGACCGGACGGCCGCGAGCCCGCGGGATGACGGCGAGCATCAGCAGGCGCCCGCACCGGATCGGGCGGCCGCCCTCGGCGACGGTGGCACCGATCAAGCGGAGTCACACCGGCCGCCCGCCGCCGCCCGGCCCGATCAGCCGACATCCCGCCCGCTGGCCGGAGATGTGCCGGGCGAGCGGCATCGACTCCCCCGGCGGGCGACCCGGTACTGGCGCTGGCGCGCCTTCTTCTCAGCGGTCCCGACTCTTGCGCTGCTCGTCGCGCTGGCGATTGTGGTGCCGTTGGGGACGTGGTGGGTGCGGTGGAGCATCGTCGGCATCGCTGCCGTACTGGTCGTGGTGGGCATGGCGGTCCTGCCGCCGATCCGCTACCGGGTCTTCTGGTACGCCATCTCGCCCACCGAGATCGACGTCCAGCACGGCATCATCTTCGTCAAGCGCAGCGTGGTGCCCATGCACCGGGTGCAGAGCCTGCGCACCGAACGCGGCCCCATCGCCGACCACTACCGGATGACCAACCTGAAGATCCGCACTGCGGCCGGTTCGGTCGATCTGAGCGGACTGGATCGCCGCGAGGCCGATGACGTGTGCCTGCGGATCAGCGAGTTGTCCGACGTCGCGGACGATGTCTGACCCGCCGATGGGGGTGGCCGTTCCGGACACCCGCCTGCACCCCATCTACCTGGTCATCGAGACGGCAAGGACCCTGCGCTCGGCGATCCCGTTCCTCGTGGTCACGGTGCTCGGCGGCGCACCGGGGTGGGTGAACGGGATCCTGTTCGCGCTGATCATGATCGTCGCCGTCGCCCAGTGGCATGTCCGCAAGTACTCGGTGATCGGTGGCGTCCTCCGACTGCGCAGCGGGCTGGTCAACCGCACGGTGCGGGTGGTACCGATCACCAGGATCACCGCGCTGGCCGCTTACCGTTCGCTGACCCAACGCCTGATCGGGGTGTGGGGCCTGCGAGTCCAGTCGCCCGGGGACCGCAACGGTTCTGCGGTCACCCTGGGGAGCCTGTCCGGGCGACGCCTCGAAGAACTCCGCACCGCCCTTGAACCCGGCCACCCTGGTCGGCCATCCCCCGACGCGGCACCCGATCTGGGCACGTCGAGGATCCAGCGGTACCTCGCCTGGCGCCACACATCGACGGACGCGGATGGGCCCGAGGTGATCGCGGTGCTGCGCACCCAAGAGATGCTCATCGCGGCGATCACCAACAACACCATTCCGTTGATCTTCGCCGCCGCCTTGGTGGTGTGGTACCGATTCACCGGCCTGGTACCGAGCCGGGCGAAGGACTTCATGACACAGACGGTCGAGCCCCGCGGCGTCATCGCGGTCCTGGTCGCCCTCGTCGTGGTTTCCGTGGTGGCCGGCGTCGTGCTGTCTGCCCTGCGGCTGAACCGGTTCACCCTCGTCCGCGACGGTGACGTGCTGCGCAACAAACGCGGTCTCTTGGGCAAGCAATCGGCAACCATCCCGATCAAGCGCATCCAGGCCGTCCGGGTGGTCGAGGGGTTCTGGCGCACGCTCATCGGCTGCTGCACCCTTCAGGTGGAGGTGGCCGGTATCGGGCGCGTCAATACCAACCAGCGGATGCTCTTCCCGTTGATCCGCACGGCGCAGGCCGAACACCTGGTCCGCCGGGCGCTGCCGGAACTGCAGTGGCCGTCGGGACCGCCACATTCGCTACCACGGCACGTGCACCGCCGGTACCTGACCCTGCCGCTGGAGTACGGGGCGGGCTTCACGCTGCTGCTGCTGTTGCTGCCCGGGTGGTGGCGACTGCTGGCTTTCCTTCCGCTACCGCTCGGTTTC
>Ga0302321_100005646_pt1 | contig 10968 bp, 9 predicted proteins | sample Fen_T0_1_FD_202505 | JGI IMG/M metagenome (GOLD analysis project Ga0302321, IMG submission 202505) | Peat permafrost microbial communities from Stordalen Mire near Abisko, Sweden - Fen_T0_1 | ecosystem: Environmental > Terrestrial > Soil > Wetlands > Permafrost | place: Sweden: Abisko...
GGAAGTTTCAATGGTGTAAATGGCGTGTAAAGATTAACAACAATACTATAAAGATTTTATAAAGAAATTACACAAACCTGTATCCAACGCCACTTTCGGTAATCAGATGCCGGGGTTTATTAGCGTCAAATTCTATCTTTTTACGCAGCTGTGCCACAAACACCCGCAGGTATTGCGACTCGTTAATATAACTGGGCCCCCATATTTCCTTTAGCAGGTAATGGTGTGTTAATACCCTGCCTTCATTTTTGGCAAGCAATGTAAGCAGGCTGTACTCTGTAGCAGTTAGTTTTATTGGCTCATCATTTTTTTTAACCACTCTTGCTGCAAGATCTATTTGCAAATCATTAAAGATGAGCACCGGGTTTTCGGGCTCTGTAGTACTTGCCCTCAGCACTGTCCTTATCCTTGCCAATAACTCACCAGTTCTAAAAGGTTTTACTAAATAATCATTGGCGCCGTTATCCAATGCCATTACAATATCTTCTTCACTGCTTTGTACCGATAATATAATAATTGGTTTGCTGTACCACTCCCGCAATTTTTTTAAGATAGAGTGGCCGCTTTCATCGGGCAGGCCTAAATCAAGCAATACCATATCTGGTGGATGATTGGCTACAATTATCAATCCCTCTTTGCCGGTAGCCGCCTGCACCACTTTATAATCGTGGCTTTGCAGCGTTATCTCTAATAACTTACGAATCTGCACTTCATCATCAATCACCAAAATTTCTACATTACTCATTTTTTAAATTATTTAGGTAATTGGTTTTGGTTGGAATTTCTATCCTGAACCTGGCGCCGCCAGCGGAAATATTTTCCAGATCAATCACACCGTTATGTGCTTCTACAAAACCTTTGGCAATAGATAACCCCAGTCCGGTACCGCCAGTTTCAGTATTTTTTAAGCGGTAAAATTTGTCAAATACTTTACCTATTTCATTTTCGGGAAAGCCATTTCCATTGTCGGATATGGTGATCACTAACAGGTCTATTTCAGAATCTCTTACTACATTATTACGAGGTAAATTAAAATGTCCGTTCACTTTTTTTGAATAGGCGGCTTTTATTTGTACCACGGTATCTGCCGGAGTGTAAATGATGGCATTATTAACAATATTGTAGAGTACCTGGTGCATCAATCCAAAATCGATAAATACCAGCGGCATATTGCCGGCAATGTCAATTTCTATTGTTTGAGTGATGTTGTTTTCTTTGATATGATTCACCACGCCATAGATCAATTCCTCCACATCGCACCAGTCTTTACGGGGTTTAATGTAACCAGATTCTATCCTGGACATGTTGAGCAAATTTTCCACTTGTTTATTTAACCTGAACGATGCGGTGGAGATCTCTTCAACCAAAATATCTTTTTGCTCGTCTGATAATTTATTACCTACTGTTTGCAAATTGTCTGTGGCTCCAATAATAGTGGCGATAGGCGTTCTTAATTCGTGCGACAAAGAGTTGAGCAAAGTATTATATAGCTTGAGCATGTTGTCTTTTTCTTCCTTTTTATTGGCTTCCTTTTCTATTTGCCTGATCTTAAAAGTAAGTACCGCATTTACTAATGCAATAATAAAATACATAAAAAGCATCAGGCCGTCTTCTGCATTATCTATATAAAAAGTAAACTTTTGGGGAATGAAAAAGAAATCCCAAACCAGGGCACTCAACAGCGAGGCTACCAATACAGGGAAAATATCAAAGAACATAGCCAGCAATGATACGCTAACCAGTAATATCAGCGCTACAATGCGGTAGCCTATAAATTGTGACAGTGAATAGCAAATGGCAGATACAGCAAGGATAACAAAAATACAGATGAGGTATTGTGCGGGCTTTTTTAATTTGTGAAAAAAAATATTTACCATCTTTATTTTTTATAAGTACACAAATGTAATCCGCAAATTGCAAGCGAAATTTCTAAAACACCTTTTAGCCAAATAAACATTTTACCAGTATTGTGTTGTTCTTTTCTGTACTGCTTAAATGCTTTTAAGTTACTTTGTACAACATTCATTTATTAATTCACAAGTGTATTCAGGATAATAGTAAATGTACTTCCGGCCCCAAAGTCGCTCTGCACCTGTATTGTACCGCCCTGTGCTTCAACAAATTCTTTACTGATAGACAATCCCAGGCCAGTACCTTCTTTTTTCGTTCCGGGAACACGAAAATAGCGGTCGAATATTTTTTCTTTATACTGTGGTGCAATGCCCTGACCTTTATCGGTTACTGCAAATACAATTTTATGGTCTTGTTTTTTTACATCAACGTAAACAACTGCATTATCGTAAGAATACCTGATGGCATTGGAAATGAGGTTGGTTATTACCCATGCCGTCTTTTCTTCATCTGCCAATACTTTAGGTAAGTTGCCTGGTATCACCACTTCAAGCTTTATATTTTTTTGGTCTGCGGCGGCTTTGTTGGCGTTTACAGCATACTGCACAATCTGATCTGCATCGCATGGTATTACCGACACCTGTATGTTACCACTTTCCACCTGTGTCATGTTCAGTAATTCGCCGGTAATTTTTAATAAGCGGTTGGCATCATCTTTAATACTGTTGATCAAATTCTTTTGTTCGTCATTTACATTACCTACCTGTTCATTCTCCAGCAGTTGCAGGCTCATTTTAATAGAAGAGATGGGTGTTTTTAACTCGTGCGATACAGTAGCAATAAAATTTGTTTTCGCAAAATCGAGTTCTTTAAACGGCGTAATGTTTTGCAGCATAATTACATTGCCAATAAATTTCTCTTCCTGTTCTCCGGTAGGGGTTATATTAATGGCAATTACCTGTTTTTCAAAATAGCTTTCTTTATTATCGGCATAAATTTTTACCGGTTCGTGTTTTGCATTGCTGCTGATATTGGGTACATTAAATAAATCCTGTATTAGCGAACGAACCAGGTCGTTATTTACTGCAACATCCTGTATCAGTTTACCGATGGTATTTTCTGCTTTAAGGCCCGAAATTTTAAGGGCTACATCGTTCATAAACAAAATATGCTTTTTGGCATCCAGTCCAATTACAGGGTCTTTAATATTATTGATCAGCGTTTCAATCCGCTTCTTTTCCATCATCAGTTTTTCAATATTGCTGGTTTTATATTCCTCCAGCTTTTGCGCCATGGTATTAAATGCATCAGCAAGCTCGCCAAATTCGTCATGATTTTCCAGGTGCACCCGTTTTGAATAATTTAATGCAGCTATTTCTTTTATACTTTCAGTTAGTTCTTTTACAGGATTAGCAATATTACCCGGCAGATTTACCAGCATCACAAATGCAATTAAAAAACATAATGTGCCTACTAATGCAATCCACAAGGTTGCACTATCCGCAGTTTTTTTTGCTACAGTACTTTTACGTTCTATGGCCTGCATGTTTATCAGCATAATATCGGTAAGGTCGTTATGCACTGTAGCCGCCAAAACTGTATCGGCAGGATTGGCTTTTAATTTATTAAAATTAGCGGCAAGCTGGTCTGTCAATTGTTGTTCCCCCGTTTCGGTAATATTATTTTGCTGCCTTTTTAAATTGTCTTCAAATTTTGCCACGCTTACATTGCTCAGCCCATCTTCATTTAAAGCAATCAGCATTTGCCTTGAATAATCTATCGAATTATAATTAGCAACCAGGATGTTTTTTGTGTCGGTAGAAAGTTTATTGATGTAAATGCTGCCCAGTGCTGTTAACAGCACTATCATGGCAAACAATAAGCCAATCCCCAAAATAAGTTTTGCTTTTATTTTCATCAACTTAAAATTACAAGGTCAATACTATTAACAGACAATTTTTTTAATAGTTCATTAAATACATTGGTAGCTAAAATTACCTTTAATAAACTTAAATGCGGTTTGCCAATACAGATGGTGGTAATGCTTCTCTCTTCACATTGCTCAATAATGGCTTTGGCAACCTGTTTGTTTTCTACTTTAATAATTTCTGCACCCAGTTCTGTAGCCAGTTTAAAATTATTGATCAAATGCCGTTGTTTATCCAAAGCAATCTTATCGGGATTTTCTGCAGGTGTTTGCACATACAGCACATACCATTTGCTATTGTAATAATTAGCCAGCCTTGCCGTTTTCCTGATCACCGTTTTTGCTGTTTGTTCGTTGGAACTAATGCAGGCTAAAAACCGTTCGTGCTTGGCGGAATTTACTTTGGTGATCTCTGTTTCCACTTTTCTTTCTACCTGGCTGGCTACTTCTTTTAATGCCAGCTCTCTGAGCTGAAGGATATGTTCACTCTTAAAAAAATTATTTAAAGCTGCCTGAATTTTTTCTTCTTTATAAATTTTCCCCTCTTTTAACCGGGAGATCAGTTCATCTGCAGTAAGGTCGATATTCACCACTTCATCAGCAAGTGCCAATACTTTATCCGGAATGCGTTCTGCCACTTCAATGCCTGTTATTTGCTTTACTTCATTGTTCAGGCTTTCTATGTGTTGTATGTTTACCGCACTAACCACATTAATACCTGCTTCCAATATTTCCAGTACATCCTGCCAGCGCTTTTCATTTTTGCTGCCTTCAATATTGGTATGTGCCAGTTCATCTACAATTACCACTTCGGGCCGCAGGTTAATTACAGCCTGCACGTCCAGCTCTTCCAGCTCTTTTCCTTTGTAAAATAATTTTCTCCTGGGTATAACCGGCAATCCTTCCAGCAATTCATGGGTTTCCTGCCTGTTATGTGTTTCGATGTAACCAATCTTAACATCAATGCCATTCTTTAAAAGTGAACGTGCCTCCTGCAGCATACGGTATGTTTTACCCACACCGGCACTCATGCCAATGTAAATTTTAAACTTACCCAGCCTCGATTTTTTAATCAGGTCCAGGAAGTGTTGTACATTATTTTCTTTTTCGTCTGGCATAATATTTATGCAATTTACTTCAATAAAAATCCTTGTTGGCTGCACCTGCATTAAACCAGGTAACAAAGCATGGCATTATTTATAACTTCGTCAAAAGCGTGGCATTAAGTTTTTCAATTTCATGCAGCAATTGGTTAAGTACTGCATCTAATTTATTTATGCTTTCGAAGCCAGGCTTTACTTTTATTTCAGCTTTACCAATATCATTAAATTTATCATCGCCGCTTGCTGAATCCAGCTCTTCATTAACCAACCTGGCGGGTTGATGATTGTTGGTATTGTTCCGGAATGCGTGAGCAATATTATTGTCGTTATTAAATATCCAATTGAGGTCAACACCATTTTGGTAAAGAAAATCAAGGTATGTACTGGGTAAATTATTTCTTTCTCCCCGCTCTATAATACTTATTGTTGCCTGCTTAAGGCCCGCTTTTTCTGCAGCCTCCCTTTGATTTAAAGCAATCTCTTTTCTTACAATATAAAATTTTTCCGACAGGTCCATTGCTATAAGTTTACTGGTACGTCCCCTCATTATAATTCATATTCTTTCATTAACAGTTGTATTAATTTTATTGACTCATTATTTTTAAAAATGCCAGGCTGCCGCTAAAATAAATGTTCCCGTATTTTTTAGTGTTGGCGAAAAGGTATCCGCATTTTTATAAAAGATCGGGTTTTTTGCACCATCAATCCGGAACTCCGGAATAATGGTCAGATTATCAATATGGATATTGCCTGATAAAGTAAGGTCATATATACCAGTTCCAAAACCTGCCACCCCTTTTTTATCATCAAAGTATTCTCCCCTTGCAGTTAATCCAAATATGGAAGTGGGATCATAATTAAGATACAAAGCAGATGCCCACCATGAATTACTGCTGCCTGCTTTTGGCCTTACATTTTTTATGGTGCCGTTATATCCAATACTGAATTTACTGCTGATTGTACCCGTAATTATCACGTCGCCCTGGTTAACAGCAGTACCAGATAAATCTTTTCCGCCCATATAATTCAAATACCCGTTTAGTTTACTGTTAGTACTGGTTAAATGAACCTGGCCCAAAATATGCTTTTTGGCAAAACTTGCAGATACCATATCAGTAGGGTTTGCTACGCCCAGCATAAAGGCAAAATTTTTATTGACAGTTATATCTGCTTTTAAACCGGTATGGAAGAATGGACCGTAAGAAAACATATAATCCATACTGTAATTCCTGTTCAGGTAAGCATCACATACTTCGTAACCAACATGGGTCATCCATTTCCCAATAGTAAACTTTACTTTACCAGATGGCGAATAAGAAAGATAAGCCTGCTTAATGGCAGCCAAAGTCCCTTTATCATTGTAAGAAAATTCTTCGGCCCTTCTTCCAAAACCAAGATCGGCAACCCCTTCTATTTTGCCGGCAGTGTAATCGGCTTTCACTGAAGCCATTCCTAATTCAAATGAATTTTGAGAATTGGTAAAACTGGTATAATTATTTGTACGCATTGAGTCTTTAGCATTATTAAAGTTATACCTGTAATAAGCATCCACCGAACCTGTGATGGTTAAGGGTGATGTTTTTTTAGTGGAGTCCTGTGAAAACACCAATTGGTTAATCAACACCATAACCATTACTATAGAAAATTTTTTCATCTTTTTATTTTTAGTAACAACCGCAGTCAGGGTTTGCAACCGCTGACGGGGTTTTATTTTAATTTATCTAATTCAATATTGAGTTGTAAAATGTTTACTTTTTCTGTTCCTAACAAACCAAGTAATGGTTTTTGAATTTGCTGTGCAATAAGCGCCTTTATTTTTTCATCAGCGATATTTCTTGCTTTTGCAATTCTTGCAACCTGAACATAAGCACCTTGCGGAGAAAGATCAGGATCCAGTCCACTACCTGAGGCGGTAACTAATTCAGCAGGGATATCTTCTTTTTTAACTGAAGGATTGTGTACTAAAAAAGTATCGATCCTGCTTTGCACATCTTTTAAATAATCGGGGTTGGAAGGCCCCTTATTACTACCACCACTACCCGCTGCATTATAGCCACAAGCCGAAGGACGACTGTTAAAATAATTATCAGCAGTAAAATTCTGGCCTTCTAATTTATAGCCAACTATTTTATTGTTCACAGATACTGTTTCGCCTTTACCATTACCTGGCGCTGCCTGTGCAATACCCCAGATCAATAAAGTGTATAGCCCTACAAAAACCACAATGCTCATGAAAGTGAGTTTTAATGCGGGAAGAATATGTTGTTTCATTTTTAAAGATTTAAATCGAAATTTTAAATGGATACTATTTTCTAAAACCAAACCTGCACCAGCATATCTAATAATTTAATACCAATAAAAGGCGCTATTACCCCGCCAAGGCCATAGATCAGCAGGTTTCTTCTGAGCAGGGCGCTGGCACCAATTGGTTTGTAAGCAACCCCTTTTAATGCCAGTGGAATTAATAATGGTATAATGAGGGCATTAAAAATTACCGCTGATAGAATAGCGCTCTCGGGGCTGTGCAAATGCATAACATTTAAGCCCTGCAGGGCAGGCATCGAAATAATGAACAGTGCAGGAACGATGGCAAAATATTTTGCCACATCATTAGCAATAGAAAAAGTGGTAAGCGTTCCCCTTGTCATTAATAATTGTTTCCCTATCTCTACTATTTCAATCAGCTTGGTGGGGTCATTATCCAGGTCTACCATATTGCCTGCTTCTTTAGCTGCTGCTGTTCCGCTATTCATGGCCACGCCAACATCTGCCTGAGCCAATGCGGGTGCATCATTAGTACCATCACCCATCATGGCCACCAATTTTCCCTGCTGCTGTTCTTTTTTGATGTAGTCCATTTTATCTTCGGGTTTTGCCTCTGCAATAAAATCATCCACGCCTGCTTTTTCTGCAATAAATTTTGCTGTCAGCGGATTATCACCGGTAACCATTACCGTTTTTATACCCATCTTCCTTAAACGTTCAAACCTTTCTTTTATCCCGGTTTTAATAATGTCTTGTAATTCTATCACGCCAAGCACCTTACCATTTTCACTTACCACAAGCGGCGTTCCCCCGTTTGACGCAATTTCTTTTACTTTGATTTCTGTTTCATCAGGAAAAGAAAATCCTTTAGCCACAGATAATTTTTTTATAGAGTCCGAAGCACCTTTGCGTATACTCCTTCCTGCAATATCCACACCGCTGCTTCTTGTTTCGGCCGTAAATTTTATCATTTTTGCGCCTTCTATTGATAAGTCTTTAACAATATCATTGCCTGCTAATTCAACAATCGATTTTCCTTCTGGCGTATCATCTGCCAATGAACTGAGTGCGGCAGCTTTTATAAAATCGATTTTATCAATCCCGTTTGCAGGATAAAAATTAGTGGCCTTACGGTTACCGATAGTAATCGTTCCTGTTTTATCCAATAATAAAGTGTCAAGGTCGCCTGCAGTTTCTACCGCCTTACCGCTTTTGGTAATTACGTTAGCTCTTAAAGCCCTGTCCATACCTGCAATACCAATGGCACTTAACAGGCCGCCAATTGTAGTTGGTATAAGGCATACAAATAAAGAGATGAATGCCGCAATGGTAATGGGTGTGCTGGCATATGCACCAAATGGTTGCAGTGTTACACACACAATAATGAAAATGAGTGTAAAGCCTGCCAGCAAAATAGTTAATGCAATTTCATTGGGAGTTTTTTGCCTTGATGCGCCTTCAACAAGGGCAATCATCTTATCTAAAAAACTTTCACCTGGTTCGGTGGTTACACGTACTTTTATTTTATCGCTCAATACTTTTGTACCACCAGTTACAGAAGATTTATCTCCGCCACTTTCTCTTATCACCGGGGCGCTTTCCCCGGTAATGGCACTTTCATCAATAGTAGCTATACCTTCAATGATTTCTCCATCCATTGGTATGGTATCTCCTGCTTCGCAAAGAAACAGGTCGCCTTTACTTAGTTGTGATGAGGGCACTATTTTAACTTCATTCACATACATTTCACCAATGATCTGGATCAGCTTTGCCGGTGTTTCTTCCCTTGTCTTGCGCAGGCTATCAGCTTGTGCTTTGCCCCTTGCTTCGGCAATGGCTTCGGCAAAATTGGCAAACAATAATGTTAACAGTAATACGGCAAATACAATAATGTTATATACCAGGCTGCCCTGTGTTTTTTCTCCTTTCATAATCCAGATACAAACCACCAGCATTACAGCAGTACATATTTCCACTGTAAACATTACCGGGTTACGGAACATCACCCGTGGATTTAATTTTACAAACGATTGTTTGAGCGCTGTATTTACCAGGCTTGCTTCAAACAGTTTAGATTTATTTCTTGTCATAATATTTATTTTTAACTACCATACTTTTTTGCTGCAGATTCAAACATCAACTGCAGTGGAAACATGTTATTTCATTCCAAAATATTCAGCAATGGGACCCAGTGCCAGTGCGGGAAAAAATGATAATGCTGCTACAATAAAAATTACAGCAAACACCATGATACCAAATGTTGAGGTATCTGTTTTTAATGTGCCCGCGCTTTCCGGTACATATTTCTTTTTGGCAAGTATACCCGCAATGGCAACAGGGCCAATGATAGGTAAGAACCTTGCCAGTAACATTACGGTACCACAGGCAATATTCCAGAAGGGTGTATTATCACCCAGGCCTTCAAAACCACTGCCATTGTTAGCTGATGATGAGGTAAACTCGTACAACATTTCGCTGAAGCCGTGGTTGCCGGGATTATTCAGCCAACCTGCATATGTAGCAGGATCGTGTGCATACAGGTGCGATGAAATGGCTGTGCCCACTAATATTAAAAATGGATGGAGTAAGGCAATGATTGCAGCGATCTTCATTTCCTTGGCTTCAATTTTTTTGCCTAAAAATTCCGGCGTTCTGCCCACCATTAAGCCGCTGATGAATACTGCGATGATAATAAAAATATAAAAGTTTAAAAAGCCCACACCCACGCCGCCATAAAAAGAATTCACCATCATACCCAATAAAGCAAACATTCCTGTTAATGGCGTAAAGCTATCATGCATAGCGTTTACAGAACCGTTAGAGGTTACCGTTGTGGTAATGCCCCAATATGCTGACGCAGCAGGCCCAAAGCGAACTTCCTTTCCCTCCATGCTGCCCAGGTTCTGGAGTATCCCCATTTTGCCGATAGCAGTATTGCCATGCATTTCATTGTATATAGACGGAATTAAAAGCAGCAGAAAACCAAGTGTCATTACGCCAAATACCATCCATGCCAATCTTTTTCTTTTAAGCATGTAGCCTAAAGCAAAGATCAATGCAATAGGAATCAGAACGATGCACACGTTCTCTACCATATTGGTAAAGTAGTTGGGGTTTTCAAAAGGATGTGCACTGTTTACGCCAAAGTATCCGCCGCCGTTAGTTCCTAATTGTTTAATGGCAATCATAGATGCTGCAGGCCCCCTTGATACATTCACGGTATCGCCCTGCATTGTAATGTATTGGTCTTTGCCCTGGAAGTTTTCTGGTGTGCCATTAAATAATAACAATATGGCTACTACTATAGAAATGGGCAGCAAAATTCTTGTGCAGGATTTTATAAAATAATTGTAAAAGTTACCCAGCTTATCCGCATTTTTTTCCTTCATGGCTTTAAACACTACGGCGCATGCCGCCATACCGGTACCTGCGCTTACAAATTGAAACAGAGTCAGTAATAATTGCCCCAGGTAAGAAACACCGCTTTCGCCGGAATAGTGCTGCAGGTTGGTGTTGGATACAAAGCTTACGGTGGTATTAAATGCCAGGTCTGCCGTCATGGATGGATTACCATCGGGATTTAAAGGCAGCCAGCTCATATTCATTAATACCAGCATTGAAAACAGGAACCATACCAAATTAATAACCAGCAATGCCACCATGCTTTGCTGCCAGGTCATTTCATTTTGTGGTTTAATGCCGCCCACTTTAAAAAATAATTTATCCAGCGGGTTAAGGATAAAATCTAACCAGGTTTTATCACCGGTATACACTTTGCCAATATAGCGCCCCAGCGGAATAGCCAGCAGCACCATAATAACA
>Ga0302321_100005647_pt1 | contig 10967 bp, 8 predicted proteins | sample Fen_T0_1_FD_202505 | JGI IMG/M metagenome (GOLD analysis project Ga0302321, IMG submission 202505) | Peat permafrost microbial communities from Stordalen Mire near Abisko, Sweden - Fen_T0_1 | ecosystem: Environmental > Terrestrial > Soil > Wetlands > Permafrost | place: Sweden: Abisko...
AGGCGCGGCTGGCCACCCAGGTGTCGTGGGTCACGACGATCAGCGTCTGGCCGCGCTCGCGCCAGAGCTGCTCGAGCAGGCCGATGATGTCGTCGCGGGTGCGCTCGTCGAGGTTGCCGGTCGGCTCGTCGGCAAGGATCACGCGGGGGGCCCTGACGAGCGCCCGTGCGATTGCGACGCGCTGCTGCTCGCCGCCGCTGAGCTCCGAGGGGATGTGCCTCGCCCGGTCGGCGAGGCCGACGCCCTCGAGCGCCTCGGCGGCCCGCCGGCGCCGCTCGTCGGCGTGCGTGTGCCAGGGCACGAGCGCGGTCTCCACGTTCTCCTGGGCGGTCAAGGTCGGGATGAGGTTGAAGCCCTGGAAGATGAATCCGAACGAATGGCTCCTCAGCTCCGAGAGGTCGCGCTCCCCCATCTTGGCCAGGTCGCGGCCCTCGAAGTCGAGCTTGCCGCCCGAGGGCCGGTCCATGGCGCCCAGCATCTGCAGCAGGGTGGTCTTGCCGGAGCCGGTGGAGCCCTGGATGGCGAGGAACTCGCCCTCGTCGATGGCCAGGTCCACGCCGTCCAGCGCGTTGACCTGCTTGCGGCGCTGCGTGTAGCGCTTGGTCACGTCTGTCAGTTCGTACAACATCGCGTCTCGTCTCCTTCGGAGAGCAGTCGGTGAGGTCACCGGGGGGCGCCGGGGCGCACCCCCCGTGGATTCCTGCGAGCGGCGTCAATCCACCCTGCGGAGGGCGTCGGCAGGACGGAGCCGCGAGGCGCGCCAGCCGCCGAACGCTCCGGCCACCAGGGCGCCGGCCAAGGCGAGGCCCACGGCGACGGCGATCAGCTCCAGGCTCACCGGCGCCGTGAGGTTCACGGTCACGGCCTGAGCGGCGGACGCGGCCTGCTGCGCGCCGGGCGGCCCGTTCTGCGCCGCACTGGCCAGAGTCGCCTTGAGCGCCGGCGAGAAGGCCGCGATCAGCTTGGCGCCGAGGATGCCAAGCCCGACGCCGATCACGGCGCCGATCACGCCCTGCACCATGGACTCGCCGAGCACCTGGCCCACGACGCGGCGGCCCTTCCAGCCGAGCGCCTTGAGCGTGCCGAACTCACGCACGCGGCGGGAGACCGCCGAGACGGTGAGCAGGCTCGCGACGGCGAACGAGGCGATCAGGGCGGCGATGGCCAGCCACTTGCCGAGGCGGTCGGCGAGCGTCGAGGCGCTGGAGAGCGAGCCGCTGACCTGGCTGGCCAGGTCCGAGGACGTCGTCACCGTCGCCTTGGGCATGAGCTGCTTGATCTCGGCCTTGACGCCGGCGATGACGCTGGCGCTGTCGGCCTTCACGTAGATCTGGTTCACCTTGTTCGTGTTGTCGCTGAGCTTCTGCGCCCAGCTCAGGGGGATGTAGATATCGGACGAGGTGCTGCCGGCGGGCAGAGCGACGATGCCGACGACGGTGAACTTCTTGCCGTCGATCTTCTTGACGCCGCCCACGGCGAGCGAGTTCTGCTTGGCGTAGGCCTTGGTGATCAGGGCGACCCTGGACGTGGAGTCGGCACTCGTGAGCGAGCGCCCTGAGGCGACCTGCGCCGAGCTGAGCGGCCCGAGGGCGAGGTCAGCGGTGTCGACGCCGGAGACCGACAGCTGCGAGACGTTGATCGGTGACATCTGCGTCTGGGCCTGGGAGGAGGAGCCGCTCGAGGAGGAGCCGCTGGAGGAGGACTGCGAGCTGGCCGACGGCGCGGCACTGCTGGAACCGCTCTGCGCCTGCGCGAACTTCCCTTGCACGTTCATGATCGTCATGCTCAGGCTGCCGGTGGCGTCGCTCACGCCGTCGAGCGCGGCGATCTGCGCGAGCTTGGTGGCCGAGATCGATTGCTGACCGGGGCTGGTCATCACGCGCGAGCGGTTGAACTTCTGTCCCTGTTTGGACTGGCTCGGCGGCTGCATGCCGAACTTCTGCGCGCCGCTCTGGTCCATCTTCTGCTGCTGCGAGACGGTGATGTCGGTGCCCACGCCGTACAGCGACTGGAGCACCTGGGTCTGGGCCTTGCCGACGCCTGCGGCGTAGGCGGTCACGGCCACGACGAGCGCGACGCCGACGGCGAGCCCCATGGCTGTGAGCAGCGCCTGGCGATGCCGCCGGCGCAGCTCCCTGAACACGTAGGTGAAGAACATGCTGCCTCCTTGTCCGCGGCGGACGGGACCGGGGGGTACCGCCGTCCGCCGCCTGGCTTCCTTTCGGGAACGGTTGTACGTCGCCGGGATGGGAGGCGGCTGGTGACGGCCTGAGAGACCTCTGAGAGTCGGGGGGCGGCCGGGAATGCCTCTGAAGCTACAGGCGTTGTTCAGTGTATTCTCAGGAAACTCACAGCAAGCACGGCTAGACTCCCGTGCGGGAGCCAGGGAACACACACGAGCGGAGGGTCAGATGATCGAGACACCGGCGGGAGCCACCAAGGTGCTCGTCGTCGACGACGAGCCAAGCATCACGGACCTCGTGTCGATGGCGCTTCGCTACGAACAGTTCGACGTACGCGTGGCCAGCAACGGGCGTGAGGCGCTGGACAGCGTCGAGCAGTTCTCCCCCGACCTGGCCGTGCTCGACATCATGATGCCGGGCATCGACGGGTTCGAGGTCGCGCGCCGCCTGCGCAACCAGGGCGCGCGGCTCCCGATCCTCTTCCTCACCGCGCGCGACGCGACCGAGGACAAGGTCCGCGGCCTCACGCTCGGCGGCGACGACTACATGACCAAGCCGTTCAGCGTCGAGGAACTGATCGCGCGCATCCGCGCGATCCTGCGGCGCGTGCAGCCGGCCGCCGCCTCCGAGGGCCGGCTGGCCTTCGCCGACCTCGAGTTGGACGAGGACACCCACGAGGTCTGGCGCGCAGGACGGGAGATCGAACTCACGGCCACCGAGTTCAAGCTCCTCCGCTACCTGCTCCTCAACGCGCGCCGCGTGCTCAGCAAGGACCAGATCCTCGACCACGTCTGGAACTACGACTTCGGCGGCAACGCCAACATCGTCGAGACCTACGTGAGCTACCTGCGGCGCAAGGTCGACGCCGACGGCGCGCCGCTCATCCACACCGTGCGCGGCGTCGGCTACAGCCTTCGCCTGCCCAAGGACTGACGCACTCCCGTGAGCCTCCGTACCCGCCTCCTTCTCGCCGTCCTGGCGTGCGTCGCCGCCGGCCTCGTCGTGGCCGGCGTCGTCACGTACGTCTCCCTGCGAGGCTTTCTGCTCGAGCGCGTCGACGCGCAGCTCCGCGACGCGACCGTCCCGACGGCGATGGCGCTCACCAACGGCAGCCAGAACGGTCTTCCTGGGCCGGGCGGAAACCCCGGCGGCACCAATCTTCCGCCGGGCACCTACGGCCAGCTCCGCGATTCCTCCGGCAACGTCGTCAACGCCGGCTCGTTCACGTACGGTCAGAGCAACGTGCCAACTCCGATGCTGCCCACCCCCCTACCCTCGCTCACCGGTCACACCTGGGTGATCTTCCAGGCCAAAGCGACCTCGGGAAGCTCAGCCGGGTTCAGGGTGCTCGAGCAGAACCTGCAGAACTCCGCCGGCGTCATCATCGTCGCCATCCCGCTCAACGAGACGCGACAGACCCTCAACCGCCTGCTCACCATCGAGGCGATCGTCTCGCTCTGCGTGCTGGGCGCGCTGGCCGCAGCCGCCTGGTGGCTCATCAAGCGCGACCTGCGGCCGCTCGAGACCATGGCCGTCACGGCCGACGCCATCGCCGCCGGCGATCTCGCCCGCCGCGTGCAGCCGGCCGAGCCGCGGACGGAGGTCGGCCGGCTCGGCCTCAGCCTGAACACGATGCTCAGCCGCATCGAGGAGGCGTTCGCGGAGCGCGCCGCCACCGAGGAGAAGCTGCGGCGCTTCCTCGCCGACGCCTCCCACGAGCTGCGCACGCCGCTCACCAGCATCCGCGGCTACTCCGAGGTGTTCGGCCGCGCCAAGGACGACCCCGAGGACCTCGAGCTGGCCATGCGCCGCATCGAGGAGGAGAGCAAGCGCATGGGCGTCATGGTCGAGGAGCTGCTCGTGCTCGCGCGACTCGGAGAAGGGCGCGAGCCGGAGAAGCTCCCCGTGGACCTCGCGCGCGTCGTGGACGACGCCGTGAACGACGCGCGCGCCTCCGCGCCGGCACGCGACATCGTACTCGAGCGCCCGGAGACGGCGGACGTGCTCGGCGACGACCACCAGCTCCGCCAGGTCGTCGCCAACCTCCTGAACAACGCGCTGCGGCACACGCCCGACCAGGCGCAGATCCGCGTGCTCGTCGCGGCGCGCGACGGCTACGCCACGCTCGCCGTCGTCGACGACGGCCCGGGGCTCGAACCGGACGTGGCCGCCCAGGTGTTCGAGCCCTTCTACCGCGCCGACAAGTCGCGTGCCCGCGAGACGGGCGGCGCCGGCCTCGGCCTCGCCATCGTCGCCGCCATCGTGGAAGCCCACGGCGGCACCGTGCGGCTCGACACCGCTCCCGGCGCCGGCGCGACCTTCACCGTCACGCTGCCGCTGCTCGGTAGCCTGGAGACACCCGCGTCCTCGTGAGTCCACGCGGGTCCCAGCCTCGTCCAACGCGGTTCTCAACTCCGCCTCAGGCCAGCCGCTACAATGTGTGCCGTGAATAGGACCTTCCGCATCCTTGTCGCGCTCGCGACGCCTGCCGTGTCGCTGGTCGTCCTTGCCGCCCTCGCCGGCGGCGCCGCGGCCGCGCCGCGCACAGATCCGCCGCACCCGGGCCGCTCCTCGTCGGGCGCCACGTCGACCAACTGGGCCGGCTACTCGGCGACCAGCGTCAGCGGGTTCACCAGCGTGACCGCGACCTGGACCCAGCCGGCCGTCAAAGCGAGACCGGCTGGGACCTACGCCGCCTTCTGGGTGGGACTCGACGGCGACGGCAGCCACACCGTCGAGCAGATCGGCACCATGGGCTACACCAGCGGCGGTCGCGCTTACTACGTCGCCTGGTACGAGCTGTATCCGGCCGCCATGCAGCTGATCAAGCCGGCGAGGCTGACGGTCACGCCGGGCGACGTCCTGACCGCGACCGTGCAGTGGACGGGAACAGCGACCTTCAGACTCTCGCTGGCCGACCAGACGACCGGCAGGTCTTTCACGACGACAAAGGCGAGCTCGACCGCCGAGCGCGTCTCGGCGGAGGTCATCGCCGAACGGCCCTCGTCGATCACGGGCAAGCTGCCGCTGGCCAGGTTCGGGCTGGTCGACTTCTCCGGTTGTGCGATCGACGGCGGCACGCTCGCCGCCGCCGGCGCCTCCTCCATCGACATGGTCGGCTCCAGTGGCGCCACGATCGCCGTGACGTCCGCGCTGGGCAGCGACGAAGCGAGCTTCACGGTGAGCGACGACTTCACCGGCCCCACCGTGACCGCGACCGGGCTGCAGCGTTCGGCGACGGCGGGCTGGCAGGACAAGGCCGTCACCGTCAAGCTGAAGGCGAGTGACGGCGCCGGCGGCTCTGGTGTCGCTGCCGTCTCCTACATCCTGGACGACGGCGAGACGCAATCCTACGCCGGCGCGTTCTCCGTCTCCGACGCAGGCAGCCACAAGATCACGTACTGGGCGGTCGACGCCGCCGGCAACACGGGCAAGGCGAAGACCGGCTACGTGAACCTCGACCTCTCCGCCCCGTCCTCGGAGCCACCGGCGCTGAGCGTGGCGCCGGCCTCAGCGCTCCGTGGCTCGGTGCTCAAGGTGCCGGTCGCCGTGACGGACCCTCTCCCTACCTGCGGCACGGCGAAGGTGCTGGTGCGCATCACGACGGCGTCCGGCAAGACCGTCGCCACGGCGACGCGCACCGGCGTGACCGTCAACGGGACGAGCGCGGTGCGCGTGAAGCTGCCGGCGACGCTCAAAAAGGGCGTCTACTCGCTCCGCACGCGCGCGACGGACGCCGCCGGCAACGCACAGGCGGGCGCCGGCAGCGCGCAGCTCACGGTCGAGTAGCCGCCGGCGCGGCGAACCCCCGCGCCAGCTCCTCGAAGCGCCGCGCCTGCTGGTCATCGACGGCTGACGCCGAGTACCTCGCGAGCTCGTACAGACCGGCGAGCTCGGCAGCGGAGGCAGGTCTTCCGGGGCCGGCGCCCTCCTTCGCTTCACACGCCGCCAGGTAGTCGCGCACCGTCTTCCCCGCCGATCGCGGCGCCCCCGCCTTGCGCAGACGGCCCTCGAGCTGCCCGTAGCGGAAGCGGATCAGCTCGGCCGGCGAGTCGGGCGGACGGCGTCCGAATCCGGCGAGCCTCCGCAAGCGGCGGCCGAGGCTGCCGAGGGCCTCCGCCGCCCCAGACCGGACCGAGCGCACGCTGTCGCGCTCCTCCACGAAGCGATGCGCGCCGGGTGAGGCGTGACGCAGGCGGCGCAGCGCCAGCACCACGACCGCGACAGACGCCGCGATCGCGACGACGGCCGCGACGCTGGTGGCGAGGATCTTGGAGAACCCCGAGGGATGCGGCGGTGCGTGCTGCGTCATCGGCGGCTTGCCGACGCCCAGCTTGAGCGGCGGCAGCTTCGACCTGGGCAGGTGGACGTGCACGAGCCCGGCCAGCCAGGCGATGCCGCGGAACAGACCCGCGCCGATCCACCCCACCGCCCAGGCGAGCACGCGGGCGACGTAGGCCAGCACGGCGACCGCCGACGCCAGCAGCCCGTGAGAACCGCCCGCGTCGAGGAGTACCCCGGCAAGGGCGGCGACGGCGAGCACGCCGAGGATCGCGGCAGTCACGGCGAGCAGCCAGGGCCACGCGCGCAGCCGGTCACCGTCGGCGACGAGATCGGTGAGCGAACGGTAGCGCACCAACGCCACGTGCATGCCACCGGCAACCAGCACGGCGGCGACCGCGGCGGCGGGCCACTGCAGCGCAGCGCCGGCGACAGACGCGCCAGCGAGAACGACACAGAGGATGGCGAACGCCCGGACGGCCAGCCGCACGGCCTCCTCCGGGACCTGCCGCTCCCGGCCGAGGGAGACGCCGAGCGCCAGCACGCCTGCCACGAAGGCGACATCGCGCACGACCTGCCACACGACGTACTCGTGTGTCCACGAACGGCCGGCGACGAAGAGTGCGGCGGTGCCCATGAGCACAAACCCCACGAGCAGCACGCGCCCCCTGCGCACCCGGTCGTCGTCGGGTGTCGACCAGCGGGCCACGGCGGCGGCTACCAGCATCGCGGCCGCCGCGAACGCCGCCAGCGGCGGCCAGGCGGCCCCGGTGAACGCCGCCGCCAGCACGCCGCACCAGACGCCGTGGGCGACCGCGCCCAGCGCCATCCCGGCCCACTCAAGCGCGGAACGCGAGCGCATCCACCCTCCTCCAGGCGAGGCCGGCCGGCACCACGAGGTCGACCTCAGGAGCTTCATCCTCGTTCGGCGCTCCTACGAACACGACCCTGGTCGGACGCTCCGCGCGCAGCTGCGCCAGCACGGCGCGCACGGCCGGACGCAGGCGCGCGGCGATGACGACGCAGTCCGCCTCTGCGGTCTCGTCCGCCAGCTCCCGGGCCAGCACCGACTGGTAGTCGCACACGGTGAACGGCCGCAGTCGCGCGATCGCCTCCAGCACCTCCGGCAGCGCGCCGTGCGCGGGGGGCAGGTCCGGCGCGTGCCGCTCGTCGGCCAGAGCCGCGTTGGAGGCGAGACCCACGGCGTAGCCTCGCCCGGAGAACGCAGCCGCCAGCGAAGCCCCGACCACGCACAGCAGTTCCATCAGCTCCGGGTCGATCGCCTCCCAGGGCCGGTAGAGCGACCCGACGTCGAGCAGCAGCCGCACGGCGGCGAGCGACGTCGGGTCGAACTCGTTGGTGTGCAGCGCGCCGGTGCGCGCCGTGGCGCGCCAGTTGACCGCCCGTACCGAATCGCCCGGACGGTAAGGCCGCGTGCCCCGAAGCGCGGTCGGGTCGGCCGTGAGCGAGCGGGCGGCCGCCTCGTCGATGAGCGGGCGGCCCAGCAGGAGGTCGAACCCGGGCACGTCCAGCACCCGCGGCAGCACGGTGATGGCTCGCCGCGCCTCGAGCCGCTCCTCCACGCCGGCGATGCCGAACGGGTCGCCGGCCTCGAGCTCGACCGGCCCGAAGCGGTGCACGCCGCGCTCGACGCAGTCCACGCGATAGCGGCGGCGCAGGCGCTCGTACCAGCGCACGGACACCGTCTGCAGGAGCTCCTGCCGCCCGAGGAGGTCGATGCGCCGCAGGTCGAACCCGTGTGGCAGGAGGCCCTGCGGCCACTGGTCGCGGACGCGCAGCCAGACGAGCGGGAGCAGCTTGTCGTTAGTGATGCTCACCGTGACCTCGAGCTCGCCGCCCCAGGGGACGACGCGGCGCGAGACCGAGCGCTCGAACCGCACCGCGGTGAACAGGCGGCCGCGGGCGACGGTGACCAGCGCGGCGATGAACGAAGCGGCGAGCGTGGCGAACGCCAGCGGCGGGGAGCGCAGGATCGCCGAGGCGATCAGGCCGCCGGCGCAGGCCCACAAGACCGACCTCAGACGCACGGGGCGCCCCGGGTCACGATCCGGCCCGGTCCCCTTGCCCCTCGGCCGGGACCGGCACCGCTTTCACGACCTCGCCCACGACGGCGTCGGCCGTACGACCCTCGATGACGGCGTCTCGCGCCAGAAGCAGGCGGTGCGCCAGCACCGGCGTCGCCACGCCCTGCACGTCGTCCGGGACCACGTAGTCGCGGCCGTCGAGCGCGGCCGCGGCCTGGGCGGCACGCTGGAGCGCGAGCGAGGCACGCGGGCTCGCGCCGAGCCGCACCAGTTCCGACTCGCGCGTGGCACGGGTGAGCGCGACCACGTACCGGGCGACGTCGTCCGAGACGTGCACGGAGCGCACCACCTCGCGCACGGCGAGGACGTCCTCCGGGCTCACCACCGGCTGCACGGTAGCCAAGGGATCGGCGGTGCGGAACCGCTCGAGCATCAGCGCCTCGTCCTCCTCGCTCGGGTACCCCATGCGCAGGGAGAGCAGAAAGCGGTCGACCTGCGCCTCGGGCAGCGGAAACGTCCCTTTGAGCTCGACCGGGTTCTGGGTCGCGAGCATGACGAAGGGCCGCGGCAGCGCGTGGGTGACGCCGTCGATGGTGACGCCCCGCTCCTCCATGGCCTCCAGGAACGCGGACTGGGTGCGCGGCGTGGCCCGGTTGATCTCGTCGGCGAGGACGACATTGGCGAACAGAGGCCCCGGGCGGAACTCGAACGCGGCGAGCTTCTGGTCGAAGACCAGCGAGCCGGTGACGTCCGCCGGCAGCAGGTCAGGCGTGCACTGGATACGCGAGAAGGTCAGGCCGAGCGCCGCCGAAAGGGTGCGCACGACGAGCGTCTTGGCGACCCCGGGCACGTCGTCGAGCAGCACGTGCCCGTCGGCCAGCAGGGCGATGACGAGCAGGCGCGTCTGGTCGGCCTTGCCGACGACCACGCGCCCCACCTGCTCCTGCACGGCGCGGCCGAACTCGACGGCGGCTCCCACTCCCCCAGGCTGTGTGTTCGGATCGCCTTCCACTACCGGCCTCCCGCGACGACTGTTCGTACGACTCTACACGCGGCCGCGCCCGCGGGCGAGGTCGCGCGTGACGGCGCGCGGGCAGGAAGCGACGGCGTCCACGGCGTACCCCATGGGTAAGACACCCACGATGGATGCCGCGGGGCTGCACCCGAGCCCGCGGAGGGCCGACAAGTGGTACTCCGAGGAGGCGCGTCATGACACAGGGCTCAGGCCAGAGATCGGGCGGAGGCGCCAACGGTGCGCTGATCGGCGGCGGCATCCTGCTGGTGCTGCTGCTCGTCTTCATCTTCCAGAACACCGCCGACACGACGTTCAAGTTCCTGTTCTGGTCATTCACGTTCCCGCTGTGGCTCGGGCTGCTGATCACAGCCATCGTGGCGTTCGTGGTCGGGCAGCTGGCGCTCATGTGGCGGCGCCACAAGCGCCGCCAGGCGCGGCGCGACTCGAGGTAGCCCATCCGCGGGCGCCGCGCCCGCGAGCGGAGGGCGGCGGGCGGTGCGCCCTCAGACGCCTGACCGGCGGGGCGCCGGCGGGGCCGTGAAGCGGCTTCTCCGGCGCCCTCTTCGCGCTTGAGCAACGTCAAGACTGCCCTCGAACAGGTAGTGGTACAGTCGGCCCAGAGATAATCCCAACCTTTGGAGTCGGGTATGACCACCGCACCGCTCACCCTCACCCCCAAGACCACCCTCCATACGCTGTTCAAGGAGTACCCGTTCCTGCTGGACTTCCTGGCGAAGTACCACCCGGAGTTCAAGAAGCTGACCAACCCGGTGCTGCGGAAGACCGTGGGACGGATGGCGACACTCGACACGGTGGCCGAGCAGGCTGACGTGCCGCTCAACCGGCTCACCGACGACATCGCCACGGAGATCGAGAAGCAGACCGGGACCCGGCCCGCGATCGCCGACGTGGCCGACTCGGAGACGATCGACCCGGCGCGGCTCGAGGCGCTGCACGCGATCGTCAAAGACCTGCACGCCGGCAAGAGCGTGGAGGAGGTCAAGCCGCGGTTCGAGGAGCTCATCGCCGACGTGGAGGCCACCGAGATCGCCGCCATGGAGCAGAAGCTCATCGAGGGCGGCGTCCCCGACAGCGAGGTCAAGCGCCTCTGCGACGTACACGTGCAGGTGTTCGCCGAAGCGCTCGAGGGCCACGAGGCCGTCACCGCGCCTCCAGGCCACCCCATGGACACGTTCCAGCGCGAGAACCAGGCGCTCCTGCAGGTGACGGCGTCGCTGCGCACGGTCGCCGAGGCGATCGGCGAGCCGCCGGACGGCGCCGCGTGGGGACGCCTCAGGGGCGCCCTCGGCGACACCGTGGAGCGGCTCGCCGAAGTCGACAAGCACTACCTGCGCAAGGAGAACCAGCTCTTCCCCTACCTCGAGGACCACGGCGTGGAGGGCCCCAGCAAGGTCATGTGGGCGATCCACGACGACATCCGTG
>Ga0302321_100005648_pt1 | contig 10967 bp, 10 predicted proteins | sample Fen_T0_1_FD_202505 | JGI IMG/M metagenome (GOLD analysis project Ga0302321, IMG submission 202505) | Peat permafrost microbial communities from Stordalen Mire near Abisko, Sweden - Fen_T0_1 | ecosystem: Environmental > Terrestrial > Soil > Wetlands > Permafrost | place: Sweden: Abisko...
GAGGAAGTCATCAAATGTGTAGTTGGAGTCAATGCGGGCTACAGCATTGTAGATATCGAGTCCTGAACTATCCGCGCTCTCATTGAGGCTAGAGATGATCCGTTTCAGGCGGCTCATGCTTCGGAAAAGTAGGGCACCGATGACGCCGACGATCTCTCCCCTCCAGAAGACAGGGTGAACGTCAGTCATACACTTGCGGCCATTGATGACGACCATGATGCCAAGTTCTGGTTGGCCGGTGGCAAGGACCTTTCCGAATGGGCTTACCGGGTCCAGAAAGCTGATGTGCTGACCAATCACTTCTTCCTGAGTCTTTCCACCAATCTTGGCAGACCTGCGGGTGTTGTGAAGAATGATCCCATTTGAGTCAAGAACGATGGCGCCGTCAAAGGCCTTCTCAAGGATCTCGTCAAGAACGCCGCCTCGGGTATTTAGGTCGTGTGGAGACAGTTCAAGCGGCATCGGTCGGGTTCCTTTGGGCAGAAGCAGGGGATAAAACATATTTCAGAGCTTTCGCTGAAATATGAACACATGTGGTGGGCGATCGTTAATAGAATTCTTCGTGATTAAGTATGAACTAAGGTGATGTGTTGGTTAAGAATTGAATATAGGCGTGTTGCTGAAATCGTAAAACCTGGCACGACGTCTGCTTATTCTTGGTGAAATTTGAATTACCGAGAATGCCCTCTCGTCTTCACAAAAACATCGAGGGCCCAGGCCGAAGTGAATGCTCTATCTAATTTCAAGACTGCCCTTTCCCGACCCACTTGATGACTGAGGCCGCCACGCGCTTCAATTGGTATCAAGCAATCAGAATGTCGATTAATAACCAGGAATCCACGTGAGCAAGATTATTTCCATTGAACAGGCCATAGACTTGATCCCGGATGGCGCCACGGTGATGATCAACGGTTTCATGGCCGTGAAGACTCCGGAAACGCTCATCGACGGGCTGGTCGAAAGGGGGGTCGGGAATCTCACGATCATCTCCAACGATGCCTCGGTGCCTGGTTTGGGAGTCGGCAAGCTGCTCACGGCAGGCTTGATCAAGAAGATGGTGGCCTCCCACATCGGTCTGAATCCCGAGACAGCGACGCGCATGCATGACGGCTCTCTCGAAGTGGAGTTGATTCCCCAGGGAACCCTCGCCGAGCGGATCCGCTGTGGTGGAGCAGGATTGGGAGGGGTGCTCACCCCCACCGGCCTTGGTACGTCAGTCGAAGAAGGCAAACAGAAAATCGTGGTGGATGGGCAGGAGTACCTGCTCGAAGAGCCCCTTCGGGCCCAGGTCGCCCTGATCAGAGGGTCCGTGGTGGACACGATGGGCAACGTCTACTACCGGGGGACGACCAAGAACTTCAGCCTGGTGATGGCGATGGCGGCGGACACGGTGATCGTCGAGGCCGAGACGCTGGTGGAACCGGGCGAATTGGATCCGGACCTGGTCATGACCCCCTGCCTGTTCGTGGATCACATCGTCGTCGCCGAGGGTGCGCAATGAGCGCCTTGAACGATAAGGACACCATCGCGCAACGCGTGGCCCAGGAAATGAAGGACGGCTACATCGTCAACTTGGGAATCGGGCTGCCGACCCTGGTTTCCAACTTCGTTCCTGAAGGAGTGGAGATCATCCTGCAGGCGGAAAACGGACTCCTCGGCATGGGAACGCTCTGCGCTCCGGGCGAGCAGGATCCGGACGTGATCAACGCCGGCAATCAGTTCGTGCACTACAACAAGGGAGCCTGCTTCTTCGACAGCGCCATGTCCTTCTCGATGATCCGCGGTGGCCACGTGAACATGACCGTACTTGGCGCCCTGCAGGTGGACGAGGAGGGCAATATCGCCAGCCACATGGTGCCAGGGAAGATGGTGCCGGGCATGGGCGGAGCGATGGATCTGGTGGCCGGGGCCCGCAGGGTGATCGTGGCCATGCTGCACACGGCCAAGGGTGGGCCGAAGATCCTGAAACGTTGCACGCTGCCGCTGACTGCCCAGGGCAAGGTCAACCTGATCGTCACTGAAAAGGCGGTCATCGAAGTCACGCCCTTTGGACTTCTGCTGAAGGAAATCATGCCCGGGTCCTCCCTGGAGGACGTGGTGAGCAGCACGGAAGCGGAGCTTTTCCTCGCAGAAGACCTGAAGCAACTGGCTGAGCTTCAGCCATAGGAGAAATCATCATGAAAAAGCGGGAACTGAACGACTGCAAGCCCTACGATCCGCCCAAGCATTTCAAGATGGCGGCGCTGCGTCTGCAGGGGAAAGACGAAACGGGCTGCGAGAAATTCTGGATGGGCTTGTCCCACTTCCTGCCCGGTGGCGGTGCGGAATTTGAAGCCACTCCAGCCGAGAAGATCTACTTCGTTCTCGAAGGCGAGATCGTCGTGACTACGGCCACGGGCGAAAAAATCATCCTGAAGAAGAGTGATTCCATCCGCATTGGCCCGGACGAGGGGCGTTCCATTTTGAACGAGTCCAATCTGCCGGTTTCCATGCTCGTGATCATCAACTACCCCGCCTGAATTGCCCATGGAAAGGACATCCCGATATGCATGAAATCAGCGAGAGCTTCATCAAGAACCTGTTCAACCTGGAGGGCAAGGTCGCCATCGTGACCGGTGGGGCGGGCGCCCTGGGCGAAAGCATCTGCGAGGGTCTGGCGGCCTATGGGGCGGACATCGTGGTCACGGGGCGGACGATCAAGACCCTGGACGAGGCCGTGGCCAAGATCCAGAAATACGGCCGCAAGGCGGTGGCCATTCCCTGTGATGTATCCAAGGAAGCGGACGTCATCAAGCTCGTGGAGGCCGTGAAGGCCCAGTTCGGGAAGATCGACATCCTGTTCACCGTCGCGGGCATCGCCAAGCGCTTCCCCGCCGAGGACTTCCCCGTTGAGGACTTCGACCAGGTGATGGACATCAATGTCCGCGGGACCTTCCTCTGCTGCAAGCATGTGGGCCGCGTCATGAAGGAACAGAAGCACGGCAAGATCATCACCATCTCCTCGGTGCGTGGGTTCGCAGGGCACCCCGGCGGCTATGCGGCCTACGGACCCAGCAAGGCCGCCGTCGATCTCCTGACCAAGCAGCTGGCCACCGAGTGGGCCAAGTACAGCATCACGGTGAATGCGATTGCACCCACCATCTTCTGGACGCCGCTGACCCAGCAGGTGCTGGAAGACGAGAAGCTCAAAAAGGTCTTCCTGGACCGCATCCCGCTCGGACGCGCGGCCACTCCGCAGGACATGGTCGGCGCCTCGGTCTACATGGCTTCCGCGGCCTCGGATTTCATCACCGGCCAGATCCTCTACGTCGATGGCGGCTGCACCGCTGGTTGATCCCCAGGGGGACGGAGGAAGACCATGGCGGAAATCCGCAATGTAGCCATCATTGGCGCCGGCCTCATGGGCTGCGGCATCGCGCAGGTATTCGCCTCGCATCCCGACCACCGGGTGACCACCTTCGACAGTTATACGCCCGGTCCTGTGGTCCTCGAACGGGTCCGGGGTAACCTGGCTATGCTGGCTGGCAAGGGGGCGATCTCCACAGCGGAGATCGCCGCCCTGATGGGCCGCATTACCCCGATGGAATCCATCGCGAAGGCCGTGGCGCAAGCCGATCTGGTAATGGAATGCATCCCTGAGCAGATGGAGCTCAAGCAGAATCTTTTCGCCGAGTTAGAGGGGCTGTGCCAACCCGGGGCCATTTTCGCCACCAACACCTCGGTGATGAGCATCACGGAGATCGCCTCCAAGGCGGAATCCCGCCATCGGATCGTGGGCACGCACTTCTGGAATCCGCCCTACCTGATCCCCCTGGTGGAAGTCGTTAAGTCTGAATACACCGATGATACCGTCGTGGATGCCACTATGGCCGTATTGAAGAAGGCAGGCAAGCACCCGGTGCGGGTCAACCGGGATGTGCCTGGTTTCCTGGCTAACCGCCTGCAGCATGCCCTATGGCGCGAGGCCATCTCCATCGTGGAGCACGGCATCGCCGATGCCGCTCCGGTTGCCGGTGCTGGGTCCCATGGAGAACGCCGACATGGTGGGCACGGACCTGACCCTGTCCATCCACCAGTACATCCTCCCGCATCTCGAGAGTTCGCCCCGGCCCTCGCCCCTCTTGGAGGAGCGGGTGCAGAAGGGGGAGCTGGGCTTCAAGACGGGGCAGGGGTTCCAGACCTGGACACCGCAGGCCGCCGAAGCCTCCCGCAAGCACCTGGTCGAGTACCTCATCGATGTCCTGTACAAGCAGCCCGTCGAAGCACCGCCAATCCAGTCCTAATCAATTCCCTGGTGGCATACCACCGGGGAATTTTGTAAACACGAATTTGAACGAGGTGTGAAATGCGTGAAGTCGTCATTGCCAGTGCCGCGAGGACGCCCATCGGCAACTTCGGTGGTGCCCTCGGTGGCCTCTCCGCCGTGGAGATGGGCCAGCTGACCGCCCGGGCTGCGATTCAAAGGGCCGGAATAGATCCAGCCCTGATTGAAGAAGCCATCATCGGCAACGTGCTGTCAGCGGGCCTCGGCCAGAACGTGGCCCGGCAGATCGCCATCAAGGCTGGCCTGCCCACCACCACCAGCTGCATCACCATCAACAAGGTGTGCGGATCCGGACTGCGGGCGATCAGCCTCGCGGCGCAGATCATCAAGGCCGGGGATGCTGATGTGGTCCTAGCCGGTGGCTCCGAGAGCATGAGCAATGCCCCCTTCCTGCTCACCAAGGCCCGATTCGGCTACAAGATGGGCGACGACGCCCTGGTGGATTCCATGATCCGGGACGGACTGTGGGATGCGTTCAACGACTACCACATGGGCATCACCGCCGAGAACGTGGCCGAGAAGTGGGAGATCAGCCGGGAGGCCCAGGACCAGTTCGCCTTGACCAGCCAGCTGAGGGCCGAGGCCGCGATCAAGGCCGGGCGCTTCCGGGACGAGATCGCTCCTGTCGTCATGCCCCAGAAGAAGGGCGATCCCAAGGTGTTCGACACCGACGAATTCCCGCGCTTCGGGTCGACCCTGGATGGATTTGCCAAGTTGCGGCCGGCCTTCAAGTCCGGTGGCACCGTGACCGCCGGCAACGCCTCTGGGCTGAATGATGGCGCCGCCATGCTGGTCGTCATGTCCGCGGAGAAGGCCAAGGAATTGGGCGTCCAGGCCCTGGCCCGAATCGTCTCCTATGCCTCCGCCGGCGTAGACCCTGGAGTCATGGGTCATGGGCCTGTGCCGGCTTCCCAGAAGGTCCTGGCCAAGGCGGGCCTGTCTATCAAAGATATGGGCCTGGTCGAGGCCAATGAGGCCTTCGCTGCCCAGGCACTGGCCGTGATGAAGGATCTGGCGTTGGACCCAGAGAAGACCAATGTCAACGGCGGTGCCATCGCACTGGGGCATCCCATTGGGGCTTCGGGGGCACGGATCGCCACCACGCTGCTCTTTGAAATGCAGCGCCGGAAGGTCCAGTACGGCCTGGCCACCCTGTGCATCGGCGGCGGGATGGGCACTGCGCTGGTTGTCGAGAACCTCTGATTCCTAACCCCTTCAAGGGAGCATGCCATGACTGACCTGACCAACAAGGTGGTTCTGACCGTTGCCACCACGGGTGCCTGGCCATCCAAGTCCGACACGCCTTACATCCCGCTCCAGCCCAAGGAAATCGCCGACGAAGTCTATGCCTGCTGGAAGGCCGGGGCCTCCATCGCCCACATCCATGTGCGCGACGACGAAGGCAAATCCTCCATGAACTTTGACAAGTTCTGCGAAACGGTGGGCCTGATCCGCCAGACGGATTGCGACATCGTCCTCAACCTCACCACCTCGGGAGAACTCGGACTGGTCGATGGACAACGCTGGAACCATCTCATCGCCTTGAAGCCGGAGATCGCCTCCTATGACTGCGGATCGATGAACTGGCTGCACACCACCGTGTTCGAGAACAGCCCGAAATTCCTGGAGAAGCTGGGCACGGTCATGCAGGAGAACAGGGTCAAGCCGGAAATCGAGATCTTCGATGCCGGCATGGTCTACAACGCCATCTACTACCTGAAGAAGGGCTTTCTCAAGGCCCCGCTCCATTTCCAGTTCGTGCTGGGTGCGGCGGGCGGCATGGATGCCACCGTCGAAAACCTCATCTTCCTGAAGAGCCTGATCCCCGCCGGATCCACCTGGGGCGCTTTGGGCATTGGCAAGGGGCATCTGCCGATCATGTACACGGCCCTGGCCATGGGCGGCCATGTCCGCGTGGGCATGGAAGACAACATCCTGTATTCAAAGGGTGTGTTGGCCAAGTCCAATGTGGAGTTCGTCGAGCGGACGAAGCGGATCGTCGCCGAACTGAACAAGTCCATCGCAACCCCTGCTGAGACTAGGGCCATTCTCGGTTTGGAACCCAGGCAGTAAGCCAGATCGAATACCTGACTTTCAAGTGAATGACAAGCATAGTGCCACTACGCCTCATCGATGAGGCTGCTTGGCCGGGAGCGAACCTTTTATGATGGGATCAGTCAATCGCAATAAAAATCCTCCAATCTATCCAGGCACGCCCATGCCACCACATTTTAAGAAATGGTCCGATATTTTCCATATCCATCGACCAAATGAAATCCAAATGGGAAATTCAATTTCATTCTTGGGTGCGTTTAGCTTCACCATCAGCGGCCCAGCATCGGTCACTCCGAAGGGTTCCGGTCTGGTATTCACCGCTTCCTTGTTCTTCAACTTCTAGCAATGGGGGGGGAACCCGCTAGAAGAGGTGGGGCGCCCGCGTGGAGATTCAGTCTTCTTTACGCGGGTGCTTTCCGGATGAAGACCGCCTTGCTCACACCAGAAAGGCAATCTAAATGTTTAACCAACTACTTAACTTAAAGATTCGCCAACAGTTCTGGACCCTTATCGGGGTCCATGCACTGGCGACCCTCATCATTTTGATCCTTGCCTTGGTCGGGCTTGAATCAGCGAAGGCCCAGCAAGCCAACGCGGTGATGTCCTCCATGAAGAGCAGTCAGTTCCTGTTAGTACTGACCTGTTTGGTGTTGACTGGGGCGGCCTGTTGGCTGACAAATCACGTAGCCAGGAACTTGGAAGGTACCGCTCAGTCCATAGGCCGAGCGGTGACGGCGCTGGATCAAGGGGATCTTCGTCCTTATAGTCAGGTGCATTCGAGGGATGAATTCGGGCTGGTTGTCGTTCATCTGGATCAGGCCATTGCCAAGCTTCGTGAGGATATGGAAGCTCTAACTCATATCGGGGAACGTACTGCATCCGGTGCCACCCAGCTGTCTGCAACTGCCAGCCAAGCGGACGCCGCAACCCACGAGATCAGCGTCGGAGCTGATGGGCAGCGCCTGGAAGTCGAACAGGCAAGCCATTCCATCAATCAGATCGCCAGCATCATGATGGACATTCAGAATGGCATCACCGCCGACGTTCGACAGATTGAAGGCATGCTCAAGGTTGGTCAAAAAAGCTATGACAGCGTTGAGGAAGCCACCCGGGCGATGGCGGCCATTAGGGAGAGCTCCACAAAAATTTCCACCATTACGACCGTCATTTCCGAGATCGCCGATCAGACGAATCTTCTAAGCCTTAACGCCGCTATCGAAGCAGCCAAAGCGCTGGAGTACGGAAGAGGATTCACGGTGGTAGCGGAGGAGGTTCGTAAACTGGCAGACCGAGCAGCCAAAGCGGCCAACGAGATTTCTGGGTTGACCCTTGAAAGTGTCCAACGGGCTGAAGCAGGCACTGATTCGGTCAATACGGTTCAGGAGGGGCTGATCACTCTTCTAGGCAATATCCAACAACAGGCTAGCGGCGCCAAGGGAGCTCTTTCTGCTGTGCAGCATCAGGTAGAGGAGAGTGCCCGCGCTCGTGACCGGATGGCAACGACGCTTCGGATCACAGAGACAAGTGTCTTTGCGACCCATGAACTTAGTGTCTCCATGTCCGAGACTGCCCGCACCATCGAAGACTTGGCGAAGACCGCGAAGGAGTTGAGGGAACGAACCAAAAGGTATTTGGTGAACTGATCTGGATGTCGGTTCAATTGGGAATTCATTGCTTATTTGAAGAAAACTCGATCACCTGCTGCAGGGGTAGTGTTCATCTAATTGTCCGGGTTTCATTCAAGCCGTGTAGTGGGTAGCTCCCCTTGAGATCTGGGGCAAGGCAGCAGGTGCGACAGCTCATACCCGCCCCAGGACTGGAAGTTCGTCGGAATCGGGCCGGACCCTCATGGGCTGACCTGGGCCTCCAGACAGATGCCGACCGAGTGACAAATCTGGCCTCGTTCATGCACCTACTTCCGGTTCGGTCCGGTATTGGCGATTTGGGTCGACGGTGGCATCTGAGTGGATGATGCAGTCGTAGCCCTTGGTCCAGGGCCGTGGAAAGGTGGCGAAGGTGACACGCAGGCCGGCTATTTTGTCTAGTTCTCCGCCGACATTCTCCATGTTGCAGATCTCTTCCTTCAGGATTGCATGGAGTGGCAGGGCTCCCACTCCGGGAAGTCCTCGATCGCTTTGCGGCCGGTTTAGCGCACGTATTCACGCATTGACATCCGGCAGGAAAGCGCAGGGCCATCGCGTGTAGACGATCTATTTTCATGTCCTCAAAGTAAGGCCAACAGGGTTGGCCCAGTCCCGAGGCATAGCTGAGTTCGTAGAACTGAAGCCCCATCTTGCTGCTGAGATTCTTTTCAAATTCCGTACCGCCAATCCCGACCGTCATCCCACTCCCCTCGCATCGAATTGGGGCCGGCACGACGCCCTGACCGGTAAGCATCGGCCCTATAACACCAATAAAGCTAGCATTAGTGGATACACTTACATCATAGTGGCACAAAATTGATTTTTAAATGCATTCAATCGAAAAATAAAATTAATATATAATGGTCTTAAATAATACAATTAAGCACACATTATACGAGCTATTTATGCGTAATCCTCCAGATCATGGCCTCTTGAAGGTATGGGGCGAGCCTTGTAGCCACTAATTAACACTGATCACCCTAATGGAATGATTTTAAAAAAATATGAATTATAATATAATAACAAAAACGAACAAATTAGTATTTTACATATACAATCGACATTATTATACGTGACTAGGTGAGAGTACCAATTAATGAACAATATCCAGCACTAGAAAGCGCCACAAAGCATCACGAATCAATTTGTTCATTCGACCTGTTCACTTGTCCAAAATTCAAAATGTAGTCGTGGCCACAGGGTCAAGGTTAAAAATATAAAGTGCATAAATAGAAGATTTAACAATCATCTATTCCCTGGCATGATCAGTGCCTAACAATAGAAAGCCAACAAGGTGGGGGAAATTCCTCTCCAGAAAAAAACAAACATACATGGCGATTAGACATAATCTAACCATTTGAATAATAGATAGATAAATTAAAATTTATTAAAATTAATGACACAATAATTATTTTTGCCAATTTTAGGTCTTTCCCCACTTCAACCCTCTCTGTCGAGAGGACTCACCCCAAGGAGAAATTGTGAAGAATCGAATGGCTTTTCTTATCGCAGTCGGGGCTTTGGCTCTCCCTGCTTCCGCTCAGAATGCTGAGTGGAAATTCTATGGGACCCTTGTACCAACTGTGGACAACATCCAGACGACTGGGGCAACCACGGACACTGCTGCGAGCAACTCCCTGGTCAACATCACTGCTGCAGGGGCAACCAACGTCCCTGCACGCAATCGAATCACCTATGGCACCTCTAATATGGGGATCAGGGGTTCCTACAAGCTCAGCAACGATCTAAAGGTGATCTGGCAGATGGAGAGTTCCACCAGCCTGGACGGAGATGCTCCAAGTGTCCTCGCGGGACGCAACTGCATGCTCGGACTGGCCGGGGACTCATGGGGCCAAGCCTTTGTGGGAAGCTGGGACACGCCCTACAAGATCCCCACCATTCAATTGGGGGCCATTCGAGCAAACAACCCCTTCGACGCGAACCTCATGGGCAATCCCGGCTTCAATGTTCCTGGCACGGTCACCAATTCAGGGCGCGCTGGCACCAAGAATGACGCCGCATTCAACCGTCGTCAGGGCAATAGCCTCCAGTACTGGACCCCCGACTTCAGTGGCTTCACAGCCAGAGTCGCCTATTCAGTGGGGGAGACCAAACCTCTAACTGATGCTGCCACCACCGCGCAGATCAACCCCACTTTGGTTTCGGCCTTGCTGTCCTACAAAATCGGCGGACTGTCCCTCTTCCTCGGCCACGAAGAGCACAACGATTACTTTGGTCTCTCCCAGATGCTATCCCAGGCGCCTACTTTAGTGGGCGGCGCAGCCACACTCACGAACGCCTCGTCCAAGGACGTAGGCAACGAATTCGTTGCCTACTACACCATCGCATCCACAGGCACTCGCATTACTGTCCTCGCTGAACAGCTGAAGTACCACAACAATGACACGGTTGGTGCCAACATCAATGAGTACAAGCGGTTTGCCTGGATCGCCTCGGTGCAGCAGACCCTCGGCGCGCACGTGATTTTCGGAAACTACGGTAAGGCCAATGTGGGCAGTGCCTCCAAAGTCAATGGCACGGCTACCAACGTAACTGGCCTGGGTGCCACCGAGTACTGCATTGGTTACAAATATGCCATGAGCAAGACAGCGGATATCTTTGCTTCCTACTACGGGGTGACCAATGAAAAAGCCGCCACCTACGGGCTCTTCCCTCTCATCGGTGGTGGCACTGCCGGCGTGACTCCCGGCGCAGACACCAAGGGTGTTGGCATCGGCATGCTCTTCACCTGGTAGTTGTCTAATAACGTCAACCGATATACAGCAATAAATTGAAAACATTAAACGGATGATCCGAAACACCAGATTCTGGGGGAGTTCCTCCAGAATCTGGTGCATAGATTCGGCTAATAGAGAAAGTTAAAGACAAACGAACAAGCCCTTCATAAGTTCAATCAGTTTAGCTGAATGCTGAAGGTGCAACCT
>Ga0302321_100005649_pt1 | contig 10966 bp, 8 predicted proteins | sample Fen_T0_1_FD_202505 | JGI IMG/M metagenome (GOLD analysis project Ga0302321, IMG submission 202505) | Peat permafrost microbial communities from Stordalen Mire near Abisko, Sweden - Fen_T0_1 | ecosystem: Environmental > Terrestrial > Soil > Wetlands > Permafrost | place: Sweden: Abisko...
GGAGGGTGGGCCGGCCGCGTGCCGGTGGCCAGCAGGATCACCTCGGCCTCCAGATCCTGGAAGCCGCCGTCGGGGATCTCCACCCGCACCCGGTGGGGATCGACGAAGCTGGCGATGCCGCGGAAGGTCTCGACCCCGGCCGCGGAGAGGTGGTTGCGGATGCGGGAGTGCTCGCGGGCCGTGACCAGCCCCCGGCGCCCCATCAGCTCCGGGACGGTGACCTTGCCCGAGACGCGCACCTCGATGCCGTGGGCGTCTCGAGAGCGGGCCTGCTGGATGGCGAGGGCGGTCTCGCGGAGCGCCTTGGAGGGGATGGTCCCGGTGTTGGCGCTGGCGCCGCCCGGGACCGCCTCCTTCTCCACCAGCGCGACCTTCTTGCCGAGGAAGGCCGCCTGCACCGCGCCGTTTTCGCCCGCTGGGCCGCTGCCGATCACGAGGACGTCGTAGCGCAACATCCCCCATTTATAAGCCGAACGCCGGCCGAGCGCCTCTCTTCGGTCAGCCGTTCCGCGAGAAGCGCTTCATCCGCTCCATGGCGATCTCGGTGTTCTCGCGGCTGCCGAAGGCCGTCAACCGGAAGTAACCCTCGCCGTTCGGGCCGAAGCCGGCGCCGGGTGTGCCGACGATCTGGACCTCGCGCAGCAGGCGGTCGAAGAAGTCCCACGACTTGGCGCCGCCCGGCGTGGAGAGCCAGATGTACGGAGCGTTCACACCGCCGAAGACCTCGTAGCCGAGCGCCTGGAGCCCTTCGCGGATGAGCTTGGCGTTGGTCATGTAGTACCGGATGACCTCTGCGGTCTCGCGCTTCCCCTCCGGCGTGTAGGTCGCGGCGGCGGCGGCCTGGACGGGATAAGACACCCCGTTGAACTTGGTGGTCTGGCGGCGGAGCCAGAGCCGGTTCAGCTCCACGGGCTTGCCGGCCGAGTCGTAGGCCAGGACCGACCTGGGCACCACGGTGTAGGCGCAGCGGGTGCCGGTGAAGCCGGCGGTCTTGGAGTAGCTCCGGAACTCGACGGCCACGTCCTTGGCGCCATCCACCTCGTAGATGCTGTGCGGGATCTCCGGGTCCTGGATGAACGCCTCGTAGGCGGAGTCGTACAGGATGATGGCCCGGTTGGCGCGCGCGTAATCGACCCAGGGCTTCAGCTCGGCCTTGGTGAGCGCCATACCTGTGGGGTTGTTCGGGAAGCAGAGGTAGATGAGATCGACCGGGCGGTCGGGCAGGCGCGGCTTGAGGCCGTTCTCCCGGACGCACGGAAGGTAAACGAGGCGATCGAAGAGGCCGTCGGGGGTGAGCTTGCCCGCCCGGCCGGCCATCACGTTGCTGTCGACGTAGACCGGGTAGACCGGGTCGGTGACCGCGATCCGGTTGTCGAGGCCGAACAGCTCCTGGATGTTGGCCGTGTCGCACTTGGCGCCGTCGCTGACGAACACCTCGTCGAGGCCGAGCTCGACGCCGCGGGGGCGGTAGTCGTGCTCCACGATCTTCTCGATCAGGAACCGGTAGCCCTGCTCCGGGCCGTAGCCGCGGAAGGTCTTCTCGGCGCCCATCTCGGCGACCGCGGCGCGCATCGCCTCGACCACGGCCGGCGCGAGCGGCCGGGTGACGTCGCCGATGCCCATGCGGATGATGGCCGCGTCCGGATGCTCGGACTTGAACTTCTCGACCCTCCGGCCGATCTCGGAGAAGAGGTAGCTGCCGGGGAGCTGAAGATAGTTCTCGTTCACCTTGGCCATCGACGCGGTCCTTTCAAGAAGACGTCCGTCCTACCGCGAGCCGCGTGGCCGCGCAATGGCTCAACTTCCAGGCGAATTCGGTGAGGTTTCGGCCAGATCGGCGCGCGCCTCGCGTCCCTTGGCCGTGGGACCCGCCAGGGGGTGGATCGGCTCGGGGGTCCGATTAGATAGATGATCGTCGATATGGTGACTGGACGAGTCAGCGTGGAACGTGCGGTGCGAGTCGCCAAGGCGCTGGGCGACGCGACGCGGTTCGAGCTGCTCCTGGCGATCGCCGATCGGCCCGACATCTGCTGCCGGGATCTGGTGGCGCTCTTTCCCGTGGCCCAGGCCACGGTGTCGCACCACCTCAAGGTCCTGGGTGACGCTGGGTTGATCGTGGCCCGGCGAGAGGGGCCGTTCGGTTACTATCGGCTCCGGCACGAGGTGCTGGAGGAGCTCCTCGGATTCTTGGCGAAGCGCCTGGGTCGCAGGTCCAAACCCAGGCGGTCGCCCACGCGCGCGGCGTCGTCCGCCGCCGCGAAAGTCGTCGAAGTGCAGGTTCCAGGGGCGCACGCCCCAATTCAAGGAGAAGAAAGATGACCCGCTCCATCCGTCTCGCCCTCGTCCTGAGCGCAGCGCTCCCGTCGCTCGCGCTCGCCAGCAGCTGGAACATCGACCCCGCGCACAGCAGCTCCAACTTCACGGTGAGGCACCTCGTCGTCAGCAAGGTCCGCGGAACCTTCGGCAAGACCACCGGCGCGGTGGCGCTCGACGACAAGGACGTGACCAAGTCGAGCGTGGACGCGACCATCGACGTGACCACCATCAGCACCGGGATCGGCGATCGCGACAATCACCTCAAGTCACCGGACTTCTTCGACGCGGCCAAGTACCCGACCATCACCTTCAAGTCGACCAAGGTGGAGCAGGCCGGGACCGACGAGCTGAAGGTCACCGGGAACCTGACCATGAAGGGCGTGACCAAGCCAGTGGTGCTCCACGTGGAAGGGCCGAGCGCGGCCGTCACGGGGATGCAGGGTGAGCAGCGCCGGGGGGTGTCGGCGACCACCAAGATCAGCCGGAAGGAGTTCGGGCTCAGCTGGTCGAAGACCATCGAGGCCGGCCCGGTGGTCGGGGACGAGGTGGACATCCAGCTCGACCTGGAGCTGGTGAAGGCGGATGCGGCCAAGGAAGCCAAGAAGTAGGTCTGGTGCGCGGTGCGGCCAGGCCCCGGCCCGCAGGCTCCCCGCCTGCGGCGTTCGGAGGCCTGGCGCGGCACCGGACGTTTCGCGGACGTGAGGACGCGGCGCGGACCGTCCCCTGGCTGTGAGCAGCGCGATCTGCGGCAGAAGGCGCAGATCCAGGCCGGCATGGCAGTTGCTCTTCGGTCGGGGATGTCCGATCCGTCCTTCGACCTTCCCAGCGACCGGCCGCGCGAGCGGCTCTTTGCGTCAGGGGCGCGGGCCCTCTCCGACGCCGATCTGGTGGCGCTGATCCTCGGCACGGGGAGTGGGCGGCTCTCGGCTCGAGCAGCGGCGCTCAGCCTGACCGAGGCGTTGCCGTTGCCGGACCTGGCGTGGGCGCCGGCGGATCTCCTGGCGAGCTGGCCCGGGATCGGGCCGGCGCGGGCCGCGGCGATCGTGGCGGCATTCGAGCTGGGGCGGAGGGGGGCGTGGTCGCCGCCGCGGCGAGGGGAGCGGTGTCTCGATCCGGGGCGCGTGCACGAGCTGATGAGGCACGTGGCGGTGGCGGATCGGGAGACGTTTCACGTGGTGTTGCTCGACGCGCGCGGCCGATTGCAGCGGTCGTTGCAGGTGGCGGAGGGGTCGTTGACGCAGTGTCCGGTGTCGCCCAGGGACGCGCTGCGGCCAGCGGTGCGGGAGGGGGCGCACAGCGTGGTGTTCGTGCACAACCATCCGTCGGGAGATCCCAGCCCGAGCGCGGACGACGTGGACCTGACCGAGCGGCTGCGGGCAGCGGCGGAGCTGGTGGGCGTGCTGGCGCGGGACCACGTGATCGTGGCGGCGAGCGGGTACTTCAGCTTCGTCGAGGCGGGGCGGTGGAGGCGGTGAGAAGGCGACCGAGCCGTCGTGGCAGTGCATCGTGACCGAGGCAAGAAGCTGGCGCTCAACCCGGGATCCGATCGCCACCCGCGGGTCGCCGGTTGCCTCGGGCGGCGCCTTCGGGGACGAGCCGCACCATCAGCGCTGCGCCGGCGGCGATCGCGCCCAGGGCGGTCACGCCTCTCCAGCCCTGGTATGCGAAGGCCTGGCTCGCCAGGGCAGCCCCCGCGGCCATGCCCACGAACATCGCGCCGAGCAGGACGGCGTTGAGGCGGCCGCGCGCGGCTGGGTCGAGGCCGTAGACGATCGTCTGGTGGGCGATGAGGGCCGCCTGAACGCCGAGGTCGAAGAGGACGGTGCCGGCGATGAGCACCGTCAGTGATCCAGGGACCAGCGCCATGACCAGGAAGGACGCCACAACCAGCGCGGCGCCAGCGCGGATGACCACCTCGGGTCCGCGGCGGTCGGCAGCGGCGCCAGCCAGCGGCGCGGCAGCGGCTCCAGCCGCACCAGCCAACCCGAAGGCACCGGCGACCGTGCTCCCCAAGCCGAATGGCCGGGCCGCCAGGCCGAAGGCCAGGGTGGACCAGAAGGCGCTGAACGCCAGGCTCAGGAACCCCTGGGCCAGCGCGGCGCGGCGTAGGGCAGGGAGATCGCGAGCCAGGCGGGCAATCGAGGCCAGCAGCACCCCGTAGGGCGCGCTTGTGGTGGGTGGGAGCGAGGGGAGTCGCGCCGCCGAGAGCCCGGCCAGCGCAGCCACGGCCCCCGCCGCCCCGAAGTAGATGGCCCGCCAGCCGATATGAGCCGCGCCGGCGCCGCTCACCACCCGTGACAGGAGGATGCCGAGGAGGAGACCGGTCATGACCTTGCCCACCGTCCGCCCGCGGTCGGGTGCAGGTGCCAGCGCGGCCGCCGCGGGCACGAAGTCTTGCGCCGCCGTTGCCAGCAGGCCGATGGCGAGGCTGGCGGTTGCGAGCGCACCCACCGTGAGGGCGAGCCCGGCCGCGAGGAGCGCCACTGAGAGCGAAACCAGCTTGGCCACGATCACCCGGCGGCGATCGAGCCGGTCGCCCAGCGGCGCGAAGGCGAAGATGCCGGCGGCGTAGCCGAGCTGGGTCAGCATGGGGATGAGACCGAGCGCGGTCGGAGTGGCGCCCAGGTCGCGCGCCATCGCGCCGAGGATGGGCTGGTTGTAGTAGAGGCTGGCCACTGAGAGTCCAGCCCCGGTCGCGAGGAGGAGCACCTGCCGTGGGGACAGCGGCGCGGTCCCAGTCTGGGTCGCGGAGGGCGTGGTGGGGGCGGGAAGACGTGCGGTGCGGGGGGAGTCGGTCTGGACGTTCATGGTCTGAGGATCGAGTCTAGGCGGGCTCGACGGTAGACGCCTGACCATCACATCCGTTATTCATACGACGTATGAGCAGTCGCACCCCGGACCGGCTGGCGCTGATGGAGACCTTCGTCCGCATCGTCGAGGCGGGCAGTCTCTCCGCCGCGGCGGCCCAGCTTGGCACCTCCCAGCCGACCATCAGCCGGCGGCTGCACGCACTGGAAGGGGCCTTGAGCGTGCGGCTCCTGCAGCGAACCACCCACGCCATCCAGCTCACCGCCGCTGGCCAGCGCTGCCTGGGCAGAGCCCGCGAGGTGCTGGCCGGCTGGCAGGGATTCGAGGCCGAGCTGCGCGGCGAGGGCGAGGCGCCCAGCGGGCTTCTCCGCGTGGTGGCGCCGCACGCCTTCGGCCAGCAGCAGCTCGTCGGGCCGCTGGTGGCGTTCCTGCGCCGGTACGCGGGGGTGACTGTCGAGTGGCGCCTGCACGACGGACCGGTGCGGTTCGTGGAGGATGGGATCGACTGCCAGATCAGCGTGGGAGCGCCGGCGGGCGGTGATTCGGTCGTCGCCCGGAAGATCTCCGAGGTCCAGCGGATCGTGGTGGCCGCACCCTCGGTCCTCCTTCCGGGGAAGGCGACGGCCAGCCCGGCCGCGCTGGAGACGCTCCCCTGGCTGGCCCTGGCCCCCTATTACCGGCGCGCCGTCCGCCTGGTGAGTGATCGGGGAGAGGTGGCGTCGCTGCGGCTCAGGCCGCGGCTGGTGACCGACAGTCTCTTCGCCCTGCGCGAGGCGGCGCGACGGGGGCTGGGGGTGGCGGTGATGTCGGAGTGGATCGTCGCCGAGGACGTCGTCGCCGGCACTTTGCGCCACCTGGTCCCGCGCTGGCATGCAGAACCGCTGGCGGTCTACGTCGCCTACCCGCAAGCGCGGTTCCAGCCGGCCAAGCTCCGCGCCTTCGTGGAGGCGATGCGAACCGCCCTCCTCCCAACAGCGGCCCGCACAGGAGGCTGAGCTCCACCCGGCGCCGCGCCTGCGCAGCGCCTCGGCGCCATCCACACGCAAAAGGAAGTCTAGGTCAGGCGCGGGATTGTCTCATGGTGAACCGTGAGACGCGCTGCCGCGATCCGTCCTCCGCGTCACCGCCCGTGCGCCGCGTCCGCGAACAGCTTCTTCATCGACTCCGGGATCTTTCCCTTGGTGACCTTGTACCCGACCGCCGCGTAGCGCCGCGCGGCCTTGGCAGCGTGGTGTTGCTTGACGCGCGCGGCCGACTGCAGCGGTCGCTGCAGGTGGCCGAGGGGTCCTTGACGCAGTGTCCGGTGTCGCCCAGGGACGCGCTGCGACCGGCGGTGCGGGAGGGGGCGCACAGCATGGTGTTCGTGCACAACTATCCGTCCGGGGATCCCAGCCCGAGCGCGGACGACGTGGACCTGACCGAGCGGCTGCGGGCCGCGTCGGAGCTGGTGGACGTGCTGGCGCGGGACCACGTGATCCTGGCGGCGAGCGGGTACCTCAGCTTCGTGGAGGCTGGGCGGTGGAGGAGGTGAGGGGGGCGGTCAGGGGCTACCGAGCGCGAGCGGCGGAGAGCGTCGGTGCGACGCACTCCGAGCGGTGTATGCTTGTGTTGCTCCCCGAGACGGAAGGAAACTCCTCCTATGCAGTTCGTAAAGCTCGGTCCAGACGTACCCGAACGTCTGCTTCAAGCGCACGAAGATGGCCAGGTGGTCTTCTTCTGTGGCGCGGGTGTCTCGCTTCAAGCTGGGTTACCGGACTTCGAGGGACTGGTGAACCAGTTATACAGTCGCCTCGGTGAGCCCCCGAGTCTCGTCGAGCAGAACGCCCTAAACCGGAAGCAGTACAACACGGCCCTTGGTCTCCTGGAGGCCCGCGTTGTCGGCAAGCGGGAGACAGTTCGGCGTCTGGTTGAGCAGATCTTGACCCCACCAGCCGTGTCACACGAGGCGACCGCTACGCATGAAGCGTTGCTCACCTTGGCGCGATGCCGTACCGGGAGAACGCGGCTCGTCACAACTAACTTCGATCGGCTGTTTGAAGTCGTAATTGAACGTGGCCAGCCTTCGGTGAAGGGCTACTACGCTCCGCTCTTGCCTTCGCCTAAGAGTCGTTGGGACGGCATCGTGTACTTGCATGGCCGGCTGCCGGTCAATCCTTCTGTGGACGATCTTGATCAATTGGTCCTGTCCAGTGGTGATTTCGGCTTAGCCTACCTGACCGAGCGCTGGGCGGCTCGGTTCGTGGGCGAGCTGTTCCGCAAGTACACCGTGTGCTTTGTTGGATACAGCATCGACGACGCAGTCCTACGGTACATGATGGACGCGCTGTCGGCGGATCGGCTTTTGGGAGAGTCTTCGCCCGAGGTGTTCGCCTTTGGTGGGCACCCCACCGACAAAAGAGCCGAGTCTGAAAGGGAGTGGCTCGCCAAGAGCGTGACCCCCGTTCTCTACGACGACGCGAATGGCCACTCCAGCCTGCACAGAACACTGCAGGCATGGGCTGCGACGTATAGGGATGGAGTGGGCGGCAAGGAGCAGATAGTGGCCCAGTGCGCAGCCCTCCATCCCTTGCAGAGCACCAAGGAAGACGACTTCATCGGAAGGCTCGTCTGGGCGCTGTCAGACGAGACGGGATTACCAGCTCGCCGCTTCGCGGAAAACGTTCCAGTTCCTCCGTTGGACTGGTTGGAGCACCTCGCTGAGCGCCGTTTCACACATGACGATCTGCAACGGTTTGGGGTCGCGCGCCGAGAGAAGCGAGATGACGAGATCCGGTTCAGTCTTCTGGCAAGGCCAGCGCCCTACGAATTGTCACCCTGGATGACGTTGGCCGCTGCACCCGAATGGTTCCGTCCACTCGACGATCGGATGCACCACCTGGCTCGCTGGATGCTGCGCTATCTGGACGATCCTCGACTCGTTCTTTGGCTTACAAAGCAGGGAGGGAGGCTTCATGACCGGCTGGCCTGGATGATTGAGGGCCGCCTGGATGAGATCTGCAAGTGGGAGCGCGAAACCCATAGTGAGGAATTCGAACGGGAGCGAGCGCGGTCTCCCAACGGAATACCCCGTCCTGGAATGCGTATCCTGTGGCGCCTCGTCTTGACGAATAGAGTACGCGCTTCCACGAACTACTTGGACCTTTATCAGTGGATGGAACGTCTCCAGCGCGATGGACTGACCGCCACGTTGCGAATGGCGTTCAGAGAGATTCTCACGCCCTGTGTCGAAATCAGGGAGCCGTTTCGGATGGACCCAGCAATGGCAGGCGACCCAGACCACCTCAGGTCACTGGCCGACATCGAAGTCGTGTTGGCTACTGACCATGTGCATGGAGCACTGCGCACCGCTCGGGAGAAGCCGGAATGGAAGTCTGCACTGCCGCGGCTCTTGGATGACGCCGGCGGATTGCTGGCGGACGCTCTCAATTTACTGGCGGAGGTCGAGAAGGCCAACATGGAGAGCGACTACTCATACGTGTATCAGCCGTCAATTGCGGAGCACAGTCAGAACCGGGACCACAGAGACTGGACGGCACTAATCGACGTGGCGCGAGATGCTTGGCTGGCCACGGCGAAGCTGCAACCCGAGCGGGCGCGCGTGGCCGCTCAGCGGTGGTGGATGGGCGGCTACCCGCTCTTGCGTCGTCTAGCCCTGTTCGCGGCCACGGAAAGGGACGTTATTCCTGTTGAGCAGTCGATCGCGTGGTTGCTGGAAGAGGAAGGCTGGTGGCTCTGGTCAGTGGAGACTCAACGCGAAGCTCTTTCGTTGCTGCGAAGTGTGGCAAGCCGTCTGGACCCCACCAACCGTGAGCGAATCGAGGGAGCAATCGTAGGCGGCCCTCCCGCACGGATGTACCCCGGAGACTCCGGCGATGTAACGCGCGAGATCTGGCTCAGGCTTGCGAAGCTGAAGCAGGGGTCAGACCGGCTGGGGGCTGAGGCGCAGCGCCGCCTCGACGACATGAGCGGCAAGAATGCTGCTTGGACTTTGCAGGCGGACGAGAGCGAGGAGTTCCCGTACTGGACTAGTGGCGGTTGGGGTAGGCCGCGCGCTTCCGCACCGGTGCCGCGCCGCCGACGAGAACTCGTAAAATGGCTGAAAGAGCACCCAGCGGAAGACCGTTGGACGCAGGACGGCTGGACTGAGGCATGTCGAGTTCATCTGCCTGCCGCGCTCTGTGCATTGTTCTTCCTTGCCAAGGAAGGAACCTGGCCGGATGGTCGCTGGGGGCAAGCATTGCGTGTGTGGGCAGACGAGAAGTTAGTTAATAGGTCTTGGCGCTGGACGGCTCGGATACTCGCCCGTGCTCCGGAACAGACGCTTTCTGCGCTGGCGCCTAGCCTCAGTTGGTGGCTGGAGAAGGCGGCGAAGCTGCTCACGCGTCACGAGGAAGCATTCTTCTTCTTGTGTGGGCAGGTGCTTGCTGAAGGCGAAATGCCTGGTGAAGTTGCTGGCGAATCGGTCTTTGAAGCCATCAACCATCCGGTAGGAGAGGTCACACAAGCGCTACTTAATTGGTGGTATCGCCATGAGCCGAACGATGACGACAAACTCCCAGGCCAGCTGAAGCCGATCTTCACGCGTATGTGCGATACGGCGAGCGGGCACCATAGGCATGCCCGCGTGCTGCTGGCGGCGAATGCCATCGCGCTGTTTAGGGTGGACCCTGAGTGGGCGCATCAGCACCTTCTCCCGCTGTTCGACTGGAGTCGCTCAAAGGACGAAGCTCGACGTGCATGGCAGGGCTTCCTGTGGTCGCCGCGTCTCCATCGATCGCTGGTGCTTGCGGTTAAGCGTTCGCTGTTGGATACAGCACGGCACTATGCGGAATTGAGCGAGCATGGCAGTCAATATGCTACCCTTCTGCTGTATGCTGCACTTGAGAGCTATGCGGTCCCTGCTGGTGGTGAGTTCCTGAGCGCTGCCGAACTCCAAGGTGCGTTTCGAGAGCTACCTCCGGATGGGCTGGCGGAGGCTGCCCAGGCCCTGAATCAGGCTTTGGAGGGAGCAGGGGATCAGCGCGAAGCTCTCTGGGACAATCGGGTCGCGCCATTCTGGTGCGAGGTGTGGCCGAGGAGGGCGGAATTGGCTTCCCCCGCCATTGCAAATGAACTATGCCAGCTGTGCGTTGCCGCGGGGTCGCGACTTCCCGATGCTTTCCGTATGGTGAAGCCATGGCTGCAACCCACGAAGCACCCGGATTACCTCCTGCGTCGTTTGAACGATTCAGGGCAGATCAGACGCTTCCCTAATGAGAGTCTGGCGCTGATGGACGCGGTTGTGGGCGAGTCGGCCTGGCTCTCCAGCCAACTCGCGGCGTGCCTAGATCAGATAAAGGCGACCGCTCCATCCCTGGTTGTTGACCAGCGCTACCAGCGGCTGGACGAGTTGCGCCGTCGCAGGGGCCTGGTCTAGATGGACAGTGACTAGAGGTGAGTCGCTGATCGCGGGCCCCGTGGGCGGGCTCCGTAACCATTCACCGCCCGTGCGCCGCGTCCGCGAACAGCTGCTTCATCGACTCGGGTATCTTCCCCTTGGTGACCTTGTACCCGACCGCCGCGTAGCGCCGCGCGGCCTTGGCGTCGCTGCGCGCCCGCGCGGCCCGAATCGCCGCGGCGTACGAGGCCGGGTTTCCTCGGTCGAGGTCGATGGCCCGGTCCGCGTCCCGCTGCGCGTCGGCCGGCATCTTGAGCACCAGGTGGGCCGCCGACAGCCCGCGCTGTGACTCGGCGTCCCGCAGATCCTTCAAGACCGCCTCGAACTCGTCCCGCGCCCCGGCCGCTTTCCCGATCGCGAGCCGCGCCTGGCCGAGCGCCCGCCGCGCCTCGAAGTGGAACGGGT
>Ga0302321_100005650_pt1 | contig 10964 bp, 7 predicted proteins | sample Fen_T0_1_FD_202505 | JGI IMG/M metagenome (GOLD analysis project Ga0302321, IMG submission 202505) | Peat permafrost microbial communities from Stordalen Mire near Abisko, Sweden - Fen_T0_1 | ecosystem: Environmental > Terrestrial > Soil > Wetlands > Permafrost | place: Sweden: Abisko...
CTCGCCGGTGATCCCGTCGGGGAAGCGCTGCAGGTAGGTGGGCCGGTCGCGCAGGGCCCGCACCAGGGCGCCCGACGTCGCGACCGTGCGGTAGTACTCCACCAGGTGCCGCTTGGTGCCGCCGTCGGCACCGAGTTCGGGGAAGTAGACCTTGTCGGGGTTGGACAGCCGCACAGGCGTGCCGTCGACGTCCAGTTCCTCGGCCGGTGTGGGCATGCGGGTCATCCTGCCGGGCCGGGGCGGGGCACGGCGAGTGCAGGAGGGTCGGCCGATCAGCCGCTGGCGCGCCGGCGGGGCCGGGGGACGGTCAGGTGGGCCTTGAGCCGCTGCGGGAGGTCGTGGACGCACGCGGGCACGTCGTCCTCGGGGACCGGGCGGGAGAGCCAGAACCCCTGGGCCTCGTCGCACCCCCAGGCGCTCAGGGTGGGCCACGCGGTGGCGTTCTCCAGGCCCTCGGCGACGACGGTCAGCCCGAGGTCGTGCGCCAGGCCGATCGTGGTCCGGACGATCGTCCGATCGGCCTGGTTGTCCGCGAGCCGCCGCACGAAGGACTGGTCGATCTTCAACGCGCCGATCGGCAGGCGGCTCAGGTACGACAGCGAGGTGTGGCCCGTCCCGAAGTCGTCCACGGACAGGGTCACGCCCAGCTCGGCGAGGCGGCGCAGCACCTGCACGGACTGCACGGGGTTGGCCATGGCCGCGCTCTCGGTGACCTCCAGCTCCAGGCACGAGGCCTCCAGCTCGTGCCGGGCGAGCAGGGTCGCCACCCGGCCCGGCAGCCCCTGGTCCAGCAGGCTGCGGGCCGAGAGGTTGACGGCGACCGGCACCTTCAGGCCCTGGTCGCGCCATCTGCGGCAGGCGCGGAGCGCGTCGTCCAGCACCAGATCGGTGAGCGGGCGGATCAGCCCGGTCTGCTCGGCCACGGCGAGGAACGCGTCCGGCCCGAGCAGGCCGCGCGACGGGTGCAGCCAGCGCACCAGCGCCTCCACGCCGACGACCCGGCCGTCGTCCATGGCGGCCTTGGGCTGGTACACGAGGTGGAGCTGGCGAGCGGCGACGGCCCGCTTGAGGTCGCCGTGCACGCCGAGCCGCGCCCGGTCCTGCTCGCCGAGGGCGGCGGAGAAGGCCACCACCCCGAGCGACTGCGTCTTGGCGGAGTACATCGCGACGTCGGCGCGGCGCAGCAGCAGCGACGGGGACGTCCCGTCGTCCGGGGCGACGGCGAGCCCGAGGCTCGCGTCGACCTCCAGCGAGAGGCCGTCCACCTCGACCGGCTCCCGGATCGCCTCCAGCAGGGCCGCGGCGACCCCGTCGGCGGTCGCCCGGGGGGCGCCCGGCACGAGGACGGCGAACTCGTCGCCCCCCAGCCGCGCCAGGACGGCGTCCCGGGGCAGGCTCGCGGCCATCCGCCGGGCCAGGGCCTGCAGCAGGCGGTCGCCGACGGGGTGTCCGAGGGTGTCGTTGATCTCCTTGAACCGGTCGAGGTCCACCAGGACCACCGCCGACGGCGCTCCGGCCGCCAGGGCCCGTTCCAGCTCGCGCACCCAGCTCGCCCGGTTCCGCAGGTCGGTGAGCACGTCGTGGTCGGCCTGGTGTCGCAGCCGGGCCTGGGCGACGCGGCGCCCGGCCAGCTCGCGCTTGAGGTCCCGGCTGCGGCGGGCGCCGAAGACCATCATCGCCAGGTGCGAGGCGGCCAGCACGAACAGCACCTCGCCGATCCACCAGTGCCCGCCGGTGACCGCCTCCCGCACGAGGCGGCGGCCGGGGCCCACGGTGAGGGAGAGCGCCACCAGGGTCGCGAACAGCGTCCCGACCACCACGAAGTCGCGCCGGATCCACGGTGGCATGCCCTGCGCGTCCGGGTCGTCGGGCTCGTCGGGACCGCTCCCCGGCGGGAGCGCCGGGTGGTCGCCAGGCATGGCCACCCCCTGTCCGCCCGGTGAGCACGCGCGGCCCGATGTGCGAGGCGGCGTCGGATCACTCTATCGGCGGTACCGCCGTGACGATGGGGTCTTCTCCCGTCTACACCGCGTCAACGACTCGGCAGCACCGGGCCACCCGTCACCGGGCCAGGACGTCGGACAGGTCGTAGCGCACCGGGACCTCCAGCTGGTCGTAGCCGCACGCCGCCGGGTCCTTGTCCGAGCGCCAGCGCAGCACCCGGCCCGCGTGCCGCAACCGGTCGCCCTCCATCTGGTCGTACTCCACCTCGACCACCAGCTCGGGCCGCAGGGGCACGAACGAGCTGTCCTCCCGGGCGTTCCACCGGTTCTTCTCGCCCTCGGCGGTGACGTCCGCGCCCACCCGGTAGTCCTGCAGGAACTGCAGCAGCCGCCGGCGCTCCGTCGTCGGGAACGCCGACGCGCCGCCGACCATGTGCAGCCGGTCCCCGTCGTAGAGGCCGAGCAGCAGTGACCCCACGCCGTCCACGCTCTTGTGGCGGCGGTACCCCACGACGACGCAGTCCGCCGTCCGGTGGTGCTTGATCTTGATCATGTCGCGGACGTCGGGCCGGTAGGGGCCGTCCAGCCGCTTCGCGACGACACCGTCGAGCCCGGCCCCCTCGAAGGTGGCGAACCAGCCGCGCGCGGTCGCGGCGTCCGTCGTGGCGATCGACAGGTGGACGCTGCCCCCCGCGACGCCGTCGGCCGCCCGCCGCTCGAACACCGACTCCAGGGCGGCGCGGCGGCGGGCCAGCGGCTGCTCCAGCAGGTCCTCGTCGTCGAGGGCCAGGCAGTCGAAGGCGATGATCTGCGCCGGGGTCTGCTCCGAGAGCAGGGCGATCCGCGAGGCAGCGGGATGGATGCGCTGGGAGAGGGCCTCCCAGTCCAGGCGGGTGCGCCCGTCCCGTTCCCGGGGGACGACGAGCTCGCCGTCCAGCACGACCCGCGGCGGCAGCTCGGCGAGCGCGGCCCGCAGCACCTCGGGGAAGTACCGGTCCAGCGGCTTGAGGTTGCGCGAACCCAGCAGGACCTCGTCGCCGTCCCGGAAGACGATGCACCGGAAACCGTCCCACTTGGGCTCGTACAGCCACACCGGCTCACCGGAGGGGTCGGGCTGGTCGGGCACCTCCGGCCGGGCCTTGGCGAGCATCGGCTTCAGCGGCGGCATGACGGGCAGCTGCATCCGAGGAGTCTGTCATCCGTTCCCGGAGGGTTCAGGCCGCCGCGCGGGCCTCGACGTCGGGCCCCGGCGGTGCCGCGGGCGCGGACCGGCGGCGGGCCGCCGCCGCGAGGGAGTCCGCCGTCAGCACGAGCAGCGCCACCCAGACCAGCCCGAAGCCGAGCCAGCGGGCCACCGGCATGTGCTCCCCGAGGAACACCACCCCGCACAGCAGTTGCAGCGTCGGCGTCAGGTACTGCAGCAGGCCCATCGTCGACAGCGGCACCCGCCGGGCGGCCGCCGCGAAGAACAGCAGCGGGATCACCGTCGCCACGCCCGCGCTGGCCAGGAGCAGGCCCTGGACCGGTGGCCGGTCGGTGAACGTGCCCCGGCCGGTGTCCTCCAGCCAGACGATCCCCACGAGCGCGACGGGCGCCAGCGTCAGCGTCTCGGTCGAGAGGCTGGCGAGCGCCCCCACGGCGGCGCCCACCCGGTTCTTGATCAGTCCATACCCGCCGAACGAGCAGGCCAGGGCCAGCGCGATCCACGGTGGCCGACCGTAGGCGGCCGTCAGGACGGCGACGGCGCACGCCCCGACCCCGACGGCGGCCCACTGCAGGCGGCGCAGCCGCTCGCGCAGCACGAGCACGCCCATGAGCACGGTCACGAGCGGGTTGATGTAGTAGCCCAGGGAGGCCTCGATCACGTGCCCGCTGTTGACGGCGAAGACGTAGATGCCCCAGTTGACGGCGAGCAGCGCCGAGGCCGTCGCGAGCAGGGCCGTGCGGCGCGCCGAGCGCAGGACGGCGATGACGTCACGCCATCCCCTGACTGCGGTGAGTACTATTACGCACACAATGAGTGACCACGCCACTCGGTGGAGGAGGATCTCCACCGGTCCCGAGTCGCGCATCAGGTGGAAGTACAGGGGGAAGGCTCCCCAGAGCAGGTACGCGGTGAGCCCGTAGGTGACACCCCGACGCTCCGAGGAATTCATGGGACGATCCTATGGGTCGAGGGGTGGCGGGGCCCTGGGCGGGGCGCTGTGCAATGTCTTGGTAAAGGGCACCTCCGACCGCACGTGCAACTGTTCGCCGCCGTGCCAGGATCGGAGCCGGATCGGCAGGAGGGAACTGCATGCTGCGCCTGGTGTACCGCTCGTACGGCGGGGAGAACTGGAAGGGTCGGCCGTCGTTCTACAGCAAGCGGCGGGCCCTGATGTCCTTCGTCCGTGCTGTCGAGCAGGTCGGGTCCGACGTCGAGGTGCTGTTCGTCAACGACGGCCCCGTCGCACCGGAGATCATCGAGGTGCAGCGCTCGCTCGGCCGGATCATCGAGCTGCCGCGGCTGGGCCTGCGCGGGTCCTACGTCTTCGGCCTGCGACTCCCCGTGATCATGGGCTGGCCCGACGACGACGTGGTCTGGTACGGCGAGGACGACTACCTCTACCGGCCGGAGGCGCTGGCCCGGCTGGCGTCCGCCGCGACGGCGCTGCCCGAGGCGGACTACTTCGCCCTCTACGGCTTCCCCCCGGGCAGCGAACCGGAGGGCACCGAGGCGCCGACGCTGCCGCGCGGCTGGCGCGGCTCGGTCGCGGGGGTCGTCGACGGCGTCCGCTGGGAGCGCATCCTCAGCACGACCAGCTCGTTCGGCGGCCGTGCCGGAGCCCTGCGGGCCGACTACGGGATCTTCCGGTTCTGCATGGTCCCGCACAAGAACATGCTGCGGGATCATGACACCTGCGTCGTCGTCCAGGGGTACGAACCGCACGACTACGCCCACCTCGCCCGCTCGGTGGTCGAGCCCGGGGGCCGCTCGCCCAAGGAGTGGGCGCGCGACACCTCGCTCGTCCCGTTCCTGCTGGCGACCAACCTGCGGGCCCACCGCAAGCTGGCCAACCGCCGGCTCTTCGTGGCGGCCAGCCCGAACCTGGCCACGCACATGGAGCTGGGCCTGCTCTCCCCGGGCCACGACTGGGCGGCCGTCGCCGCCGACGTCGACGACTGGGAGGCCGGCCGCCACGACCGGGGCGTCCACCTGGACACGGTCCCGACGGCCATCACCCTGGCCTGACCGGAGCCTCCCGTCCCCGAAGTGCATGATCGTCCCGGACTGCATGACCACGAGGGTCCCTGAGGGGTGTCGTGATCACGCAGTCCGGGACGGCTGCGCTCAGGACGGTTGCGAGGAGACCGTCCAGGTGTCCGCGCCGGCCAGCAGCTGGGCCAGGTCGTCGTCCGTGGCCGGGCCGTGGGCGCCCTCGATCGACGACGCCACCTGCGCCCGCACCATGTCGTCGTACGTCGGGCGGCTCACCGACCGGAACACCCCCACCGGGACGTGCGCCATCGTCGGGTCGTCCAGCCGGGAGAGGGCGAACTGCACCGAGGGGTCGACCGTGTGCGCGTCGTGGACGAGCACCCGGGCCGCGTCCGGCGAGTCCCCGCCGTCCGGCAGGTCCACGACCTCCAGCAGGCCGTCCGCCCGCCGGGCCACCCCACGCCCGCCGAGGCCGTCCGCCGCGGGCGCGCCGAACCGGATCGGCGCGCCGTGCTCCAGGTGCACCAGCCGGGCCTGGGCCGACTCGCGGTCCTTGAGCACGTCGAACGCGCCGTCGTTGAAGATCGGGCAGTTCTGGTAGATCTCGACGAGCGCGGCGCCCCGGTGCTCCACGGCCTGCCGCAGGACCGACGTCAGGTGCTTGCGGTCGCTGTCCATCGTCCGGGCGACGAACGACGCCTCGGCCCCGAGGGCCAGGGACACGGGGTTGAACGGCTCGTCGACCGACCCGACCGGCGTCGACTTGGTGACCTTGCCGGGCTCGGACGTCGGCGAGTACTGGCCCTTGGTCAGCCCGTAGATCCGGTTGTTGAAGAGCAGGATCGTCAGGTTGACGTTGCGCCGCAGGGCGTGGATCAGGTGGTTGCCGCCGATGGACAGCGCGTCGCCGTCCCCGGTGACGACCCAGACCGACAGGTCGGGCCGCGACGTCGCCAGGCCGGTCGCGATGGACGGCGCCCGCCCGTGGATCGAGTGCAGCCCGAAGGTGTCGAGGTAGTACGGGAACCGGGAGGAGCAGCCGATGCCCGAGATACAGACGATGTTCTCCCGGCGCAGCCCCAGCTCCGGAAGGAAGCCCTGGACGGCGGCGAGGATCGCGTAGTCGCCGCAGCCGGGGCACCAACGGACCTCGGAGTCGGAGGTGAACGCCTTGCGGGTCTGCGCGGGCCCGTCCGCCGGCAGGGTCGGGACGTCGGCGAGGCCCGAACGGACCTCGGGCAGTCCCAGGGGCACGGTGGTCACAGGTCCTCCTCCTTGACCAGGGCGGTCACGGCGTCGGCGATCTCGGTCGAGGTGAACGGCAGCCCGCGCACCCGGTTGAAGCCCCGCGCGTCCACCAGGTATCGCGCGCGCAGCAGCAGCGCCAGCTGACCCAGGTTCATCTCGGGGACGAGCACCTTGGGATAGCGGCGCAGCACGTCACCGGTGTTCGCGGGCATCGGATTGAGGTGGCGCAGGTGGGCGGTCGCCACCGGGACGCCGAGCTCGCGGGCCAGGCGCGCGCCCGCGGCGATCGGCCCGTACGTGGAGCCCCAGCCGACGACCAGCACCTCGGCGTCGTCGTCCGGGTCGTCGACCTCCAGGTCGGGGACGGCGATCCCGTCGACCTTGGCCTGGCGCAGCCGGGTCATCCGGTCGTGGTTGTCGGGGTCGTAGGAGATCTCGCCGGTGCCGTCGGCCTTCTCGATCCCGCCGATGCGGTGCTCCAGGCCCGGCGTGCCGGGGACGGCCCAGGGGCGGGCCAGCGTCGCCGGATCGCGGTCGAAGGGGCGGAAGGCGGGCGCACCCTCCGTGGCGGGCGCGGGGGCGAAGGACACCTGCAGGTCGGGCAGCGTCTCGACGTCCGGGATCCGCCACGGCTCGGAGCCGTTGGCGAGATACCCGTCCGAGAGCAGGAGCACCGGCGTCCGGTAGGTGGTGGCGATCCGGACGGCGTCGAGCGCCGCGTCGAAGCAGTCCGCGGGGGAGCGCGGCGCCAGCACGGGCACGGGCGACTCGCCGTTGCGGCCGAACATGGCCTGCAGCAGGTCGGCCTGCTCGGTCTTGGTGGGCAGGCCGGTGCTCGGCCCGCCCCGCTGGACGTCGACGATCACCAGGGGGAGCTCCAGCGACACCGCGAGGCCGATCGTCTCGCTCTTGAGCGCCAGGCCCGGTCCCGACGTCGTGGTGGCGGCGACCGCCCCGCCGTACGCGGCGCCGAGCGCCGCGCCGACGCCCGCGATCTCGTCCTCGGCCTGGATGGTCGTCACGCCGAACCGCTTGAGCCGCGACAGGGCGTGCAGGATGTCCGAGGCCGGGGTGATCGGGTACGACCCGAGGACGAGCGGCAGTCGCGCCCGGTGCGCCGCGGCCACGAGCCCGTAGGCCAGCGCCGTGTTCCCGGTGATGTTGCGGTACCGGCCGGCCGGTGCGGGCGCGGGCGCCACCTGGTAGGACACGGCGAACGTCTCGGTGGTCTCGCCGAAGGCCCACCCGGCGCGGAACGCGGCCAGGTTGGCCTGGTAGACCTGCGGGCTCCGGCCGAACTTGGCCTGCAGGAACCGCGCGGTCCCCTCCGTCGGCCGGGTGTACAGCCAGGAGAGCAGGCCGAGCGCGAACATGTTCTTCGCCCGCTCGGCCTCCTTGCGGGTGAGCTCGAACGACTCCAGGGCCTTGACGGTCATGCTCGTCAGGGGGAGTGCGTGCACCTGGTAGGAGTCCAGCGACCCGTCGACCAGCGGGTCCGCCGCGTAGCCGACCTTGGCGAGGTTGCGCTTGGTGAACTCGTCCCGGTCCACGATCACCGTGCCCCCGCGGGGCAGGTCCCGCAGGTTGGCCTTGAGGGCGGCCGGGTTCATCGCCACCAGGACGTCGGGGGCGTCACCCGGCGTCATCACCCGGTGGTCGGCGAACTGGAGCTGGAAGGACGAGACGCCGGGCAGGGTCCCCTGCGGTGCGCGGATCTCGGCCGGGAAGTCCGGCAGCGTCGCCAGGTCGTTGCCCAGCGCCGCGGTCTCCGCCGTGAAGCGGTCCCCGGTGAGTTGCATGCCGTCGCCCGAGTCACCCGCGAAGCGGATGACGACCCGGTCGACGCGCTCGACGATCTTCGTGGTCATGGGCAGCGGCGTCCTCATGATCGTGCCGCCCGTGCGGGAGCGGCGGAGGGTGATTCACGGCGTGGTCGCGCCGGGCGGGCAGAGGCTTTCCCTCAAGTATTGATGATGAAACGGCCACTGGACACCATCGCACGCAACCTCGTGTTCACACTCCTTGTTCCCGCCACGGGACGACGTCCGGTGACGAGGAGTGGCTGAACGGTCAACCTGATACGAGCAGCGGGTGGTCCGGCGACCAGCGGTCGAGCTGCGGCGCCGGGGATTTTCACCACTCACCGACGGAAATGATCCCGAGCCGGAGTCAGGCAATCACCATGGGTGAAACACGCTCAGGGATACCGCACCATGATCTTGGCGTCGGTGCGCTTGGTGCTGAGCTCGAGCGCGTCGATCGTCCGCTCGAAGCCGAACCGGTGGGTGATGACCGGGTCGAGCGCGAGCTTGCCGGTCTCCATCAGGCGGATGATCCGCGGGAAGATCCCGTGCCCGACGTGGCCGCGGGCACCGACGATGCGCGCCGCCTGGGTCACCAGGACGTCGAGGAGCACCGGCGCGCGCTGCCCGGTCCGCCCGAGATAGACCATCTTGCCGCCAGGGGCGAACGCCTTCTCGATCTCCGGCATGGTGTGGAACGCCGCTCCGGCCGCCTCGACCATCATGTCCGCGCCCCAACCCCGGGTCTCGTCGCGGATGATCTCCGACGCCGACACCTCCCGCGGGTCCCAGGCGCCGTCCGCGCCGACCTCGAGGGCGACGTCGCGCCGCTCGGCGACCGTCTCGAAGGCCAGCACCTTCGCCGCGCCGGCCGCCCGGGCCAGCGCGATCGCGCCGAGGCCGATCGGCCCGCAGCCGAACACCGCCACGTAGGCGCCGGGGGTGAAGCCGCCGGCCGAGACGAACATCCCGTTGTAGGAGCAACCGAGCGGCTCGATCAGGGCGCCCCACTCGAGGGCCTTCTCCGCGCTGCCGAACGATTCGGCGAGCCCGTCGAGCGACCACAGCCACCGCTCGTCGGCGGGCATGTACTCGGCGTAGGCGCCGGCCGCGGAGAAACCGAGCATCTCCAGGTCCTGGCACTGGTTCCAGTTGCCGATCCGGCACGCCTCGCAGACGCCGCAGTACAGCATCCCCTCACCGGCGACGAGCTGGCCCACGCGCAGGTTCCGGACGCCGGAACCCACCTCGACGATCTCGGCCGAGTACTCGTGGCCCACGATGACCGGCAGCCGCACCGGCCCCGAGAAGATCACGTACCCGTCGTCGTCCTGCTCGTAGCAGTGGGTGTCGCTGCCGCAGACGCCGCACGCGCGGATCTTCAGGACGACCTCGCCGTGCCGCGGCGTCGGGTCGGCCACCTCGACGGGTGTGAAGCGCGGGTTGCGCCAGACCTGGGAGGCCATGGTCGCCTTGCCCTGCGCCAGTTCCCGCTCGGTGGGGCGGTACCCCGGACGGGGGTCCCAGTCGCCCTCCAGCATGACGGCCTTCACGGTCCCGGGCCTCCTCCGCGTCGCGCTTCCCGGCACAGTAGACCGCCCCCACCGCTCGCCGGGGGCGGTTTACGTGGACGACACCCTGTTCGGGCGCCCCCCGGACGGTTCGGGTGCACCCGGACGGCGCACCGGCCCGGCAGCCCCGTCGCAGGGAGGCGCGGCGGATAGCCTGCCGCCATGACCGGACGGGGGGTGTGGGCGGCCGTGCTCGGCGTCGTCCTGGTGCTGTTCGCCGTCTGGACGGCGGCCCGCCTGCTCGGCCTGGACCGCGGTGCCCCCTGGGTGCAGCTCATCGCGTTCACGCCCTACGTGGCGGCGGCGTCGCTGCTGCCGCTCGGGGCGGCGCTCGTCACCCGGCTGTGGTGGCACGCCGGCGTGGCGGTGGTGCTGGCGGGGCTGCTCGCGGCCTGTGTCCTGCCGCGCGCGGTGGGGGGTCCGTCACCCGGCGAGACGACGTCGGCGGCGTCGGCCGCGGGGGGCGCCGGGGCCGCGGCCGGGCGCGCGGCCGGTGGCCGGGCCGCCACCGTCCGGCTGCGTGTGCTGACCGCCAACCTGTACGTGGGCGCCGCCGACGCCCGCGCCCTGGTGGGCCGGGTGCGGGCCGAGGGGGTCGACGTCCTGGCGGTGCAGGAGCTCACGCCCCCCGAGGCGCAGGCCCTGGACGCCGCGGGGCTGGCCGCGCTCCTGCCCTACCGGTCGGTGAACCCGCTGCCCGGCGGCCGGGGGTCGGGCCTCTACAGCCGCCACCCGATCACCGAGCCCGGGGTGCGCGCTTTCCCCTCGGGGTTCTCCCAGGCGCACGCGACCGTGCACGTGCCGGGGGCCGTGCCCGTGCGGGTGGAGTCGGCGCACCCCCGCGCGCCCAGCGACGTCGCGGGGTGGGAGGGCGACATCGCCCTCGAACCGCCCGCCGAACCGTCCGGGCCGCCGCGGATCCTGCTGGGCGACTTCAACGCGACCCTCGACCACCGCGGCCTGCGCGCCGTCGTCGCCTCCGGATACCGGGACGCCGCGGCCTCGGTGGGTGCCGGGCTGATCCCGACCTGGCCCTCGATCGCCACGGCCTGGTACGACCTGCCCGTGCCGCCGGTCACGATCGACCACGTGCTCGCCGACCGGCGGATCGGGATCGCGGGCGTGGACGTCGCCCGGACACCGGGCTCGGACCACCGAGCCCTCCGGGCCGACCTGGACCTCCCCCCGTCGCCCCTGTCCT
>Ga0302321_100005651_pt1 | contig 10963 bp, 11 predicted proteins | sample Fen_T0_1_FD_202505 | JGI IMG/M metagenome (GOLD analysis project Ga0302321, IMG submission 202505) | Peat permafrost microbial communities from Stordalen Mire near Abisko, Sweden - Fen_T0_1 | ecosystem: Environmental > Terrestrial > Soil > Wetlands > Permafrost | place: Sweden: Abisko...
CTGCCCCTGCCCCCGGAGACTGCTTTCTGTTCCGCGGAGTTGTAGATCTTCTCGAAGACGCGCGGCACCGACAGGATGAAGGTGGGTGAGAAGGTGCCAAAGTCGGCGACCAGGTTCTTGATGTCGGAGTTGAAACCCATCCGGACCCCGGCGTGGACACAGATGACCTCGATGAAGCGCGCGAACACATGCGCCAACGGCAGGAACAACAGCGTTGACGAGCCCTCGACGTCGAGGACCGCCTTCATGGACTCCGTGGCGTTCTCGGCCAGAGCCATGAAGTTGTCGTGGGTGAGCTGGCAGCCCTTGGGTCGGCCGGTGGTGCCCGAGGTGTAGATGATCGTGGCGACGTCGGCGCGGACGACCTGGCTGCGCCGGTACTCCAGAGCCTCATCTGTGATCTGCTGCCCGCTCTCCCGTAGCCGGTCGAGCCCACCGGCGTCGATCTGCCACACGTCGCGAAGCTCCGGTAGGTCGCCCTTTGCCTCCGCCAGGACCTTGGCATGCGTCGGCGTCTCCAGGATCACGGCCGCACATCCCGCGTCCTTGACGATCCAGCCGACCTGCTGGGCCGCTGACGTCTCGTAGATCGGCACACAGACAGCACCGGCTGTCCAGATGGCGAAGTCGCTCAGGGCCCACTCGTAGCGGGTCTTGCTCATGATCGCGACGCGTTCTCCCGGACCGATCCCCGCGGCCATCAGACCCTTGGCCAGTGCGCGGACGTCAGCGAGAAACTCTGCGTTCGTGACGTCGAGCCAGGTGCCCGACGACGGCTTGCAGAATGCCACGTCTCGGGGCCGGCTAGTGCCGTTGCGGACCGGCAGGTCAGAGAGACTGCCCCTCACCTGGGGTGTGACGAGCCGCGGAGCAGAGACGGAATTCACAAAGGATCCTTAGGGTGCCTGTTGGTGTTTGCCAACGGGCACCCTAACCGACCGGTGACTTCCGCAATGATGCGCCTGAGCAACCTCGCCCGACGTGTCGGCACAGATCGCAAGGTAACCTTCGCTGCATGGCAGATCGCACTGAGTCCAGTATCGTCATCGCCGCCGCGCCGGGGGCGATACTCGACGTCATTGCCGACTTCGATCGCTATACCGACTGGGCTCACGAGGTCAAGAAGACGACCTTGATCTCGGAGGACGGTGACGGATGGGCCGACCAGGTCGAGTTCACGCTTTCCGCCGGTGCCATCAAGGACACCTACGTACTGGAGTACGACTGGGACGTGGCCGAGGACGGTACGGGGGTGGTCTCGTGGATCCTGGTCAGCGGCCAGGTGCTCAAGGCCTTGAATGGCTCGTACACGCTTGAGGACACCACCCTTGAGGACGCAACGGCTGGTACTGCGGTCACCTACCGACTGTCCGTCGACGTCAAGATCCCGATGCTCGGAATCCTCAAGCGCAAGGCCGAGAAGATCATCATCGACACCGCGCTGAAAGAGCTGAAGAAACGCGTCGAGGTGTGAAGCGGGGTTCGGGGATCTCGTGAGAGTTGTTCTCTTCACCGGCAAGGGTGGCGTCGGAAAGACGACGACCGCTGCGGCGACCGCTGTACAAGCAGCCCGTGCGGGTATCAAGACCCTGGTGATGTCCACCGACGCGGCGCACTCGCTCGGCGACGCCCTGGGCGTCGTCCTGGTCACCGCACGTGACGACCCTGACCCGGTTGTCGAGATCGAGCCTGGTCTGTCCGCCCTGCAGCTCAGCCCGACCCACAGCGTGCGGCGGTCCTGGCGCGTGGTGCAGGACTATCTGCTGACCGTCTTCAAGGGGCTGGGTATCGACCCGGTGGTCGCCGAGGAGCTGACCGGGCTGCCTGGGGCTGAGGAGCTCGTCGCGCTCCTGGAGCTGCGGGCGCAGGTCGAGTCCGGTCCGTGGGACCTGGTGATCGTCGACTGTGCGCCCACCGCCGAGACCCTGCGGTTGTTGGCGTTGCCGGAGGCGCTGGCCTGGCACCTTGAGAGGCTGATGCCGGCGCAGCGGGGTTTCCTACGAGCGCTTCGCCCCGCTGCCGCGGCTGCCACAGGGCTCCCGTTGCCTGGGGTTCAGGTGCTGGAGACGCTGCGCCAGTGGCATGGCGCCCTGTTGGAGATCCAGTCGATCCTTGCCGCCGAGACGACCTCTGTGCGACTGGTGCTCACCCCCGAGCGTGTGGTTATCGCCGAGTCACGTCGGACGTTGACGTCCCTGCGGCTCTACGGTCTCAGCGTGGACCAGGTCGTGGTCAACCGCGTCTTCCCGGATGCGTCTTCCCCGGAGCTGAGTCCCGCAGAGGTGAGCTCCGAAGAGGTGAGCTCCGCAAAGGTGAGCTCCGCAAAGGTGAGCTCCTCCGAGTCGGGTCAGGAGTCGTCTCAGGCTGCCTGGCTGGCCGGCTGGAATGAGGCGCAGCGACGAGGACTGGCCGAGGTCCGTCGCTCTTTCGATCCCTTGCCGATCGTCATCGCCCCCTACCTTGCCCATGAGCCCGTGGGCACGGACGCGCTCGAAGCCCTTGCCCAGGCGCGGACCGGGGAGATCGGTGATGTCCTGACGACAGCACCTGCGCAGGGCATGACGGTGCGGCCCGAGGGGGGAGGCTACCTCCTGACGTTGCCTCTGCCGTTGGTCACGGCAGCCGAGGTGGACCTCAAGCGACGAGACGACGAGCTGCTCGTGTCCGTGGCCGACCACCGCCGGGTTGTCTCACTGCCCAGTGTCCTGCGACGGTGCGTCGTGACCGGCGCGGTCGTGCGTGACGCGACCCTTCGGGTGCGGTTCGCTCCCGACGAGAAGATGTGGCCCGTGCAGGGACGAGAAAGTGTGGCCGGCAAATGACTGAGCAGTCCGAGTCTGCGATCGGAACGGTTGCCCAGGAGGCCGCCCGGCTGATCGAGGACATGGCCGCGATGGCGCGCTCCGGCACCAGCCGGCGCGATGACCCCGGTTCGTATGCCGGTGAGCCGGCTCAGGAGTCCGCCTCACCGGAGCGTCCTGACGCGTCCGATGCGGCGGACCTGGGTGAAGGTGAGGCGGGCGACCACGAGACGGGGGAGCCCAGGACGGGGGAGCGCACGGCACGGGACCACGGGGCGAGGGATGAGCCCTCGGCAGGCGTCTGTAGCCAGTGTGGAGCCGAGGTTGACGGCGTTCCGGCGAGTTGCCGGATCTGCCCGTTGTGCCGGGGAATCGCCCTCTTGCGCTCGGTGCGGCCCGAGACCGTTGATCTGCTGGCCGACCTCGCGATGTCCCTGGCTGCCAGTTTGCGGGATGTGGCCATGCGGTCGAGGGCCTCCGACCAGTCCTCGACCGCCCGGACAGCTTCCGGGGGGCCAGCTGATGGTGATCGTGCTCCCGTGCAGGATATTCAGGTGGATGACGAGAGCGAAGGATGACGTTGATGAGCGCGACAATCGGGCTGGACATCGGTGGGACCAAGATCAGTGGTGCCGTCATCGACGGCAGCGGGGCCATTCTGGCCAAGGGGCGCAGGGACACACCCGCCCTTGACCCGGCGGCCATCATCCAGGAGGCGGCCAACCTGACTCGGGAGCTGTCCCTGAAGCACGAGATCGGCGCAGTGGGCGTGGCGTGTGCCGCCTTCATCGACCGTTCCGGGTCCACGGTGTACTTCTCCCCGAACCTCGCCTGGCGAGATGAACCGCTCAAACAGCGTCTCGAGTCGGTTCTCGGCCTGCCCGTCAGCATCGAGAACGACGCCAACGCGGCGGCCTGGGGTGAGTTTCGTTTCGGTGCTGCTGTCGAGGCCGAGAACATGGTCATGGTCACCGTCGGTACGGGCATCGGAGGCGGCATCGTGATCGATGGCGCGCTGATGCACGGGGCATACGGAGTGGCAGCAGAGCTGGGCCATATGCGGGTGGTTCCCGGCGGAGTCCGTTGCGGTTGTGGCAACCGCGGCTGCTGGGAGATGTACGCCAGCGGCACGGCGCTGGTGCGAGAGGCTCGGGAGCTCGTCGTCTCCGGCTCGCCGCTTGCAGCCCGTCTGGGAGAGCTCTGCGGAGGAGACCCCGCAGCCCTGAGCGGACCGGACGTCACCAGGGCAGCCGTCGAGGGCGATCCGGCTGCGGTCGAGCTGCTGGCTGACCTGGGCGTCTGGATCGGCGAGGGACTGGCCTCCGTGGCGGCCATCCTCGACCCCGAGCTGGTTGTCCTGGGCGGGGGAGTCTCTGAGGCGGGGGCCTTGGTCATCGATCCGGCTCTGGCCGCCTTTCGTCGCCAGCTGACTGGTCGCGGCCACCGGCCGGAGGCTGGGTTCTCTCTGGCGAAGCTGGGCAACGACGCCGGCATGATTGGTGCCGCGGATCTGGCCGCCAAGGCTCACCGATGAACCGCCGGCGGCGCTGATGAATCCCCGAGTTGCCATCGGAATTGACATCGGTGGCACCAAGGTGGCCGGCGGCGTGGTTGACGCTGACGGCAACGTCACCCACCGCGCCCGTCGGGACACCCCGGACCGGTCCAAGAGCCCGGCAGTCGTCGAGGGAACGATCGTCGAGGTCGTGGCTGAGCTGATGAAGCTCGTTGCACCGGAGACCGTTGCCGCCGTTGGTATCGGAGCTGCCGGCTTTGTCGCAGCGGACAGGGCGACGGTGGTGTTCGCCCCACATCTTTCGTGGCGTCACGAACCGCTTCAGGAAGCCCTGCAAAAACGCGTGTCGGTCCCGATCTTCGTCGACAACGACGCCAACGCGGCGATCTGGGCTGAATGGAGGTTCGGGGCGGCCAAGGCGGAGACCCACGTCATGATGATCACGCTGGGCACCGGCATCGGCGGCGGCATCCTGATCAACGGAAAAGTGGAGCGTGGTCGTTTCGGTATAGCCGGGGAGTTCGGACACATGCAGGTCGTCCCGGCAGGGCACCGATGCGAGTGCGGCAACCGCGGGTGCTGGGAGCAGTACGCCAGTGGCAATGCACTGGTTCGAGAAGCACACTCGTTGTTCTCGGCCAACTCTCCCATCGCCAGCGACCTGCTGGATCGCGTCGAGGGCGTTGTGGACGACCTGACCGGTCCGGTGATCACCCAGGCTGCCCGAGACGGCGACCCGACGGCCCAGGAGCTTCTTGCCGAGATCGGCCACTGGCTGGGGCTCGGAATTGCCAACCTGGCGGCGGCCTTCGACCCCGGCATGTTCGTCATCGGGGGCGGCGTGAGCGCAGCCGGTGACCTGTTGTTGGTCCCTGCTCGCGAGATGTTCAAGCGGCAGCTGGCCGGGCGCGGATATCGGCCGGAGGCGCGCATCGTGGCCGCGCAGCTGGGTAACGACGCGGGTCTCATCGGGGCGGCTGACCTCGCCCGCCACTCCGTCGACGAAGGCTAGAGTCGGGCCCCGTCGTCGTCATCCTCGTGATTGCCCGGCAGTCGTGAGACCAGCAATGCGAAGCCGCCGACGGACATGGCGATGGCGGTGAGTATCCAGTAGCTGCTCGCGTCTCGGTGGAAGAATACGAGGTAGAGCAGCAGCAGAGGCCCCCCGGCCATGCCGGCGATGATGCCCCAGAACTGGAGGTCGCCAACAGGCACGGGGGATACCGGCGGCGGTTCGAAGTGTTCCTCGGGCTCGTCGTCCACCTCGTATGCTCGCCAGACCTGCGGGGTGGGAACAGATGAGTCGTCCGGGGGCGACTCGGTCGAATCCACTGATGGCGGCCCGGTCGCCTCCACTGGCGGCGGCTCGGTCGACTCGTGATCGGTCGCTGCAGTCTCAGGGACGGGCTGAGCTGGTGGCTCGCTTTCGACTGGTTCATCGTTCAGGTGAGCGATGATGTCGGCGAATGTCATGTCATCGTCGAAGCTGTCGGGCGAACGCCAACGGTCAGGACCGTTCACGTCAGGGTGACCCTTTCGACGAACTTGGCCGACTCGTCGAAGATGCGCGGTGCGTCATTGTCAATGGTGGCAACGTGATACGAGTCCTCGAGCAGGATCTCGGTGACATCCCGGCTCGAGATCCTGGACAGGATCAGTGCCGAGCTCGAGGCGGGCACGACGTGGTCCTGCGTTGAGCGCAGCAGGAGCACCGGCTGGGTGACTTCGGGCAGATCCCGGATCACCGACTGCCAGGCGACGAGCTGGGAGTGGGCGGCCTTCAACGGGGTACGGGTGTAGGCAAGCTCGGTGACGTCGTCTTTCTTGACGTCGTTGCCGATGGCCTCCAGCGATCCCATGAGGTGCTTCAGAACCGGGAGCAGGCGCGTGCGGGGGTCTTCGAACTTGACTGCCGGGTTGACCAGGACCAGTCCGCTGATGCGCGGCCCGTGTTCCTGGGCCAGCTGCAGGCTCAAGGCGCCGCCCATGGACAGGCCGCCCACGACGACACGTTCGCAGGTCTCGTGCAGCTCGCGGAATGCCCTGTCAACGCAGGCGTACCAGTCCTGCCAGCGAGTGCTGTTCATGTCCTGCCACGTGGTGCCATGCCCGGGAAGAAGGGGGACGTGCACCGTGTAGCCGCGTTCGGCGAGGTACTCGCCCCACGGCCGCAGGCTCTGCGGCGTGCCGGTGAAGCCGTGGCACAACAGCACCCCGATATCGGACCCGTCGTGTCTGAAGGGTTCGGCCCCGGTCAGAATGGCCACAGAGTCACTCCTGAGCTCTTGAGAAATCAGTCTGGTCCTTGTACGGGAATACTCGCACGACACGGGACCTGCGCATAGTGTCGTACCATGCAGGCGTCAGTGAGGTGTCTGTTCTGTCAGGCGAAGGAGATGTTCCGGGTTGTTCTACTGGGTGCTTAAGACCCTTGTTCTCGGGCCGATCCTCAAACTGCTCTTCCGCCCGTGGGTCGAGGGCCTTGAGAACGTCCCGGCCGAGGGTGCGGCGATTTTCGCGAGCAACCACCTTTCCTTCTCCGACTCGATCTTCCTGCCGCTCGTGGTCCCACGCCGGGTCACGTTCCTGGCCAAGTCGGACTACTTCACCGGTCGTGGCTTCAAGGGCCGGGCGACCGCAGCCTTCTTCAAAGGAGCCGGGCAGCTGTCGGTTGACCGCTCTGGCGGGCGGGCGGGTCTGGAGGCCGTGAACAGCGGTCTGAAGGTGCTGCGCCGCGATGACCTGCTGGGCATCTATCCCGAAGGCACCCGGTCGCCCGACGGTCGGCTCTATCGCGGGCGTACCGGTGTGGCCAGGATGGCGCTCCAGGCGGGTTGCCCGGTGATGCCGGTCGCCATGATCGGCACCGACAAGGCGCAGCCGACCGGCAAGAAGGTTCCCAAGATCATGCGCATCGGGGTTCGCATCGGCAAGCCACTGGACTTCTCCCGTTACGAGGGGATGGAGGAGGACAGGTTCGTCCTGCGTTCCGTGACCGACGAGATCATGTACGAGCTGATGCTTCTGTCCCGTCAGGAGTACGTCGACATGTATGCGACCTCCATGAAGGATCGTCTGCTTGCCGCGGCCAAGGCCAAGGCCAAGGAGCTGCAACAGGACGCCGTCGACACAATCGAGAAGATCGACAAGGGCATCAAGGGTGATGGCAAGAGTGATGGCAAGGGTGATGACGCTTCATCCTCGCGCGACGACGAGAGTGACGAGCCTGAGCCGCCCCCGGAAGACGAGGGTCGTCCGCCGACATCGCAGGACGACGAGCGCGCGGCCAGCTAGCGCGTGAGGTCATCCGGGCGGGAACGGCACGCCGGCGTACAGACAGAACCGACAGTGGTCGCCGCACTCTGGCGCGGGCTGGAGGTCTTTCGACCCCTTGCCTGGCTGTATGCCGTCTACTGCGCCTACGTCCGTCAGCAGGACATGGCACGGCCATGGCTGGCCTGGTTCGTGCTGGGGGTGCTCGGCACCTGGACGGTGGGCCTGGTCCTGTATCGCAGTCACAGCCGCGCCCGCACCACGAGAGTCGTCGGTATCGAGCTGGTGCTGGCCTGTTGCGCAGTCCTGAGCACCCGTCTGGTCGATACCCCCGAGGTGATTGTCGGCGGAGCCAGGACTCTGCCGGGCCTTTGGCCGGCTGCCGCAGTGGTGGCCTGGGCCGTGCTCAAGGGATGGCGCGGCGGGATGCTTGCTGCTCTCCTCGTGGGTGCAGCCGACATCGTCGAGATCGGTGTCGCCACGCAGGGTGCCTTCGGCTCCAGCCCCCATAACTTCAGCTCTTTAGACTTCAGCACCCTCAGCAGCAGCACCATCAACAACATCGTGATCCTGGTACTCCTGGGTGGCTGCATCGGCTACTGCGCCGATCTGTCCCGCGATGGGCACGCGGCCTTGACTGAGGCGTTGAGGGTTCAGGCCGCGATGCGGGAGCGCGATCGGTTGGCCCGCACGGTTCACGATGGCGTGTTGCAGACGCTGTCCTACATCCACAGACGTGGCGTCGATCTTGGTGGTGAGGCCCGCGAGCTCGGCTCGATGGCGGCCGAACAGGAACGGTTGCTGCGGGAGCTGGTCAGTAGGGTCCCGAGCCCATACGGAACGGATGGGCCGGTCCTGGCTGCCGGCGGGCGCGAAGAAGTGGATCTACGGTCGGTGCTCGGCCGATGTGCCAATGGCGAGGTCCAGGTCATCCCGCCCGCCGAGCCCGTACTCGTGACCGTCGGGGTTGCCGAAGAGCTCGCCGCTGCGGTCAGCGCGGCGCTCGACAACGTGCGGCGTCATGCCGGCGTCGATGCGCAGGCGTGGGTGCTGATCGAGGACATCGGCAAGGACGTCACCGTGACCATCCGGGACAACGGTGTCGGTGTGCCCGCGGCTCGGCTGGCCGAGGCGGCTGTCAGTGGCCGCATGGGCGTGGCCTACAGCATTGTGGGGCGGATGAGCGATCTTGGGGGTACGGCGACTCTTGACTCGAGACCAGGAGCGGGCACCTGCCTTGAGCTCACTGTGTCGAAGAAGGGACCCTTGACGTGAACGGGTCAGGGGTGGTGAGCGGGCTCGGAGTCGTCACCGCGTCTGAGACCGGGGAGGGCATCTCGGACGAGGCCGCGGTGTCAGTGGTGGTTGCTGATGACCACCCGATGTGGCGTGAGGCTGTGGCCCGGGATCTGTCCGACGCCGGTTTCAACGTCGTCGGCACTGCATTCGACGGTCCTGGCGCGGTCAGTCGGACGCTGGCCCTGCGACCCGACGTTCTCGTTCTCGACCTGTTCCTCCCGGGAATGCGTGGCGGCCAGGTGTGTGCGGCGATCGTCCAAGCGCAGATCTCGACGAAGGTGCTCATCCTGTCGGCCAGCGGCGAGCTGCAGGATGTCCTGGAAGCCATCAAGGCCGGCGCTACCGGCTACCTGCTCAAGTCCGCCGACCGTGCGGAGTTTCTCGACGCGGTCCGGGCGACGGCACGGGGCAGAGCCGTCTTCACCCCCGGGCTTGCCGGGCTGGTCCTGGGAGAGTTCCGCCGGCTGGCGGCCGAGTCGGCTGTCAAGGGCAACCGTGAGGTGCCCGAGCTAACCCCGCGCGAGACCGAGGTGCTCAAGCTCGTGGCGACCGGGATGTCCTACAAGCAGATCGGCGGGCACCTGTTCATCTCGCACCGGACCGTTCAGAATCACGTCCAGAACACCCTGAACAAGCTGCACCTTCACAATCGCATCGAGCTCGTTCGGTTTGCGATCGCGAAGGGCCTGGACATCCCCAGCTGAGAAGTCCCGATGTGGCTCAGGCCGTGATTGAGCCTGAACACCGTGATCCCTCTTCCCTGCAGAGCGCTTTCCCTGCAGTGCGCTTTCCCTGCAGATATCCGGCGTAGCTACCCGGTGGTCTGTGGGTTGAGTAGCTCCCGGGCGATGCGCGCTCCGATGGGCAGGCAGGCCGTCGCAGCCGGAGAGGGGGCGTTCAGGACATGCAGCACAGCACCTGCGCGTCGGAAGAGGAAGTCATCGACGAGGTGGCCTTCCCTGGTGACAGCCTGGGCGCGCACTCCCGACATCGACGGGCGCAGATCCCCGCTCGTGAGCTCGGGGAGCATCTCCCTGGCGGCCTTGAGTAATGAGCTTCCGATCAGGGAGCGGGTGATCTCGTGTGCCCCAACCCTGCCGTACCTGCGCGCCAGACGCCAGGAGCCGGAGTACCCGAGGGCGTCAGCCAGGTCCCGCGCCGAGAAGTCGCGCCAGGAGTAGCCCTCACGGGCCAGCGCCGGCACGGCGTTGGGGCCGACATGGACCACACCGTCCATCCCACGGGTCAGATGGACACCCAGGAACGGCAGGTCAGGGTCGGGCACCGGGTACACCAGGGCCCGGACCAGCTCGGCGCGCTCGGGGACCAGCTCGCTGTACTCACCACGAAACGGCAGGATTCTCACGCCCGGGTCGATCCCTGATGCGCGAGCAACGCGGTCGGAGTGCAGCCCGGCGCAGACCGCCACCCTGTGGGCGAGGATCACGTCTTTGGAGGTGTGCACCCGTACCTCACCGGAGGCCGGTGTCACGTTCAGCACGGCTTCGCCGCACCGGATCGTTCCTCCGCGAGCGAGCACCTCGTCCGCCAGGGCAGCAGCAACCTTGCGATAGTCCACCCTGCCGGTTGACTCCACGATCAGGGCGCCAAGGACCCGAATGGCGGGCTCCCTCTCGGCCACCTCGTCGAGGTCTGCCCGTCGCACGGGAACCGAGTTCTGGTGTCCCCGTGCCAGGAGAGCGTCCAGCTTGACGAGGTCCTGCTCCCCGGTGGCGACCACGAGCTTACCGGGGACGTCGAACGGCACCCGGTGCTCGGTGCAGTAGGTCAACAGCTCGCGAGCGCCCTGCACGACCAGGCGCGCCTTGAGCGAACCCGGCGTGTAGTAGAGGCCCGAGTGGATGACGCCGGAGTTGTGGCCGCTTTGGTGTTGCGCCATCCCCTGCTCCTTCTCCACCAGGACGGTGTCGCGGCCCGGGTCGAGCTTCTGTAGTGCCTTGGCAACGCCCAGGCCGACGATGCCGCCTCCGACGACGACGTTGGGAAGCATCAGGAGGTCCGCTTCGTGCGCTGGGTCTCGGGCATCACCAGGGTCGTCGCGAGCGCAAGCCCG